>Ga0073934_10000795_pt1 | contig 83653 bp, 81 predicted proteins | sample LarsenN4metaG_FD_76834 | JGI IMG/M metagenome (GOLD analysis project Ga0073934, IMG submission 76834) | Hot spring sediment bacterial and archeal communities from British Columbia, Canada, to study Microbial Dark Matter (Phase II) - Larsen... ...
GGCGGTGTGGGTGGGGGTGTTGGAGGGGGTGAAGGTGGGGGTGTGTGTACGGGTAGGGGTGCTGGAGGGGGTAAAGGTGGGCGTGTTGGTCTGGCTGGGAGTATGCGATGGGGTGAAGGTCGGTGTAAATGTGTTGGTGAAAGTTGCAGTAGACGTCCGCGAAGGGGTGTCTGTCGGCGTACTGGTCGCGGTAGCCGTGAGAGTGACGGTCGATGTGGTTGTGCGGGTAGAAGTTGGACTGGGGGTGAAGGTAGGCGTAGAAGTGGCAGTCCCTGTCGGCGTGGCGGTGTTGGTGGGAGTTGAGGACGGCGTCCAGGTAGTGGTAGGCGTGAAGGTGTTGGTGGGTGTAGAAGAAGGCGTGAAAGTTTGGGTTGGAGTGAATGTCAAGGTGAAGGTTGCCGTGGCTGTACGGGTGGCGGTGTTGGTGGGAGTAAACGTGATGGTGGGCGTGAATGTTTGAGTGGCAGTGGGGGCGCGGGTGTTGGTGGGGGTCAGCGTGGATGTTGGGGCGCGCGTGCGTGTGGCGGTGGGGGTGAAGGATGCGGTAGGGGTCAGCGACGCGGTGGCAGTCGAGGTCGGCATCCACGATGCGGTGGGGGTGAAGGTTTGGGTGCTGGTAGAAGTCGAGGTGGGCGTCAATGTCTGAGTCGCCGTTCTCGTAAAGGTAGGCGTATTTGAAGGCGATGGGGTAAAGGTGGAGGTGGATGTGGCGGTATAGGTGGGCGTCAACGTGATGGTTGGTGTGAAGGTTGCCGTGCGGGTCGGCGCGCGGGTGGCGGCTGCCGCCGGAATTGCCGTTGGACGAACCGTGCTGGTCGCAGGCGGTGTATTGGATGCCGTTGCGGTTGGCGGAGTGACACGCGTAGCGGTCAGGCCAGGGGTGAGCGTAGGACGGAGCGTGTTTGTGGCCGTGCGGGTGAAGGTGGGCGATGGCGCGCCAGAGATGGCTTCAGTAGGAGAGACAGCTTCAGTAGGGGTTGGCTGGACGGTGGCAGAGGGCGGCGGAGGGGGGACGGTGTTAACCTGCGTAGGCGGCAGAGACGGGATGATGGCAGGAGGCGGCGCGGCGGGTTGCAGTTGGGCCGCGATTGGTTCCTTGAAACGCGCCCCGACCAATGAGATGCTGCCCATGAGCAGGGCGATGCCAATCCAGCGCCAACCGGCCACGATGCGTTGCTGACGCGTGCGATAAAATTTGATTTTCATCCCGGCCCGGATGAAACTGACCCCCATCCAAACGCAAAAAAGCGCCAGGAGACCGGCGAAGATGGTGATGGCCTGGATGATAATGGGTATTGGCATGGCTCGTTGGATGTGCTGGGAAAACTGAACTAGTTTAACACAGACGACACATTTTTTGCGCGTTTCTACGCCAGGAGTTGCCCGATTTTGGCGAAAATCGTAATACAATTTATGGAACATTAAAGATAGTCCAGGCGCGCCAAATGTGGGCAAATTTTAAGAAATTTCTCTCGCATCGAACGGCGCAAATTTCTCATATTTTCTCTTGGAGAAGCGCATGACAAAAAAAATCGTCGTGGTGGCCGGGAACATCGGCGCGGGCAAAACCTCGCTCACCGAGCGCATTGGCGCGCGTCAGGGCTGGGCAACAGGGTACGAATCGGTCTCTGACAATCCCTATTTGCCCGATTTCTATGCCGATATGAAGGCATGGTCTTTTCATCTGCAAATCTATTTTCTCGGACACCGCGCCCGGCAGTACCTGGAACTAGCAAACGACTCGCGCTCGGCAATTTCAGACCGCAGTATTTTTGAAGACGCCTACATTTTTGCGCGCGCCCTGCATCATCTGGGCAATCTGAGTGAGCGCGATTATCTCTCCTATCGCCGTTTGTTCGACCTGGTCGTGGGCAGTCTGCCGCCTCCCAACCTGCTTATCTACTTGAAGTGCCCTGTGCCAGTGCTGATGGAACGGATTCAACGCCGTGCGCGCGGCATTGAGACTGGCATCACCGCCGATTATCTGGCCCTGCTCGATTCGTTCTATGATGACTGGCTGCGTTCTTTTGACCTTTGCCCGGTGCTTACCATCCAGACCGGAGATGTGGATTACGTTCACAAGCCGAAGGCTTTAGAAAAGGTGACCCAAATCATCTCGGATAAACTGGCTGGCAAAGATGTCGTAGAACTATGATTAATCTGCGCAACCTTGCTGGCGTGAAGGATGTCTGGCTCACCGGGTTAGATGCGCTCGAAGCAGGTCAACCGTTCGAACAGCGGGTTGCCCTGGCATTGGCGGAATATTCCCAGATGGGAATTGCCTTCGTGATAGAAGCTATCTCCAGCGCGGAAGGTTGGGAAAAGAACAATCCCGACAACCGGCACACCGAAGCCGCGCTTGCTACGTTTGCCCTATCTCTGCGAGATTGCGCCGTGTTTGTTGGAGGGTTGCTTGCACTAATATAGAATATTGCCCTCGGTCTACCGCAAAGGCCGGTGGACTGATTTGTTTCATCAACTACATACAAGGAGACATGATGATTCGATTTGAACCGATGAGCGAGGAAGATTTTGCTGCTTTTCTGCGAAAATCTGTTCCAGAATATGCCTATGACCAGACTCGCTCTGGTAACTGGACAGCTCACGAGGCGATGGGTAAAGCCCGCGCCGAGTTTCAGCAAATGCTTCCGAATGGCCTAAAAACCCCCAACCAGCACCTGCGCGTCATGTTGGATGACAAAGGTCGCAAAGTTGGTATGGTCTGGTATTTTGTCGATACGCGCGGTGAACGCCCCAAGGCTTTTTTAATTGATTTTTTCTTTTTCTCCGAAGACAGGCATAAAGGTTATGAAAAAGAAGCCTTTGCTGTATTAGATGCTGAGTTGCGCACGCATGGCGTCCGGCGCATAGAGTTGCAGGTCTTTTCGCACAAAACCGACGAATTGGCGCTTTATCAAAACAATGGTTTTTCGCAAGTCAGCATTTTTTTTGCCAAAGATTTAGGCGATAAAAGCGAATGACCGGATGTTGAGTATGCAAATTCCTCCTGCTCTTAAGAATCGGAAATTTCTCCTTCTCTGGCTGGGTCTGATGGTCTCCATCGCTGGAACGCAGATGCAGGTGGCTGCCATCCATTGGCACATCCGCGAATTGACTGGAGAGCCAGACCCGCTTGCTCTCGGCAGCATCGGCCTGGCCCGCATCTTGCCAGTGATTGTCTTTTCGCTTTTTGGCGGCGCGTTTGCCGATACTTACAATCGGCGTATTATCCTGTTCATCACTCAAACCAGCATGGCATTGACCGCGCTGGGGTTGGCGGTTTTGACGTTTGGCGGGCAGACCCAAATCTGGCACATCTATTTGCTGACAGCGTTGCAGGCTTCGGCGATGGCCTTTGATGGCCCTGCGCGCCAGGCGATTGTTCCGAACATCGTTCCAGCCAGAGACCTGCCGAATGCCTTCAGTTTGAATTCAATTGCATTCAACGTTGGCGCGGTGGTCGGCCCTGTTTTGAGCGGTATCGTAATTGCATCCCTCGGTCAGGGTTATACCTATTTTTTTAATGCGATTTCGTTTTTAGGGGTGATTCTGGCCTTGCTTGCCATTGGCCCTATTCCACAGGAGTTTAACAATGCAAGCGGAATCAGCCTTGGGTTGATTAAAGACGGATTTCGATTTATTTTTTCGCGCAAAATTATCCTTTCTACCATGGTAATGGACTTTTTTGCGACCTTTTTTGCCGCCGCCAACACCATGTTGCCTATCATTGCGCGCGACATCCTGAAAGTCGGCGAGGTCGGTTACGGGCTGTTAAGCGCGGCGAGCTCAAGCGGGTCGGTCCTGGCAGCATTTGTTGTTTCGCAATTACCGGTCATTCGCAGGCAGGGGCCAGTTTTCCTGGTGGCAGTTCTTGTATTTGGGTTGACGACCATTGCTTTTGGGTTTGCGCAATCTTTCTGGTTGGCCTTCCTGGCCCTGGCGTTGATGGGCGCGTCAGATTCGGTCAGTACCATCATTCGCAACACCATCCGGCAGTTAAATACCCCCGACCACATTCGTGGGCGAATGACCAGCATCAATCAGATTTTCTTTCAGGGCGGGCCGCAACTGGGAGAGGTGCGCGCCGGGCTGGTCGCAAGCGCCCTGGGCGTCTCATTTGCTATTATCAGTGGTGGGCTCTGGACCATCATCACTGCTTTGCTCATCATGCTCAAGTGGCCTGTGTTGCGGCAGTATGACATGCACGACCCCGATGCTCAAACGATGCCTGCCACCGCAGATTAAGTATTCCATCTTTTTAGGAAAGACCGCTATATCTGGGTGTCAAGATAGAAACACCCCAAAGACTCGGCAGGTTTGTTAAGGCATAAAAAACATCCTTTGATATAATTTGAAAGTGTTTCGTTTCACGCAATCTCAATTCTCCGGGGCTTCTGGATGACCCTTGAACAAGGAACGCTGCTTAACGGCCGCTATCGCATTGTAGATATTCTGGGCCAGGGAGGAATGGGCTCGGTGTACCGCGCTTTGGATGAAAACCTGGGCGTGGAAGTTGCTGTTAAAGAAAACCTGTTTACCACCGATGAATATTCGCGCCAGTTCCGCCTGGAAGCGGTCATCCTGGCCAGCTTGCGCCACCAGAACTTGCCGCGCGTAACCGACCATTTTGTTATGGAAGGGTATGGGCAATACCTCGTCATGGATTACATCGAAGGCGAGGATTTGCGCCAGCGCATGGAACGGCTGAACACCATTCCTGAAGAAGATGCAATCCTGGTCGGCGCCGCCGTATGCGACGCTCTGACCTACCTGCATACGCGCCGCCCACCCGTACTGCATCGCGACATCAAACCTGGCAACATCAAAATCACCCCTGACGGGCGGGTCTATCTGGTAGATTTTGGCCTCGCCAAATTGATTCAGGGTAGTCAGACAACCACCACTGGCGCGCGCGCCATGACGCCAGGCTATTCCCCGCCGGAGCAGTATGGCACCGCCCGTACCGACCCACGTTCTGATATCTATTCACTTGGGGCGACGCTGTACGCGTCCCTGACAAGCGTCATCCCCGAAGATGGTCTGGCTCGGGTGATGGAAAATGTCCAGCTCACGCCTATTCGCAAGCACAACCCGAAAATCTCGCGCCGTCTGTCGGCAGTCATTGAAAAGGCGATGGAAGCTTATCCCGATGACCGCTACCAGACCGCCGAGGAATTTCGACGCGGGTTGCTCAATTCCAGTTCTAAAACCCAGCGTTTTACCGAACTTGACCTGAACATCAGCGTTCCTCCTCCGCCTGATGATGAAGGTGCTTCGCGCGCTAATCATGCCAATCTTTCCCCTTCCACCCCGGCCAAGGTTGTGATGGATGTGGTCACCTCCATGACTACTCGTATGCGCCGCCGAAACCGACGCGACGCGGCTTTGGGAATTTGGGGAGGGGCGGTCTTGTTGCTCTTGGCTCTTCTCTTGTTCTGGAATACCAGCCCAACGTTTCGTCAGGGAATCTCTTCTGCATTTCCTAACCCCATCCAGGGTACTCTCTCTTTGGGAGCGACCCAGACACTCGCTGCGCAGATTAGCCTGCCTACCCAGGAACAACCAACCGCTACGTCTACGCTGGTTCCACCACCTACGGATACTCCGCAGCCATCTCCTACCGCAACCCCGCTTGGCGGCGGCACCGGCCAGTTGGCTTTTGCCTCCAGCCGCACAGGATACCCGCAGGTTTATATCATCAACGCCGATGGCTCTGGTCTGCGGCAAATCACCAATGAACAAGAGGGCGCCTGCCAGCCAGATTGGTCGCCTGACGGCAAGCGATTGGTGTATGTCGCTCCTTGTCGCCAAAAGCAGGATTACTATCAAGGCTCCAGCCTTTATCTCATTGACGCCAACGGGGAAAACCGAACGCCCCTGCCTACCAGTCTGGGCGGCGATTTCGAGCCGGCCTGGTCGCCCGATGGAAAACGAATCGCCTTTACCTCCCTGCGCGATGGTTACATGGAAATTTACATGATTAACCTCGAAACCAACCTGGTCACGCGCTTAACTCGCGCGCAGGACATTTCCAGGGGAGTTCATGCTCGTATGGCAGCCTGGAACCCAATCGGCTTCCAACTTGCCTACGTTCTTAAACGTTCTGGCGGCACAACTCAAATTTGGGTCACCACCGATGGTGATGTCAATCTTCCAAAGCCCAATGAACAACTGGCGCAGACGGGCAATAACACCAACGATTTCCTGCCCGTGTGGACAAAAGATGGGGAATTCGTTCTGTTCAGCCAAAATAACTTTGAAGGCACTGTGCCGGCCTGGCTGATGAGCATCCGTTATGAAGAGCGGCAGGCAAAACAGGCGGTGCGCCTGCCCATTGAACCGCTTCCCATTGTGGATGTTGGCATTTCGCCCGATGGATTCTGGATGGCCTTTGAAAGTTGGCCGGATTCACTCAATCACGATATTTATATCTCCACCCTGACGGGAGCGAACCGAATCCGTCTGACCACCGACCCTGGATTTGACTTCGACCCGGTGTGGCGACCTATCAAAAATGATTAGTATAAATTGATTACAAGTTCAATGCCTCTCCTTTGAGAGGGGCTTTTTTGTTTTATAATCATTTCCATTGTCTTCCCTGCAAGGTCAGGTGGTTTTGTATGAGCTTGGGTCAAGGAAATCTTCTTAATAACCGCTATCGTATTATCGAAATTCTTGGCCGTGGCGGCATGGGCGCTGTTTATCGCGCTGTCGATGAGAGTCTTGGGGTGGATGTTGCGGTAAAAGAAAATCTCTTCACCACCGATGATTATGCGCGCCAGTTTCGCATGGAGGCGGTCATCATGGCCAACATGCGCCACCCCAACCTGCCCAGGGTGACTGACCATTTCGTCCTGGATGGACAGGGACAATACCTGGTCATGGATTACATCGAGGGAGATGACCTGCGCCAGCGTATCGAAAAACAAGGCACTCTGAACGAGTCAGAAGCGATTCGAATTGGCGCGGCAGTGTGTGATGCACTCACCTACCTTCATACTCGCAAGCCCCCCATCTTACACCGTGATATAAAACTGGGAAACATCAAACTAACGCCAGATGGCAACGTCATTCTGGTTGATTTTGGTCTTGCCAAGCAAGCCTGGGAACACGAAGAAACGATGACCGGCGCGCGCGCCATGACGCCCGGCTATTCCCCGCCGGAACAGTATGGTTCAGCGCGTACAGATGCCCGCTCTGATGTATATTCGCTGGGCGCCACGCTCTATGCCGCAATCACCGGCGTTGTCCCTGAAGACAGTTTGATGCGTGCTGTCGATGGCGTGGTGTTGACCCCCCTGCGTAAACATAAACCTTCAATTTCTCCCCGCCTGGCAAGCGTTATTGAAAAGGCAATGGAGCCTGTTCCTGCGAACCGTTATCAATCGGCAGCAGAGTTTAAGGCCGCGTTGCTTGGGCTGGATACGGATACTGGAATATTGGAAGACGAACCTGGGGAGAATTTACAACAAGAGTCTCAACCGACGCCTGCGACAGCGCGTACTAAGAAGAAAGGCGGCTGTTTTAGCCTGTTCCTGCTGGTATTCATGCTGACATTGGCTGTCAGCGCATTGGTCTTGTTTGACCCAAAGAACCAGCAGTTTGTGATGTCCGTCCTGCGCACCGAAACGACAACGCCGACGGTTACGTTCACTGCTTCGGCCACATCGACCATCACGCCTGAATTTGCTACTGAAACCTTCGCCACCATTGACCCAACGGCCACTCCCCAGCCTACAAATACCCCCACCAGGACTTCTTTGCCATCACCCACTCCTACTGCTACGAAATCAGTTTCGATGGAAACCGTCGTTCCCCCTGTGCCAACCCCAATAGGAGGCGCCGGCCAGATTGCTTACGCAATGGTCGAGAACAGAATTGCTCAAATTTACCTCGCCAATTCAGATGGTACCAATCTTCAGCAGTTGACCAATCATATTAATGGCGCGTGTAATTTCGATTGGTCACCGGATGGCAAGCAGCTGGTCTATGTCTCTCCCTGTTATGCCAAGTCTCCCCAATATGCCGATGCAGGATTGCATATTCTCAACCTTGAGACTGGCATTACCAGGGCGTTGTTAGATGAACCAATGGGCGAATTTGACCCAGCCTGGTCACCGGATGGCAAGAAAATCGCCTTTACTTCCATGCGTGATAGCAATACCTGGCAAATCTATGTATTTGACCTGGAAACATCCACGCTCACCCAGTTGACCTTTTATGATGAGGTCGTGCAATCACGAGCGAACAATCAGTCACGCTATCCAGTTTGGTCGCCGGATGGAAAACAACTCGCTTATATTTCTCGTAGAGGGGCAGAATATCAGCTTTGGATTATGAACGCGGAGGATGGCAGCGAGAAAACCCGCCTGGTTTATACCGTTCCCTCGGTTTCGGATTATCTGCCTGCCTGGTCGCCCGATGGAACTTTTCTCTTGTTCAGCCAGGCCAACCTCGACCTGACATCACCGTCGGTGTTGATGCGTCTGAATATCGGCATGGAGAGGGCAGAACAGCTGGTAGCGGCTGGCGCGCCAGTCGTGGATGTCAATTTTTCGCCAGATGGCATCTGGATTGCTTACGAATCTACCGATGGCAATAATCAGGATATTTATTTGTTCAATTTGCTCACCGGTGAGAAAATTCGTTTGACCGAATCCCCCAATGTGGAGTTCGACCCGGCCTGGAGGCCTTAACGCAACATTCATCTTCTAAATTGCGAACCGTCCCGAAAGCTTTTCCAACTTTCGGGACGGTTTTTTAGTTCTTTTCTTGCAGCCCAGCCAGAATTTTGGCGTGCAAAGCCGGGTTTGCGGCTACCACCGATTGGGGCGGGTTCAGATAATCTGCGCTGCCCGAAATGTTCGTTACCAGCGCTCCCGCTTCTTCGGCAATCAAACCACCTGCTGCCACGTCCCAAGGCTTGAGGGAAATTTCCCAGTACCCATCAAATCGTCCCGCTGCCACATAGCACAGGTCAATCGCGGCGGAACCCAGGCGGCGTACGCCCTGGCTTCTTTTAGAAAACTGGACGAAGTTATCAAAGTTGTCTCGCCCGGTATTCCAGGCGTCGTAAGGAAAGCCTGTTACCAGAAGGCTTTTTTGCATGTCAGATTGCGACGAAGCCCATAACCGCCGTGAGCCATTGAGATAGGCGCCTTTTCCTCGCTCTGCCGTGAACAGTTCGGCGCGCATGGGGTCATAAACGGCAGCCAGACAGACCTGTCCCTGGTACGCATACGCAATTGAGACACAAAATATCGGGATGCCGTGCGCATAATTCACCGTTCCATCTAACGGGTCAACGAACCACAGGTGTTCGGCATTCCCATTTGCAGTCAATCCCGATTCTTCGGCCAGGATATTGTGACCGGGGAACAGGCGGCTGATTTCACCCAGCAAGAATGCTTCTGATGCGTGGTCGATTTCTGTAACAAGGTCAATCACGCCTTTGTAATCCACGCGGTTATCTTTTTCATAACCATCAGACAAAATTTGACCGGCCTGGCGCGCCATTCGCTCCAGGTCGGTCAGAGTCGGTAAATTCATATTAGTTCCCTGCCAGTTTCATTTCGTTTAGGACGCGATAGATTTCATTCAATTCCGATTGGATATTCTCGCGGTCGTTTTTTGCCTGCTGGAGCATAGATTCAAATGCCGAACGCTGTTCTGGTGGTAAGGTAGGGATTAATCGTTCGGTGCGGGTAATCTGCGTGCTTTTGTGGCGCAATTTGTTTTCCAGCCGGTCTCGATACCCCAGATAAAAATCCCTTGTGTTGAGTGGTTCTGGCGTGGTATGTGGTTCCTGGGTCATGATTTCTGCAATGGTGAGCAGAAAATCTTCTGTGTCAATCGGTTTTTCAATGAACCGGGTTGCGCCCAGGCTGAGAGCGAATTTTTTGTCTTCCGGGGTGACATAAGTGGCGGAAAGGAAAATGACCGGGATGCCGCGCGTGGCCGGGTTGGTGCGCAGTTTTTGTACGAAGGCATAGCCGTCCATTTTGGGCATCAGGATGTCGGTAATAATCAAGACTGGCTTGATTTTTTCGACCATTGCCAGGGCTTCCATGCCATTCCGGGCACTGGCCACTTCATACCCCTTAAAGCGCAGGGTGACTTCGAGCAATTCCAAGACGTTGGCTACGTCTTCGACAACCAGGATAGGGCCGTTTTTCATGCGCTTATTTTACTCCGATTGTGAAAAATCGTAATTAACGTTCCCGTTAGCCCGACCAAACCCGGCGCCCTAGCGCCGACATAGCCAATTCGACCGCCAGCGATGCAGTGGCATTTTGCACGTCGAGGATGGGGTTGACTTCCACCAGGTCGAGGCCGATGAGTTTGCCAGTTTCGGCGACCAGTTCACACACCAGGTGGGCTTCGCGGTAGGTCAGGCCGCCTGGAACAGGCGTGCCGACTCCGGGGGCGTGGCGAGGGTCGAGCGAATCCATGTCGAACGACAGAAAAATTGCGTCTACCTCGCGCGAGATGCGCTCGATGGCTTTTTCCACTGCCTGTACCATGCCCAGGCGGTCGATTTGTTCCATGCCCATCACCATGACCCCGGCCTGTTTCAGATTGCGTTTTTCTCCAGGGTCAAGGTCGCGCGCGCCAATAACGGCCACCCGCTGCGGGTCGAGGACCGGTACGGATTCATCCCACAGGGCGGTCAGGCGTGGGTCGCCCAGGCCGCACAGCGCGGCCAGCGGCATGCCGTGAATGTTACCGGAAGGCGTGGTTTCAGGCGTGTTGAAATCAGCATGAGCATCTACCCAGAGAACGCCCAATTTGCGGCGTTTGGCGGCTCCGTGAATGGAGCCAAGAGCCACGCTGTGGTCGCCGCCCAGAACGAGGGGAAAATGACCTGCCTGAAGCGAGGTGGCTACCGCTCCGGCGGTTCGCCGTGCCATTGGCACAATACAGTCAACGTATTTTAACTTCGGTTCGTTGATTTGACACATTTCGGCAATCGGGACTTCGATGTTGCCTTTATCTTCCACCGCGTAGCCAAGTAATTCGAGTTTTTGCTGAAGGTGAGCATAGCGGATGGCGCTGGGGCCCATATCCACGCCGCGCCGGCCCGCGCCCAGGTCAATAGGGACGCCGATAATATCAATTTGCATAGATTCTCCTGTAAAAAAACTGCCCAAGATATGCGCTACGCTGTGCGGTAATACCCCACATCTACCGAATAGACGCGCCCTTTTTTGATGACTTGCCGCACCAGGTTTGTGCCAAAGCGATAGCCCAGGTGGCGGTAATCGGGAACGGACAGGATGAGAAGGTCAGCCTGTTTGCTAGGTTCGAGCGAACCAACCTGATTTTCCATCCGAATAGCGTGGGCCGCGTTGATGGTGGATGCTGCGATGGCCTGGGCGGGGGTCAGTTTCATCATGCGGCAGGCCAGAGCGATGACGAATTGCATGGATTCGTTCCAGGCTGTGCCGGGGTTACAGTCGGTTGCCAGGGCCAGAATGGCATTGGCTTCGATGAGTTTGCGTGCCGGGGTGTATTGGCATTCGGCCAGGCCAAAGGGCGTGCAGGGCAGGGCAACGGCCACTGTTTCGGAGCGGCCCAGCGCCTCGATGTCGGCATCGGAGGTTTTGACAAGATGGTCTGCCGAGACCGCGCCCAATTCGACCGCCAGCGAGGCCCCGCCCAGGTTGTCGAACTCGTCGGCGTGGATTTTGAGCGGGAAGCCCAGGCTGCGAGCTTTTTCTAACACCTGGCGTGATTGGGCCAGGTTGAAAGCTTTGTTTTCGCAAAATACATCTACGAAGGGTAGACGGCGGTCTGGAGCGTGTGTTTCCCACCACTGGCGCAAAATGGGAAGCATGGTTTCGCAGACCAGGTCGGTATAGCCTTGTGGGTCATCTTTGAACTCTGGGGCAATGGCGTGCGCGCCCAGGAAGGTCGGGGCAATGTCCATGCGGCTTTCATCTTCCAGCGAGAGCAGGGCTTTTAGTTGACGTAGTTCGGTGGCGGTTTGCAGTCCGTAACCGGTTTTGGCTTCGACGGTGGTGGTGCCATGCGCAAACATGCGAAATAGCCGTGGCCTGGCCTGCGCTACCAGTGTTTCGATGCTGGCCGTGCGCGTTTGGCGCACAGTGGAAAGGATGCCGCCGCCTGCCGCAAGGATGTCGAGATAGGGCGTGCCGGCCATTTTCATCTCAAACTCGGCGGCCCGGTCGCCGCCCCAAACAAGATGGGTGTGTGGGTCTACGAACCCGGGCATGACCACGCAGCCGTCGGCATCCAGCCGGGGTTCGGAAGGGTAAGCGGCGCGCAGGTCGGCGGTTTTGCCGGTTGCAATGATTTTTTCGTCCCGAATCAGGACCGCGCCATCCTCGATGATGCCGAGTCTGCCGAGGTCGCGGCCACGCTGCGGGCCGCCCGCGAGGGTGAGGAGTTGGGAAGCAGAGTGGATGAGCATGTTTTTTGTCAGGCGGGGGGGGTATTCCAGCGGCTCGTCGAAGCGCTGGATTTCGAGCAGGTACCCGTTAGGGTCTTTGAACAAGAAGTGATAGATGGCGTATTGGGGATTGTGCGTGGGCGGTTTTAAGATTTCCACGCCCTGCGCCTGCAGTCGCTCATACCAGCCGTCCACATCGTTTGTAACCAGGGTAGCAATGACCCCGTTGCTGGATGCCACTGATTCGAGGTCGGCGCAAAAGCCCAAATAGCCGTCTGCGCTGATTTTGTAGATGCGGCAGGTTCCCTGGTCGCGCGCCAGCGGCAGACGCAGGATGCGCTCGTAGAAATTGGCGGTTGCGGCCAGGTCGGCGGCGCGCAGGAAGACGATAAACTGCTCGAAGGGCGGTTTCATCGGTTATCGGTTGAGGGATAAGAACCAGCGGGTTAAGAAAAAGGCTGCCAGCAGGGTCAGCAGGTTGAGCAGGACGAAGAAGGCAATCACTCCCGTCAATCCCGAATTGAAAATCGGCGAGGGCGGCGGGTGCATGACGTAAGCCGCGCTGGAGAAAACATAGCGCAGGGTGATGATAAACAGTGCATTGGCTGCGGCCGTGTAGGGGGGGCGGTCTATCAGCCATAGCCCCACTTGCAGAAGCACGCCCACCACGGCGAAGGTCAAGGCCAGGCGGAAACGTGGTTCGGCCAGGAACAACCCGTTCCAGTTGGTTTGCATGGCGAGCAGGGAGAGCGGAAGGTACGTCACCCAGAAGACTATTCCGCTGCGCCCTAGCGCGGTGGACCAGCGATAGAACACGGGTTTGTTGTTCAGCAGGGCCAGAAAGCCGGTGACGCCTGCCAGAATCAGGGCTGCTTCGGCGGCTAACACCCAGGCGCCGTGCAGGTAAACGTAGCGCACATTGGCGCCGAGCGATTTTTCTTCTGGGCCGAACCAGGCTGCAAGGCCGATGAGGGCAAGCGTCAGAAAGAAGAACAGGATAGGAGATTTTTTCATGGCAGAATTATACACTGACCATCTTCCCCGAAAGTTCATTCAGCCTCCCCGCTCCGGCGCAAAACATTGTGACCTGGATTTGCCGCCGGGTGAGTTTCATCATCTCGACCGCGTTTTCGGTGGAAACCGCCGCTGCTTTCAGAAATTGCCCGGCCATGCCGCCCAGCGTGGCGCCCAGGGCCACGCATTTGGCAATGTCGAGGCCGTCTTTCAGGCCGCCGCTGGCGAAAACCATCATGCCTGGCGCGGCGCTGCGAACCAGGCGAATGGACTCGGCGGTGGGGATGCCCCAGCCGACAAAGGTGGCTGCCAGGTTGCGCAGGAACTCATCGGGCGCCCGGTACATTTCAACCTGCGACCAGCTTGTTCCCCCCGCTCCGGCCACGTCAATGGCAGCCACGCCGCACCCGGCCAGGAGTCTGGCTGTCCGCTCTGAAATGCCCCATCCAACTTCTTTTGCAATGACTGGCACAGGCAGTTTTTGGCAGACTTGCTCGATTTTTCTGACCAAACCCTTCCAATTGACATCGCCGCCGTGCTGTACGGCCTCCTGGAGTGGATTCAGGTGCAGGTAGAGCGCATCGGCTTCAATCATATCTACGGCGCGCTGGCATTGTTCCAGCCCGTAGCCATAGTTTAACTGCACTGCGCCCAGGTTGGCGAACAGGAGAATATCCGGCGCGACTCTGCGTACCCGGAACGAATCGGCCTGCTCCGGGTGTTCGATAGCCGCCCGCTGACTGCCGACACCCATCGCCAGGCCGCATTCCTGGGCGGCTTCGGCCAGGCGCATGTTAATTGAACCGGCATCCCGCGTTCCGCCGGTCATGGAACTGACCAGGATGGGAGCCTGCAATGGCTTGCCGAACACGTTCAGGCGGGTATCCACTTCCTCCAAATCCAGTTCTGGCAAGGCTTCGTGAATGAAGTGAACCTTCTCCAGGCCAGTGGTCAATGCGGAGCGTACATCCCGTTCCAGATTGATTTTGATATGGTCGTCTTTTCGTTCAGTAATTGGCGCAACTTTTGACATGCTCTTGTGTTCCTTTGTTATGAATTTGTGCGCGGTGGCACATCTGCCGGAACTGGGGTAGAATTGCCCTGCGCAAAAAACGTTGAACTCTACAGGAGGAAGTTATGTCTGACACATATTCTGAAATCAAAGCCATCATTGTCGATTTGCTTGGCGTGGATGAAAGCAAGGTGACGATGGAAGCGCGTTTCCGCGAAGACCTGGAAGCCGATTCGCTCGACCTGGTCGAACTCATCATGGCGTTCGAGGACAAATTCGGCGCGGAGATTTCCGACGAAGACGCCCAGAAAATTACCACGGTGGGCGAGGCTGTCAAATACATTGACAGCCACAAGTAATTGCATACGGTATTATACATGCAGGGCAGGTCTATGACCTGCCCTGCGCGTTTTGCCAGAAGAAGCGCTGCGAATTTACTTCAACAGCATCGGAATTTCTTCGGGGTGTTTGGCAACTTTCACGCCTGCCGCCTCGAGGGCCTTAATTTTGGCCTCGGCTGTGCCTTCGCCGCCTTCGACGATGGCGCCTGCGTGGCCCATGCGTTTTCCGGGCGGAGCCGTCTGCCCGGCGATGAAGCCGACCACCGGTTTGGTCATTTTGGTGGCGATGAATTCTGCTGCTTTTTCCTCGTCCGTGCCGCCGATTTCGCCAATCATCACCACTTTGTCGGTGCGCGGGTCATCCTCGAACATCTGCAGCACGTCAATGTGATTGGTGACGTTAATTGGGTCGCCGCCGATTCCGACGCAGGTGCTGGCGCCCATGCCCATCTGCTTAAGCGCATAGAGTACTTCGTAGGTGAGTGTGCCAGAGCGGGAGACGATGCCCACGTTGCCAGGGATGGCGATGTTGCCGGGGATAATGCCCACTTTGGCCTCGCCAGGGGTCAGCAGGCCAGGGCAGTTTGGCCCAAGCAGGCGCACACCTTTTTGGTCAATGTAGTTGCGCACGCGCATCATATCGCTGACGGGAATGCCTTCGGTAATGCAAACGATGAAGGGAATTCCGGCATCGGCGGCTTCGAAAATCGAATCTGCGGCGAAGCGCGCTGGAACGAAGATGATACTGGTATTGGCGCCGGTGGCTTCCGCGGCGATTTTGACCGAGTCGAAAACCGGGATTTTTTCATCAACCCATTGGCCGCCTTTGCCGGGCGTTACGCCAGCAACAACGTTGGTGCCATAGGCGACCATCTGACGGGTGTGGAACAATCCTTCACTTCCAGTAATGCCCTGCACGAGCAGGCGGGTATCTTTGTTGACGAGAATGCTCATGGCTCAGGCTCCTTTCGCGGCGGCGACGGCTTTTTGGGCGGCCTCGGCCAGGGTTTCGGCGGTAATCATGTTTGCGTTTGCCAGCAGGGCGCGGCCTTCTTCGGCATTGGTGCCGACCAGGCGCACGACCATTGGCACTTTGGGCTTGACTTCTTCCATAGCAGTTAAGATGCCTTTGGCCACTTCATCACAGCGGGTAATGCCGCCAAAAATGTTGAATAAGATGGCTTTGACGTTGGGGTCGGCCAGGATGATACGCATCGCGGCGGCCACCTTCTCTGCGCCCGCGCCGCCGCCGATATCCAGGAAGTTGGCGGGTTCACCCCCGAAGAATTTCAGGATGTCCATGGATGCCATTGCCAGGCCCGCGCCATTGACCATGCAACCGATGTTGCCGTCGAGTTTGATGAACGTCAGCCCATATTTGCGCGCTTCTACTTCGGAGGGGGCATCTTCATCGGTGTCGCGCATTTCAGACAGGTCGGGGTGGCGAAACAGGGCATTGTCGTCGATGAGCATTTTGCCATCGAGCGCCACTAAACGTTTATCTTTGCTGATGATGAGAGGGTTAATCTCCGCCAGAGTGGCGTCGTTGTCAATGTATGCCTGCCATAGTCCTTTGAGAATTTCTCCAAAGGATTTCCAATAATCGCGCGGCAGGTCAATTCCGGCTGCAATGTCGCGGGTTTGGTAGTCTTTGATGCCGAGCAGGGGGTTGACGTGAACTTTGATGATTTTTTCCGGGTTGGTTCGAGCAACTTCTTCGATTTCCACGCCGCCAGCGGCGGAACACATGATGACGGGTTTTTTGGCTGCCCGGTCGTTGGTGATGCCGAGGTAAATTTCCTGGTCGATGGCGGCGGCCTCGTCTACCAATACCTTGCGCACCGGCAGGCCTTTGATTTCCATCGAAAGGATTTGGGTGGCGAGTATTTCGGCTTCTGCCGGGTCTTTGGCAACTTTGATGCCGCCAGCCTTGCCGCGTCCGCCGACAAGTACCTGCGATTTAATGACAACGCGGCCACCGAGCTCTTCAGCAATGTGCCTTGCTTCGCTTGCGGTCGCCGCGACTCTCCCTTTGGGGATGGGTATCCCATAGCGGGAGAAAATCTGTTTGGACTGATATTCATGGAGCTTCATGCGGGTCACTCTCCCAGAGGATGATTTTTAGTAACTCCCAGTCTTGCGACAAAATTATACCACCAACAAAAAACCGTCCCGAAAGTTCAAACCAGTTCGGGACGGTTTGCGCTTGTGTTGGTTATGGCAGGCTGAAGCGCATTACCCGCCCGTTACCTGCATCCGTGACCCAAATATGACCGTCTTTATCGATGGCGATACCGCTTGCCAGGCCGAAATTCTCGAGCCCGGTGCCAAAAGTGCCCCACAAACGGACAAATTCGCCATTTGAATCGAATTGGATGACCCGGTATCCTTCGGGGTCGGTGATGAATACCTGGCCGTCTCTTGCGATGGCAATGTAGGGCTTGTTTTCCAGGTTTTGGCTGCGCCAGCCGCGCACCCGCCACTGAAGGACCGGGACGTAGGTTACATCGTCTTCAAGCGGGCTGAAGACTTGTACGCGCTGGTTCCAGGTGTCAGTGACGTAGATATTGCCTTTCGCGTCCAGTTTAACATCTACCGGTTCGTTAAATTGTCCCGGTTGCATCCCACTATCTCCAAATGCGCCCAGGAGATTGCCATTGGAGTCGTAAATGACGATGCGTTTGTTGCCAGTATCGGCCACGAAGACCCGCCCTTTGGCATCAACGGTAATTCCGCGTGGGCCATAGAGGGCGCCAGGGGTGTCAACCAGGCCGAAAACGCCCCACATGGTGATGGGTTGACCGTCTGCGGAGAATTTTTGCACGCGATGATTCCAGGTATCGGTGACGTAGACGCTGCCATCTGGCCCAACCGCCACGCCCCAGGGTTCGTTGAACGTGCCTGGAGGGGCTGTGCCGCTGTTCAGGTCGCCGAATGTGCCAAAGGTGTTAAGCAGCTCTCCATCGGCGGTGAAGTGTTGGATGCGGTGATTGCGCGAATCGGCGATGTAAATGGTGCCATCGGGCGCGAAGGCGATTCCGCGCGGCGCGTTGAACTGGCCGGGGTCGCTGCCTGGCACGCCAAACGTCAAATCTGCTGCCAGGGTGGTCATGCCCTCGGCATAGGGGTCAGGTTGCAGGTCGGCGGCCTTAATGCCGTAGTTCCAAACCAGGTCGGCCACGTCTTTGCGAATGTAGAGCCGCATTCGGTCGGATGGGTCCCAGTTGGAATCGACGAAGGTATCGCGGCCGGTCAATTGAGCGTATTGGGTGTAATCACGATTGAGCCAGATGTTGAAGATGGCCGCGCGCATTTCGGGATTGCCAAGCGCGTTGCAGACCCGGGAATAGTCTTTGTTGCGAATCAGTTTGAAAACGCTCAGAATACCTGTGCAGGGGTAGTCTTCAGGGAAGGGTTCTTCGGGATTGAATCGGTCACTCACCAGGTTGAAGTAGTCTTGATTCGGCCAGACCATGCGGACGTAGTCAAAACGGAAGTAGTCTTCTCCTACTACGGGTTCAATTTTGGAAAAGTTGTTGTCGCCCACGATGATGGCTGGTATATCTCGCAAGGACATATCTGGCGTGTTGCCGTAGAAGCGGGAGTTGGGGAAGTGTATCATGTACCATGACATCGGCCAGGAGACGTCATCATCATAGGCGACGGCGATGTCATTGGGCGTGCCAACGGTCCGCAAAGAGAGAGATTGTACCTCCCGCAGGACGTGCTTAACACCGGTGTAACTGTGGGCGTAGACGAGGTATTCCTGCCCGCTGTCGTAATTGATGTAGGCGGCGCGGAATGAGGTGCGGATGGTGAGCAGGGTAAAGATGCCGAAGAAGGCCAGCAGGGCCAGGTAGGCGGCCTGTTTGACCTCCCATTCGTCGAGCAGGCGGAAGAGCCCGTAGCCGCTGGCCAGCGCGCCAAATACGGCAAACAGGAAGGTTGTGGTGGCCTGTAGTTGGGTCAGTTCGGTTCCAGAGAAGGGGCGCGGGCTGCCCAACAGCGAGGCGAAGGCTGCCAGCGCGCTGGAGACGAACACGACCACCAGCGCCAGAACCAGCAGGGCGTTGCGGCGGCGCAGTTCTTCCCAGTTGACGCGTTCGATGAGCGCGCCGATGGCCCAGCCGCCAAACAGGACGAAGGGCAGCGCGATGTGAATGGTCAGCCAGGGCATGCGTTCCCCGGCGATGCTGAAAGCCGCCAGGTTGCCAACCGACCACCAGCCAAGCAAGGAGTAGGTGTTTGGCAGGTTGACTGAGACGGAGTCGCTTTTCTGTTGCGCTTGCTTGAGCCAGCGCGCGCCTGCAATGAACGCAAACAGGACTGCCAGGGCGGGCAGATATTCGTAAACGGGAACCTGAATCAGCGCGTAGTAATAGAGCGGCTGGCTGCCCCGTTCCACGCCGTGCTGTTCAATCCAATAGCCAAGCGAGCCTATTAATCCGGTGAAAAAGCCTGCGCCGTTGGTGAACATGGTGGTATAGAAAACGGTAAAAATCGAATAGAAGACCAGCACGATTTTCCACCACAGCTGCCGATTCCAGAAGATGCCCAGGAGAACTGCAAGCGCAACAAAGATGGCCAGGATGATGGACATCAAGACCAGACTTGGAAATGTGAAGGTTTGCAAATCAGAAGCATTGATGGGTACGGCCACCGGTATGCCCCACCATTGCTTTGTCAGGGGCGAAAGATATTCCATGGGGAAGGCGGCCAGCATGGGCAGGACGAGCGTGCCGGTGACCATTGCCAGGTCGAAGGCGCGTTCCTGGCGGATGTTTTCCATGCCGTAGCCGCGAATGACAAAGAAGATGGCCGCGCCAATGGCGGCAATTCCGATGACGCCAAGAACAATCTCTGGGGAAACGCCGGTTTCGGGGGGGGCGAGTGGTGATTCGGTTTGCCCTGGCACGGAGGGCGAGGCGGTCATGGCGGGGTCGAGCGTTTGCTTGTCCTCCGCCATGCGCCACAAGAGCGCTCCGCCCAAAAAGAGCGCGCCTATCATCAGGCTGACCAGGAAGGCGCGAAACGCCTGGGGCGCGTCTTGCCAGGGACGGCGGGTGATGCGGACAATCAGGTATATGGCCAGGAAAATGAGCAGGAGCGCGTCATAGATGAAGGCGGTTTCTTTGACCGTGAAGTGCATTACCTGGGCGATGGCCAGCATGAACAGGTAGCGCACTTCGCCCGTTTCCAGGTAGCGCAGCACTGCGTAAAGCATGACCATGCCATACAGGACGGCAAACACGTCTTCGCGCACGTAGCGGCCATAGAAAAGCATGTAGGGCGAAACGAGCATGAGGATGCCTGCCGCAATCACTCCGGCGCGGCCCAGGTAGCGCCTCCAGGGCCACAGCAGCCAGACCATGGCGATACTGAACAGCACCGAGGGAATGCGCGCGGTGAAATCGTTGGCGCCAAACATAAAATAGGACAGCGCAATAAAGTGATACATGCTTGTCCCATGCATCATGGGGTTGTGGATGTAACCGCGTCCTTCGGCCAGTTCGTTCGAATAGTAAGTATGCAGACTCTCGTCGTGGCTCATGACGCGCGTTTCCAGGTCGTAAAAGCGCGTCAGGATGGTGAGCAGGACGATGACGGCAAAGACCAGGACTTCCATGGTCAGCCAGGGCAGGGCGGGGATGGGGGTTTTATCTAACCAGCTTTGTTTCTCGTCGTTCATAAGTCTCTCTTGGGCAAAGGAATGCGTGACTTATACATCAATGCGCTGTTTCTGGCAAGTTTCAGACTCGTGACGCCAGTTGCCCGCACCCGGCCTGAATATCAATGCCGCGCCGGACGCGGACGGTGCAGGGGATTCCATTTTGTTCCAGAATCTTTCTGAAGGATTCGGCGCGCTCGCGGGTGGTGGCCTGCCCGGCGTAACCGGTGGTTGGGTTGAGCGGGATGGCATTGACGTGACAAAGCATCCCTTTGAGCAGGGAAGCCAGCTTTTGGGCCACTTCGGGCGTGTCGTTGACGCCGTGAATGAGCGCCCACTCGAAGGTAATGCGGCGGTTGGTGGCGGCAACGTAATCGCGGCAGGCGGCCATGAGTTCAGAAATTGGGTAGCGCTTGTTCACCGGCATCATTTCGGAGCGGGCGTTATCTTCGACCGCATGGAGCGAGACAGCCAGGTTGATTTGCCGCTTTTCTTCGGCAAAGCGTCGGATGGCGGGAACCAGGCCGGAGGTGGAAATGGTAAAGCGTCGCGCGCCAAAGTTGTAGCCCTCGGGGTCATTCAGGCGGTCAATGGCGGCCAGGGTGTTGTCGTAATTGTGGAAGGGTTCGCCCATTCCCATGATGACTACGTTGGTGACGGTTTCGCCTTTCTCGTGCAGCATCCGGGCGTAGTACATCACCTGCGCCACGATTTCGCCGCTCGAAAGGTGGCGCTTGAAGCCCATTTGCCCGGTGGCGCAAAAAGTACAGCCCATGGCGCAGCCAACCTGGGTGGAGATGCACAGCGTCCGGCGGGCGCGGCCCTGGAATGTATCGGAGGTCTCCTCTGAGCCTGCCGAAGGGTCGTAGCGCATGAGAACGGCTTCGATTTGGCGGCCATCGGGCAGGCGGAAGAGTGTTTTGCGGGTTTGGCCGTCACGCGAGTCCAGCTTGAGGGTGGGGGTCAAAATCTCAAAGTCGAATTCGGCGGCCAGTTGTTCGCGCAGGGCTTTGGGCAGATTGCTGAATTCTTCGGGCTTGTTCCAGAAGTTTTGGTACAACCCCTGCCAGATTTGCCTGGCGCGGTAGGCAGGCTGCCCCCAACCTTTGAGCAGGTCGGTTAGGGCGGGCAGGTCGAGGTCGTAAATGGGGGTTTTCATGGTAGTGGGATTCTATCATGCAAAGAGAGGCTCTTAATCTGGCCGGTGTCAAACATTATCCGTCATGAAAAAACCGGAGGAACTCCGGTTTTTTTGAGAGTGACGGTTGTTGGTTTACCTGGCCGTCTGCGTCTTTTTGCGGGTTGCCAGCTTAAAGATGCCCCAGAGGACCAGCGCAGGCGGAACCAGCAATGGAACGATGACAACCAAAATCCAGATGGCAAGCTCAATCAACACCTGGTAAATATTTGTCAACGTTTTGGTTGCCGACTGGAATGTTTCGCCGGGATTCCACGGTTTGGGCGTTGCGGTTGGGACGGGCGTGCGGGTAGGAGTTGGCGGTAGGGGCGGGATATCTGGCTCAAAAGTGACCGTGATGGTTGAGAAGGCAGAGCGATTGGAGAGATAATTCATGCGCCCCTTGACTTTTTCGATTTCGGCTTCGATTTTAGCGAGTTCATTGTTCACATGCAGTGATTCTTCGACGCTCTGGGCATCCTCCAGGAATTTGCGGACCCGGTCGCGGGTGGCTTCGAGATTGACCAGCTGCGATTGCAAATCAACATACTCCTCGCTCACATCCTGACCCGATACATTTTCATCCAAAACGCGCAGGGCAATTGCCCGCAAGCGGCGCATGGCTGTCTCAAACTGGTCGGCTGGCACGCCAATGGTGATGCTGGCATATTTGTAGTTTTGTCCGTCGGGGCCGTTCTGATACCAGCTGCGGGATGAGATGATGTATCCACGCACGTCGCCAGTCACTTGCAGAGCGCGGTCGATGGCGTTATCGGAATCTTCGACCAGCAGGCGTATTTCCCCATTTTTGATGACCATCCGGTTGTTCGCTTGGGATGCGGGCAGGGCATCCGCCCCAGCCTGGATGACGATGCCCTCGCCGGGGGGGGGCGCGTCAGCCCCTGGCGATGCACTTTTCTCAGATTCAGGCACAGGAGGCATGCTGCTGCTCGGACGATTGGGTTCATTCATTGGGGCGGCAGGCTGGGCGAGTTCTTCGACGGCGGCAGTGGGAGCGGCAACGCCTGCGCAGGCGGTCAGCAACAAGGCAACAGCCGAAAGAACAACAAATGCGATTTGAGCAGGTGATTTCATGCTTCCCTCCAGAAAAATATGGTGCGTCCTGACCTTTTTTGGGCGTCCTGGTCTGGCGCGGCGAGTAAGGTTTCTGCTCGTTGGACGCTGAGGAGGGAGATTTGGTTCCGGGAATGGCGCGCGGCGAAGGATGAACGATAGCGTTATGCGATGGATTTTCTGACGGCGAGCAGAGCGCCCATAAGCAGGAATAGCCCCGCAGCGTCGAAGGCGATGAAGCGCCTGATGGAATCAATCAGGGCCGCGTAGTCTGTTGTTAGCGTGGACAAAATATAACTTTCCCCCATCAAGCCAACCGCCTGCATCGCTATTGCCAGTTGCAGCGCCAGGAAATTTCGCTGTGGATTCCAGAGCGCAGCCAGATAGGGAATGTTCCACATCAGGAACAAGATACCTGCCCCGCGTACTGCCGCAGCGCCGGGGACTCCTGTCAGCAAGAAGCCGGGGGCGAATTGTTCTGGTTGAAGAATAAATGCTGCTGCCGCTTGCAGGTTCCAGGTTGTGACGAGCAGAATGAGGCTCTGCGCCAGCCAGGTTTTTCGGCTAAGCGAGGGAGCATGCTTCATTTCGATAACCTGATACGAACATCTGTCGGCAGAGCGAGCCTGGCTTCAGATTCAACTGCTTTTACAATTCCGACTGGCGCCGGGCAGGCGGCATGCGCGCAGTGTTTTTGCCCTGGCGCGTGGATTTGGGGCATGGTGCGTCGGCAGGAGATTTCTTTAAGCGGCTCAACTTCGGTCAATTCCTTGGCCATGCGGCGGATGGCGGCGCACTCACTGGTGATTTGAATTTTGCAGACTTTGTCATCCATTTTTAGATGGCACTGGTTTGCTGTTCCACAAATTGAGAGAGATGCTGGTAACTGTCCTTGAGCGCTTTCTGCCACGATTCGACGTGATGATAGAGCTCGACCGAGCCATAGCCGTCGAAGCCGTTATCGGCGAGGGCCTTGAAGCTGGCGGCGAAATCAAGCGTACCTTCGCCGGGGATTTCATGGAAATGGACGATGCCGGTCAGGGTGTTGGCGATGCGTTTATTGACCAGTTGTGGGCCTTTGACCCCGCGCAGATAGCCCAGGATGGGTTTGGTTCGCTCCAGCACGTCGTAACTCAGGCCTGGGACGGATATCCAGTAGGTGAAAAATTCGTCGTCAAAGGGCGATGCGCCAGCGTAGAGGCCCGGGTAGTGGATTATTTCGAGGGGTTGCTGAATTCCGGCTTGAGCCAGGAGAGAGTCCAGTCGTTTGCGCTGAGAAAGGCTGGGGGGCGTGTCACAGAAGTAACGGGGGAAATGCCGGTCGAGCAGAATATAATCTGCTGTTTCGGGGAAATAGACCAGATAGGAGGCAAAATCGAGGTCGAAGGATAGGGTTTCGGCGTCTTTGACGATTTTCAGGTTGTAGCCTTGCTGGGCGTCCGAGATGTGCAGATAGCGGATATGGGGGGCGGCTTGCGCCAGGGCTTCGACATAGTTGCGTTCGGAGCAGTAGGAGTGCAGGATGTCAACATGCAGGCGGAAGCGAGGTGAGTTGATTTCATGCATGAGCGACAGGCCCTGTTCCATCGTTTCGATGTACATGCCGGGTTCGGGTTCGATGAGCAGGGTGATGTCTTCGTCGGGGCGGATTTCGGCCAGGCATTGCTGGATGCTGTCGATGAGCAGCTCACGCGGGTTGACCGATGGGTTGCTGACGTGTTCGTCGCGGATGAAGCCGCTACCGAAGGTGACCAGGTTTATGCCCAACTTGCGGGCGACATGGATGCCGCGCTTGACGAGGTCAATGCGCCGTTTGCGGCCTGCCAGGTCAGGCGACATGAGCGAGGGTTCATGCGGGCGCTGGGGGGTGAAGAAATGCGAGGCGGTGGCAACGCAGGCGGCTTGTACGCGCCCGGCATTCAGGCGTTTGCGGACGTTTTCGAGGTCGTCGTCGCTCAGGTCGAAGGGGTTGAACTGGTCGCGGTGAAAGGAAATTTCGATGCCGGGGTAGCCGGCTTTTTCGACTTCGTCGATGGCGGTTAAGAAGTTCAGGTTGGTCAGTCCGAAGGTGCTGTAACTGAGTTTTATCATGGCTGTTTGCTCCGTGTTCAGGGGTGGACGCTGTACAGTCAGTCATTCTATTGAGTTCTGATGGGGGGGTCAAGGGTTGTGTAAAACCCTGCATTTTATGCTGCCCATCGTAGCGCGTGGCGAGTCAGACTTGTTTTGATGTATTGAAATTTGGGCTGATTTTGCAAATTAACCCTTGACAGTCCAATTTGTCGGTGATATAAACGGCGAAATTCGCAACGGGGTTGCGGATACAACTTTATAAACGCTCTTATCCAGAGAGGCGGAGGGACCGGCCCTGTGAAGCCTCGACAACCTGACTGAAAAGTCAAGGTGCCAATTCCGGCAGAAATATCTGGAAGATGAGAGGATGGTAAACGCGCGTACCTCTTCTTGTACTTCCAGGAGAGGTATTTTTGTCTCTCCTGGTAAGGGCGGAATTTACACATACTCAGAGGAGATATTCATCATGTCCACCACTACCCGCAAATTTGGCTTTGCCACCCAACAACTCCATGCCGGTTATTCGCCCGACCCTACGACCGGCTCCCGGGCTGTGCCGCTTTACCAGACCACCAGCTATCAGTTCAAAAGCACCGAACACGCCGCCAACCTGTTTGCGCTCAAAGAACTGGGCAACATCTATACTCGTCTCATGAACCCGACCACGGATGTGCTCGAACAGCGCATCGCGGCTCTTGAGGGTGGAGTTGGCGCATTGGCGGCCTCCTCCGGTCACGCTGCCCAGGCGCAGGCCATTTTCACGCTTTGCAATGCGGGCGACCATATTGTCACCTCCAGCCGCTTATATGGCGGTACGTATAACCAGTTTAAGTACACCCTGCCCAAACTTGGAATTGATGTGACTTTTGTAGACCCGTCTGACCCGCAGAATTTCGAGCGAGCCATTCAACCCAACACCAAAATCATTTACGGCGAGACGCTCGGCAATCCGGATATTTCAGTCTTTCCCATTGAAGAGGCCGCTGAAATTGCCAGAAAGCACAAAGTCGTTCTCTTCATCGACAATACCTTTGCCACGCCGTACTTGTTCCGTCCATTTGAGTGGGGCGCGAATGTCATCACGCATTCGACCACCAAGTTTATTGCCGGACACGGCACCAGTATCGGCGGAATTATCGTTGATGGCGGCAATTTCGACTATACCAGTGGACGTTTTCCAAACTTCACCGAACCTGACCCGTCTTATCATGGATTGGTCTATTCCACGCTGACCCAGGTTGGCCTGCCACCTTTCATCATCAAGGCCCGCGTTCATGTCCTGCGCGATATCGGCGCCTGCCAGTCGCCGTTCAATTCCTGGCAGACCATTCAGGGCATCGAAACGCTCTCCCTGCGCATTGAGCGGCATGTTCAAAACGCCCAGGCAGTGGCCGAATATCTGGAGAACCACCCGAAGGTGGCCTGGGTCAAGTATCCTGGCCTGAAAAGCCATCCTGATTATGAGCGCGCGAAGCGGTATCTCCCCAAAGGCGTAGGCGCGATTCTTGGGTTTGGAATCAAGGGTGGCGCCGAGGCGGGCCGCAAGTTTATCGAAAGTCTGCAACTGTTCAGCCATCTTGCCAATGTTGGAGATGCGAAGTCGCTTGCTATCCATCCCGCTACCACCACCCACAGCCAGTTGACCCCCGAACAGCAGGTGACGGCTGGGGTCAGTCCCGATTTCATCCGCCTGAGCATTGGTCTTGAAGACATCGACGATATCTTGTGGGACCTCGACCAGGCGTTGAATGCCTGATAGAAATTTAGACCTTTGAATGCAGAATGATGAATTTTCTTTCATCATTCTGCATTCACCATTCACCATTCCGAGGTACTATGCCTGTTAAAATTCCATCTACCTTGCCTGCCCGCGCCATTCTCGAAAAGGAAAATGTCTTTGTGATGGGCGAGGAACGCGCCGAACACCAGGATATTCGCCCCTTAAAAGTCGCCATTCTTAATCTCATGCCGACCAAAATTGCCACCGAAACGCAATTGTTGCGCTTGTTGGGCAACTCGGCCTTGCAAGTTGATGTGACTTTGCTGCATACTGCCACCTATGAATCGAAAAACGTTGACGCCGAACACCTCCTCAATCATTATGAAACGTTTGAGGGGGTGCGCAGCGAGAAATTTGATGGCTTGATTATCACTGGCGCGCCGGTCGAGCAGATGGAATTTGAAGAAGTGGATTACTGGGATGAATTGACCCGCATCATGGATTGGGCTGAAACCAACGTGGAATCGACCTTTTACATCTGCTGGGGGGCGCAGGCCGGGCTGTATCATCGCTACGGCATCCCGAAATATCCCCTGCCTCGCAAAATGTTTGGCGTTTTTGAGCATCGTACGCTTGCGCCGGGTGAGCGCTTGTTGCGCGGTTTCGATGACATCTTCTACGCTCCGCATTCGCGCCACACTGAAATCCGCCGGGCTGACATCGAAAAGGTCAGCGAAATTCAACTCCTGGCCGAATCGGACGAGGCCGGGGTGTACCTGGTTGGCTCCAGAGATGGACGCCATATCTTCGTCACCGGTCACTCGGAATATGACCCGTTGACCTTAAAGAGCGAATACGACCGCGATGTGAACAAGGGATTGCCCATCCACGTTCCAGTCAACTACTATCCTGATGACGACCCCTCGACTACGCCCAGGGTGCGCTGGCGCGGTCATGCGCACCTGCTCTTTTCAAACTGGCTGAACTACTATGTCTACCAGGTCACGCCCTACGACCTGCGGCAAATTCCAAAGGGCAGTATCCACACGGATTTTTAACAGGAAAACAGGAGACGCAAGTTGGTCTCCTGTTTTGGTTTTGAAAAAGAGCGCTGGTCATTGTATACTAGGACAGGTTGGGAGAAAACGCCCTGCAATCTGAGAAGCAGCCACTATGATACTGGAGTTGTCATGAGTCACCACCCCCTTAATCTTGTCTTGCGCTTTCTCCTGGAATTGTATGCCCTGGTTGCGATAGGTGCTTGGGGCTGGAGCCAGACGGACGGTTTGTTGCGTTTGGTTTGGGCCATCGGCATCCCCCTGGTGGCGGCCTTTCTGTGGGGCGCATTCCGGGTTGAAGGGGATGGTGGTAAACCGTTGGCGCGCGTGCCAGGATGGGCGCGCCTGTCGCTGGAAATCATCTTTTTCGGCTTTGCGGTTTGGGCGCAGGGCCAGGTTTCTCAAATGGTTGGGCTTGCTTTTGGCGTCTTTGTATTGGGACATTATCTCATTTCGTATGACCGCATCCCCTGGCTGTTAAAGCGATAGCGATGATGTCGAATACCGAAACCGAAATTCAGGTTGGCGACCGGGTCGAAGCCTATCTCGACTCGCAGTTCTGGAAGAGTCGCGGCTGGTTTTCTGGCAGGGTCGTGCGAATCGATCCTTATTCTGTCCACCGTAGTTTTTACTGGGTCGAACTCGACCAGGAAGTGGAAGCCGCCCGGGGCGGACGCGCCCAACTCATTTCCGTCTTTAACATCAAACGGATACGAAAACGATGTTCAGACTAAAGCCTGCGCGTAAAAAACGACCCATCGCCGTCACCCTCATTGCCTGGGCTATCTTCATCCTGTTCCTGGTGCGGCTGTATCAGGCCATCGAACCCTTGTTCAATGCCCGGATTTTCGAGACTGGCCTCTCTGGCCCGCTTTTTGATGGGCTGCATCTGACCCCGCTGGGCAGCGCGCTCCTGACCAGCACCGTCTATTCCTTGCTCTCGTTAAGCGGCATTGTTGTGCTGGTCGGTTTCCTGCGCATGAAACGCTGGAGTTGGATTGTCTTAATGGCGTGGACAGCCATTTCACTGATGGTTTCTCTGCTTGGCTACTTCTACGGACGTCCAAACTACATCGTCATGGCATCCGATACCTTCATTGCCCTGGCGCTCAACCAGGCCGATGTTCAGCGTATTTTTAGAATCAGGACGGACCCCGGTGAACGCCTCGATTGACCGCCCCCACATGCCTGCCGATGCTGACGATTTCAACTTGTTGCGCCGTTTTGAACCGGTGCTGAAGTTCACGCGCGGCGAAAAATTCTATCCTACCGATATAGAAACTTACGTCCGCGAATCCAGTCTGTGGGTTCATGCTCCCGATGGACGCGACCTGTTGCTTGTGCCGCAAGGGGAACTCAATCTGGAAAAACTGGTCGAACCGCGCCCCGCGCCCTTTGGGGCTGTCCATTACCTGCGCTTTATCGAACCGCTCAGCCTTTCCGAAGCCGCGCTGGCTCTGGCGGAGCAGTCTCGGTTAAATGCGGAAAGCCAAAATACTTTCCATGCCGGGCTGGGACGCCTGGCGCGCGGCGGCCTGTTCCCGCGCATTGTGGATGCTCTTTTTTCCGCTTCCTTTCTTCTCCGTGGGCGCGTTCCTGCGGCTCTGGCGGCGGCTGCCGAAATTGCCTATCACCGCATCCAGCAAGAAAATCCCCGCTATTCCTACTACGGTCGCGTCGTTCGGCACAATGGCTGGATAGTGTTGCAATACTGGTACTTCTACTGTTACAACAGTTGGCGCTCTGGGTTTAATGGCGTCAACGACCATGAGGCCGACTGGGAATTGGTTTCAATTTACCTCTATCAGCAAGGCGACCAGCTTATCCCCGAATGGCTGGCCTACGCCTCGCACGATTTCAAAGGCGACGACCTGCGCCGCCGCTGGGACGACACCCGCCAACTCGATTTGATGGATGGACATCCGGTTGTTTATGTCGGAGCGGGGTCGCACGCTTCTTACTTCCGCAGCGGCGAGTATATGGCCGAAGTCAACCTGGATTTACCCGGTTGGGTGCGGCGCGGGTTTGCTGTCTTCAGCAAGTTTTGGGTGGAGGTCCTGGGACAACAGCCGGTCGACCCGTTTCGAATTCCGTTTGTCGATTATGCCCGGGGGGACGGTTTTTCGATTGGAGCGGGCCAGGCTGCGGCCTGGTCGCCGGTATTGATTGATGATACTACCCCCTGGGTCAGTCAATATCGTGGGTTATGGGGGCTCTTTGCGCGCGACCCCATCTCTGGCGAGAATGCTCCTGCGGGGCCGATGTACAACCGCGATGGTTCTCCGCGCGGGGCCTGGTATGACCCGCTTGGGTTTGCCGGTTTGGACAAAGTCCCGCCCCCGCCCAAAGCCCTGACTCTGCTGGAAGAAAACTGTGATAAATTAACTGCCCGTCAGACTGAACTGGATTGGCTGATACCTAAAAAGGCGGGAGAGTTGCAGGCAATTGGCATCCAATTAAAGGGCATGGAAGGTAATCCGCATCTTGCCAAACAGTATGCCGCCCTCGAAAAAGTCAAAGATGCTCTTGGCGCTGAAGTCCGCGCTCTGCGGCGCGAATTTTCGGAAAATGCCGCCCTGCTCGACGGCCTGACTAAACGCCTGGAACGGCTTTTGCAGGGCGTTCAGGATGACCCGCAAGCCCATATTCGTCACCTTGCCACTCCCGTGGTTGCCACGCAAATGCGCTTCGAGCGCGCCGCGCAGACCTGGGCCGCCATTAGTCTGAGCCTGCTCCTGTTCACCATCGTCGCGCTAATGATTTTCACCCCGGCTTACCTGGGGTCGGGGCTGGCCATTGCCACGATTCTCTTCCTGGTGGTTGAATCCATCCTACGGGGAGCCTTTGTTAAAACCGTGACGGTTATCACGACCCTTTTGGCCGTTCTGAGTGCTGTGATTTTGCTATTTCATTTTTGGTATTGGATATTAATTGCCCTGCTGCTTGCCATTGCCATTTTCCTCATGGCGCAACGCCTGAGAGAATTGGAATGAAAATGAGCGCGGGGAAAAATCCCCGCGCTCATCACTTTTTATGCATCATTTTACCAATTCGGCCAAATCCTTCCCAATGACATCAATTTTTGGCTTCCAGGCCTCGCCTTGCTCACGGGTGGCCACGCCGGTCAACACCAGGGCGGTTGGGCAGCCAAGCGCCTGGCCTCCGGCGATATCGGTCTCAAGTCGGTCGCCAACGACGAAGGTTTGTTCTTTGGGAGTGCCAAGCCGGTCGAGCGCCATTTGCAGCATGGCAGTTTGCGGTTTACCGGCAATGATTGGCTCCACCTGGCTGGCGGTGGTGATGACCGAAAGCCAGGCTCCGGCGCCGGGAATTTGTCCGCGCGGGGTGGGAAAGGTTTTATCGGGGTTGGTGGCGTAAAAGGGTTTCCCAGCCCGCACCAACAGGGTGGCTTCTACCATTTTGTTGAAGTTGATGTCGCGGTCAATGCCGAAGACGACTGCTTCGGCCTGAGATGCTTTTTGGATGGGCAATACCTCGAATCCTTTGGCACTTAATGCCTGCATCACGCCCTCGCCGCCGATGGCGAAGAGCGGAGTTCCGGCAGGAAAGCGGCTGGCAAGCATTTCGGCCACGGCCAGGGCGGAGGTGATGACTTGCCAGGGTTCGACAGGTACGCCAAAACCGGCCAGTTTTTCCAGGTATTGTTCGACCGTGCGCGTGCTGTTGTTGGTGGCGAGTGCCACCGCCAGGTTCAGTTCTTTGAAGCGAGAGAAGGTGGCAGGCAGGTCGATGAGGGCATGAGAATCAGCCCACAGGACTCCGTCCATATCCAGGATGAGTCCCTTTGTGTTCGATGGTAGTTGATTCATTTTCCAAATTTCCGCAGGATATAGTCGTAGACGGGGCCGTCAATCCAGCCTGCATCCGGGTCGCAGCGTTCCTCAAAATTTTCATTGCCGGTAAAGGCTCGAAAGGCTTCACGGGTTGGTTCGTCATATACGCCGCTGGGTGGGGTTTGCAGGTAGTCCAACCGCGCCATGATTTTTTGGAGGGTATACAAATGGGTTCCAGCGAGTTGAATGCGCTCTTTTTCGGGGCTTTTTCCAAAATACAGACGGTGCAGGTAGATGAGTTCACCCAGTTTAACGACCGGGTCGAGGTCGTCATCCACGCGGTAATCGAGCAGGCGGTCGGTATAGCCGCCATAACCGCCTTTTGCTTTGACAATCAGAATGGCTGCGCTTTGTCGCCCACGCTTGTCGCCGCCTGCGCGGTCGCCTGCCATCAGTGCGGCATGCAGGCGGGTAGCCAGGTCGCCGTCGGTGCGCAAAAAGGCGCTTTCCATGCTGTAGACTACATCGGCACTGGCGAGGATGTTGCCCTGAATGGCGTAGCCTGCCCCGGTCAGGCCGCCGGCCCAATAGGAGCATTCTTTGCCAGTGAAGGTGGCGGGCCGCCCGTTTTTGTCGACGATGCCGATTTGGCGGGTTTCCCGCCCTGCGTCGGCGCTGGTCAGGCGCGCAAGCACAGCGTCGGCGCTCAGCCCCTGGCGCAACAGGTCGAGTCCCTGACTGCCATAAGATACATTGGCATAGGCCTGAGTGGCAATTGCGCCAGTTCCAGCCTGCGCCCAGGGAACAATGGCGCCCACCGCCGGGAATTTCGATGCGACGGCCACCCCCCAGGCTTCATCCTTTACGTCATAGGCGACGATTGAAAAGGTCATTGGCGTCTCCCATCATTGTATTGAACATAATTATACCTGGCGCGGCAGACAGGTTCGTTAAGAAAGCATTGTTTTCGAAAATAAAGAAACAGACCGGGAATGAACTGCCCCGGTCTGTCCTTTGCAATTTACTTGCCTAATTTTTTCTTGAAGGCCGCCGTGAGGGCTGGGATGAAGGTGAACAGGTCGCCGACGACTCCATAGCGCGCCGCCTGAAAGATGGGTGCTTCGGCATCTTTGTTGATGGCAACCACCAGTTTGGCGCTGCGAATGCCAACGATGTGCTGGATGGCCCCGGAAATGCCGGCCGCGATATATAAATCGGGCGAGACAACCTTGCCGGTTTGCCCAACCTGGTGCGCATAGGGGATATAACCTGCGTCTACTACCGCGCGCGAGGCGCCAACCGCGCCGCCCAATACTCCGGCCAACTCGCCAATCAGTTCAAAGCCTTTTCTGGCGGTTGCGGCTTCATCAAGGCCCAGCGAGGGATTGTTGCTCACTCCGCGCCCGCCGGAAACGATAACCCCGGCATCGGCCAGGCTGACGCCGCTCTCGCTCGCCGCATAGCCTTCTACCGTTGTAAGGGCCTGCCCGGCGACCGGGTAGTTTTTCACGCTTCCGCCACGCCCGGCTTGAGGAGTGGGGCGCGCGAAGGCTCGCGCGCGCAGGGTGACGAACTGTGGTTGGGCGGCGCAGACCGTTTTCTCAAACAGTTTGCCCTCATAGATAGGACGGGTGGCTATGACAGAGTCGCCATCGAGTTCCAGCCCGGTTGCGTCGGTCAGCACGCCGCTGTTCAGGTCCATGGCGCTCATGGCGGCAACTTCGCGGGTGCGGGAGGTGCCTGGGAGCAGTACCAGGGCTGGTGAAGCGTCTGCGAGAATTGCGCTCAGGGTGGATGCATATGTCTCCGGGCGGAAATCGGCCAGGGAGGCGTCATCTACGACCAGCACTTCATCCGCGCCGAATTCGAAGGCCGCTTTCACCAGACCATCCATGCCCGAACCCAGCACAATTGCCGCTGTTTCGCCAAATTCCCTGGCCGCGCCCAGCGCCTCCCAAGAGGCCTGCACGGCTTCGCCCTGGAAATGGTCAATATAAACGCAGGTTTTCATAGCACCTTCTCCGCCAAAATTTTCTCGACCAGGGTTTCGGCGATGGCTTCGGGGCTATCGCCGGTGATGATTTCACATTGGGCGCTGCGCGTGGGCGGGTTCATCAACTCACGCCGGTGGACAACCGTTGGTGGTGCGGCAATGCCCAGGTCGGCCAGAGTCCAGACCGGGATGGTGGCTTTGGAGGCTTTGCGAATGCCCATAAACGACGGATAGCGGGGCTCGCCAATGTTTTGGATGACGCTCATGACCGCCGGAAGTTGGGCGCTGACGGTTTGCCTGCCTTCCTCGATGACGCGCTCGACTTTGACGCTTTCCCCGCCCAATTCAATTTTGCCAGTGAAGCTGAGCAGCGGCCAGCCAAGCACGCGCGCTGTTTGGGCGGCAGTGACGCCCGCGCCGTTGTCGAGCGTTTGGCGGCCAAAGATGACCAGCCGCCCATCACCAATTTTTTGGATGGCTGCCGCCAGCACCCGCGCCGCGCCCTGGCTATCCAGGTTCTCCAGCGCCGGGTCTGAAACCAGGATGGCCTCATCTGCGCCCATGGCCAGAGCGTGTTTGAGGGCTTCTTTAGCGCTTTCGGGGCCAATGCACAATGCGGTGACGGTGGCATCGCCGTTGTCTTTTTGCTGGAGAGCGGCCTCGACGGCGTATTCATCGAAGGGGTTGATAACCAGCGGTGATTCGCCCCACGAGACTTGCCCGTCCTGGGCCGTCACTTTGGCTTCGGAATCGGGCACTTGCTTGATGCAGGTGATAATTTTCACTGTTCCTCCTTTGTTGTGGCGCCAAATTCTATTTTGCGCGTCAGGCAATTCTGCTAAATCCGATGAGTTTGCCGGTTTTCAGTTCCAACTCACAGGCATGACCGCCTGTGGTGTAGGCGGAGATGGTCTCGTCATCATTCAGCCGCACCCGCGAATAGAGTGTATTGGGGTCAGGCTTTTCTGCTTTCCACAGGATTTTCCCGCTTGCGCCCAAAACGTATAAGTTCGAATCATAGCGCGGAAATCCGTTGGGCTGTTCCAGCACCAGCAGCCCCATCATGGTTTGAATGGTTTTTTCGATAGACGTGTGTAAAGGTTGGTTTTCCATCATGCACCTGTTGCCTGCCAGGCAGATTCATTGTATGCAGGTAGTTCACAGCGTAAGGGTTTGTCGGCGCGTTTGCCGAGGGCGTAATCGGCCTGAATCAGCGTCTGAATTTCGGAACTACCTTCATAGATAATCGCGCCGCGCGCATTGCGCAGGTAACGTTCCACGTCATATTCATCACTAAATCCATACGCGCCATGCACCTGAATGGCTTCGTTGGCGGCCTGGAAGGAGGCTTCGGTGGCAAACTTTTTGGCATACGAGGTCTGGAGCGTATTGCGGCGGCCCATATTCTTTAGCCAGCCAACCTGCAAATAGAGCAAGCGCGCAATCTCGTAATCCTGCGCCATTTTGGCAATTTTTTGTTGGATGAGCTGGTGTTCAGCAATTGCTTTGCCAAATGTCTTGCGCGTCTGCGCGTAGCTCACGCTGGCTTCGAGACAGGCGCGGATGATGCCGGTTGCGCCTGCGGCCACCGTGTAGCGGCCATGGTCAAAGCCGGTCATCGTAATTTTGAAACCCTCGCCTTCCTCGCCGATGCGGTTTTCGAGCGGCACGCGAACATTGTTAAACGTAATCCAGCCGGTTGAACCGGCGCGCACGCCCAGCTTGCCGTGCAGGTCGCCGCGTTTGATGCCGGGGGAGGTCAAATCTACCAGGAATGTGGAGAGGGCCTCGGAAGGCTTTTTGGCATTCGGGTTTGTTTTGACCGTTACCAGAGCGTAATCGGCTTTGGATGCCAGTGAAATCCACATCTTTTCGCCGTTCAAAATGTAAGAATCTCCATCGCGCCGGGCGGAAGTTTGCATGGCGGCCACATCAGACCCCATGCCGGGTTCTGTGAAAGCGCCGCAGCCCAGCTTTTCTCCTGCGGCAAGCGGCTTGAGGAAACGCTCCTTTTGCGCCTCCGTTCCCCATTGGAAGAGGGTCATTGCGCACAGCCCGGTATGCACCGACATCGCCACCCGTAAATGGGTATCAATTGCTTCGAGTTCCTCGCACGCCAGCCCCAGGGAGAGGTAATCCATGCCTTGCCCGCCATAGCGGACAGGGAAGCACAACCCTAAAATCCCCAGTTCGCCCATTCGTTTGAGCGAGTGGGGCATGGGCTCGGCCTTGCGGTCATATTCCTTGATGAAAGGCGCGATTTCCTTGCGGGCGAATTCGCGCACCATCTTTTGAACCATGTCGTGTTCTCTGGAAAGCGCAAAATCCATGCTGGCTCCTGTTCAAATTATACCAAGCCTACCGAACGGTTGGTAGGTTTTCTGGTTTTATCTGCTCATATTTTACACGGTTATAAATTGGTACCCTTGGGTGACGCGATTTGTTAAGATTAGAGTATAATTTAAGAACGGCTTGGCCATAGGCCCCAATTTTGATTGCTTTGCCTTGCCGTGACTTATGTTCCTGGCAAGTAGTGAGGAGAATGACAAAAGCCACTGTACTAATAGTTGAAGGGAAGAAAGCCGACCGGCCCTCTTTTGCGAGTTCGCTGCAGAAGAAGGGTTTTACGGTTGTTGCTGTGCCAAACGGTGCCGAGGCCGTTGCCCGTCTGCCTGAACTTGGACCCGATTTGGCAGTGGTCAATGCCGCCTCGATGGGCTCCACCGGGGTGCGGATTTGCCAATCTCTGCATGATAAGCAGGAAGAACACCTGCCGATTGTGCTTATCCTGGATGCCGATAAATCTGTCGAAAAGTCCGTAGCAGATGTCGTCATCAATCTGCCTTTTACCGTTCAAAAACTGGTCAACCGCATTAAGCCGCTCTTGCCCGGAGATGGAAACAACATTATTCATGCTGGCCCCATCCGTCTCGACCTTGAGCATCGCCGCGTCAAATGCCTTGCACGCAATGCCCGATTGACCCCTCGCCTGGCAACGCTGTTGCAAGTATTGCTCCAGCATCGTGGCGAAGTCATTGAGCGCGAAGAATTGTTCAAAAAAGTGTGGGATACCAACTACACGGGTGACACGCGCACTTTAGATGTCCACATTTCCTGGCTGCGCCGCGCCATCGAGATGGACCCTGACCATCCGCGTTTCTTGCACACGGTTCGCGGGGTTGGCTACCGTCTGGATGTTTAAACACATCGGTTATAATCCCCTTCTATGCAACCAAATATTGTCGGAATTCGCTTTAGCAAAGTAGGTAAAGTCTACCATTTCGATTCAACCCTTATCCCTGATTTGCAGGTGGGAGAGCATGTTGTCGTTGATACTGCCCGCGGGCGGCAAATTGGCGAGGTCATCCAGCGCATCGAAAATCCTCCGCCTCCGCCCGATGGAACGTGGAAGCCGATTGAGCGGCGCGCTACTGCCGCTGACCTGTTGCTGCGTCAGCAGTGGCAGCAGAAACAGACCGCTGCCATGATTGAATGTCGCGCCCGGGCCGCAGAACTCAATCTGGAAGGCGTCAAAATCATTGCCGCCGAATATTCCTTCGATGGAACGCGCCTGGCCTTCATGTTCAGTACCGAAACCGAAGATAAGGTTGACCTGAAGTCGCTGCGTAAGGACATGCAGCGCATTTTTCCCGAATCTCAGGTTGAAATGCGTCAGATTGGCCCACGCGATGTGGCAAAACTGCTGGGCGGTATGGGCGCCTGCGGCCTGGAAACGCGCTGCTGTTCCAGGTTTCTGACCGAATTCAGCCCCATCTCTATCAAAATGGCAAAAGAGCAGGGCATTTCGCTCACCCCCAGCGAAATTACCGGCATGTGTGGCCGTCTGCGTTGCTGCCTTATCTACGAATACGAGCAGTATGTGGCCGCCCGCAAGGAATTGCCCAAGCGCAATAAGCGCGTCGTCACGCCTGATGGCGAGGGCAAGGTATTGGATGTTTTCCCCTTGCGTAACGTCATCCTGGTCGAACTCGACCCAAAGCCCAGTGACCGTCCCCAAGACCGCCCCGAGCGTCCAATCTGGCGTGAATATCACCGGGATGTGATTGAACCCTGGGATGAATTGGAAGCCCTGCGGCGCAAATCTGAGGCGCCCTGTGATAGGCACGAGGGAGGTGGTTGTGATTGTGGCAAAAAAGGCCCTGGCAATGAACCAGAAGAACGCAACGTGGATGATTTGAAAGCCGAACCGCGCCACTCCAGATTGGACAATCGCTCCTCGAAGCTCGAAAATCGAAAATCGAAATTCGATAATCAACAGTCATAAGTTATGGAAACATCTGGCATCTGGGACACCCCCCAGCGTATCCTGGTCATCCTGGCTCACCCGGATGACCCGGAATTTTTTTGTGGCGCAACCCTGGCGAAATGGGCGCAGGCCGGGCATGAAATCGTCTATTACCTGCTGACCTGCGGCGACAAAGGCCGCAATGACCACAACAAAGATATTCCTGGCGATGAATTGTGCGCCCTGCGGCATACTGAGCAGCGCGCCGCGGCCCAGGTGATTGGCGCGAAAGAAGTCCATTTCCTCGATAAGCAGGATGGCTATCTCGTCGCAGATTTGGAATTGCGCCGCGAGATTGTGCGTGCTATTCGGCGATTCCGACCGGGTGTGCTTGTGACCTGCGACCCGCAATTCCTTTTCTCTCCCTTTGGCATCAACCACCCTGACCATCGCGCTGCCGGGCAGGCGGTGCTGGATGCGGTTTTCCCCGCGGCTGGGAATGAACTCTACTTTCCCGAACTGCTGGCCGAAGGCCTTGCGCCGCACACCCCAAAGGAAGTCTGGGTCTCGCTGACTGCCCAGCCTACCGTCAACCTCGACGTAACCGAATTTTGGGAGACGAAAATCCGCGCGCTCAAGGAACACAAAACCCAAATTGGCGACCCTGCCAGGCTAGAAGAGCGCATCCGCAGCCGCCATACCGAAGATTCCACCCTGGAACAGCCACGCTACGAGGAAAAATTCCGGGTGATTCGGTATTCGTGAGGAAGATGCCATGTTCAGCAGCCTTGCAAAGCGTTATCCTCAGCCAGTCGTCAGGGTCGAGCAGACGGAAGATGGCGTACTGCCCGGCGGTTTCCGCCATGTGCGCCTTCGGCAAAACCAATGGAGAAGCATTCAAGAATTTGCATGAACTGCTTTACAGCGAACGCGAAGCAGGCCCGCCGCCCCAACGAAAGAAGGATACCAGCCATGATTGATTTTTACGCCGAAGCCCAAAAATTATTTCCTTATACTCAGGCGATGCGCCGTGATTTTCATGCGCACCCCGAACTTGGTCACCAGGAAGTGCGCACGGCCGGCATTGTGGCAAAAGAGCTGCAATCGTTAGGCTTGGAAGTGACCACCGGCGTTGGAAAAACAGGCGTAGTAGCAATGATTGATGGCGCAAAGCCTGGCCCTACGCTGTTGTTGCGCGCCGATATGGACGCATTACCCATTGTTGAACAAACCGGGGCTGAATACGCCTCGCAAACCCCGGGCGTCATGCACGCTTGCGGCCATGATGCCCACACCGCTATTCTCTTAACAGTTGCCAGACTGCTGAACAGCATCCGCGGCGAACTGCCGGGTTCCGTCAAACTGGTGTTTCAGCCCGCCGAAGAAGGCATGGGCGGAGCGGAAGGGATGATTGCTGATGGCGTGTTGGAAAACCCTAAAGTGGATGTTACGCTTGGTTTGCACGTCTGGAACGAACAGCCGGTTGGCTGGCTGGGGCTGGCGGCAGGTCCGACCATGGCTGGCACCGAGATTTTCAAGGTTCGCATCATCGGCAAGGGCGGTCATGGGGCAATTCCCAATCTTGCAGTGGACCCCATTCTGGCGGGGACGCAGGTGGTTAACGCGTTGCAAAGTATTGTTTCGCGTAATACTCCTCCGTTGAAGGGGGCGGTTGTCAGCGTGACCACTTTTCACGGCGGCGAGGCGTTCAACGTCATTCCGCCGCAGGTCGAATTGACTGGCACAATTCGCACCTTTGACCTGGATGTGCGCGAGATGGTTTTGCGCCGCTTTGACGAGATTGTACATGGCGTGGCTGGGGGGCTGGGTTGCGCGGCTGAAATTGAGCACACCCGCATGACCCCCGCGCTCATCAACGATGCCCATGCGACTCAGGTTGCCCAAGAAGTAGCCAAACGCATCCTGCCACAGAGCCGTATTGATTCAACCGGGCCATTCACCATGGGTGGCGAAGATTTCGCATTCATGATGGAAAAAGTGCCGGGTTTGTTCATGTTCGTTGGCTCGGCCAACCATGAGAAGGGGCTGGATTATGGCCATCATCACCCTAAATTTGACATTGACGAAGCCTCATTGCCCCGCGCGGCCGCGTTGATGGCGGCGACGGCGGTTGAACTGCTGAAACGTTGAGAGTCAGAAAGCCAATTGCCGTGGGGTGGTCCCCGTTAGAGGGCATCGGGCTGGTCAACGCAAGTGACCGGCCCGATGCTGTTTCAGGCGAATCTCATTTTTGGCATCCCTGAACATATTGTCCATACCGTACTGACACGCCAACATTATTAAAAGATTCAATTTCATAAAAATATTGACTCGCCAGCGGGGGATAATCGATATACTCCGTGGTTTCGGCTTTGCTTTCGGCAAGTTGAATGCCGTTCCGATAGATTCGATAACCTGTTTCGCCAGTCACATTGGGCCAGCGTAAGATGATAGAAATGCGCCCCGTGCAAATAAGTTCGGCTACGGTCAGGCGGGAGGGGGCTTCGGGAAGAGGCATGAAAGGAATTTCTGGCAGAAACGAGAAATCGATGGGGTCCTTAATGGTGGATGCATTTACCCAGCAATTTTGAATCTGTGATTTTACCCACAGCCAGGAACTGTCGCGGTTGCGGCCTTCTGCAATTGTGGAGCGGTTTGTGATAAAGTTTGTTACCTGGTTGTAGTTGGTAGATGGCCCTAACCGGCAATTGGCATTTGTCTTAAAGGCGATGGTTGGAAAATCAATCGGCGTGGGAGAAAGCGTTGGAGAAAGCAAGGGCGTTTCCGTTGGTAATGTGGTTTGGGTTGGCAAGGCGGCGGTAGCGGTTGCCGTGGCAGGAAGCGGGGGATTGGTTGGCGCTGCGGTCGATGTGGCAGATGGCAGTGTTTCAACCTTGGGGGTCTGCGGAGGGTAGCCTGGCGTGGGTGGGAGCAGTCCCTGAGGCAGGGCGCAGGAGGTTAGCAGGTGCAAGAGTGCCAACCCGGCCACCAGGAATGTTTTTTTGTTCATAGAGCCTCCGGTTAAGATGATTTGCAGGGTTTGGTACAGTATCGGTAAGTATAACTGGTCTGCGAGGTTTTTACCTGCGCCAATGGTAGGATTTTGAACAGGGGAGATGGGCATCTCAATCGCATCTGTTTATTGAAAAAAAGACGCCGGGATGCTTTCCCGGCGTAAACGCACCATGCAAGGGTGGATTATTGGACTTTGCGCCCGCCTTTGAGCGTTTCCTGGAGTTTTTGCAGTCCCCCGGTATCGCCTTTGGCGGCCAGCGCGGCTTGTTCTTTCCAACCAGCTGGTTCCATATACTTGTAACCAGCTCCGTCCAGCGCTTCGCGCAATTTCCCCAGGTCCGCATCGGCGAGTTGTTGGAAGGTGGTGATGCCGATGCTTTCGAGCAGTTTGGCAACTTTGGGCCCGATTCCCTCTATAATGGTCAGGTCATCGGGTTGAGCAGGGACTGTGGATTCAGGCGATGGAACGGCTTGCGCGTTGTCGGGCGTGGCAGGTTCAGCGTGCGCTTCGGCGTGGTGTGTCGCCTGTTCGTGACCATGCTCATCATGTTTGTGCGAATCATGGACGGCTTCTTCTTCCGGCTTGAGCCAGCCCTTTTGAGAGACCCACCAGCCTAAAATGACCATCAGCAAGAAAACGGCCAGCGCCACCCACACCAGCCATCCGCTGCCGCTTTCTCCTGCCCCTTCGGCCAAAACGATTGAATACATACCTGCCTCCTTATTTTTGGAATAGTTGTATTGTATCGTAAGATGGGCATTCTGAACCATTTGGTATGGTATATTGATGTGATATGTTCGCGCAATCTCCTGTTTCGCGGGTTTTAACCGCTTTGCATATCCCGCACCGCGTTTTTCACCATTCTGGGCCCGTCCGTTCGCTGGCACAGGCTGCCCGCGAGCGCGGGCAAATGCCCGAGCAGGTGGTTCGGAGCATTTTATTTCGGTTGGGCAAAGGCCGGTTTGTGATGGTGTTGGCTGCCGGGGGTGGGCAAATTTCCTGGCCGGCGCTGCGGGCCTATTTGGGCCAATCGCGTCTGACGCTGGCAAGCGAAGACGAAGTGTTACAGGTCACTGGCTATCGGATTGGTACGGTTGCGCCAATTGGGTTGCCTGCTCCATTGCGAATCCTGGCGGATGCAGCTGTTTTTCGCTACGAAGAAATCTCGCTTGGTTCGGGCGAGCCGAATGTGGGGATTATCCTGAAATCTGCCGACCTGCGGCGGGTGTTAGAAATGGTAGAGGTAGGGAAGTTTGTTCAGGAGGCAGAGACAGATGCAGTCAAAAATGATTCTACGTCGGCATAGCCAGGCAAATTGAGCGCAGTTTGGGCAATTTTGCGGCAAGTATCCATATCGCACGCGCGAATAAGCGCTTTGGCATGGGGAATGAGCGACGGCGCCATGCTGAACTCATCCAGTTCCAGGCCAAGCAAGAGCGGAATGGCACGCCCATCTCCTGCCAGTTCGCCGCACATGCCAACCCAAATGCCTGCTTTGTGACCTTCTTCAATGACGCGGGCAATCAGCCGCAAGACGGCAGGGTCGAGCGCATTAGAAAGATGCGCCACTCGTTTATTGGTGCGTTCCACTGCCAGCGTGTACTGTGTCAGGTCATTGGTACCGATGCTGAAGAAATCGACCTCTTTCGCCAGGGCATCGGCCATCAGCGCGGCGGAGGGAATTTCGACCATGATTCCTATCTGAATTTGCTCGCCGAACGCCTGAGCGGCGTGTTGTAACTCGGCGCGGGCTTCTTCGAGCAGGGCGCGCGCCTTTCGTACTTCGCTCACGGTGGCAATCATGGGGAACATGATGCGGATGTCGTGTCCGACGGCGGCGCGCAAAATGGCACGCAATTGGGTCTTGAAAAATTCGGGGTTATCCAGGCACATTCGTATTGCCCGCCAGCCCAGGAACGGATTTTCTTCGCGCCCCAGGTCAATGTAAGGCAATTCCTTGTCGCCGCCCACGTCAAGCGTTCGAATGACCACTGGGCGTGTTCCCATGACCTCGAAAATGGCTTTGTAAGCACGGTATTGCTCTTCTTCATCGGGCGCAGTTTGACGGTCGAGGTAGAGAAATTCGGTGCGCAGCAAGCCAATTCCCTCGGCGCCCAGTTCCACCGCGTGGTGTGCGTCATCAAGACGGCCGACGTTGGCGACCACTTCCACCTGATGACCGTCTTGCGTGATGGCCGGTTCGGTGGCGTGCGTGCGTTCTTGTGCGGCGCGGTCGCGTTCCGCATTTTGCGCGCGCGCAAAGTGTTGGAGCGTTTCTTCATCTGGCTCGACCAGCACGGTTCCGTGATGGGCGTCCAAAATCAGGCGGTCATTTGCCGTAATGGAGAGAACCGCCTCGCCTGCTCCAACCACTGCCGGGATGCCCAGTGCTTTTGCCAGAATAGCCGTGTGCGATGTAGAGCCTCCTTCGGCAGTACAAAAACCAAGCAGACGGCTTTTGTCGAGCAAGACGGTGTCGGAGGGGGTCAGGTCACGGGCAACAAGGATAGAAGGTTGATGAAGCGTCAGGTCTGGCTGCGGTTTTCCAAGCAAAATTCTTAAGCACCGCCGGGCTACATCCCGAATATCGGCGGCGCGGGCGCGGAAATATGCGTCGTCCAGTGCTTCTAATTGCGCCGCATATCGTTCAGTGTTTTCTATGAGAGCACTTTCGGCATTCTTCCGTTCTTGCAGAATATCTGATTGAAGAGCCGCCTGCAATTCGGGGTCTTCTAACATTTGCAAGTGTGCCTCAAAGATGGCAGATTCCTGGTGATTCAGTTGTTCGGCGGCATGAGTGGATATTTCTTTCAACTGCATTTGAGCAGTTTGCAGGGCGGTTCTCATGCGGTGCCATTCTGTTTCGGGGTCGGCAACCACTTGCGCCGAAAATTTCAAATCTTCTTGCGCGAAGATATGCGCTGGCCCAATGGCAATGCCACGCGATGCGCCAATTCCCTGAATCTTTTTCATAGTCTATTATTCCGCTTCGCCAAAATTGGTTTCAATGAGCGTTTGTAATGCTTGTAAGGCTAACTCTGCGTCGGGGCCTTCTGCACGCAGAGTGATTTGCGCGCCCTGGTTAACCCCTAAGGCCAACACATTCAGGATGCTTTTGGCGTTGGCTTGTTTTTCGCCATGTAAAACGGTAATGTTCGATTGAAATTTGACCGCCTCGCGCACGAACAAACTTGCCGGGCGGGCGTGCAAGCCAACTTTGTTTTTGATGGTGAAGATGAGTTCAGGCATAGTCGTTTCAGAAGGAGAGAAATTAACGTTTATGGTTTATGGATTTGGCTAAAAACTCAGCCGAAAACATTTGCCGGAGGCGCGCTTCGGTCTTGGGATACACCCATAGACTATTGGGCGGAGAAAGAAAAGGAAACCTTGTATGTTTGAGGGCCTGCTGCCAGGGTAGGGCAACATGCTTAATAAACCGAGTCATTTGTTGTTGGCTCTTGCTTTTGAATTGCGCGGTATATTTTTGTTCAAGATAAGTCAGAAAAAATTGCTGGGTAGATTGGAAATTTCTACGTGCCAGGCCGACCAACAGCGCGTACCCTAGCACCAGGCCGTTAATCCAGAGCGCGTTTGCTATATACTGGTCTAACAGCCAATTTCCCCAGGAGCCAATTATGGAGCGCAAGAAGGCGTCAATCATTTTTGGTTGCAAATAAGCGCCGGGGCAGACCAGCATTGACCAGTCCACCCCGGCTTCTATCAGGAGAGAAATAGAGATTCGTTCAGGCTATTTCGAGGTAGGTGCGCCAGCGGCCACTTCCCAAGAGGTCTGATTCTTCAGGTAGAAGAACATCGCCACGCCCAGCAAAACCGCCAACACCACCAGGCCGCCTACGTTCAACCACTCGGTCAGTTTGGTGAACAGGAAGCCCGGCCACAGGAAGCCATCGGCAATGCTGGTGATGCGCACTGCGTTTTCGGGGATGGCAAAATTGGCGCTGCGAGCAGTTGCTGTGAAGAAATCGGCTAACCCGGTGGCGATGTAAAAGCCTACCGCCAGTTCCAGCGTGCCAGCAATCACCATGCGGACGATGTTGCCACGCATGAGCGGAGCAAACAAAGCCACCACGAAGGGAATCACCGCCAGGTCGGCAAACAGGATAACGCGATTGCCTGGCAGGACGATGGAGAGCAAAATGGCAATCGGAACGAGCAGGAGCGAGGACGAAATGGCAGCCGGATGCCCGACCAGAATGGCGGAATCCAGACCGATATAGATTTCGCGTCCTGCGGCGCGCTTCTGCATGAACTCGCGCGCAGCTTCCGAAACCGGAATCAGGCCTTCCATCAGAATTTGCACCATGCGCGGCAGGAGCAGCATGACCGCTGCCAGGTTCATGCCAGTCTGCAGGACTTTGGTGATGATGGTGGTGGTGTCGCCCGCATTGTAGAAGGCCAGAATGCCCAGCACAATCCCAATGATGAGGCCGAGGATGACTGGTTCGCCCATCACTCCCCAATTCTTGCGGATGGTTTCGGGGTCGGCTTCCACGTCCTTAAGGCCAGGGATGCGGTCCACAATCCAGTTCGTCACAATCGCAAAGGGGACGCCGGGAGCAGAAGTGAGGTGCGGAATGGAAATGCCTGGGGTGCCATAGAACGATTGCACTGCTTTGGCTGTCCAGTCGCCCAGAAAGAGCGCCAGTGCGGCTGCAATGGCGGCGGCAATCAGGCCATAGGCCAGGTTGTTGGTGGCGGCCAGCACCAGTGAACCCAGGAAGGCGAAGTGCCAGTAGTTCCACACGTCAATATTGACTGTTTTGGTCAACCGCAACGCCAGGAATACGATGTTGACCAGGATGGCAATGGGGATGACCCATAACCCGACTGGGCTGCCAAAGGCGATGGCCGCTGCCGACGGCCAGCCCATATCCATGACATCACGCTCAATCCCCAGATTGTTTACGATGGCCTGCCCAACTTCAGTTAAACTGCCCCACATCAGGCCAATGACTAAGTTGATGCCGATAAAGGCAATCCCAATCGTCACGGCAGCGCGGAATGCCCGGCCAGGTTTGGCGCCCATCACCGCTGCGATGATGAAAATGATAATGGGCAACAACACCGTCGCGCCAAGGGCATCAATAATTGCCTTTAGACCCGAAAGAAAACCCTCCATTTTGACTTACTCCTTTCTTGATGTTGAGAAATAGAAGATTTTTAAGGAGAGTAAATTATTTTTCGGCGAGAGTCTTGACGATTTGCTCAATAACGGCCTCCTTCCCGATGCCTGTTAGAAAAGCAAGCGTTTGAATGACAGGTACTCCTAAATTTGTAGGAACAGGTGTGGTAGTGACAACCAGGTCTACCCCTTGCACCATGCTGGCGACTTCGCTCGCCTTGCACTGTTGGGTGATGACCTCAATTCCGCGCTCTCGCAATGCATCTTCGACGGCTTTGGCAACGACCGTGGAGGTGGCAATGGCTGTGCCGCAGGCCACTAAAATTCGTTTGGGTTTAGGCATATTCTTCTCTCCTGATTGAAATTTGAGCCGAAATAAAAACGCAGCCATCCCTGCACGGGCATGACTGCGTCAGGCCTTGCGTAACGTTTCGCGAACCTGGAACAGATTGCGGGCATTGAGCAGATTTTCTACCAGATTCGGATTTTGTAGAATGTGCGAAACTTGCTGAAGCATCTCGATTTGTGATTTGGGCTGGTCGAGCGCCAGCAAGAAAACCAGATGCACTGGCACTTCTTCCTGGGGGTTGACCATGTTCCGGAACCTGACCGGGTGCGCCAGAGTTGCCATCGCAATACCGGGTTTAATGACATGGTCAACATCCGTATGCGGAATGGCAGCGTTGTGTTTGCCTTCCAGCGGCAAACCAGTCGGCTGGGTGCGTTCGCGCGCCAGCACGCCTTCCACGAACGAGCCGCGTACATAGCCCGCATACATCAATTTACCACATAAGTTGCGGATGACTTCCTCCGAAGTCTCTGCATTCATGCCAAAGATGAGCGCTTCTGGAACGAGATAATCCTGCAATGTTATTGCCATAACAACATCTCCGACGGGGTTTCCAGTGCTTTCCGCAGATCTGCCAGAAAACGCGCGGCGGCAGCGCCATCTACAGCGCGATGGTCGACAGAAAGACGCAAGTTCATCACCGAGTGTAACACCGGCTGACCGATTTCGTTAGCAACAAATACTTTCTTAACTGCACTGACCGCTAAAATTGCAACCTGAGGCGGGTTAATTATAGCCGTAAAACGGTCAATCCCAAACATTCCGAGATTGGAAATTGTGAACGTTGCATTTTGCAAATCTGTAAGGCGTAATTGATTGTTGCGCGCGCGAGCGGCCAAATCGTTGAGTTCTTCGGCAATTTGCAAAATGCCTTTGCGGTCGGGGTGATGCAGAACCGGCACAATCAAACCGTCTTCGAGCGCAACAGCCATGCCCAAATGCACTTCCTTCCATTCGCGCAGGGTTTCCCCTTCCAGGTGGGCGTTCAGACGTGGGTGGCGGCGCAGCGCCCAGGCAACAGCTTTTGCAACGACTGCCGTCAGCGACACTTTGCGCTCTCCGGCGCGGCTTTGAGCGGTTTGCAAGAGCGTCAGGCTGGCGTCTATATTCACGTCAATTTCCAGGTGGATGGTTGGAATGGATTGCCAGGAACGCAGCATATTCGCGGCGATGGTCTTTCGCATGCCCTGCAGCGGAATCTCATCGAACGCGGTCAGACCGGAGCTTGCCTCCATGACCGGAGCAGGGGATGCGGCTGAGGCGCGTTCTTGCGCGGCGCGGCGCACGTCTTCGCTCTGAATGCGCCCGCGTGGGCCGCTGCCAGACAGTTCGGTCAGGTCCACATCCAATTCACGCGCCAGGCGGCGGGCAGCAGGGACAATGCGCGGTTTGCCAGGCTGATTGGTGGCAGCGTAACGCTCCACGTCGGCGCGGGTGATTCTTCCGCCGGGGCCGCTGCCCGGAATGGCCGCCACATCCACCCCCAAATCGGCGGCTAATCGGGCGGCAACTGGCGTCGGCTGCGCAGCAGGCGGCGCCGATGAAAGAGCGGACGAGGAACCGGATGAAGCAGAAACCGCCGCAGGAGAATTCGCAGGCAGGCTTTCACCCGGCTGAAGGATGTAGGCAATGACTTCCGTCACCCGCACCACTGTCCCCTGCGGATGCTGAATGCCAGCCACAAAGCCCGCTTCGGGAGCTTCCACTTCCATGCTCACCTTGTCGGTGGAGACGACCGCCAAGGGGTCGCCCTGCTCAACCCGGTCTCCATTCTTGACCTTCCATTCCAGGATTTCACTCTCTTCCTGAGTGAAACCGAACTTGGGCATAATGACGGCTTTCATGGTCAGTACTCGCCTTTTGCCAGTTTTCGGGCTTCGGCAACGATGTCTTCGACTTGAGGCACGGTGTGATATTCGAGCGTGCGATTGTACGGAATGGGCATTTCACGCCCGGCCAGACGGCGGATGGGGGCTTCGAGGTAATCGAAGGCTTCGTGTTCGGCAATACGGGCCGCCACTTCGGCGCCAAACCCGCCGGTTTTGACGGATTCATGGACGATGAGCAGTTTGCCGGTCTTTTTGACGGAGGCGGCAATCGTTTCAACATCCAGCGGGCGCAGGCTGCGCGGGTCTATGATTTCGACTTCGATGCCCTCGCCAGAAAGGGTTTGGGCGGCCTGCTGGGCGCGCAGAACTTCGATGGATGTGGCAACCAGCGTGAGATGCCGCCCCTCGCGCGCCACTTGCGCCTGGCCGAGCGGCACGGTATACCAGTCTTCGGGAACTTCGCCTTTGGTCTTATAAAGCAATTTGTGTTCCACAAAAATAACGGGGTTGCCATCATAAATCGAGGCCAGCAGCAAGCCTTTGGCATCGTGCGGGGTAGCAGGCATGACGACTTTGAGCCCGGGAATGTGCGTAAACCAGGCTTCCAGGCTTTGGGAGTGTTGCGCGGCTGCGCCCGTGCCAGAACCGCCCGGCAGGCGCATGACCATCGGCACGCTGGCTTTGCCGCCGAACATGAAGCGCACTTTGGCGGCTTGCAAAACCAATTGTTCCATAGCCAGCGTGACGAAATCGGAAAACTGCATTTCGCCAATCGGCCTCATGCCGGTCAGCGCGGCGCCTACGCAGGCCCCGGCAATCCCCGCTTCAGAGATGGGGGTGTCTATGATGCGTTCCGGGCCAAATTCGTCAACCAACCCGGCGGTGACGCCAAACGCTCCGCCATATACGCCAATGTCTTCGCCAATTACAAAAACCATCGGGTCTTTTTGCATGGCAAGGCGCATGGCCTCGCGTAAGGCTTCAGCGTAGGTCAATTCACGCATAGACACCCTCCTCGATGGTTTCGAGCAGCGGTTCCGGGCTGGCTTCGGCAAAGGCCACAGCCGTCTGAATTTTCTCGCGCGCAAGTTTGCGGCGTTCTTCCAGTGTGGCCTCATCCAGCCCCATTTGGGCTGCAAACCGGCGGACGGGGTCTTTCGCCATCCATTCTTTAACTTCGTCCCGGGTACGGTAGGCCTGTTTATCGCTCTTGGAGTGGCCTTTCCAGCGATAAGTAACCAGTTCCAAAAGGTAGGGGCCGTTTCCAGAGCGGATGTGTTCGGCGGCTTCTCGAATGGCATGGTGAACGGCAGTCAGGTCGTTGCCATCAACGGTTTTGCCGGGCATGCCATAGGCGCAGGCGCGTTGACTGATTTGGGCAATGTTGATCGCTTTGCGAATGGACATGGACATGGCATAGGCGTTGTTTTCGCACAGATACAGAACCGGCAATTTCCAGATGGAAGCCATGTTGAGCGATTCGTGGAACGCGCCCTCGTTCGCCGCGCCATCGCCGAACAGACACAAGACGAGTTGGTCGGTTTTACGGGCTCTGATGCTCAATCCCACCCCGACGGCAATGGGCATGTTCCCCGCCACAATGCCGTTGGCGCCCAGGTTGTTGGCCTCTACATCGGCAATGTGCATGGAGCCGCCGCGTCCGCGACAGTAACCGGTTTCTCTGCCCATAAATTCGGCCATCATGCGGTTCACGTCGCCTCCCCAGGCCAGGAAGTGACCGTGTCCGCGATGGACGTTGAGCAAATAATCATGCCCGGGGCGAAGAGCGCTGGCTGCGCCAACGGCGCAGGCTTCTTGCCCAATGGAAAGGTGCATGGTGCCATGGACTTTTCCGAGGGCATACATTTCTTCAGCGTTTTCCTCGAAGGCGCGAATCAGGAGCATGGTATCGAGCAAACTCAGGGCTTGCTCATGAGAAAATGGCATGGCGGGGAAGGGTGAATTTGACATACGCGCGCAGGTAAACAGACAAAAAGAGTGATAGATGTATTGTACAAAAAATGCCGGAATTTTTCTAGCATTCGTGAATAATTTGCACAAATGTGAAGGCGCGGCTTCAAACCTGTATACGGATTTCGTGGATTGGACGGATTCGCAAAATCCGTCTCCAAAAGGTTTTGATTTGAAACGGACATGAACCTCTGGTAAACAAGGTGGAAAGGGCGCTCCACCGCTTAATGTGGATTTACGCCGCGCTCCAAATCTTCACGGAAGGCCGCCAGAACGCCGAGCGCGGCGGTTTCATCGGTCACCAGGCAGTTTACCAGCCCGGCGCGGCAGGCGCCCAGGATGGGCAGGGTTTTCACCTCTCCGGCAGAAATTCCCATTTTGAGCGCAATGGCTTTGAGCGCTTCGTAAGAAATGCCTATCACGCGGCTTTGCAGTTCGGGTTCACGCAACTGCCCGGCACGGTCGACCAAAAGGCCACATACGTCGCCTACCACTCCCGCCTGGGTTAAGTGATGTGCCTGTTCGGCATTGAAGTATCCAGCGCGCACCCAACTGGACGAGGCTGGGTCCATTGAGCCAATGCCGACCAGCGCCAGGTCGAGCGTGAGAGTTTGATGAATGACCCGGGCGATGCTTGGCTCTTGCAGGAGGGCCTCGCGTAGAGCAGGATTTGCCACAATCAGTGGAGCGGGGATGGTGTAATATTGCCCGCCCAGCGCTTCAGCCAAATGGCGCGCCAGGCTGGGTCCATCTGTTTCTGGCGTGAGCGTGCCAGCAGAACCGATAATTTGGTAGACCTGTGTATCGGCGTAATTGCCTCGGCGCATGGCAGAGACCGTTTCATAAAGCGCGGTTCCCCATGAAATGCCAATGCGTTTGCAGCCCTGCTCTACCAATTCCTCGACCAGTTGGGCAGCCATTGCCCCCAATTTGCGGAGCATTTCGGGGTAGCCAAGCGTGCCGCGTTGTAAAACGCGCACGATGCGTAACTGAAGCGCAGTTTGCAGGGCTTCTTCGAGGTCCAGGCAGCGTTCCAGAGGGTAGTTGATGTGAATCTCGACGACGCCTTTTTCGCGCGCTTCGGTCAGCAGCCGAGAAATCATCGAACGCGAATAGCCAGTGCGGGCGGCGATTTCTTCTTGCTTCAGGTTTTGTTCGTAATATAAGCTGGCAATCTGTGCCAACAATTCCAGGTGACTTTCGGGCATGGCGCCCTCCTTGCGCTGTAAACTGTTATATTGTAATGGAATTTGTGAATCTTTGTAGAAAATGTTCGGAAAATCTCTGACGAGTTTGAATTTCTTTTGAAATTGGGATGATTTTTTCTGTTCATTTGGAATAAAATTTCAGGTATGAAAATTGAACAGGCCATTAATTTTGAGCAATTGATGCAGAACCTTCCCGATTACTACAACGAGTTTGACCGGGATACCGTGCGCCGTGCCTATGAAACGGCTGCCGAAGCTCATGCCGGGCAAAAACGCCATTCGGGAGAGCCATACATCAATCATTGCGTGGCAGTCGCCAACATCCTGGCTGAGATGCGCATGCCCTCTGATGTTGTAGCGGCAGGCTTACTCCATGATACAGTGGAAGATACCAGCATCAGCCTGGAGGAACTGCGGCTCAAGTTTGGGGAGGTCATTGCGAATCTGGTTGATGGCGTGACCAAACTGGACAGTCTTCCACGCGTCTCGCGCAGTGACCATTTTGGAAACAATGGTGAAAATTTAGAGGAGCCGCTTACGCCGGAGCAGGTTTCCAGGCGGAAGAAACAAATCACCATTGAAGCAATGCGCAAGACTTTCCTGGCGATGAACGATGATGTGCGGGTGGTATTGATTAAACTTGCTGACCGTGTTCATAACATGCGTACCCTGGGCTTTGCCAGGCCCGAAAAACAGAAACGGATTGCCCAGGAGACGCTCGATATCTACGCTCCGCTCGCCAACCGCCTCGGCATCTGGCAAATCAAGTGGGAACTGGAAGACCTTTCGTTTCGCTATGTCAACCCCGAAAAATACAAAGAAATTGCCGAGCAAATCGCCGACCGGCGTAGTGTGCGGGAGGAGCAAATTGGTCAAATTATCGAAACTCTCTCGCGCGTTTTGCAGCAGGCTGGCATCAAGGCCGAAATCAGCGGGCGTCCCAAGCATATCTATTCAATTTACAAGAAAATGATTCAGAAGGGCAAATCCTTCGAAATGGTGCGTGACATTCGAGGCGTGCGGTTGCTGGTGTCTGATATTCCGGCATGTTATTCCGCGCTGGGCATCATCCACAACCACTGGCGGCCTATCCCTGGTGAGTTTGATGATTACATCGCCGCGCCTAAAGACAATTTCTATCAGTCGTTGCACACGGCGGTGATTTATGATGATGGCAAACCGCTTGAAGTGCAAATTCGCACGACCGAAATGCACCAGAATGCCGAATACGGCATTGCGGCGCACTGGAGGTACAAAGAGGGCGGTACGCGGCGTGATGCGAAGTATGAGCAGCATATCTTGTGGCTGCGCTCAATGATGGAATGGAAACAGGATGTCAACGATGCCCAGGAATTCGTTGAGTCGATGAAAACCGACGTGTTTGAGGACCGCGTTTATGTCTTCACCCCCAAAGGCGATATCATTGACCTTCCAGCTGGTTCTACTCCGATAGATTTTGCGTATCACGTCCATACGGATGTCGGACATCACTGTCGGGGAGCCAAGGTGGATGGCAAACTGGTGACGCTCGATTATGTGCTGAAGACCGGTCAGCGGGTTGAAATTCTGACTGCTAAACAAGGCGGCCCCAGCCGCGACTGGCTTAATTCCACTCTGGGCCTGGTCAAGACTCAACGGGCGCGTTCCAAAATCCGAATATGGTTCAAAAAGCAAGACCGCGAGCAAAACCTGGCGCAAGGCCGCGCCATGCTGGAGCGCGAATTTCGCCGCCTGGGTTTGGGCGAACTCAACCTGGAAACGCTCGCCCGCCAGTTGGAATACAAAAACCCCGATGAGATGTTCGTTGACCTGGGCTGCGGCGACCTGCCCATTGGACGAATTGTCAGCCTGATTTCAGAACAGGAAACGACCGATGAACTGGTGGCCTCTGCACCCAAAGCAGAAACTACTTCAACCGATGCCGTTTCTGTGGTTGGCCTGCGTGGGCTGCTCACGGTCACCGCCAGGTGTTGCAATCCCACGCCTGGCGACCCAATTGTAGGCTATATTACGCGCGGACGTGGCGCGACCATTCACCGGCAAGACTGTCCAAACGTCTTGCGGGCCACCATCAAAGAAAAAGAGCGACTGGTGAAAGTCAGTTGGGGCAAGCCAACCAATACTTACCCTGTCCCGATTCGCGTGACGGCTTTCGACCGACAGGGCTTGATGGGCGACATCTCAAACCTGCTGACCGGCGAGGGCGTTAACATTGTTGATGTCAAAGTGAAGGTCGATCACGCCCACGAAAAGGCCGATACAGCCGATATTCGTCTGGTGGTGGAAGTGCGTGATATTGCCCACCTGAGCCGGGTGCTGACCCGCATGGAAAACCTGGCGAATGTGTTAGATGCGCAGCGGATTCGCAGTAACTGACTTTTTGCCCCAAATTCGGGTTGGTTGGTGGATGAACAAGAAGTAAATTGCCACCCATCCACTGTAAATCAGTACCGCCACATACACCGTCAGGTTGAGCAACAGGTCTGGTTTGACAGTTTGGAACAGGTTGATAAAAGGGATTATCAGCACTAAATCATAGGCCAGAAAGCTTAACAACTGGCCGAGGGCGTTCTGCCAGCGCGGTTTCCACAAGCCGTAGATAAAATAAAACGCATCACCCACAAAAATACTGCCAAAGATGAACGAGGAATCAGGGTTGACGGCCCAGGGGAAGACTGGCAGGCGTAACAACAGCGCGCCACCCGTCAAAATGAGGGCGGCTGTGAAAAGCCAAAAGGAAAACAATACCAGGCGCGGCGTGGGGCGTTCATCGGTTAAGGGAAATCTGCGGCTCCAAAAGAAGGCCCCGGCGCTGGCGAGGGCGGCCAGCAGGCTGATTGCCACAAATGCCAACAATTCGGTTCGGCCATTTATCAGCAAGTGGATAAAGTAGCCCCCGGCCAGTAGTGAGATGACCAGTACATTCAATGCTCCGGCAGGCAATGCGCCCCAGGTCCCGGTCCAGCCAATCCAGAGCATGGCGGCGCTGACGGCCGCGAGAATGGAGCCGATAAACAGGTACGATAGCCGGCCATCAGGCCAGGGCCAGGCGGCTGTGGCCTGCGGCATTTGGAAGGCAAAACCCAGGCCAAGCGATAGAATAAATATCCCGCCTGTCAGCGTGGCAAGGCGCAATGCTTTCATCGTATTCTCCATATCTTAATAAGATAAAAAAACTCTACTTTGAAAGATGATAGCATGTAAAGATTCCTCCGGCGCGGAGCAAGGCAGTTTGCATATCAGGCACGCACAAGGGTTATCTGGCCCGCCCCAGCACTTTGAGCAGCAAGTCGGGGCGGTCGGTGATGATGCCATCTATGCCCCATTCGATGTACTGTTGCATTTGGGCCGGGTCGTTAATGGTCCAGGGTTCCACTTTCAAGTTCTGGCGGTGCGCGGCGCGGACGAATGGGTCGGTGAGAACGCGAATGCCGCTTGATTGTTCTGGCACTTGCAAACTCTGATAAGCCGGAACCACCAGTCCCCCCAGAAAAACCTTGCTCAATAAAACAAAAGTGGTCGTCTCTTGCCGGGCCGCCGAAGTTGCCACTTCGGGGCAGACGGCGCGGAATTCGGTCATTCGTTCATCATGAAAAGAAGCCACCAGTACCCGGTTTTGCATTCCATATTGCCGAATGAGAGCGCAAAAGGGCGCGGCTATCGAACGTTCTGTTTTTTTGATTTCGATGACCATGCGGTGATTGGGAAATGTTTGGAAAACTTCTTCGAGGGTGGGGATGGTGATGCCCTGTCCGCGAAACGGGAAGGTTTTTCCATCGTCGGGAGACCAGTGGTATCCAGCATCGAGCCTTTTGATTTCTTCCAGAGTCAGTTCTTCGACTGTGCCGCTGCCATTGGTGGTTCGGTCCACTGTTTCGTCATGGATAAGCACGAGCGCGTTGTCTTTGGTGATGTGCAAGTCCATTTCCAGCACGTCTACGCCCATGCTGGCGGCATTTTGAAAGGCGAAGAGCGTATCGCCAGGCCATAGACCATCGCCGCCCTGATGGGCAATGACCATTACTGCAGGCCGGTCGGTGTAGTAGGGATGGTCAGGGGCGGGGCGCGCCAACAGGTTGGCCAACAAGACAAATAACAGCAAAGCGGCAGCAAAACCGCCCAAAATACGAAGGAGTTTAGTTTTCATGAAAGGCCTCCAGGAAGGCGCGCATATTTGTCCCCAGCGCCTCGGTATTGTAGCCGCCTTCCATCACAATCAGGGCAGGAAGGTTCAGCGCCGCAATTCGCTGCCCGATTTGGGCAATGCCTGCGGTGGTGACGCGAATTTTGCCAAGCGGGTCTTCTCCGTAGATGTCCATTCCCGCCGAAATGACGAGGAACGATGGCTGATAGGCCGCAATTCGTTCCAGCGCCGTTTGTAATGTAGCGAGATAGGTTGGGTCATCGGCGCCGGGCGGCAATGGGAAATTATGGTGATACCCCAAACCCTCGCCTGTTCCGGTTTCGTCGGGGTAGCCGCAGTAGTAAGGATATTCGTAGTTGGGGTCGGCATGGATGGAGATGGTCAGGACATCGGAACGAGTGTAGAAAATATCCTGGGTGCCGTTTCCGGCGTGGTAGTCGATGTCGAGCAGGGCTATCTTGCCAAATTGGGTAAGCCAATGGGCGGCAACGGCGGCGTTGTTGATGTAGCAGTATCCGCCGCAGTTGGCGCGTCCGGCGTGATGGCCGGGGGGGCGGCACAAAGCAAATGCAGACAGCGGACGAAGCGGAGAAACGGATGCGCGAACGGATTTTTGAAGCAGATTAACGGATGAAATGAATTTTGCGCCAGTGAGGGCGCAGTTGGCCGAGGCGAGAGCGGCCTGATACGTTCCAGCGACGATGGGGGCCGATAAATCCATCATGTAATATCCGGCGCGGCCCAGGATGCTTTGGGGAACGTGGTTGCGCCACCCGGCGGGTGGGAAGGTGGCCGGGAGCAGGGCGTGGCGCTCGTAGTCAGCATCCAGCGGGGTAGATGACCACTCGTCGAAGGCGGTTCGCAGGAAGGAGAGATAACTTTCGTCGTGGACGGCACGCAGGGGGGCGGGGCCGAAGTCTTCGGGGGGGAGGATGTTGAAGCGGCCATCGGCGCGCAGGGCGGCAAGAATGCGCTCCATGCGTTGCGGGACCTCGAAGTTGGCAACTTTTTCTCCGCCGTCGAAGATTTCGAAGGGTGGCTGGTGCTGGAGATGGGCGTCAGAGTAGTAGACGTTCATAAGCGGCAGGCAGGATAGGGGGAGTCAGTTTCGGAGAACATGCAAAACACGCACCACGTTTGGGGCGCGGTGCGTGTTGGAGTGTCGAAAATCCTACTTCGCTTTCTCAATAAAATCGGCCAAATCTTTTTTCATCTGCTCCAGGGCGGGCAGGTGGATGTACATCATGTGTCCGGCTTCGTAGTAGGCCATGCTGAGGTTGCTGCGCAGGGTTTCGTCGAGGCCGAGGTGGTTGAAGACGTATTCGGTGGCAAAGTAGGGGGTGGCGAGGTCGTAGTAGCCGTTGGCAATGAAGACTTTCAGGTGGGGGTTGATGGTCATGGCTTTGCGCAGGGTTTCGGCGACGTAAACGTGCTGGTTTTCGTGTTCGGCATAAGACCAGGGCCAGACCTGGAAATTGAGAATTTCGTAAGGCAGGTCGGTTTCGTAGTTCAGTTCGCGGCGGACGTAATCGTAGAAGGCGGCGGTGTAGGGGCCGACGATGTTGGTGTAGGAGGGGTCGTTTTCGGCGCCTTCGCCGAGGGTGTCGCGGTCGATGCCCAAAAAGCGGCTATCCAGACGGCCTACGGTGCGCCCGCGCGCGCGCAGGAGTTCTTTGAAGAATCGGAAGTCGGGAACGCGCAGGTTGGAGCGGTTGAGGTAGTCGATAGAAAGGCCGGTGTAACGGGCCAGTTTTTCCAGCACGGCGCTGCGCTCGCGTTTGGGCAGGGAATCGCCTTTCATCAGGGCCGGGGCGTATTCTTCGATGGCAAAGCGTTCCACTTCCGTCAGGAGGGTTTCGAGCGGGCGGCGGATTTTGAGCGCGCGATGATACCAGGCGGTGGCGGCGTAGGAGGGCAGGAAGAGGACGTAAGGGAGCTCGTTGCCGGGCGTGAAGTCGATGGTGCCGAAGTTCAGCACGGTGGAGACCAGCAGGATGCCGTTGAGGTATAGTCCGTGCCGCTCTTGCAGGTAGCCAGAAAGCGCGCTGGCGCGGGTGGTGCCATAACTTTCGCCTATCAGGAACTTGGGAGAGAGCCAGCGGTTGTAGCGGGTGGTGTAGAGGCGAATAAAATCGCCCACGCTTTCGACATCTTTTTTGAAGCCGTGAAACTGTTTGGCCTTTTCGCCCTGCGCCGGGCGGCTGTAGCCGGTGCTGATGGGGTCGATGAAGACCAGGTCGGTTTTGTCGAGCAGGGAAAATGGATTGTCAGCCAGTTGGTAGGGCGGTTTGGGCAGGTCGCCTTCGTAAGTCATGACGACCCGGCGCGGGCCGAGCAGCCCCAGGTGCAGCCAGACGGAGGAAGAACCAGGGCCGCCATTGAAGGAGAAGGTGAGGGGGCGTTCGGCAGGGTTTTCCACGCCATCTTTGGTGTAGGCCACGAAGAAGAATTGCGCTTTGGGCTTTTCGCCGTCGTATTCCTTTTCGCGGTCGGGTTCTTCCTTGAGGACGATTGTGCCGGTGGTGACGGTGTAAGAGATTTCTTGCTGGTCAATGGTGATTTTGTGTTGAGTGACGACCAGGTTGTCTTTGACTTCGGGCTTTTCCCGCTTTTCTTCTTTGACTTCGGCGGGTTTGGGTTCTTCGGGCATGAGATTCTCCTTGGGCTGCGTTACAGCAGGCGAATTTTACGCAAAGGCGCTGGTTATTTTTTTGACTTTGGGGCGCGGCGCGTAGTGGGTTCGACGACGGCCATGGGCAGGGTAAAGAAGAACAGGCTGCCCTTGCCGGGTTCGCTTTCCACGCCATATTCGCCGCCCAGTTTTTCGAGGATGCGGGCTACAATTGAAAGTCCCAGGCCGTGACCTTCGGCGCGCATCTGGTCGAGGCGGGTAAATTGCGTGAAGAGTTGCGCCTGGTCGGCGAAAGCAATCCCTTTTCCGTTGTCGCGTACCCAAAAGCGTGCCATGCTTCGCCCGGAGGGGGATTTTTGGTAGTCCAGGTCGAAGCCCAGTTCGACGCGCGGCGGCGTGCCGCCGTATTTGATGGCGTTGCTGATGTAGTTAATCCAGATTTCCTCCACCCAGGCGGCATAGCCGATGACGCGCGGCCAGGCTGATGCTTCGGGGACAATCAATTCCACGTTGTTTTCTGAAAGGATGCCCCATAGGCGTTGTTTGGTCTGGTGGATGATGCTGGACATCTGGATGGGGCCAATTCGGACGGTGGATTGGCGTACTGCGGAGAGCAGCATCAATTCCTGAATAATGTTATTCATCTTCAGGCTGGTTTTGACGATGGTTTGCAGGGCTTCACGCTGCTGTTCGGGCGGCAATTGTACTTTCTGGTCGGCCAACATGGTGGCAAAACCAGTGATGGTCGTCAGAGGGGTTTTAAGGTCGTGCGCAACGGTCCCGGCAAATGAGTTCAGGTCGTGGATTAACTGTTCCTTCTCTGAATCCTTATTTTGGGAAGCGGCTTTCTTCAGGTATTCGTTTTGCGCTTCTTTGCGGACGAGCTCGATGTTCAAGTCTTCTACTTGCAAAAATAAGTCAAGCGCAAAATATGCCAGGGGCGCCACCAGCAGAATAGGAATCAGAATTGCGGGGAAGTATGTCAGCGGTTGGATTCCCTGCCCGGTGAGCAACTGCACCCCTGCGGTGATAATTACTGACAGACCGATTCCTGCCACTGTTAAAAGGACTGTGCTGCCCTCCAGGCCAATTTTATGCAGCCATTTGCTCCAGTTCATACAATTTTCCTCTTGTTTACTCATCCCACTCGCAGATAAAGGGCAATTCTAAGGCTGGGATATCGTTCCATAGCAAGGGCGTTTCAGAAAAAGCCAGGTAGTGTTCGGGGCGGCAATCGGGGGTGCTGCAATTGTTTGGCTCACCCTCAGCCCAGTTTGCGTAAGTGATTGGCTCGCCGGTTACCCAGGTCCAGGCCCCCTCTTCCTTCTCGTCGCTGGCTCCCAGCCAGGCAGCGGATGAGAGGTTGTACACGAAGCGATTCTCTGTCTCGTTACTGATGGTGACCAGGTATGCGCCCATTCCCCGGCAGTATTCGTGGGCGGTATGCCAGCTGCGTTTCTGATTTACGAGCAGATACCAGTGTCCGTTGGCCGGATTTTGCACGCCCCGAAAAAGTGTTGCAGTGGGGATGGGAGTCAGGGTTGCTGTGGCGGATGGGGTGGCGGTCGGCGGGGCGGGAGAGGCGGTTTCGGTCGGCTGGATAGGTGGGAGCGAGTCGACCACTTCCAAAAATTTACAGGCCGCCAGCAGAAAGGCCAGCGCAGTAACCAGGGCAGGGAGTTTGGCTTTTCGTTGGGACATTGTTCATACAAAACTAACAACCACGGACGATGGCCTACCGTCCATGGTTCTTCCGGTCATTGCTACAACTGCTCGTAACGCTCAATTTTCTTCTCGATGACCTTCAGGCTGTCTTCCCAGAATTTGCGCGAGCGGATGTCGATTCCGAAGCGGCTGGCCAGGTCGGCGGCGGTTGCTTCGCCAGTGGAGGCCAAAAGGTGCTTGTAGTCGGCCACAAATTCTTCGCCGCGTTGCTGGTAGATGGCGTACAGCCCGGTGCCGAAGAGCAGGCCAAAGGAGTAGGGAAAGTTGTAGAACGATAAACCAGCGAAATAGTAATGCGGTTTCCAGGTCCACATATAGGGTTGGTAGGCAGCCAGGTCTCCGTAGGTTTCCTTCTGGGCGCGTTCCATAATTTCGCACAGGTCATCAGGAGAAAGTTCGCTCTTTTCGCGGCGCTCGAAGACTTCTTTCTCGAACAGGTAGCGTGAATAAATATCAACGATAACCTGCGAATCGCCATTGAGCATGGTTTCCAGGATGGCAAGTTCTTCCTGTGGGTCAGTCACCTGCTGAAGGACGGCGTTCATTACGACTGTTTCGCACATGATGGAGGCAGTTTCGGCCAGGGTCATGGGGGTTTCCTGCTGCATCATGGTCTTTCCAGCCTGGTAGGCGCAGTAGTTGTGGAAACCGTGACCAAGTTCATGCGCCAGGGTGCTGACCTGGTCGAGCGAGCCGTCGAAGTTGGAGAGGATGCGGCTTTCACGAACTGCCGGGATGCCCATGCAGAACGCGCCGCCACGCTTTCCCTCGCGCTGTTCGGCGTCAATCCAGTGATTATCGAAGGCCTGGCGGGCAAAATTGGCCAGTTCGGGCGAGAACTTGTTGAAATTTTCAAGGATGAACGCGCGCGCTTCATCCCAGGAATATTTGGTATCTGTCTTTCCAAGCGGGGCGAACAAGTCCCACCAGGCCAGTTTTTCTTGCCCCAGGTGCTTTGCTTTGGCTTTGAAGTAGCGGTGGAACATGGGGAAGGAGTCTTTCATGGCTCCCAGCATGGCCTCCAGGGTAGGGCGGTCGATGCGGGCGGCGTCAATGGCGCTGTGTAAAGCGTCCTGACGCCCGCGCCGTTTGTTGAGGGTGTTGACCTCTCCTTTGACGCCGTTCATGCAGGCGGCCAGCGTCTCGCGGACAGAATCCCAGGCTTTGTTTTCTGCTTCGTATGCGCGGCGGCGGACCTCGGAATTGGGATGTGAGCGCAGGTTGATGAGGGCAGGCATGGGCAGTTTTTGGGTTTTGCCATCCAGCTCAAAATCTACTGTTAATTGGGATGTGACTGTGCCTTGCAATTTGCTCCAGGCGTTGGCGCCGCTCAGGCTCAGTTCGGCGGCCAGGCTTTCCTCGGCTTCGCTCATCAGGTATTTCGATTGTTCGGCGGTTTCTTTCAGGTTAAAGGCGTGCGCCTGGGCAACCGGGTTGGTGGCGATAGCGGCTTCAAGCACCGGGGCCAGTTTGCCCACCCAGGCCTGGAATTGCGTCCCAAGCATTTGCACCTGCACCATCGTCTGTTGGAACTCGGACATTTTCTTCATTGCCAATGTATCGCGCGAATCGGTGGCAACAAAGGATTGAATGTAGGAGTACAGGGTATAGCCAAGTTCCTGGAGCGCATTGAACCGTTTCACGCTTTCGCCCAGCAGCGCGCCAAGTTCGGTGGGCGGGGTGGCGGGATTGGCCTGGCTGATGCGGCTGGTTAAGAACTGCTCCAGCTCTTCGATTTGGCGTTTGACTTTCTCAATGGCGGCCTGGAATTCAGGCGATTCGAGCGATGGGTAGACATTGGAAAGGTCCCAGCGGGGAATGTCAGTCATGGAATCTCCTTATGGGTAAATATAGCGCGCGGCAGGGGTATGACGTTTTGTGGGGCATTTTCTATTGGTTTGTTTACAGGGCTTTCGCCAGCAGGATGCCCAAAACAGCGGTGATGATTCCCAGGTGCAGCACCAGGTTGGTACGGACAAGGTACCATTCGGCAGGCAGCAGGCTGACCAGCAAGAAATTGACCAATATCAGCAGAATGCCCAGCAGAGGGAGTAATCCCTTGCGATGGGCAAAATATTCCGAGGCGTTGTCGACCAGCTTAGAAATCCGTTCAATGAAGGTTTGGGGTTCTTTTCTCTTGAATTCCATCGTTCATGCCTCCTGTTCTTGGGGAGGATGTGCTGCCTGATATTCCTTAAATTGCGCCACCAGACGCCCCGGAATGCGTCCTGAAATCAGGACGCCGCCTCGCCCGTGTTCAATTTTCTCGACCTGACCGGCTTCGTGAAACAGTGAGAGTAGCTGTCCTTGCTGGTAGGGCAGCCAGAGTTGAATGGGGGTGTACGTTTCATAGAGTTCTGCCGCAATCTTCGCCATCAGGCCAGGGATGCCAATGCCTTTTGTGGCAGAAATTGCTACGGCTTGTGGATAGTTTTCCAGCACCATTCGTGCCGCATCCGGGTCTTTTAGCCGGTCCACTTTGTTGAGTGCGGTCAGGATTGGGATGTGGCTGGCGCCGATTTCATCCAGCGTTTGCTGAACCGCCTGAAACTGGGCCATGGCGTTGGGGTGTGAAATATCCACCACGTGCAACAACAGGTCGGCTTCGGCAATCTCTTCGAGCGTGGCGCGAAACGCGGCCACCAGCGTGGTGGGGAGTTTTTGAATGAACCCGACGGTGTCGGTGAACAACGCAGCGTATCCACCGCTCATCTCTACCCGGCGGGTCGTTGGGTCCAGCGTGGCAAACAACTGATTCGCGGCATAAATCTCTGCTCTGGCAATGCGGTTGAGCAGGGTCGATTTTCCGGCATTGGTGTAGCCGACCAATGCGACTGTTGGGATGCGGCTGCGTTTGCGTTGGGCGCGGTAGCGTTCGCGGCGGGCGCGCACTTTTTCCAGTTCACGCTTCAGGCGCGCGATTTTTGAGCGTACCTGTCGGCGGTCCACTTCCAGTTGCGTTTCCCCGGGTCCACGCAGACCTACCCCGCCCACCGAGCCAGCGCGTCCGCCGCCGCCGCCCGCTTGCCGGGCCAGGTGGGTCCATTGGCGCGTCAGGCGCGGCAGATAGTATTCATATTGCGCCAGTTCTACCTGTAACATGCCTTCGCTGGTGTGGGCGTGTTGGGCAAAGATGTCGAGAATCAGCGCCGTCCGGTCGAGGACGCGCACTTTTTCTCCGAAAAGCGTTTCCAGTTCGCGCTGGTGACGGGGGTTGAGTTCGTTATCAAACACAATGACCTGCGCCAGAGTTTCCTCGGCCAGGGTTTTGAGCTCTTCTACTTTGCCAGAGCCGATGTAAGTTTCGGGATTGGGGCGGTCCAGTTTTTGGGTCATCTCGCCAACGACCTCCAGCCCGGCAGTATCGGCCAGCAGGGCTAATTCGGTGAGAGAGTCATCCAGCGAGAGCAGGTTTTTTTCCTGGTAGATTTCCACGCCGACGAGGAAGGCTCGTTCGCGGGGTGGGATGGTAGGTTCAGGGATTTTTTTTGCCATAGGTGAATGCAGGTTGCTACAATGAGATTCGACAGGAACTGACTGGTCAGGAATTTAAACCAGCAGGGCGCGCTTTCGTTAAAGAAAGCGCTGGAGACGTTCGTGTTACCCAAGCCTACCGAATCATGCGCGCGCACTCCCTGCAATTAAAAAATGACCCGTGGGGTTTGCCCCACCGGTTCAATCATACCACAGGCAGGGTCTATATATCCGCTTTAAGGGGATGCGGAATGAGGATGGGTGGCTGTATGTCCGAATAGTTTCGCCAGGCCAGGGTCGTCGGGCTGGGTGCGCAGCGGAAGCAAGATGTGGAAGGTGGAACCAGGGCAGGTTTTCTCGTCATAGCCCGGCGATTCTACCCAGATACTACCGCCGTGCGCCTCGATGATGCCCTTGGCAATGGGCAGTCCCATGCCGGCCCCGCCACCCTTAAATTTCGTTTTGCCGCTTGAATGCAGCGATACATCGCCGAGTTGTCCAAATTTCTCAAAGATGATGTCCTGGTTTTCGAGCGCAATTCCGATGCCAGTGTCGCTGATGGTGATTTCTATGAAGCCGGGCAGCAGTCGTCCGTCGATGGTAATCCTGCCGCCATCGGGTGTGAATTTGATACCGTTGTTAATGACGTTTTTAAGTGCCTGGTACAACCGTCCCGGGTCGGCAAAGAGCAGTTCTTCAGACCCTTTGAAGGGCCTGATTTCCAATTCCTGGCTGCGTTGTTGCAAAACTGGCAGGAGCTCGGCTTTGAGCAATTTGAACATGCGGTTGAGCCAGACTGGCTGCATGTTGAGCGGCAGCATATTGTTGTCAATCATGGATACATCCAGCATGTCGTTGACCAGGTCGCGCAGGCGGTGCAGGCCGTTGTGGACGCCATGCAGGAGGGATTGGATTTGCTCCATCTCCGGCGGTAACAATTCGCCCATCATGGCGGCGTACCCCTCAATGAGCGTGAGTGGCGTCTTGAATTCGTGCGCGGCAACTGCTACGAAATTGGACTTGCTCTTGTCTAGCCGCTCGACGATACGGTTCATTTTTGCCAGTTCGTTGGAGATGTACGAAATGCGGCCTTCGCTTTCGTAGGCGGTGACACGCTCGATGCAGTGCAAATAAATGGGTAGCAAGGCCGAAACAAGTTCCAGGGCCTCCGTATCTTCCAGATTGTCACGTGCTGTATCCTGAGTAAGCAGTACAATCTGATTAATCAGTTTCGTGACGTTGCGTTCGCCCTGTTCCAGGTCGGTCTCGGTGCGGGTACGCGTCCAGTCTTGCAACAATGGGTCAAGCCAGGCGGCATCGCCAGATTCCAGCGATTGTTCGAGCAGGTCGAAAAAGCGATTTAACTGGTCCTGAAAATTTTCGCGCACGCCCGCGCCGCGCGCCAGGGTTGCTGAGGCGCGTTTCTGCAGGATGGGTCGAATGCGTGAGAAACTGTCCTGGATGCTCATGCCTATAGTTTAGCGCATAGGCAAGGCTTTGACAATTTACTCTGCATTACAGTTCGATTGCTCCAGGCAGTCGCCGTACTCTGTCAGCCAGACCAGCAGAGTTTTGCCGACAATTTCCAGGCTTTGGGGGGATACTTTATCGGGGGTGTCTTCGAGAGTGTGCCAGTGGGGGTAATCCAGGTCAATGATATCGACTGCTTTCAGGCCTTTTTCAAGGAACGGAAGATGGTCATCCAGCACCCGATACTTGTATTCTGGGAGAAAGGCGTGTTCATAACCCAGGCGTTTGGCCGTGTCCCAAATTTGTTTCGTCAAAACCGGGTCAGAGTTGCGCTCCATGTAGATGTTGAGGTTGGCATCCCCAATCATATCGACAATCACCACTGCCATCGGCTGCGATTGCATGGAGCGAGCATACGCGCTGGAACCGAGAATCCAATCCCAGCCTTCGATGCGACCGTTGTCTTCTGCGTCGAAAAAGACCAGTTCAACAGCGACCGTGTCTGAGGGGAGAACGCGCGCCAGTTCCAGCAGAACGGCCACCCCCGAAGCGCCGTCATTCGCGCCCGGCACGGGATTGGTGTGGTTTTCGAGGTGGGGGTCATTGTCTGCGTAGATGCGGGTATCGTAATGTGCGCCGAGTAGAATGACCGGTTGGGCTTCGATGCGCCTGGCGCGGATGTTTTTGACTCTCTGCCCTTTGAACTCCTCAACCATCACTTCGTTTTGCCATCCGGCAGCGTTCAACGTGGTCTGGATGTACGCAATCGCCTGCGCATGACTTTCTGTTCCCGGAATGCGCGGCCCGAGCGCGACTTGCTTGATGACATGTTGATAGGCGCGTTCTCCATCAAAGGGTATGGTTGCTGTTTCTGGCTGTAGCCAGAGTATCCCCCATATCACCGCGCCGAACAGAAGAGCGGCCATAAGTATGAAAAGAGATTTATTTCGCATGAGAGGCATTGTAGCATAAGACTGTGAAAGCCTGGATGTCCACCAGGTGAGTGGGATTCATCTATTTTGCTGGGGTAGAAAAACAAATGGCGGCGTATGTATAAAATGATATGGATTGGAGCCATGTTTTTAACCAAAACTCCAGGCCTCATGAAGCCAGGCCTGGAGTTTTCCCGCGCGCTTTGTTTTTATGCTTTGGGTTCCCACTTACTCTTAACGACCAGTTCTTGTTTCCCATCTTTTTTCTGTTCGTAAATTTCATAAACCAGTTCGATGGGGAATAGTTTGGCGAGCATGGCCTGGGCCGGGCAGTATTTGGTGGCGGAGAGTTCAATGGCGCGCGTGACGGCGGCTTCGGCGAGATTGTGACCGGTGACCAGGTAGGTGATGACGGCTTTGGTGAACACGTGCGGATGCTCATGCTGTTGTTCGGCGTTGACCTGCACCTCGAAATTTGTGACCTCCTGTTGTTTTTTGCGGAGGATGGAGATAACATCCATGGCGGTACAGCCTGCCAGTGAGACGGCCATCAGTTCGAGCGGGCGGAATCCGTCGTTTGCGCCGCCTACGCTGGGGTCGGCGCCAAGCGGCAGTTCGAAGCCGGTGTTGGCGCTGCCAGTGAAACTCATTCCATTTTTCCAGGTGACTTTTGCGTTCATTAGAGTATTGGCTCCTTTGGGAATGCAACATCTCCCAATTTTGTTCCGAAATCGAAAGATTCAGGCTTTGTTATTGTTTCAATAACGGGGTTACATATTCTTCGAGCATGGCCTGGCTGATGGCGCCGGTCCAGGTTAGACGCACGATGCCATCCCGGTCAATGACGAATGAGGTGGGCAGGCTGTTGGTGCGGAAGGCGGTGGTGGCTTTGTATTGTGGGTCGGGCCAGACCGGGAAGGTCAGGCCATAATCTTGGGCAAAAGTGCCAATTTCTTCCAGCGTTTGGCCATCTGCAATGGCAACAATCACAAAGCCTTGCTCTTTGTGGGCTTCGTAATAGGCTTGCAGGGTGGGCATTTCTTGTTTGCAGGGTGGGCACCAGGTGGCCCAGGCATTGTAGAGAATGACCTGACCGTGAAAGTTGGAGAGCGCAACGGGTTGATTGCCCAGGTCGGTCAGTTGCACATCGGGCGCAACGAAGTTGACGGAGACGGGAATGGCGGAAAGTTCTTGTTGGGCAATTTCTTGTTGGGCTTTGGGCAGGCTGAAGAACGCCGCCAGTGCCACCAAGATTAACCCGGCCCCAATGACCAGCAGCATGATGTTATTTTGCTGGCTTCGTTTGCGGTTGAGGGCTTTCTGGCGGGCAGACATAGAAAGTTATCCTACGCTGCGCATTAATTCGGCCAGCATTTGCCCTTCAGGAACAGCGCCGACCACGCGGCCTGCATCCGCATTGATGACGGTATCTGGTACGCCGCTAATCATGTAGTGGTTGGAGAGTTCGTTGAATTCCATGGCTTCAATGCCTTCGGCCAGCACCATTTGCGGGTTTTCCATGGCAATCTGATAGGCGAGGACGACCGCGCGTGGGCAGTAAGGGCAGGTGGGGGTGACGAAAACTTCGAGGTGCAGGGGCCTGGTGAGAGATTGGATGTATTCTCGGGTTTGGGGCATCAGACCAGAATCTCGCCCGGAGACAAGCAGGATGCCCTGGATGAGGGTGGTAAATTCGTGGCCGGAGGGAATGCCGAGATAACGGATGCCAAAATCAGTGATTTGGTCTCCTTCTCGCGCAGCGATGACGGTTGCCGGGGCTTTGCCTTCCACTTTGTAGAGTTTTGCCAGGTCTGGTTCCTGGTCTACATCATGAACGGAAAGAGTGATTAAGTCTGAGATTTCAGCGACTTCTTCAAGCAGTTGCCGAATTTCACTGCAGTATTCGCAGTGTTTTTGGGTGCCGAAAAACATGATTTGGACCGGGTGCTTGAGCTGTTGAAAGACATCGCGGATTTGGGTCACAATGTCGGTGGGGAGCAGTTTTTCCATGGTTCTCCTGAGGCCGGGTCTGGATTGCTGAAGGCGGGTCTGGTTGGTCGAAACAGGCAGCCAGCGCGGCGTGTAAAGGGGGGGATTTTCTTATATGGATGCGAAACCGGCCCAAAAGTGGCAAAATGGACAGGGTTAGGACTTCTTTTCCAGCAGGTCATCCAGTTTAAGAACCTGAAAGAGCCTGCCGCGCACAGTAGCAGGAACTTCAGAGTCTTGCGCAGAAGCATGATAGAGGGTAATGGTTTTGTTGAGGGTGTCAACTACCACCCGGCAATGTTCGCACCCCGCGATATGGCGTTCGATTTCCTGGCACACTTCAGGACTGATGTCGCCTTCGATGTAATCGCCGATGGAGGCCAGCAGTTGCTTGCAGGAGATGTCGTGAGTGTGTTTGGGCTTGGACATTTCTACGGCTCCGGTAGGATGCGTTCTGAGAAGTAGATGGAAAGTTGTTCGCGTAACGCCAGGCGGGCGCGCAACAGGCGGGTTTTTACAGCAGTTTCGGTCAGGTTGAGGGCTTCGCTGGTTTCTTTGATGGAGAGGCCTTCGATGTCGCGGAGGAGAAAGACGACACGCAATTTTTCAGGCAGTTTTTGGATGGCCTGGTCGAGTTGTTTTTTGGCTTCGAGGGTGGCAAACTCCTGCTCTGGCAGGCAGCACCAGTCTGTAAATTGCTCGGGCATGGGCAGGCTGTCATCGGGTTCCTCCGCCTCTTGGTCAATGGAGACCTGGGGGCGTTTACGCCGCAGAAGCATGAGGGCTTCGTTGGCGGCAATCCGATATAGCCAGGTGGACAGGCTGGAGCGGCCCTCGAACTCATGGATATTTTGGATGGCTTTTAAGAACGTGGTTTGGAGCACATCCTCCGCGTCTTGTTCATTGGCGAGCATTTTGAGCGCAAGCCGGTAGATGGGGGTGTAGTAGATGTCTACCAGACGGGCAAATTCTGTGCGGTCGCCCGCCCGCAATGCTTCGAGCGAGAGAGGTGATTCGGCCTGGTTAATCATTAGATGCCTTTATTGTAGAAAATGATACATCTTTGAAGTATACCTGATGTGGGGTTATCTCGCACTTCTGGGATTGAAAAAACAGGGCCTGGGCAAAAAATGTCATTCGAGAATGGGATTAATGTCAAGGGATTCAGGAAGTTTGCCACTATGTAAGGCCTGCCATAGCGATTTATTATCTAGACAATGTTAGCCGAATTGATTCGTTTTCCATTGTTCAAAGATTTAAGTAGCGCGGATTTGAAAATTATCGCGCCGCTTTTTCATGCGCGCAAATATCCTGAAGGGGCAATTATTATTGAGCAAGGCGAAAAGGCCGCCTGCCTGTATCTGTTGACGGAAGGTGAAGTGGTTATTCGCTATAAGCCTTATGATGGCGAACCTATCAACCTGAACCGGATTCGCGCGGGCGGCGTATTTGGCTGGTCGGCAGTGTTGGGGAATCCGGCTTATAGTTCCTCGGTCGTTTGTGTCACACCCTGTGAGGTGTTGCTGGTCTATGGCGATGATTTGCGCGAATTGCAAGAGCATCACCCGCAGACCGGGCATCTCATCTTGGACCGGCTGGCGCAGGCGGTGTCTTCGCGCTGGGTCAATGCCCAACAGCAAGTTAAGGCCATGATTAAGAAAGGCGTGAAGGAAAATGTGTCGCCTTTAGGAAATGGAGGTTATCCGATGGCAGAGTCAAATATCAGTCCGAAAGAGGCCCAATTGCGGGCTCTGGTGGAAAACCTGAGTGCGTATATCGAGCAGTTTCATGGCGGGTCGGTGGAGTTTGTCGCCTTTGATGGCGCGACGCTTCGGGTGCGTCTGGGCGGGGCCTGCCTGGGATGCCCGCTCTCGCCCTCTACGCTGCATGGCTGGGTGGAGGGAACGATTAAGCAGTTTTTCCCCGATATTCGCGTCGAGGCGGCCTGAAGCCAGACCCTCGCAATTATCAAACATCCCTGCTGAAACAGGGATGTTTTTGTGGGGTGAATGCGTTTATTTTTGCTGGAAGAAGCCAAGGATGACCAGCAGCCCGGCCAGGATAAGTGCTGTCGGCCAGACGTAGCCGACCAGCCCGGTTGTGGCTTGAGTGCCAAGCAGTCCGCCCATCAGTACCAGCGCAATTGCAGGGATGTAGGCCCAGCGGGTTTCGCCCTGTGGGTTGGGTAGTAATGCGACCAGCAGAAAGGTGAACCCCAGCCCGATGAAGAAGATGCTGCCTGTGTTGACGGCTTTGAAAGTTTCGAATTCGGTCAGGGTTGTAACGCTTGCCAGGGTCAGCAAGACGCCGCCAGGGATGATTGCCCACCAGTGCGCGCGGTTAATGAGATAGACGACAAAGAAGCCCAGGCCGAGGGTTCCCAGGAAAATTCCCCCGCCCCAACCGCTAAAGGTATCTGGAAGGATGGCAGCCCCGCCCATGCCCCCAAGCGCTGCGGCCGGGAAGATAGCCCACCAACGATTTTGAGGGTCTTGCAATAAGACCATCAAAAAGATGGCTGCTCCGGCCAGGAAAATGAGTCCCCAGAATATGCCGGATGCCCCCTGAATGATATTCAACTTTTCAAGCAGCATCAACCCGCCGAGCAGGATGAGGCTGGCCCCGAAAATTGTACGAAAATCAAAACGTCTCATGGTTTTAGTCCTTTTTCCCTGAAGGCACGCAGGAATTTCCGCGCTGTGCTAGCGGATGGTGATGCTGTTGGCGCCGCCCTCCAGGTTAATTTCGGCCTTGTTTTCGGCGCTCTCGAAGTCAGGAGATTGATATAACCCGCTTGTGATTTCGGGAAAGCGCGCCAGGTCGATATTTTGCGCTGATGCGCCCTGTTCTATGCGAATGCGGGCTGCCACCCCCTGCGGGATGGTGATGTCCATCGAGGCTGCGCCTGCTTCTACATCAATAAGCGTTCGACCGGCATTGGCGGGGAGTTTGAGGGTCATTGATGAAGCACCCATCTCTACGCCGAGAAAATCCAGTTTGGTGTCGGTGAAGTCGAAATCCAGCGATGCTGCTCCGCCGTCGAGCTTCATCGAAACAGGCACTTCGTTCGTCAGTTGGAAAAACCACGAGCCGCCTTCCGGGCCGAGAAAGGGGAGAAAGGATGGCCCGGCGTTGATGTCGACGGTCAGAGTGTCGCCATTCAGATGGCTCTTGAAATTGATTGTGGCCCCTTGCGTACCGCTAACGGCTGTTCCGCGCGGAGCGCCGCCCATTACTTTGACAGAGCTTGCGCCGAGGCCGATATCCAGCGCAACTTTGGCCGCGTTTTCCAGTGGGATGGAGAAGGATTCGCCATTCGCCGGGTTGGGCGTGGTAAAACGACTGACCAGCACCGCTATACCCAGCAAAATTAAAAACAGTGGCCAGAACCAACCGAAGACATCGTCGATGATGTTTGCCGCTTGCAGGGAGAATAAAATGCCCAACAGAATGAGAATGCCTCCCCAAAAGAGGTTGCCGCGCCGCATATCAGCCTTCCTTCCTGCGCCCGCGCCACAGCCCGCGCGTAATGACCCAGATGCCAAGCAAAATCAGCAAGATGCCGGGGCCGAACGAGCCGAGGATGGTCAGTTTGCCGAAGATGGCAGCGAAGATGACGAACAATACCGCGCTGACGACAATGGTATTTAAGCCAGAAGAAATTTCTCGCCGACCACTGCCCAGCAAGCCCGAAAGCACCTGTCCAACGCCGATAAAGCCAATCACCAGCGTCCACATGTAAGACCAGGATTGATAGTCCTCGAACCTTTGCTGATAGTATAAAATTCCCCCAACGCCAGCCACAATCGAGGCCGGAATAGCCATTCCTGGCGCGCCAAGCAGGATGCCGATGAGTAAAATTACCCCGCCGATGGCGACAATGTTGAGGGGCCAATCCATGTAAAGCGCAGCCCACTCCTTGAGCGCGGGCACTTGCTGTTGGGCGATGAACCATGCGCCGAGCAAAATCAGGATAAGCCCAAGCGCAGGTTGACCACGATTTTTCATAGCATTCTCCTTTTTAATAATTAATTTTATTATATATATTTTTTATTATATGTCAACAATAAATAAATAATCATGAAGTTTATTTTTATTTTTTATAACGAGACTGAGCGGCGTTACAAAGAAAACGAGACTGAGACCAGTCTCGTTTAATCATACGACTTAATGGGGTGAAAGTTTCAGTGAGTTTGGGCGCATCACCGGCTTTGAAGAATTCTAACCCCCTTGAGCCTCCCCCATTCTTTGCTGGGTTTCGCTAAGAATGGGGGAGTTATCGGAATGATGAATGGCTTATTTCATTAAATTCCGCAAAACTGTGTGCAAAATACCGCCGTTGCGGTAGTAATTGACCTCGACAGGGGTATTCAGCAGGGCTTTAGCCTGAAACTCAACCACTTCTCCGTCGGGTTTGGTGGCTTTGACGGTGACAAGGCTTTGCGGGGCCATCTCATTGCTCAGGCCGAGGATGTCGAAGGTTTCGGAACCATCCAGCCCGAGCGATTCGGCGTTTTGCCCATCGAGGAAGCGCAGGGGCAAAACGCCCATGCCCACCAGGTTGGAGCGGTGAATGCGCTCAAAAGATTCGGCGAGAACGGCTTTGACGCCCTGAAGCATGGGGCCTTTGGCGGCCCAATCGCGGCTGGAGCCGGTGCCGTATTCTTTTCCGGCAATCACGATGGAAGGAACACCCGCTTCTTTGTATTTCATCGCCGCATCGTAGATGGGTATTTCCTGTCCGTCAAACTTCGTCCAGTTGCCTTCCTTGGGCGCAACCAGCAGGTTCTTCAGGCGGATGTTTGCAAACGTGCCGCGCGCCATCACCAGGTCGTTGCCGCGCCGCGCGCCGTAGGAATTGAAATCTTTGGGCGCGACGCCGCGCTCTTGCAGGTATTTGCCCGCCGGGCTGTCGGCGGCAATGTTGCCCGCCGGGGAGATGTGGTCGGTGGTGATGGAATCGCCAAACAGGCCAAGCACGCGCGCCCCGCGAATATCGTTCACCGGGCCGGTTTCGAGCGTCAGTTCCTGGAAGTAGGGCGGGTGATGGATGTAGGTCGATTCCTCGCTCCACTCGAACAGTTCGCCTTCGGGGGCTTTTACTTCCTGCCACATTTCCGAGCCTTCAAAGACGCTGGCATAGCGCTCCTCGAACATGGTGGTATGCAGGCTGGCAGCAACCACATCGGCCACTTCTTGCGTGGAGGGCCAGATATCGCGCAGATAGACCGGGTTGCCGTCTTTGCCCTGCCCAATGGGTTCGTTTTCCAGGTCAATATCCACCGTCCCGGCGAGGGCGTAGGCCACCACCAGCGGCGGGGAGGCGAGATAGTTGGCTTTAACGAGCGGATGAACGCGCCCTTCAAAGTTGCGGTTGCCCGAAATGACCGCCGCGGCCACCAGGTCACTGCCCGTTACCGCTTTGGCGACCTCGCCCGGAAGCGGGCCGCTGTTACCGATACAGGTCGTACATCCGTAGCCGACCACGTTAAAGCCCATCTGCGCCAGAGGGTCGAGCAGGTTGGCGGCTTTCAGGTATTCCGTCACCACGCGCGAGCCGGGCGCCAGGCTGGTTTTGACGTAAGGTTTGACGCTCAAACCTTTTTCGGCGGCTTTTTTGGCCACCAGCCCGGCGGCGACCATGACCGAAGGGTTGCTGGTGTTGGTGCAGGAGGTGATGGCGGCGATGACGACTGCACCGTGCTTCATCGTTTGAGACGAGCCATTCGTCCCGAATGTGGCGGTACGGTTGAGGGCCTCGCCGCTCAACTCGTAGCCGCGTTCTTTGACCGGGGCAGTCAGCGCCTTTTGGAAGGTGGATTTCATCTCCGAGAGCGCCACACGGTCCTGCGGACGCTTGGGGCCTGCCAGCGAGGGGACCACCGAGCCGAGGTCGAGTTCGAGCGTGTCGGTAAATTCGGGGTCGGGGGTGTTGGCGTCGCGGAACAAGCCCTGAGCGCGGCAGTAGGCTTCGGCGCGGTCAATCAGGGCTTGCGGGCGTCCGGTCAGTTTCAGGTAGCGCAGGGTTTCGGCATCCACCGGGAAGAATCCCATCGTCGCGCCGTACTCAGGGGCCATGTTGGCGATGGTGGCGCGGTCGGGCAGGGACATGTTATCGAGGCCGGAGCCGTAAAATTCGACAAATTTCTCCACCACGCCTTTTTTGCGGAGCATTTGGGTGACGGTGAGAACCAGGTCGGTGGCGGTCACGCCATCGCGCAGTTTGCCGTAGAGTTTGAAGCCAATCACGTCTGGCAGGAGCATATCCATCGGCTGACCGAGCATAACGGCTTCGGCTTCAATGCCGCCCACGCCCCAGCCCAGCACGCCCAAACCATTAATCATCGTGGTGTGCGAATCGGTGCCGACCAGCGAATCGGGGAACAGCACGCCGTCTTTTTCCATCACCACTTCGGCCAGGTATTCGAGATTGACCTGATGGACGATGCCGGTCATGGGCGGCACCACGCGGAAGTTTTTGAAGGCTTTTTGCCCCCATTTCAGGAACTCGTAGCGTTCGCGGTTGCGCTGAAATTCGACTTCGGTGTTGCGCTGGAGCGCGTCTTGCGTGGCGAAGAAATCCACCTGCACCGAGTGGTCAATGACCAAATCCACCGGCACGAGCGGGTTGATTTTTTTCGGGTCGCCGCCCAGTCGGGCGACGGCCGAGCGCATCGCGGCCAAATCCACCACGGCAGGAACGCCGGTGAAATCCTGCATCACCACGCGGGCGGGCAGCAGGGGAATGCCGGGGCGCTCGCCTTTGGCTGTCCAGGCGGCGATGTTTTTGACATCGTCCTGGGTGATTTCCACTTCGTTGCACTGGCGCAGAGCGGCTTCCAGCATGATGCGAATGGAAAATGGGAGGCGGCTGAGGGTCGTCAGCCCTGCTTTTTCGAGGACATCGAGGCGGTAATAGGTAAATTCCTTCCCGCCGACTTTCAATGTATCTCTGGCGTTAAAAAAGTCTTTCATAACATACTCCTTTGGCATGGCGCAAGGCATTTGGCGCCATAAATTGTGAATAACAAAACACCTTTGGTGCTTTGTGACGGTACGATTAATAGAATCTCGTCTGGGTCACAAAGAACTCAAAGGTGCGCCTTTGTCGTCCTCTGTTGGGTAACTGTAAGTTGAGTTATGCGGTCTTAATATACAACAAAACCGGGCGAAATGCAACCGGGATTAAAAATTGTTGAAGTTGCTGGGGTCAATTAAGAATGGAACCACGCCCAGCATGGGCAAAAGGACAAGAAAGCACAGCGCTGCGCAGAGCAACAGGATGCCAATCAACGCGAGAATGCCGTTAATCATGAAAAATGTTTTGACATTGTCCAGGGCTGAACGAAACGCATACGCATCGCCGGTGGCGCGGGCTTGCTCAGCAGAACTGGCGGCCTGGAACAACAAAATCCCCATCCAAATTTGCAGTCCGCCGGAAATCAGCCCAACGATGCTCAAGACCTGTGAAACCCCGGCGATTATCGAAAGCACGCCGAGAAATTTCATCCACCCGGCGGCATCAGCCAGCGCGGGGCTGAGGCCGCGTACCACTTTTTGTTCCATAGTGGGTTCAGAAAACATTGTGCCTTCCTTTTGCAGGCTCAAGCGCTACGCCAGTGAATCCGGAGTTATGCCTTGCTGAGTTCTTTTTTGAGCGATTCAATCAGTTTCTTTTTCTCGCTATCTGTCAGGAAGGATGCCTGGGCAGCCGCCAGGATGCGCTCTTTGAGCGTTTCGCGGGGGATTTTCAGGTCTTCGACTGCTACGCGATACTCGTTGGAGAGTGTAATCTGTGAGATAGATGGGTCGTCGGTATTGAGGGTGACGTTGAGTTTTTTCTCAATCATTTGCGGAACAGGATGACTCGGAAGCGATTTAACCGCGCCGGTCTGGTAATTGCTGGTGATGCAGACCTCGAAAGCCGTGCCATGTTCGCGTGCGAGAGCCGTGGTGTACTCATCTTCCAGCACACGCACGCCATGACCAATGCGGTCGGTGGCAAATTTTTCGATGGCCTCGCGCACATTTTGGGCGCCGGCCCATTCGCCTGCGTGCATGGTGATTTTCAGCCCAGCCTGCCGTGCTTCGTTGAAGAGGGGGATGAACGGGGTGGCCGGGTATTCTGCCTCGTTCCCGGCCAGGTCCAGGCCGACGATGTTCTCGCGTCCTTTTTCCACTGCAACCCAGGCCACCTGTTCGGCCAGTTCGAGCGGCTCGTGGCGGTTGACGGAAGCAATCAGGCGCACCATCACCTTGTATTTTTTTTCGGCATCTCTGGCGGCTTTGCAAACCCAATCAGTCACATCTTCCAGGGGAAAACGCTCGGCGCGGCTGAGCGCAACCGGCGTAAAGCGCAGTTCCAGGTAGCGGATATTGTCTTTGGCGGCGTCTTCGACTGCTTCGTGGGTAATTCGTTCAATCACTTCGGGTGAACGATAGAACATGCGCAGGGTATTGAATTTGGACAGAAAGTTGTCGAAAGTGAAATTGTCTTCATCCTGCACCTGAACCAGGCGCGAGAGCCGCACCACGTTGGCTGGCATGGTCATGCCGTGTTTGCGGGCTACATCGAGCATGGTTTGCAAACGCAGTGAACCTTCCAGATGGCGATGCAGTTCTACCTTTGGAAGCCGTCGAAATTCATCGGGCGCGGGAGTGAACATGTTTGACATTGGGTACCTTCAACAGGAATATGGGCGCGAATGGTGGAATGAGTTTTGCCTTACCGCTTTTTATGGCGTTTGCGTCCGGCCCGGGTTGCCGCATCTGACTCGGACGTGGATGCAGCCTGGGGGGTGATTTCGACGGGCGAATCTGCGATTGCCACGGGACGCGGCAGGTAGCGGAAAACCCGGTCGATGACGCCCGAACGCACCTCACCCAGCAGGCTCTGGAACATATCGGATGCTTTTACTTTATATTGTACCAGCGGGTCACGTTGTCCGTAAGCCTCCAGGCCTATGGAAACCCTCAGGGCCTCTACGCGGGTCAGGTAATCGACCCATAATTCGGTAATTACTCCCAGCAGGGTCGAGCGGTAGATTTCGGTCATGCGGCGGCGGCCCAATTCTTCTTTCAGGGCGGCGCGCTGTTCGTTGCTCAGCGAAGCCAGCGGGGCGCTTGGGTCGAGGGCGAGTTTTTCCACGTCAAAGCCAAAATCGCTTAATCGAGATGCGTTCTGCGAAAGGCGGACGTATTCTGCCTCGCCCCAGCCCTTAACCAGCGTCGCGGCGGCGTTTTCCAGGTGTTCGAGGATATCTAAATCGAGTGTCTCGGCTTTGCGTTTGGGCAGGATTTGCGCAGCAGCGTGGAAGTAGTTAACGCGCTGATATTCGACCGCCTCTACCTTACGGGTTTTGAGGTTCATGCCCATTCGGCGGCCGGTTGCCAGGGTCGAAAGGATGCGGATGAGGGTGGTTTCGTCCCGCTCAGGATGGCGGGTCAGGAGCGCATCCAACTCTCTGACAATCTGGCCTTCGGCGCCGATGAGCCGTTCTCGCCGTTTTGTGAGCAGGTTTTCGGTTGCCTGGCTGATTTTTTGGGTGGCTTCATCCCAATTCATGCGCGCCAGGTCATCGGCTTTTAGACCGAGCGGCTCAAACAGGCGGAATTCGATGCCTGCCAGCAGGCGGCTGAGGGTGGATGAGGTGAGCGCCAGGTCGATTTGTTCTTTGAGGGGTTCTTCGAGGCTGGCGGGTTGACTGACCAGCAGCTTGAGTTGTTCGCTGTTCAGGCGCGGCTCAATGTGGATGGCTGCTTTCAACTCGGTCAGCAATTCGGAGGCGCGTTTTTGCTCCTCACTCTCGCGCAGACCATCCAGGAAGGTGTCGAGGGCTTCAAACCGCTCTTCGATTTGTGCATCGAGGCTTTCGGAGGCGCGTTGGATGTTTTGGGCAATCGTTTTCAGCAGGTGAGATTCATCGGCCAGGACGGCGCGTTCTGTGAGAGAGAGTATGTCCTCGCGCGGGTTGTCCTCGTCAATTTCGTCGAGCAAGAGACGATAAGTGAATGAAGGAAAAACCCGGTTGTCGCCATACATGAAGGTGGGTTGGATTTGCTCCAGCCAGGCCAGCAGTTTCCACAGTCCTTCTTCGGGGTCGCCCAGGGCAGATGGTACGCGGACGGCGATTTCATCCTTCAGGAGCGCCACTACGTCCTCGGTCAGGTCGTCTTTGGTCATAACCCGGTCGCGTTGGGCGTAGATGATGGTGCGCTGTTTGTTCAGCACATCATCGTATTCAAGCAGGTGTTTGCGGACATCGAAATTGGAGCCCTCGACGCGATGCTGCGAGCCTTCGATGAGGTTGCTCACCATCCGATTTTCGAGCGGGAAGTCGTCATCGAGCCGGAAGCGGGTCATCAGATTTTCGACCTGTTGTCCGCCAAACAGGCGCATCAGGTCATCTTGCAGGGAGAGATAAAAGCGTGAGGAACCAGGGTCGCCCTGGCGAGCGGAACGTCCACGCAACTGGTTGTCGATGCGGCGGGCTTCGTGTCGCTCTGAACCGATGACGTGCAGGCCACCCAGGCGGCGCACCTGTTCCATTTCTTCGAAATATTTCAAAAAGAATTTGACCTCGGCGTCATAAATGCCGTAGTCTTCGGGGGAGAGTTTGAGGATGGCCTGGCGCTGCTCTTCCAGGCGCATGTTGTATGGGTCGTACCCGGCCCGGCGCAAGACGCGGCTGATGACGGCGATGATTTCTTCGGCCAGTTCGCCGCCCAGTTTGATATCAACGCCGCGCCCGGCCATGTTGGTGGCGATGGTGACCGCTCCAAATGCGCCTGCTCCGGCGATAATCTGGCTTTCTTCCGTATGTTTGCGGGCGTTCAAAACCTGATGTGGCACGCCGCTCTGGACGATGGCTTTCAGGCGTTCGGCATATTCGGGGGCAAGCCGCAGGATTTTGAGCAGCTTTTGGAGATTGGCGGGTTCTTCCAGATTGATTGATATTTCGAGTGGCTTGGCAAATCCGCGCAGGAAGGTTGGTTCCAGTTGGTCGAGCGGCTTATAGAGAGGTTCCAATTCGGGAGACAGGCGTCCGTCTTCTTCACGGTTGTTCTTCTCGAACCATACCTGGCGTAGAAGTTTGACCTGCAACAGGCGGCGTATTGCCTCGGCGCGTAAGCGACCAGAAAGGCGCTCGGAAAGTTCAACCGAGGTGGTGCCAACCAGCACCGGGCGGCCAAGTGTGTTATCGCGGATGATTTCGGTGACGATGGCGCGCAGTTTGGCCTCCACCGTGCGATAGACGGTGTCTGGGTAATCGGTGCGCCGCCAATAAAGCGGTTTTTTCTCCGGGTCGCCGCGCCGCGCAAACCAGGTTATCTGATAGCCATCTTCATCTTTTCCTTTGACCTCGACGAGCGGCGAATCTTTTCCGGCCAGCGTCGCCTGGTATTCGAGATTGGTGGGAATGGGCAGGACTTCGAGTTTGTAAATTTTGTGAAATTCTTCCGCTTCGGTCAGGGCGGTGCCGGTCATGCCCGCCAGTTTTTGGTACATGCGGAAGTAGTTTTGCAGGGTGATGGTGGCATAGGTGACGTTTTCTGGTTCGACTTTGACGCCCTCTTTGGCTTCTACCGCCTGGTGCAACCCGTCACTCCAGCGGCGGCCTGGCATCAGCCGCCCGGTAAATTCATCTACGATGATGACCTTGCCGCCCTGTACCAGGTAATCTTTGTTACGATGGAACAGGTATTGGGCGCGCAAGGCTTGTTCGAGAAACCCGAGCAGGCGTGCTTGTTCGGGGGTGACATCTTCGGGCCGGTCAGGGTCGCGCAAAGGCTGGCCGAGAATCTGTTCGACGTGTGCAACGCCGGGTTCTGTCAGGGCGATGGAACGGTCTTTTTCGTTGACTTCGTAATCTTCGGGATTTAATTGCTTGACGACCTGCGCCATCTGGTAGTAAGTGTCTAACTCGCCGGAAGCCGGGCCGGAGATGATGAGCGGGGTACGGGCTTCATCAATTAGGACGTTGTCCACTTCGTCGACGATGGCGAAGTAATGTCCGCGTTGAACTTTGTCTTCCAGCCGGTAGACCATGTTATCGCGTAAGTAGTCGAAGCCGAATTCGGCATTGGTGCCGTAGGTGATGTCGGCAGCGTAGGCTTCGCGGCGGTCAACCAGACGAAGTTGATGCTGGTCTTCGCGGGGTGATTCTTTCGATAAGTCAATCAGGTAGGCTTTTTTTCCATTTTCGGTGCTGGCGGCCATTTGGAGCAGCCCGACCGATAGGCCGAGGAAATTGTAAATTTGCGCCATCCAGCGCGCCTGGTAGCGTGCCAGGTAATCATTGACGGTGATGAGATGGGTGCCGCGCCCGGTGAGCGCGTTGAGATAGAGCGGCAGGGTTGCAACCAGCGTTTTACCTTCGCCGGTGCGCATTTCGGCAATGGTGTTGTGGTGCAAGGCCAGCCCGCCAATCAATTGCACATCATAATGGCGCTGACCGATGGTTCGTTTGGCGGCTTCGCGCACAATGGCAAATGCGTCGGGCAAAATTTCGTCGAGCGCAGCCTGCTCGGCGCGTTGGCGTTCTTTTTCATCCGCAAGGCCGTTGATGGATGCGGCGATTTTGGCTTTAAATTCGTCCGTTTTTGCGCGCAAGTCTTCGGCAGAAAATTTTTCGTATTTCGCTTCGAGCGCGTTAATCTGGCGTGCAATGGCGGCGTATTTTTCGATTTCGCGTTGGTGGGGGTTTCCCCCGACTAATTTAATGAATTTTGAGAGCATAAGCAGCCTTTCAGACGGGAAATTATAGCATAGCCACGTCCAGGCTGAATGTTGTGAAAGCGTTGGAGGAAGATAAGAAAAATCCCGGCGCGAGGCCGGGAGGTTCTTACCAATTCATCCAACAGCGCTCATTTGCTGCTGGTTACGTCGATGTTTGTGCCTCCCTGCGCGCTGGGGCTGAAGGTGACATCGAATGATTGTTGCGTGTTGTCATCACACGTCACAGTCCATTTTTCTTTCCAAATGCCCGCTGAATCGGGTTCTTGCAATACCTCGATGGTGGTTTTCGATGCATCGGTGGCGAGGCAGCCAGACATGGCGGAAGCCGCCATGACATAGGCCCAGGTATCGGTTCGTAATACTTCGTCACCCAGGCCGCCCTGCGGAATCAAATCGCTATACCCCTGTGGGGATTCGGGAATTTCAGGGATGGATGGAATATCTTCGATATCCGGCGCGGAGGGGGTGAGCAAACCTTCGTTGATGGTCGAAAAAACGTTGTTGACGCTTGGGCCTAATAATGTCAGGAGAACGAAGGTGCTGGCAATCATACAACAACAGCACAGCAGTAATGCAACGGCAATGCCAATCAACACCCCCTGATTGGATGTTTTCGGGGCTTGTGGTTGCGCTTGAAGAGGGGTTTGTTCGTACACGGCTTCTCCATAAATTTTCTTTTCAGGGTTGATAATAACGGCGGCTGCTCGTTGCCGCTTTGCTAGTATCATACTTCGGATTTTTACAAGCCAGAGATGACCCAAAGGGGGGAAGTTTTTAGCCAGAGAGATATAGACTGAGCGGCCCTTCCAGCAGCGCAAAGGCGACAATCAGGCAGCAACAACAAAACAACAGCACAAGTAGAATGACGCCAATGATTACAAGTGGTTTGTTTGGGGGCAGTTGAAGATTTTCCATGTTTTCTCCTCGCTTGATAAAAATGGACAGGAGGCTTCCCATCCTGTCCATTTTACTTGTTCTTTGGTTTTATCGCCGGGCGCACGATTTCCAGTTTTAATCTGTAATCAATTTGGCGCGCTGGAACTGCTTCAAGGCGTAGGCCAGCAGCCCGCCATCGAGGACCAGCAGGAAAACCAGGATGGCGGTGATGATTTGGGGTGGATTTAAGCCACCCAGGAACATATCCAGGCGGGCGAGAATTTCGCTGGGCAGGAAGGAGAGCGCAAAGAGCGGAATCAGCAACACGAACATGATGATGCTCATCGTCTGTTGGGCGGCGCGGGCGGTGGCGGCGCGCAGGGTGTAGAGATGCATGGTGTTTTCTGATTTCGAGTGTTGGTCTCGATACGGCGGCGGTGGTTGAGTAGGATTGAGTAGCATAGCGTATCGGAATTCTTATCGAAACCTCGCCGCCTACTCGACCATCTATTTGGTCTGTTCCACAAATTGCGCGAGTTTCTTGCGATAATTGGCAAACGCTTCGCGTCCCGTTTCGGTCAGGCTGCATAGGGTCAGCGGGTATTTGCCGCGAAAGGTTTTTTCGATTTTGATGTAACCGGCTTCCTCGAGTTTGGTCAGGTGCGTGGAGAGATTGCCTTTGGTCAGCCCAGTTTCGCGCTGGAGGAAGACGAAGTCGGCGCTTTCGACTGCCGAGAGGATGGCGACGATAACGGCGCGGGATGGCTCGTGGAGCAGGCGGTCGACATCGGTCAGGGAGCGCAGGTCATTCGTCATGGCTGTCCTCCGCCGGGGCAGGGTTTTGGCGCAGGTACATCCACAAGCTGAAGCCGCCAATCACCAGCATACCGAGACCCAGCAGGCCATAGAAAGCCGTCAGCCCGATGTTTTCGGCCAGGTTTGCGAAGCCGAAGGCCAGCCCAAGCCCAATGCTGAGAGCCGCATGGATGAAAAAGCGCACCGCGCCGGTGCGGAAGCCCAGGTAAGTGACCACCGCGCCAAAGAGCAGGCCGGAGGCGGTCACGGTCCAGTCGAAGCCAATCGGGCGGTTTGAGAACAGTAGCGCCATCCCGGCAGAGATAATTGCTGAGATGCCTGCTATCAGCAGGATGCGCCCCCAACGGTTCGAGCCGGTTTTGCGCGGGAAGGAGATGTAGCCGGTGCGCGGGAAGGTGATGCGCTCTTTCATCGCCATCACCAGGCGGTTTATCAACAGCCCGCCGCCAGCAAAAACCAGGAGAAACATGAACATCTCAACCAGCAGGTTGGCCTGCCGGTAACCCGCCAGCAGAAATTGGGCATAGAAATAGGCCGCCAACAGCAGGCACAGGCCGCCAAAGGAAAACTCGAAGGTGCCATCCACGTACCAGTACCGGAAGGCGCGTTTTTGGGCATTTTGCAGGGGGTCGGTCGTCATAGCAGAATCCTTTCCGAAAACCAGTTTGTATTGCAAACTAGTTTGTATAGTACGACCGGCTGATTGATTTGTCAAGGGTAAACCGGGGATTCCACCCTGGCTTATGAATATCGAGAAAGAATCTGGACGGCGAAATCTTGCACGCTGCGGCGCAGGGCGAGCGGCTCCAGCACCTCAACCGCCCCGCCATAGCCCAGGATGCGCGTGCGGGCGGATTCGATGGACTCAAAGCTCAGGGTGAGGGTCTGCCAGCCGTCCGCTGCAATGACCGGGGGAGTCATCAACGTTTCGGGGCGGTTTTCGGCCAGGATTTTCGCCAGCACGGGGGAGACGCGCAAGGTGACGGGAATTTGTGGGCGGCTGGATTCGAACTCCTCGCACCAGGATTTCCAGAAGGAGGGCAGGTCAAAGGCTGGGGGATATTCGAACCGTTCCGCGCGAAGGCCTGCCTCCTGAATCCGCGAGATTCTCAACACCCGCAGGTGGCCGTCCCGCGCCCCAACCAGATACCAGACGCTGGCTTTGGCAACCAGCCCATAGGGGGCAAGCGTCATTTCCACGTCCGCGCCGAAGTCGGAGCGGTAGGTGATGTCAAGCATGCGGTTATTCCACAGGGCGGATTGAATCGTTTTCAGGTGGGGAGTCGGTTCTTCGGACTGGAACCACCAGGCAGCGTCGAGGTGAATCCTTTGGCGGGCGGCGGTTTCTTCGGCGCGGCGGCTGACCGGGAGCGCGGCGGAGAGTTTGAGCAGCGCCGTCCGCAATTCAGCGCCCACGCCCAACTGGTCGAGCGGGGCGGGGATGCTGAGCATGAACAGGGCGCGGACTTCGTCGGCGTTGAGGCCGGTCAGGTTGGTGCGATAGTCCTCGACCAGGGCGATGCCGCCGCCCGGGCCGCGCTCGGTGTAGATGGGTATCCCGGCGGCGGAGAGGGCGGTCACGTCACGGTAGATGGTGCGTTCGGTGACTTCCAGTTCGTCGGCCAGGGAACGGGCAGTCATGACGCCGCGAGTTTGGAGGAGCATGAGGAGGGAGAGCAGGCGGTCGGCGCGCATGGGGGAACGGAGGTGGACAACGGATGAAGCGGAGAAGCGGAGGGGGACAGCGGATGAAGCGGA
>Ga0073934_10000796_pt1 | contig 83504 bp, 70 predicted proteins | sample LarsenN4metaG_FD_76834 | JGI IMG/M metagenome (GOLD analysis project Ga0073934, IMG submission 76834) | Hot spring sediment bacterial and archeal communities from British Columbia, Canada, to study Microbial Dark Matter (Phase II) - Larsen... ...
CAGAAAGACTACGGAGAGTCCCTTGACGATTCCCGCCGGCGCCGTTGTCGTGCCGGGATCACGGCCCGCGTCGGGCGACTTCGCCGCGTCGCATCGAATCTCCGTGTACACGCCCGTGATCGTCAAATATCGCGACGCAAAGACCGACGCCGCAACAATGTTAGAACAAGCGTTGCGCTAGGGCGCGGCGTTGGCTTTTCTTGACACGCCCGCCGCCGAAGGATAAACAGGGATCATGTACAAACGCGCTCTGCTCGCATTGCCGGCCGTCCTGTTGGCGTGCGTCCCGGCCCACGCCCAGCCGGGAGCGAAAACCGGCGGCATTCGTGGAAAGATCGTTGTTCCTGCAGTGGGATGGGGCGAACGCATCGAACTCCTCATTGAACGGCAGGGCGAAGTCGGACAAGTCTTCGCCGTCACCTACACGGACAGCCTCGGCAGCTATTACGTCGACGGGCTCCCGCTGGGAAGCTATGTCCTGGTGGTGAAACTGGACGGCTACAATGAAGTCCGCGAGCGCGTTGACTTGGGTAACCCCGAGTACGGGGCCAATGTTCCCACTATCAACATCATCCTCGATCGAAAACCTCCCGACTCCGAAGAGAATCCGTCACGTCGAAACGACCCCAACGTGGTGGATGCGTCCGAGCTGCGAAAGAGCTATCCGAAAAAGGCTGTCGAGGAATACGAGAAGGCGCAGGAAGACGCGCGAAAGGGGAGCACCGCCAGGGCCTTGGAACGGCTTCGAACAGCCGTAAAACTGGCGCCCGATTTCTATCCCGCACGCCATCTGCTCGGGGTTGTGTTTGAACAAATGAAGCGCCCTGCGGAAGCCGAGAACGAGTATCGTCTCGCGCGCGAACTGAACCCGCGTTTCGCGCCGCCACGGGTCAGCCTCGGCCGCTTGTATCTGGAGCAGGCTGAAGCTCGTGAGAAGAGCGAAACTTCCGAGAAACTGCTTCAGCAGGCGATCGAAGTATTAGAAGAGGCTGTGAAACTTCAAGGATCCGCGACCGCACACTATCTATTGGGCGCGGCTTACTACAAAACAAGACGCGATGCAGACGCCGAAGCGAATCTCAAGCGATCTCTGGACCTGAACGACGGCGCCGGGCCCGCGCGGCTGGTCCTCGCGAATGTATACATCCGGCAAGAGCAGTGGTCCGCCGCTCTCGAGCATTTGAACGCCTACCTCAAAGCAAATCCCAATTCTCCGGATCGCCGTCAGATTGAAGAGATCCGGGATCGAATCATGACGATTCAATGAGGTGTGAACAAATTGCCGCGACGCATTCTGACCCCCTGCCGCCTTCGGCGGCTCTCCCCCTCGAAGGGGGAGTAAACGCTTCCCAAGCAAGGCGGCAGGGGGTCAAACTCCGCCAAATCGGGCATTCGGTCTGTGACCGCCCACCAAGCATTTTTGAGCGCTCCCTTAGCGGTCCGCGAACTCACGGGAGTTTTTTCCCTTTGAATCCAAAAAATAGCTAAGGAAAATACTCCATCATCTTTGAGGTAACGCGTATGAAATCCTCGACAGGGGTCCGTCACGCTCAGCCCGTTGGCGGTCAAAAGGCGCATCGTGTGTTATTAGTTGAAGACCATGCGCCCCTTGCTGAAGCGACGGCGGAATTCATGCGGAGCGCGGGGCTGGAAGTGCGGATTGCTTCCTCGGGCCAGGACGCCTTGACGGAGGCTGCGGCGTTCCAGCCGGAAATCGTCCTGTGCGATATGAGATTGCAGGACATGTCGGGCCTGGCGGTCGCGCGCGCGTTGCGGACGATTCCGGGCGCAAGCCGCGCTCTGATTGCGATGCATTCGGCAATGACCGAGACGGACCTTCCTATGCTGGAACGAATAGATGCTCCGGAGGTGAACCTGTTCCTCACCAAACCGCTCACGGAAACCAAGCTCGAAACCCTCATTTCGAGACTTCATGCCTTTCAGCGCGCGGCGCGGCGCAGCAAGTAGAAGCCGTGCTATGTTGAAATTAGAACCTACAGTGGATGCAGTATTGTGACGACGCCTCCACGCGGGAGAAGAAAAACGTCCGGGGCGCAGGCTAGCACCAAGGGCGCATCAACTGCGCAGTATCAAAAGGAAGAAGGCAGCGACAAAACCCTTTCCGCTTTCTCGTTGGCGTTTCCTGTTATCGGCATTGGCGCGTCAGCCGGCGGTTTATCCGCGGTAACGGAGCTGCTCAAACATTTTTCGCCCACCGTCGCCGTCGCGATCGTCATCATTCAACATTTGGATCCCAAGCATGGGAGCCTCACTCGCGACATCCTTTCGAGAGTCAGCCCAATGCCGGTCCACGAAGTCAAGGAAGGAATGCAGATACAGCCCGGTCATGTGTACGTCATCCCGCCCAACAGGAGCCTGCGCCTCGTGCACGGCGTTCTGAGGCTCTCTCCACGCAGCGAAACTCGAGGCCAGCACCTTCCCATTGATCTGTTTTTCCGGTCTCTTGCAGAGGATCGGAAGGACCGGGCGATCGGCGTTGTCCTGTCAGGGATCGCGTCAGACGGCACAATGGGCGTACAAGCGATCAAAGCGGAAGGCGGTTTCACGTTCGCTCAGGACCCCCTGTCCGCGCAATACGATGGCATGCCCCGAAGCGCCATCTTATCGGGCGCTGTGGACATCGTCGACACTCCGGCGGGGATTGCGCGGGAAGTTGCGAAAATGTGCAGTCTCTTTTCGACGCGACGCGCCGCTCCACGAGCAGTCGAGCTGATGGCGCCGCGCGGGCCGAATGGCGCCCTTCGAAAGATCTTTGCATTGGTTCGGAGCGCCGCCGGCGTCGATTTCACGCACTACAAACACAGCACGATCCAACGGCGCATTACCCGGCGGCTGTTGCTTCTCAAGATTGATGATTTGGAGAGTTACGCCTCCTATCTTGGAACGCATCCGGAAGAAGCACAAGCGCTGCTTGCGGACATTCTGATTCACGTTACCAGCTTCTTTCGGGACCCGGCGGCGTACGAGGCCTTGAAGACCGGCGTCCTTCCGAAATACATGGAGAATTGGGATCCGGGCGTCCCCTTCCGGGTCTGGGTTCCTGGGTGCTCGTCCGGCGAAGAAGCCTATTCCATCGCCATCGCCTTCTTCGAATTCCTGGACAAGGCCAAAGTCCGCGCGCCGCTTCAAATTTTTGCTTCCGACATCAGTGATCTCAGCATTCAAAAGGCGCGGGCGGCCATTTATCCCGAGAGCATCGCTAAGGACGTTTCCAAGGCGCGGCTCAATCGATTTTTCGAAAAGATGGAGGGCGGCGGATACCGCATCGCCAAATGGATTCGTGACACGTGCCTGTTTTCGAAGCACGACATCACGGCCGATCCGCCATTCGCGAAGATCGACTTGATCTCCTGCCGGAATGTGCTGATCTACTTCACGTCGGACTTGCAGAAGCGGGTCGTGCCGATTCTGCATTACGCGCTGAATCCCGGCGGAATCCTTTGGCTGGGCCGGTCTGAAACCATCAGCGGCTTTGGAAGTCTCTTCGCGATGGAGGACAGAACAAACAAGTTCTATTCGAAAAAGACCACCGCGACTCCGGTCCGGCTTCAATTTCCAATCAGCGGGCGCATTCCCGAGTCTCTAGCAACGCGCAAGAGCCCTAACTTGACTGGGACTCTCCAGGATGTGCAGGTTGAAGCGGATCGCGTCGCCATTGAGCAATACGCGCCCCCGGGCGTTGTGATCAATGATTCGGCGGAAATTCTGCAGGTCCGTGGGCGGCCGTTGCCTTATGTTGAACTCGCTCCCGGACAGGCCAGCCTGAACTTGTTCAAGCTGGCTCATCCGGAGGTCGTGTCGGATCTCCGATACCTCATCAATGCGGCGCGCAAGCAACATACCGTAGCCGCAAGGAGCGGTTTGACCCTGAAGGAGAACGGCGCCCGGCGTCATTTTGGAATCACGGTTGTTCCGTTTCGTCTGGCGTCTCCATCCAAAGAACATTACTTTTCGATCTTTTTCGAGGAGAGCTTGCGCTCAGCTAGACCAGAGCCGTCGCCGCCAGCGCGTCGTAGTCGAGGGAGACCTTCAGAGAAGAGCAAGCGGCGGGCCGAGCAGCGTCAGCAGCAGATGCTGGAGGACCGGAAATACCAGCACGACCTGATCGAAGAGTACGAAACCGCGCAGGAAGAATTGATTTCATCCAATGAGGAGCTTCAGTCCACGAACGAAGAGCTGCAAAGTACAAACGAAGAACTGGAGACGGCCAAGGAGGAGTTGCAGTCCGCCAACGAAGAGATGACGACGATCAATGAAGAGTTGCAAACCCGGAATGCCGAGATAACTCAACTCGCCAATGATCTGACCAATCTTCTAGCCAGCATGGATATGCCGATTGTGATGGTGGGTCCCGACGCGAAGATCCGGCGTCTCACGCCGAAAGCCACGCCGGTCCTCAACGTGATTCCCAGCGATATCGGACGATCGATCGGCGACATCAGGCCCGGCATTCAAGCTCCGCACTTGGGCGACTTGGTAGAGGAGGTCATGGGCAGCCTCTCCGTCAAGGAACTGGAAACTCAGGATAAGGAAGGCGTCTGGTACCGTCTGCAGGTTCGGCCGTACCGGACCGCCGATAACCGCATCGACGGCGCGGTCATCGCCTTGACGGATATCAGCGACCTCAAGCGAAGCGCCCACGCGTTGAAAGTCGCGCACGATGACGCCAAGATCATCATTGAATCGACGCCGGTCCCTATGCTGGTGATCGCAGCGGACCGGCGCATCCAGATGGCCAACGCGTCGTTCTACAAACTGTTTCAGGTGGAGCCGTCTGAAACCGAAGGAAAGTTCCTCTTCGAATTGGGCGACGCCCAATGGAACATCCCCTCGCTGCTTACCATGGTCGAAGCCGTTCTCAATCAGGGCGTCTCATTTCACGACTTTGAAGTCGAGCACGATTTTCCCCGGATTGGGCATAAGTACATGGTTCTTCAGGCAAGCTCCGCTTCCCTGACCGGCGCCAACGGCGCCGCCGCCCTCCTGGCAATCGAGGACTTTACTGCGAGACGCGAGATCGCGGATCAACTCCGCCAAGCCGAAGAGAAGTATCGCCATCTTCTGGAGAACGCCCACGATGGCATCATTATCGTAAATGAGAAAGGCATTATCGAATTCGCGAATCGCCAAGTCGAAACCACGTTTGGTTATTCTCCCGGTGAATTGGCAAACCAATCTTACGAGATCCTGATACCGGAACAATACCGCGAGGTTCACCGGGAACACTATGCCGCATTCATGCGCAAGCCGGAGGCGCGCGACATGGGCAGCGGCGTCGATCTCTATGGAAAACGCAAAGACGGGACCGTGTTCGCGGTGGAAATTTCCCTTAGCCCCATTAAGGTCGATTCCAAAGTAATGGTCACCGCCATTATTCGAGATATTTCAGAACGAAAAAAGCTGGAACGCGAGCGTCAGGACCTGCTGGCGCGCGAAACGGACGCGCGGCATCAGGCGGAACGAGCCAGCCAGGTCAAGGACGAGTTTCTCGCAACGCTCTCCCATGAGCTGCGTACTCCTCTAGCGACAATCTTGAGTTGGGCGCAGGTTATCCGAATGGCCAAGCCCGATGTTGGAAAGGCGCAGCAAGCGATGGCCATGATCGAAAAGAGCGCTAAAGATCAGAGCCAGCTCATCGACGACCTGCTCGACGTCTCGCGTATTCAGGCTGGAAAGTTGCTTTTGGAGCTTCGCGAACTTCAAGCAGCCGAGTGCGTCGTCGCTGCATTGGATTCAGTGCGACATTCGGCAGAGGAAAAATCCATTACGATCGAGACTGCATTCGATCCTTCCGCCTGTCCGGTCATGGCCGATTCCGGCCGCCTGGAGCAGGTGTTCCGGAATCTGCTTACCAACGCCATCAAATTTACGCCGCCGGGCGGAAAAATCACTGTGAGATCGGAGCGAAAGAGTGATCCAGAGCGGCTTGAAATTGCGGTCGAGGACACGGGGAAGGGCATCAACCCCGAGTTTTTACCATACTTGTTCACACGCTTCATGCAGGAAGACAGCTCCGCGAAACGCGTCTTTGGCGGCCTCGGACTGGGCCTCTCGATCGTTAAGAAACTCGTTGAAATGCACGAAGGAACCGTGACGGCATACAGCGCCGGCCAAGGAAAAGGCGCCGTGTTCACCGTGACTCTACCCTGCGCGAGACACAGCCCTCCGGACAGCGGCGGCCGGATGGCGTTTCAACTCCATCAAGGGACAGACGAAAGGCCGACGGCGCCCGCCGACCTCCGCGGTTTACGCGTGCTGGTCATCGATGACATGGAGGACGCGCGAGACGTGTTTTCGGTGATGTTGGAATCCACTGGGGCAAGCGTTGAAACGGCCGCCTCCGCGGAGGCGGGCCTTTCGGCGCTGCACGAGTTCAAACCGGATGTCGTATTGTGTGATATCGCGATGCCAGGGGAGGATGGATTGAGTTTCATTCGCAAGGTCCGCGCCCTGGCGCCTGACCAAGGCGGAAGAACGCCCGCCATCGCGGTGACGGCGTATGCCGGTCCGGAGAAAGCCCGGCAAGCTCTCGATTCAGGATTCGATGCTCATCTCGCAAAGCCGGTCGACGCTGTGGATCTCACGTGTCTCATCGCGAAACTCGCCGGCCCCTAGAATTGCGCCGATTCAGCGAGAGAATTGTTCCGCTCCGCGACCAGACGCGGCCCGATATAAACCAAAGAGCAGGACGCCGAGAAGCGCGATTCCGGGCCAATGGGCTTCGTGCACTCCCCAGAACGCCAGCACATCGGCGCGGCCAAAAGCGACGATGGGCATCGCCATTGCGATGCCGATCAAGGCTTCACCGGTAATCAGTCCCGCGGCAAACAGAACTCCGGAGCGTTCCGCAGCGGCGCGCGCTTCCGGCGTCCGGCGGACGCGCTGGGTCAGCCACGCGATGATTCCTCCGAAGACAATGGGCGTCGACAACTGCAGCGGCAGATAGATGCCGATCGCCATCGCCAGGACCGGCATGCGGAACACGCTGCCGCGATGCTCCAATTCGAGGTCGATCAAAATCACGAGGACCGCAAGAACCATCCCGATGCCGACCATGTGCAGCGGCAGGCCGCCTTGGAATATTCCTCTCGCCACGGCCGCCATTAACGTCGCCTGAGGCGCCGCCAGCGGATTGGGATGTTGCGGCGTGGGTTCGCCGATGCCGTAAGCGCGCAGGAGAAGCGTCAAGGTGGGCGCCATCACGGCGGCGGCGACCATGATGCCGACGATATTCATCAACTGTTGCTTATACGGCGTTGCGCCAATGATGCGTCCCGACTTCAGGTCTTGCATGTTGTCGCCGGCGATCGCGGCCGCGCAGCACACGACGGCGCCGATCAGGATTGCAGAGGCGGGCCCGGACGCGCTCCCGCCGCCGAGGATGACCATCAACAGCAGGGAAGAGCTGAGAATCGTCGCAATCGTCACTCCGGATATCGGGCTGTTCGAAGAACCCACCACGCCCGCCATGTACGCCGCGACCGCAGAGAATAGAAACGCCGCGACAATCATGATCGCCGTAATGAGAAGCGACGCGCCGGCGAGGCCCGTCACATGCCGGCATATGAAGTAAAGAGGGACCGCCGAAGCCGCCAGAGCCAGGCCCATCCATTGCATCGGAATATCCTGCTCGGTCCGTCCAATCACGGCGCCGGCGCGCTTGCGGCGGTAAGCTTCCGCGCCGGAGCGGACTCCTTCAATCAAGCTTCCGCGAAGGCGCACGAGCGCCCACAGCCCTCCGACAAGCATCGCGCCCACTCCGATGTACCGCGTCTGGCGCGACCATAGCGTGTTGGCGGCCTCGACGGCGCTCATGTCCGTCGGCGCTCCTGCAATGGCGGTTAACACCGGAACTGCGACGTACCAATTGAGGGCCCCGCCAAGAAACACGAGCACGGCGATGTTGAGGCCGACGATGTAACCCACGCCCACGAGAGCCGGCGACAAATTGGCGCCGAAGTACAAGATCGTGTTCCCCGCAAAGGCAGCCTCTTCGACAACGCCGCTCCATAGCCGGAGGCCTGTTTCTCCCAACTTGAAAACCGCGCCGCCGACGCCGGCGGCCGCCAGAGTTCCGATGCCGCGACCTCCGCTGTCTCCGACCTTCAAGACCTCCGCAGTCGCGACGCCCTCCGGGAACTGGAGCGGGTTTTCCACGATCATCGCGCGCCGCAGTGGAATCGTGAACAGCATGCCGAGAAGTCCGCCCATCGCCGCAATCCACGTTGTCTCCCAATAATTGAACTCCCGCCACGCGCCCAGGATCAGGAGAGCGGGAATTGTGAAGATAACGCCTCCCGCAATCGCCTCTCCCGCCGATGCGGCCGTCTTAACGATGTTGTTTTCCAGAATGGTGGACTTGTTGAAGAGCCGGAAAATCGCCATCGACATCACCGCCGCCGGAATCGATGCGGACACCGTCATGCCCGCAAAGAGACCAAGGTACGCGTTGGCCCCGCCGAGCACCACCGACAGAAGGATGCTGAGCAGCAGAGCCTTTAGCGTTACTTCAGGGAGATGCTTTGATGCGGGAACGTAAGGCTCCGCTTCACTGTGAATTTTCGGCGTCTGTTCTATCATCAAAATTCTCCGGTTGACGCGTCACCAGAACTTTGTCCACGCGCTTTCCGTCCATGTCGACAACTTCAAAGGTAAAGCCGCTCGATTCAAATCGGTCGCCGCTGACGGGCACGCGGCCGATCTGATGCATCACAAACCCGCCCAACGTTTGAAAGCCGCCTCCTTCATCTTCGGGAAGTTGCTTGACGCCAAGCTCCTCTTTGAGGTCGCCTATAGAAACACGTCCATCAATCAGCCACGAGCCATCGGGCCGCTGAATAATCTGCCGCTCTTGCGGCATGTCGGCGGACGCAACTTCTCCGACAAGGTCTTCCATCACGTCGTTCAGCGTCACGAGACCTTCCACCCCACCGTATTCATCGACGACCATCGCCATGTGCGTGCGCGATTTTTTGAACGACTCCAGTAAACGCAGCGCCGGCAACGCCTCCGGCACGAACAACGGCGGACGCAGCGCTTCACGGATATTAAGGCCGCGCCCCGCGAGGCACTGCACGAAAAGATCCTTCGTATGAACAACGCCGATCACGTTGTCCAGGCTTCCTTGCCCGACCGGAAAACGTGAGAAGAGAGCAGAAGCGAGCTTTTGCCGGTTCTCGCCTTCAGAAGCTTCGATGTCGAGCCAGACGACGTCGCGGCGGGGCTTCATCACGACGCCAACGGAGTGATCCGCAAGTTTGAATGTGCTTTTCACAATGTCGTGCTCCGCTTCTTCAAAAACGCCTGCCTCCGTTCCTTTCTCGAGCATCACCTTGATTTCTTCTTCCGTTATTGGCGACTCCTCTGATGGACGAATCCCCAGAACCCGCAACACGAGCTGAGTGGAGCCGCTCAGAAAGCGAACGGCCGCTCCTCCCAACCCAGACAGCGCGCGCATGGGACCGGCGACAAGCGCTGCGATTTTCTCCGGGCTGTGCAGCGCGAGACGCTTGGGAACAAGCTCTCCGAAAATCAGCGAAACGTACGTCAGAACAACAATGACGAGACCAAAAGCGACAGTTTCGCTGTAGTCGCCTAACTGGCTGACGCGCATGATATAGCTCGCCAACGGATCCACCAGACCGCGTTCTCCGAACGCTCCCGCCAGGATGCTGATCAACGTAATGCCGATTTGAATCGTGGAAAGAAACCGGTCCGGGGCGCCGGAAAGCTCCAACGCCGCCGCTGCGCCTGTGTGGCCCTGACTGGCCCACTGCTGCAGCCTGGTTTTGCGTGCAGACACTACGGCCATCTCCGCCATCGCAAACAAGCCGTTCACGATGACGAGCAGAAGAATGACGACGATCGTCATGGAGACTCCTGAACGGAGAGGAGGACCGGGCTAACTCTTTGCAAGCTTCCCATGCCCATTGCGCAACGCATCGATTTCCTGCTGGATTGCTACGGAGACCACCTCTTCGCTGTAGCGCTCCTCCAGCAGCAGACGGCGGAAGTAATCCTTTGCAGTTTGGTGCCCAACCTGTTGGAAAGCGACGTTGATGCTGCTGTTGAGCAGGGCCCCCGCGACGGGAACGAGAATTCCAAGCTCCTTTTGCGTAATGACGACGCCGAGGCGGTCGCCGACATACGTAATCAGGCGGATCATCTGCGGCGCTTCACGCTCCAGCATTTTTCGGTCGATGACCATGCCGGCGGTCCGCGCCATGAACTGGCTCGATTCGCGAATAGAGGTCACGACCGCCGTCTTGATGGTGAGATAACCTTCGTCGGTAGCGTCCGCGTGCGGCGCCATGGCCGCAATAATGTGGGGCAGGTTTTCCGACGCTTTTGACGAGAAGCCATAGGCGCTCGCGACGCGGCAGGTGTGCCGGGAAAGCAGCGTCATTGAAGACGTGACGTCGGTCAGAATTAAAGAGGGAATGACGAGCTGCGCTCCGGGGATGCCTTCCGCCAGCGTGGTCGCGCCTCCCAGCAGAGCGCCTTCGGCGCCCAGCATCATCGCACTGCCCAGCTTGAAAGAGTCTGCAACTTCATCCAATTGGCTGAGCGGCAAGTAACGCAGCGACTCGATGTCCGCCGCGTGAACGCCTCGCGTCCGGAAGCGCCGGAGGACCTCTCGCGGTCGCGTGATGCGGTTCGCCGCCTGAACGGTTTTAATCAGGCCCTCCTGGACCCAGCCCTGAATATGGTCCGTGACCGTGCGAACCGCGGGGTTCGTCGACTGCCGCGCGACCTTCATCAGCTTTCCAACGGGCTTTCCGACTTTGTCGAGCAGACGCTGCAGGGAATTGGGCTGGATCCGATGGATGGCGATTTCACGTATGACCTGCTGTTCGTACTCCGTAAAGACGGGGTTCACAGGACTCATTGCGTGAGTATATCAGCGGTATTTCCGTAATGGCGCACTTGCGGTAGAGTGCAGGCTATGCCAGAGCGCGCTGACGCATCGCCCATATTCGACAAGCGCCCATGGGGCAGCTTCACCGTCCTCGATGAAGGCGCCGCCTACAAGGTGAAACGCATCGAAGTTTTGCCGGGCCAACGTTTGAGCTATCAGAAGCACTCGCGCCGCGCCGAACACTGGGTCGCAGTCGCCGGGCAGGCGAAGGTGACGCTGGAAGGAAAAGAGATCATCCTTTCCACAGGCGACGCGCTGGACGTGCCCATCGGCGCCGCGCATCGCATTGAGAACATCGGGCCGGACCTGCTGGTGTTCATCGAGGTACAGCGGGGGGATTATCTCGGCGAGGACGACATTCAAAGATTGCAGGACGATTACGGCCGATAACAGTTTATAATTCGTCCGCCCTTCGCGTTTGCCAATCCCGTGACAACCGATGTTTTCCGACGAAGAGATTTTCTTCACCTATGGGAAGAACGCCGTCATCTCGCGAAAGGGCGCCTTCGTATTGGTCCACCTCGACCGTCCATCGCCCGACGTCGTGCGCGTCCGCACCGAAGAATTTGATCCTGACGATTATTTCTGCGCGGACTGCGCTCTCTGTCAGATGGTCAAAGAAAGCGGGATCGTCGTTTTCGACGACTCCACATTCGAAGACGACGAAGTTCTGATGGAATGAGCAGCCGCGTTGCAGAGGAATTTCAGGGATGTTCTTCCTTGTCACCACCGTATGATGGTCGCTCGCGATGAAAGCTGAATTCAAAGCGCCGGCCAACGTTCTCGACAAAGTGTTCTCGCTGCTGGCTCTCACGCGCCGCTTCAACGCCGAAAAGGATTTCGACGAGCTGCTCAGCATCATTACGGAAGAAGCCGCCGCGCTTTTGGACGCCGAGCGCGCGACGATCTTCCTGCTCGATCGCGCCGCCGGGCAGCTCTGGGCGAGAACTGCGCTGGGCGTTTCCGAAACGATTCGTTTCGACGCAAGGCTGGGCATTGCCGGGGCTGTCGTGATTTCCGGCAAGAACATGATCGTAGAGGACGCCTATAAGTCTCCGTTGTTCAATCCGTCGATCGACTCGCTGACGGGATTCCAGACGCACAATATTCTGAGCGTCCCGCTGCGCAACGTCCGGCGTGAAATCATCGGCGTCTTTCAAGTGCTCAACAAAAAAGACGGGAGGTTCACGCCGGAAGACGAGCAGTTGATGGAGCATTTGGCGCTCCACGCAGGCATCGCGCTCGAGAACGCTCGCGTCATGTCGGACATGGAGATCCGCCAGCAGGCGCTGCTGGACGAAAATGAGACGCTGCGCCAGGAAGTCCAGGACCGCTTCAGCACGAAGAGCCTGCTCGGAACGACCGTCCGCATGAACGAAGTCCGGCGGCTGATCGAAAAAACGGCGCCTTCCAGCGTGTCCGTTCTGATTACCGGCGAAAACGGGACGGGAAAGGAACTATCGGCCCGCGCCATCCATTACATGAGTCCGCGCCGCAGCCGTCCGTTCGTCGCCGTCAATTGCGCGGCTCTGCCGGAAGCCCTCGTGGAGAGCGAGCTCTTCGGCATCGAGAAAGGAGTCGCGACGGGCGTCGAGCGGCGGATCGGACGGATCGAGTCCGCGAACGGCGGGACCTTGTTCTTGGACGAAATTGGAGATTTGAGCCTTACCGCGCAGGCAAAGCTGCTCCGCGTGCTGCAGGAAAGGGAAGTGGACTGGGTGGGCGGCCGCAAACCTGTTCCCATCGACGTCCGCGTGGTCGCGGCGACCAATAAGGACCTCAAGGAAGAAATCAAAAACGGCCGTTTCCGGCAGGATCTGTTCTTCCGGCTCAACGTCGTGCATCTCCACATGCCCGCGCTGCGCGAAATTCGAGCCGACATCCCGGTTCTCGCAATGTATTTCCTTCGCAAGCACGCCCGGGAAATGGGACGCGAGGTCACAGGCTTCGAGCCGGAGGCCATGAAGGCGCTGACCGCCTACCACTGGCCCGGCAATATCCGCGAGCTCGACAATGAAGTTCGCCGGGCTGTAGTTCTAGCGAACGGCGCTGAGATCGCCTTTGACGAGCTCTCCGAGCCAGTGCGCGAAGAAAGGTTTCCCACGCCGCCGCTGCCGGCCGGAGTGGGACGCAATTCCAAGCAGTCCCTGAGAGACCGCATTGCTTCCGTGGAAATTCAAATGATCCGCGAGGCCATGATGCACGCCGGCGGGGACAAACGGCGCGCCGCGAAGATGCTCGGTCTCAGCCACCAGGGCCTGTGGAATAAGCTCAAACGTTACGGGTTCGAAGTGTAGCCGCGACTATCCACCCAGAGTGATCATTTCGATCTTCTTGTGCGCCCGCGGCTCGTAGCCGGCGCCGGTTTGCAGCCTTTCCCAGCGCAGCTCTGAATACCGGTCTTCTCGCACGCCCCACACTTGCGAAATTGCGTCGCTCAATTCCTCATCGGAAGCGCCGGCGCGCATGATTGTTTTGAGGTCAAATCCATCGGAAGCAAAGAGGCATGTCACCAACTTGCCGTCTGCGGTCAGCCGCACGCGCGAACAGTTCCCGCAGAAGGGCTCCGTTACGGAACCAATAATCCCGATCCGTCCGCTCCCATCCAGAAATTCGTAATCGACCGCAGGGGCGCTCCCACCCGAACGACCTATTTCACGTACCGGATACCGCGCCTGAATCGTCTCCAGCATTTGCCGCTTCGAGAAAATCTTGTCCGGCGACCATCCATTGGCATTCCCAACATCCATGTATTCAATGAACCGCATTTCCAAACCATGCCGGCGCCCGAACTCAACAAGTGAAAGTATTTCATCATCATTGAAGCCCCTGATGATGACAGCATTGATCTTAATCGGCTTCATTCCAACGCGCTGCGCCGTGAACAATCCATCAAGTACTACTTGAAGATCCCCGCGCTGTGTGATTGCCCGGAAACGCTCAGCGTCCAGCGTATCGATACTGACATTGACGCGCTGAAGCCCAGCCTCCTTCAGCCCCTTCGCTTGTTCGCCCAGCAGCGCTCCATTCGTCGTCAGCGACAAATCCCGCAGCCCGTCCAGGCCGCTCAACTGCCGAACCAGCTTAAACAGGTCCCGCCGCACTAAAGGCTCGCCGCCCGTGAGCCGGATGCTGGAAACGCCCGCGCGAATGAACAGCCTTGCCAGACGCACAATTTCGTCAAACGAAAGGATCTCTGAGCGCGCCATCCAGTTGTATTCGGCGTGCGGCATGCAGTACGTGCAGCGGTAATTGCAGCGATCCGTAACGGAAATCCGCAGATCGCTCATGGGGCGGTTGAATTTGTCGATGCGCGTCACAGGCCGGATTATGCGCGCCCAGAGGGGCCGCCTTCAACAACCTTCTGCGCACGCACAATGTCGCATAACGGATATTATGTTAAATACGCATCCGAAGAACTCCGGGCATTCACCCACAGGCGGGTCGAAAACACTGCACCACGATTTCAGAACCCCTGTATTGTCAACGCCCGCTGAGGCCGGCCTGTGGAAATCGCTGTGGAAAAGTGCGCCGGGACCCGCTACGGTGTGCTAAATCGCGTGCTCCTCACTACTTGTGTCGAGGCCTCGCCGGAGTGCGCCTGTTGAAAAGTGGGCCATAATTCGGCTATGGCGAATATCTGGCTTGGGACTTCCGGGTTCAGCTACAAGGAATGGAAAGGCGCTTTTTATCCGTCGGATCTTGCCGACCGAGACATGCTGCGCTATTACGCAACGCGTCTCAACAGCGTGGAGATCGATTCGACCTTTTACCGGATGCCGAATGCCAAGACGCTGGAAAGCTGGAAGGCGGCCGCGCCGGAATCGTTCCGGTTTGCGTTAAAAGCGTCGCAGATGATCACCCACCGCCAGCGGTTGAAGCTTCCTTCCGAACCCCTGAATTATCTGATGCGCGTGGCGCCGATCCTCGGCGCCCGTCTCGGATTGGTGCTGTATCAATTGCCTCCGTTCTTCCGGCAGGATCTTTCCAGGCTGGAAGCGTTCCTTGCCGCCTTGCCCCGTGACATCCGTTCTGCCTTCGAGTTCCGACACGAGTCGTGGTTTGACGCCGCCGTCTATGACCTTCTTTCGCGGCATGGCGCCGTTCTCTGCATCCATGACAGCGACGAAGGCGTTACCCCCATGCGAGTGACCGGCCCGGCGGTTTACGTACGGCTGCGGCGTTCTCAATACTCTCCCGATCAGCGCCGGGAGTGGCAGCTTCGATTGAGAGCATGGGTGGAAAGCGGGCTCGATGTATTCGCCTACATCAAACATGAAGACAATCCCGATGCGCCTCTGATCGCGTTGGACTGGTCGGAGGCGCTCCAGATCGGGGTTTTTCCGGCTGGAAACGCTCCTGATTCTTTCTGATATGATTTGACTTTCGCTTTCTCGACGAAGGCGACGCCTTGGAGGCAAGTTCTCGAATGCGAAAGCCGTTGCTGTTCCTGCCTGGTCCGATGCAAGTTCCCGATCACGTGCGCGCGGCGGGCGACAAGCCGTTGTTCAATCATCGCTCCCCGCAAATGCTGGAGCTGCTCGGAAAGCTTGAAGAGGGCTGCCGGCCGCTGTTTGGAACCGCCTCGGACGTCCTGTTCCTGGCGGCATCGGGCACGGGAGCGATGGAATCGGCGGTCGTGAATCTCACATCTCCCGGCGAAGAGGTGATCGTCGTCGTTGGAGGCACGTTCGCCGAGCGCTGGACCAAGATCGCGGAAGCGTACGGTTTGACGGTCCGGACGGTGGAGACGGACTGGCGGCGCGGCGCCAGCCTTACGGATATTCAGAACGCCGTCGAACGCTGGCCCCCAGCCGAAGTCGTGTTTTTAACGTGGAGCGAAAGCTCGACGGGCGTCCTCATTGACTTGGAAGACATCGGCGCCTTCCTGCGCAGCCGGAACCGGCTGCTGGTGGTCGATGCTGTCTCGGGTCTGGGCGTGTCTCCACTGGAAATGGATGCATGGAAGCTCGATGTTGTCATCGCGGGCGCGCAAAAGGGGTTGATGATCCCGGCCGGCGTCGGAGTCGTGGCCGTCGGTCCTCGCGGTTGGGACAAGGCCGCGCGTTCGAAGACGCCGCGGTTTTACTGGGACTGGAGCAAGTATCGCGGCGACGTCCCGTTCACCCCAGCCCTCTCGATTCTGTTTCAAATGGAAGCTTCGTTGGACTACATCCGCGCCGAGGGCAAAGAACGGATTTTCGCCCGGCGCGCCGCTGTCGCCGAGCGAATTCGTCAGCTTGTGCGGCGTTGCGGCATGGAGGTTTATGCACTGAAGCCCGGAAATGGAGTCACCGGCGTTCTCCCGCCCGCGGGCTTTGACAGCGCGGGACTCCGCCGCCGGCTGGAGCGGGACTTTGGAATCCAGATCGCGGGCGGTCTGGGCCGTATCAAAGACGTCACGTTTCGCATCGGGCATGTCGGTCATCTGACGGACGAAGAAGTGGACTACTTTGTTGAGTGCTTTGAACGCTGCCTGGACTAGCGATGAGCGAGCGATTTCCGACGCTTCCTGCCCGAATTCATAGGCTCGAAGAACTGGCCTACAACCTCAAGTGGAGCTGGGACTACCGGGCCCGCCTCCTTTTCAAGCGCCTGGATCCCGAATTGTGGAAAGACATCCAACACAATCCCGTCAAGCTGCTCAACGAAATCGATCCCGAGCGCGTCCGCCGCGCTGCAGAAGACCCGGACTTTCTCCGGGAGTACGAAGTAACGATGAAGCAGCTAGACCGCAACGGCGGGCGGAACGAAAAATGGTTCGCGCGCGAATTCCCCGGTCTCAGCGACAAGAAGATCGCCTACTTTTCTGCTGAATTCGGCATCCACACTTCCCTGCCTATCTATTCCGGCGGCCTGGGCATCCTGGCCGGCGACCATTGCAAGGAATCGAGCGACCTGGGAATTCCGCTGGTCGGCGTCGGCTTCGTCTACCCGCAAGGCTACTTCCATCAGCGCATCCGTCCGGACGGGTGGCAGGAGGACGTTTACGAGATACTGGAACGCAAGCACGCGCCGATCGAGTCGGCGGGGCCGAATCCCAGAGAAAGGCGTCTCGTCGAGTTAGTGGTGGGCGGAGTGCGCGTGTTCGTCGTCGTCTGGCGCGTCAATCTGGGCGCGGTTCCGCTCTACCTGATGGACACGGACGTCGACGAAAACTCGCCGGGAGACCGCGAATTGACGGCCCGTTTGTATGGAGGCGATAAGGAGCATCGCATCCGGCAGGAGATCGTCCTTGGCGTCGGCGGCGTCCGCGTGCTCCGGGCGCTCGGCGTGCATCCGGCTGCGTTTCACGCAAACGAAGGCCACACGTCGTTCATGATGCTCGAACGCGCCAGAGAGATTGTTCAGTCGGGCCGCCGTTTTGAAGAAGCCCTCGAGCAGGTCCGCGCGAGCACAATTTTCACGACGCACACGCCTGTTCCGGCGGGCCACGACGCATTTCCCTTCTGGATGGTCGAAAAGCATTTTGCCGGGTACTGGGATGATTTGGGGATCACGAAGCAGCAATTCATCGATCTCGGAAAGCTCGGCGATTCCTTCAATATGACCGTGTTGGCTCTGCGCATGGCCGGCTGGCGCAACGGCGTCAGTCACCTGCACGGACGGGTAACGCGGCGCATGTGGCAGGTTGTGTGGCCGGAAGCGCACGAAGACGCCGTGCCGATCACGTCGGTGACCAATGGCGTGCACGTTCCGACCTGGGTCGCCAGCGAACTTGGCCAACTGTTCGATCGCTACCTGGGGCCGGACTGGGTCAACAAGCACGATGACGTCTCATTCTGGAACCGCGTCGTCGACATACCTGACGAAGATTTCTGGAACGTCCACCAACGGCTGAAGCGCAAACTCCTTGCGTTCGCGCGGGAGCGCGCCCGAAGCCGATGGTCGAGGGAGCGCGTGGACGCCCGCCAGGTCATCGCGATGGGAACGCTTCTCGATCCCGACGCGCTCACGATCGGCTTTGCGCGCCGCTTTACCGGCTACAAACGAGCGTCGCTGATCTTTCACGACCTGGAACGCATCAAGCGAATCATGCTGAACCCATGGAAGCCGGTTCAGATTGTTTTCGCCGGCAAAGCCCATCCCGCCGATGAACATGGCAAGCATCTGATCCATCAGATCTATTCGCTGGCCGCCGATAACGAGATGGCCGGCCACGTGGCGTTCGTCGAAAACTACGAGATCCACGCGGCCCACTTCTTCACGCAGGGCGTGGACGTATGGCTCAACAATCCGCGTGCGCCCCTGGAGGCGTGCGGCACCAGCGGTCAAAAGGCCGCCATGAATGGAGTCTTGAACGTGAGCGTCCTGGATGGCTGGTGGTACGAAGGATATAACGGGAACAACGGCTGGGCGATCGGCGATCCGCCCGAAGATCTGGAAGTCCGATACGAGGACGCCGCCGACGCGGAGTCGCTGTATCGTTTACTTGAAGAACAGATCATTCCTCTCTATTACGATCGGGACCAAAGCGGCCTTCCGCACGGATGGATTCAGATGGCCAAAGAAGCTCTCCGCTCCATCGTGCCTCGTTTTTCAGCAAGCCGCATGCTGAAGGAGTATGCATCCCGCATGTACGTACCCGCCTGCCGCGAAGCGGCGAAGATGAACGCCTGACCTCGAATGGACCGACGACGATTTGAACAACTGGTGGACCTGGCGATTCAGGAACTGCCGGACGAGTTTCGCAAGAGGCTGAAAAATGTCGCTGTGATGGTGGAACGGCGGCCCTCGGCGGAATTGCTGGACCGGATGGGCGTCCCTCCCGAGGAAACTCTCTTCGGACTATACGAAGGAACTCCCTTGACGGAGCGCGGGTTTGAAGCCCCGCTCTACCCCGATTGCATCTGGATCTTTCAGGAGCCGATTGAAAAGGCCTGCGAGAGCGAAGAAGAAATGAAGGAAGAGATCCGCGTCACGATCATCCACGAGATCGCACACTTCTTTGGAATTGGTGACGAAGATCTCGAAGAAATGGGCTATTGAAAATTAGAGCAGCAACGCCCAGACTGTGCGGCGCTCCGGATCGAAGCCGCAGGAATCGAGAGCGTGCTCAATGACGGCGTTTCCAGGGTGAACCTGCGATATAAAGCGCCGGATATTGCGCTTGCGCGCCAGTCCGATCAGCTCCTGGAGGAGCGTCCTGCCGACCCCCCGATTGCGCCACGAATGTTCGACGTAGAGTTCGACCAGATCCATTGTCTCGCCGCCAAACTCTGAGCGCCATTCGAAGGCGACGTACGCGAATCCGCATACGCCTCCTGCGTGCTCCGCAACGAGAATCGCGCCCAGTTGAGGCGACTGCAGAATGTGGTCGTAGACGCGCTTGGCGTCTTGGGCCGTCGTCCGAGCGTCCCACGTGTGCAGCAGTTCCTCGACGAATTCGCACAACTTCGGTACGTCGTCAGCCTTCGCGGGCCGGATTTGAACGGGCGCCGTCTTGAGTACGCGCATTGTTCGCAGACCTGTTCACATTGTAGAACTGAATTCTGAATTCCGAAATCGGAATTCCCGGTTTATAGTTTTTCCCGATATGCTCCGGCGGCCGCGATTCCGCTCTCATCTACTGCCCTACATCTTTTGCATTGGTCTTGGGGCGTTCATTGCGTCGCACACCGCGCCGTGGGGCGGCGATCAACCCGTCGCGGCGGCGGATATTCAGATATCGCGCGACCAGTTTGCGCGTTACATCGACGAATGGTCGGAGCCCGACGGCTTCTTCGACACGGACAACTTCATTTCTAATGAGACGTCCTACCTCCACGTAGTGAACCAACTTCGGAGCACGCCGCCGGGCGGCGTCTACATTGGCGTCGGGCCGGATCAGAACTTTTCATACGTCGCGCACACCCGGCCCGCCCTCGCGATCATCATCGACATCCGCCGGCAAAACATGCTGCAGCACCTCCTGTACAAAGCGCTGTTCGATCTTTCTTCCTCGCGCGCCGAGTTTCTCGCCAGGCTGTTTTCCAGGGAGCCCTTGCGCGCGCCCGCCGGCGCCGGGCTCCCTGATTTACTGCGGGCGGTCCGGTCGGCGGCGACGACCGACGCGCGCTACAAGGCGAATCTTCTGAGCGTCCAGGACCGGCTTCTCAAAGGCTACGGTTTGAAGCTGACGGCGGACGATCTGGCGAAGATCGACTATGTGTACAGCACGTTTCACCGCGATCATCTCGACCTTCGGTTTTCGAGTTTCGGGAGGCAGAACGCCCTGCGCTATCCGACATTCGAAGACCTGCTGCTGGAAACCGACCGATCGGGCCGCGTGCTGCAGAACTATCTGGCGGCCGAGGAGACGTTCCTCTGGCTGAAGAAATTTCAGGCTCAGAACCGCTTGATCCCTGTTGTCGGGGATTTTGCGGGGCCTCACGCGTTCAAGGCGGCCGCGGGGTTTCTCAGGAGGCACGGTCAACGCGTGACGGTGTTTTACACGTCGAACGTCGAGTTCTATCTCTTCAGAGGGTCGGCGTGGGCTCGGTACATCGAGAATGTCCGCAGTCTTCCCTTTTCCGACGGCGCTGTGTTTATTCGTGCGTATTTTGAAAATTCAGGGCTTCCGCACCCCATGAACGTGGCCGGCCATCGCTCGACGACGCTCGTGCATGAAGTGGACGACTTTCTTGCCGATGAGGCGGCCGGCCGGAACCGGTCGTATCAGAATGTCGTGAATCGCTGATGTCTATGCGCTCTTGACCAGGGTCCGCACTTGTTCCGGCGTGTGGGCGTCGCGCGTCATCTGCCATTTCTTGAGTTTGTTCCGCAGCGCCTTGTAGGAAATATGTAACCGGCGGGCCGATTCTTTCCGATTCCAACCCGTCTGTTCGAGCATGCGGAGCACGACTTCCTTTTCGGCCATTTCGGCCGCGCGGCCCGATACTTCTTTCAGAGATACATTGCTGGGCGCCGGCGCAGCCGGCGGCGGGTCGGACGCGCCGGCGCGCAACTCCGACAGAATGTCCATTTCCGGAAGAATCAGATAGCGTTTGATGATGTTTTCCAGTTGCCTGACATTGCCGGGCCAGTCGTAGCGCATGAATGCTTCAAGCAGTTCCTTGGGCAGAAGTTCGACGGCGCTCTGATAGCGAGCGCGGTGCTTCTCTACGAAATGGCTGCAGAGAAGCGGGATGTCCTCGCGCCGGTCGCGCAGTGGAGGGATCTCTACCTTGATGACATTCAGGCGAAAGTACAGATCCTTCCGGAAGTCTCCTTTTAGAACGGCCTCCTGCAAATTGCGGTTTGTAGCGGCCAGGACGCGGACATTCACCTTGATGGGCCTCTTCCCTCCCAGACGGCTGAATTCGGAGTCCTGAATCACATGCAACAGCTTGGCCTGGAGATGAGGGTTCATTTCGGCGATCTCATCGAGCAGCAACGTTCCTTTATCGGCGAGTTCAAACTTGCCGACCTTGTCCCGGATCGCACCGGTGAAGGCGCCTTTCTCGTAGCCGAACAGTTCGGACTCCAGCAGCTCGTGCGGCAGCGCCGCGCAGTTGACTTTTACGAACGGCCCGTCAGACCGGTTCGACTGTTCATGAATAAAGTTCGCCAGGACTTCCTTTCCGACGCCCGACTCGCCCAGGATGAGCACGGGAACGTCCGTCGCCGACACGTGGCGGGCGATATCGATGATGCGACCGACCTGCGGATTCGACGTGAGCATATCGCCTTGTTCGACGTAGGCGAGCTGGCGTCTCAGCGTCTTGACCTCGTCGCGCAGCTTCTGCTTCTCCAGGACGTTGTCGATGGCCAGCTCCAGCGCTTCTTCTTCGAAGGGCTTCGTGAGGTAATCGGCGGCGCCGATCTTCATCGCCTCGACGACCGTTCGAATCTGCCCGATTCCGGAAAGAATGATGATCGGGATGGATGGATGCGTCTCTTTAATGCTGCGAAGGACCTCCAACCCGTCTTTGCCAGGCATCATGAGATCCAGCAAGACGAGGCTCGGCGTGTATCCGGCCGCGAGCCGGTCCAACGCCTCGTCGCCCGAAGCGGCGCTGGCGACAGTGTGGCCGCGATCGGAAAGGAAGACCGACAAATAGTCCCGCAGATTCTTTTCGTCGTCTACGACCAAGATCGATCGTTTCATGGTTCACCGTCTGTGCTAAGCAGAACGTCGGCCTGCACGCGCATGTTTTCCTGCGCTCCGGACGGGCGGCAGGGTGATTGCGACGCTGGAGCCTTCTTCGGGAGTTCTTCGGACCAGCAAGCGGCCCCCGTGCAGACTGATGATGTCGTAGGCGTCCGCAAGTCCGCCTTCCTGTTCCGGTCCCGGCGCCGCATCCGGAACGGCGCCTGCGATTCCGGAGAACTTGACTGAAATTCCGCCGTCTCGCAGTCGGGAGAAACGGACCGTCAACCGGCCGTTCGTTGAACTGTAGTGAACGGCGACGCGAAGCGCGTCGTCGAACGCCCGGCGGAGCCTGTTTCGGTCCCCCGGAACTTCGAATGAATCCTCAGAAAAACTCTGCTCGATCCGGATGGACTTTCGCATCACGTCGATCGATTGCCGGGAAACGCAGTCCCGCCACAGTTCCGCCAGATCGACGAAAGCGACTTCCATTTCGTCGCCGAAAGCATCGCCTGCACGCGTCATCCAATTCGCGAGATGAATCAGCTTGTCCGTATTTTCCACGATGACTCCGAGATATTCCCGCTGCTGTGGAGACACCGGACCGGCGCGTCCTTCGAGAATCAAGCGGATGTATCCGCGGATGGCGGCCAATGGAGTTCGCAGGTCGTGGGCGAGATTCGCCTGAAGGTTCGAATACATCGCGCTTAGGGCTTCCAGGCGAGAACGGCGTTGCTTCAAAGGATCCATGACGCGCCCCCAAGGAGTGGCGCCCTCGGGCGGAGCAATCCTTCTGCCAAATCGGAAAATCGTTTCGCCTGAGGAGTCCGTAAGACGGACACGCCAAGAAAGTCGCATCACGCGCGTCCATCGCAGGAAAAAATTCCGACGCATTTCGAGTCAGGTGGTACAGCAGGACTACAGTCCAGGCAGCCGACTTGCAAAGAAAAATCGTGCTATGAAGGGCGTCCGCCTGCTCGTCGTCGACGACTCCGAGGACATTCTGCTTGTGTTGAAGATGGAGCTTGAATATCTCGGCTGCGCCGTCGACGTCGCCCGAGACGCCACAAACGCTTTGGAAGCCGCGCGACGCGCACGTCCGGACGTGATCATCACCGATATCGGGCTGCCCGACATAGACGGCTTCGAATTCGCCAAGCGCGTACGTCAGATCCCGGAACTTGCATTCACGCCGATCGTGGCGCTCACCGGATTCGACTGCGAGCAGAAGGAGGAGTTGGAGCCGGCTTTGGCGCACGCCTTCAACGCCCACATCACCAAGCCCGCGGAACCTGCCGCGTTGGCGGCCCTTATCCAGCGCCTCGTCTCCGAGAAGCGGGCGACGGCCGGTTGATCGCCTCTCCCGACAGCAATTGGAAATACCGGTGGAACATGCGCATGCCCCCGAAGGCCTGCTCCCAATCAAAGTTCTCATTCGGCGCGTGATACCCATGTTCCGGAAGGCTGAGCCCCAGGAAAATCACGGGGGCCGGAATGTATTTCTGCATCGTCACGACGGCGCCAATCGAGCCTCCCTCGCGTACAAATACGGGCGCCTTGCCGAATGCAGCGCGCATCGCCTCGCGCGCAGCGTCGGCGTAAGATCCCTCGACGGGACCGAGGAACGGCCGCAGAAACGACTCCGGATAAACTCTCGCATCCGGATGCCGGCGCTGGATGAAATCCCGTACAAGGCGGAAGATTCTGTTCGGGTCCTGTTTGGGAACGAGGCGCATACTGATCTTGGCTTCCGCCATGGGCGGGATCGCCGTCTTGACTCCGGGCCCCGTGTAGCCGCCTGCAATCCCGTGCACCTCAAAAGTCGGCAATGTCCAAATCCGGCGTATGACGTCTTCGGCGGAGTCGCTCCGCAATTTTTTCAGTTCATGCGCCTCCTTGAAACGGCGCACACTGAAACCAGACGCCAGGAAGTTTTCGAGTTCGCGCCCGGACGGCTTGACGACATCGGCGTAGAATCCTGGGATTTTCACTCTGCCCGTTTGAGCGTCGACGCACTCCGCAACGATCTGGCAGAGTTCACTGACGGGGTTTCGGGCCGCCCCGCCAGTCGTTCCCGAATGAACATCTCTGGTTCCGGTTGTGATCACAATGCGGAATGGGGCGAGGCCGCGCAGCGCATATGCGACGGCGGGACGTCCGCGCGAAATCCAGATCGTGTCGGAGACGACGAAAGAGTCGGTCTTCAATCTCGATGCGTTGGCTTTCATGAAGCTTTCGAAGTTCGGGCTTCCGATTTCCTCTTCCAGTTCCCAGATGAAGTGGATGTTCAAAGGCAGCTCCCGCTCGATCGCCAGGCGAGCGCCGAACAGCGCCGTCAACGCCGGGCCTTTGTCATCAGTGGTTCCGCGTCCAAAATACACATCGTTTTCCTGATGGAACACGAAGGGCGGCCGTTTCCATTGCGGCTCATCGGCGGGCTGCACGTCGAGGTGGTTGTAGATCGTTACAGTCGGACAGCGGCCGCCATTGGAAAATCTTCCCACGACGACAGGATTTCCCGGCGTCGGAACGATCTCCGCATCAGCGCCGATGGCGCGCAGCGCCGCTTGCGCCGCCTCGGCCTGCCGGATGATGTCGGGCCGGCGTTCCGGGTCGGCGCTGACGCTGGGTATCTCGACCCACTCCTTCAACTTCCTTTCGAATTCGCTCCGCAGTTCTTGCACGCGCGTTTCTAGTCCACGTTCCACTCCGGCTCCTCCCCTTTTCCGGCGTCCGCTGGCGCGGCCGGCGGTTCGGAGGATATCATCACGTTTGATGACGTGGCGCGCGCGCACCGAAAACTATTTCAGAGGTCTTCAGGACCGGATTACGCACAGCCTTGAGGATCTCGATGGAAAAAAGTTCCGCGAGGACGCATGGTCGCGACAAGGCGGCGGCGGCGGACGGACGCGGATTATGGAAGACGGCGGCGTGTTCGAAAAGGCCGGCGTGAACTTTTCAGCCGTTTCCGGCGATCTTCCTGCGGATTTCGCCGCCAAGATTCCGCTCGGCGAGGGCGCGGCGTTCTTTGCCACCGGCGTTTCACTAGTGCTGCACCCTCGCAGTCCCATGGTCCCCACCGTCCATGCAAACTTCCGCTATCTCGAGAAAGGCTCGGCTGCATGGTTTGGCGGCGGCATGGATTTAACGCCCTACTATCCCTACGAGGAAGACGCCGTCCACTTTCACAGGACGATCAAGGCGGTCTGCGATCGCCACGATCCCCTCTTCTACCCGCGATTCAAGAAGTGGTGCGACGAATATTTCTATCTCAAACACCGAAAGGAGACGCGCGGGGTCGGCGGCGTTTTTTTCGATTATCTTCAAGGGGACTTGGAAAGAGTCTTCAGCTTTGTGTCTGAACTCGGCGACGCCTTCCTGGACGCCTATCTGCCCATCGTCAAAAAGCGCATGCATGAATCCTATACGGACCAGCGCCGCCAGTATCAGCTCTATCGGAGGGGCCGATATGTCGAGTTCAATCTCCTCTACGACAGAGGAACCATATTCGGGCTCGAGACGCGCGGCCGGACAGAATCGATATTGATGAGTCTGCCCCCTCTCGTCCGATGGGTCTACGACCTGAAACTCGAGCCCGGATCGCTCGAGGAACGAAATCTGGAATTCTTTAAGCCCCGGGATTGGGTCTGATGTTCTGTCGTTTTTGCGGCGCCCACATTCCCGACGACAGCGTCTTTTGTTCGAAATGCGGCAAGCGCCTGGGCGCGCCGGTCCGTCCGCGTCTGGAGAAAGCCGTCAAGGTTCTCCGCCTGAAGACGCCGTATCCATATTTTGCGATCCTCCTCATTCTCTTCGTTGCGTGGGCCATTGGTCCGCGCAAAACCAGAGCGGACTACTCGAACCTCAAGTGGAGCATTGAAGTCGGCCGCACCCTCAACGTCCCCGAAGAAAATCTGTACCGGCAAAGCCTGTCGGTTGTGCTCGAAAACATGGGCTCGGCGGCCGTCCAGGAAGTTCCCGTAGACATTCGCGCCCGCATCGAGCCTCAGAAGCCCGCAGACGTCACCGCGGATTATCTCGGCCGCGAGGTCCTGATCATGCAACGCGGAAGGCCCGTCCCTGTCGTCCTTGTTCTCGAAGGTCCGGTCGCGCCCGGCGCGAAGCGACGCTACACTCTTGAAGGCAGCATCTATGCGGAAGCGCCGTTTAAGGTTACGTACGAAGTGCTGGAGGAGAATTCCGACGCAGTACTGGCTTCTTATGAAGTGGCGCCGTAACCGCGCGCGCCCCTTTGTTATAATCCGCCGCCATGGAAACGACAGTGGCTAAACCCGCCGAAGCATCTCGCACTTCCGACCGCGTTCTTGAAGCGCTGGCCACGCTGGCAGTCCTGCTGGACAAGACCATCAGCGAAGTCAAAGGCCTCGACAGAGACTTCCAGGCGCGCATTGTGCACGCCGTTCAGGAATCGGAAGCCGCTCTTCAGAATCAGGCCGCCGCTCGTCTCCAGCGGGCCGTCGGCGAAGCCGAAGCGCGCGTTCGTAAGGAAGTCACTGCGGAGCTCAACAGGAAATTCCAGGCTGAACTGGAAACGGTGCTCTCGGCGATGCGCGGAGAATTCGAATCCGAGCGGGAGCGGATGAACGCCGCGATGGATAAGGCGACCGAAAAAGCCGCGCAACTGGAAGTCGAGCGAACCCAGTTGGAAGCGGAGCGGAACCGGCTGTCTCAGGAAATCCGCCGCATGCAGGACGAAGCCGCCCGGGAAGCCGAACGGGGACGGAAACTCGCGGCTGAAAGGATGGAGCGGGCCGTCGAAGAGGCGGCCTCGCGCGCGCGCCAGGAAGTCACCGAAGAACTGACGCGCAAGTTTCAGGAAGAGCTGGAAAGCGTGCTCGTGGCTTCGCGGAGCGAATCGGAAGCCGAGCGTGAAAGCCTCAATCGAAAACTTGTCGAAGCGATGGAGGCCGTTCCGTATCTCGAAGCGGAGCGCGCGCGCCTCGAGGGCGAACTTCAACGGCTTCGTCAAGAAGGGTTGGCGGAACTCGGAAAAGTTCAAACATCTGCCTCCGAACAGATGAGGCGCGCTGTCGCCGACGCTGAAGCCCGAGTTCGCAAGGAAGTAACGCGCGACCTGACCAAGAAGTTTCAAGAAGAGCTTCACAACGCCCTGCAGGCCGCCAGAACCGAATTCGAAGCCGAGCGCGAAGTCCTCAATCGACGACTGAGCAAAGCCGCCGAAACCGCGGCCGCGCTCGAAACCGAGCGCTCACGCCTGACCTCCGACATCCAGCGCGTTCGCGACGAGTCCCGCACAGAACTCGAACGCGTCCGCGCTGACGCCGAAGCCGTCAGCAGCAGCGTGCGGAAAGCCGGACCGTCGACGGAAGTCCTCGAAGAAATCGTTCGGATCGGCGCGAAGATCAAGGAAATATCGGCGGTCATCGAAGATCCCGCCACGGAGCTTGCAGTCGTGATTCGGAAGAATGTCGAAAGGTCGGAGCTGGAGTCCTACATCAAAGGCATCCGCTTTGTAGTCGAAAACAGCAGCAAATAAATCTACATCTTGTACTTGCCCAGATCCTCGTCGTTCAGATTCTCGAGAAAACGCGTCCATTCCTCGTTATTGATCTTCTCTTGGGCGCCGGTCTGACTCTTCGAGGACTTCAGCACGCAGTCTTCAACGAATATCGGGCAATCGATGCGGAGGGCGAGGGCGAGGGCGTCGCTGGGACGGGAATCGATAGAGATCAAGGTCCCGTTGCGTTCGAGCCAAATGACCGCATAGAACGTGTCGTCTTTGATGTTGGTGACGACCACTTTTTGAACATGCGTGTCGAGGCCCACCAGCACATTCTTCAGCAGGTCGTGCGTCATCGGGCGCGGCGTGACGACTTTTTCGATTTCGAGCGCGATGGCGTTCGCTTCATAGACTCCAACCCAGATTGGAAGAATTCCGCTTCCAGCCGATTCTTTCAATATGACAATCGGCATCTGAGTAATCGGATCCATCATCAACCCACGGATCTTCATTTCGATTTCCACGGAATTCCTCCTCCGTAACGCTAAAGCAATTTATATACCACCGGAGCCAAATTGCAACGGGGTAATCTTCACCTACCCGCGATGCGCAAGAAGCTCCTTGACGTGCTCGCGCGCGGCCGCTGTCACTCTGGAGCCGCTCATCATGCGCGCCAGCTCTTCGATGCGCGCTTCTCCCTCAAGCGGCTCGACCCGCGTAGCCGACCTGCCGTCGATCACAAGCTTCTCGATGCGGTAGTGGTGATCCGCGAACGCCGCGATCTGCGCCAGATGCGTGACGCAGAGAACCTGGTAGCGTCCGGACAGCTCCTTCAGCTTTCGCCCGACGGTTTCCGCGGCCTTGCCGCCGATTCCCGCGTCGACTTCGTCAAAAACGAGCGTCTTCCGCGCGTCCTCGGACGCCAGCACCGTTCTCAACGCCAGCATGATGCGCGACAATTCCCCGCCCGACGCAATGCGGCTCAATTCGCGAGGGTCCTCGCCTGGGTTCGCTGAAATGCGGAATTCCGCGCGGTCGATTCCGCGCGCGCGGCCCGGATGGACGTCGGTCCAGTGGATGTCAAAGCGGGCATGCGGCATGGCCAGGGATTGCAGCTCCCGCACAACCTGGCTCTCCAGCTCGCCGGACGCGCTGCGTCGCTTGCGGCTGAGCGCAGCGGCCGTCTTCATATATTTCTCGCGAAGGCTCGCGATCTCCTGCGTCAACGCATCTTTTTGCGACTCCGCAAGACCTATGCTGTCCATTTCGAGTTGTACCTTCTCCATGTGCTTCAGGAGGTCCGGGCCGTATTTGCGATGCAGCCTTTCCAGTTCCGCCAGACGCGACTGCAGCCGTTCGAGTTCCTGCGGATCGGCTTCCACGCGCGCCGCATAGTCTCGCAGCCGGTGAGCCAGATCCTCGACAAGGATGCGCGCAGATTCGGCCTGCTCCGCCAGCGCTTCCAGGCGTTTGTCGAATTGAGATGCATCGCCCAGCAGGCGTTCGGTCTGAGCAAGCGCCGACGCGGCCGAGTGTTCAGCTTCATAGAGCGCTTCGTAGCCGCGCGCCGCGGCGTCGAGCAATCGGCCGGCGTGGGACAGCACGTCCAGACGCTCGCGCGCCTGCTCGGTTTCGCCCGGCTTCGGATTGGCTTTCTGGATTTCGTCAAGTTGAAAGCGGAGGAAGTCCAACTGCTCGAGCTTGCGCGCGTGCTCGGCAAGCAATTCCACCAGCGCCGACTCCGTGCGCTGGACGTCGCCGTCGAGTTCGCGCACCGTTGCCGCGAGTTCCGCGGCGCCGGCAAACGCGTCGATCAGATCGAGCTGACTAGCGGGATCGAGCAGCGTCTGCTGTTCATGCTGCCCGTGGATATCCAGAAGCGCAGGGGCTATTTCTTTCAAGGCCGAAACGGTCGAGGGCTGATTGTTAATGAATACGCGGTTGCGCTCGTCGGTTGATATTTCGCGCTTGATGATGACTTCGGTCCCTTCCGCGTCGATTCCGAGGCGGTCGAGTTGAGAGCCGAGATCCGCTTCAAGAACGCCTTCTACGACGGCGCGCGATTCCCCGCTCCGGATCATTTCGCCGGACGCCTTCGATCCGGCCAGCAACGCCAGCGCGTCCACGACGATGGATTTTCCCGCGCCGGTTTCGCCGGACAAGAGATTGAAGCCGTCATTGAATTGAAGTTCGAGGTGATCGATCAGTGCGAAGTTCCGAACGCGGAGGTAGCGCAGCATGCTTGCTGCCTTATAAGCCATTGGAGTTGATCTTTCAACGTCTAAGAGGTTAACTTTTCCTAATGCTTCTAGCCTGGATTCAAACCGAAGTTGATCTTCTGACCCTCCTGCAGGACACCGGACCCGTCGCCCGCGGCGTGATTGCGATTCTCATCGTCTTCTCCATCTGGTCCTGGGGGATCATCCTGTCCAAAACGCTGCTTTTTAGGAAGGTCGAGAAGGAGTCGCGCCATTTCTGGAATATGTTCCGCAAGGGGCGCAATCTCACGGAGATCAGTACAGCGTGTGAAACGCTGCGTTTTACTCCACTGGTTCCCGTCTTCGACAGCGCGGTCGAAGTCCTGCAGCCGCGCGCTCCCGTCCGCTCGCCGGGAGGAGGCGTGGCCGTTAAAGCGCGCATCGGCGCCGCGGCCGTGCAGCGAGCCATGCAGCGAACCGCGGTTGCGCAGTTGACGCTGCTCGAAAGGAGATTGAACTTCCTGGCCACGACGGCTTCCGTTACGCCGTTCGTCGGTCTGTTTGGCACGGTCTGGGGGGTTCTGACCGCGTTTATGGGTCTGGGGAACACGCAGACTGCAACCCTCCGAGCCGTCGCTCCTGGCATTGCGGAGGCGCTGCTGACGACGGCCTTCGGTCTGTTCACTGCCATTCCCGCCGTTATCGCCTACAACCAGCTCGTGTACCGGCTCCGCAATATCGGCGGCCAGATGGATGACCTTCAGGCCGAAGTCCTGACGATGGCCGAAGGAGACGAAGGCTAGATGGCGTTTACTTCACGCGAGGGCAAGACGCAAACGGTGCTCGCGGACATCAACATGATTCCCTTCATCGACATCGTTCTGGTTCTGCTGATCATCTTCATGGTGACGGCGCCGGTGATACAAACGGGCATCGAAGTGAATGTCCCGAAGACAGAGTTCGTGAAGGAAATCGCGGAAGAGCGGCTCGTCATCTCCGTCGACAAGGAACAGAAGCTTTATCTTCAGAACGATCCCATCAACATCAACGAGCTTGCAGACAAGATTCGCGAGAAGCTTTTGGACCCGACGCGTCAGAGTGTGTATGTTCGCGCCGATTCCGACGTGCCTGTGGGGACGTACTTCACGGTGCTGGATCGGCTCAAGCTCGCGGGCGTTGAGGACATCAGCGTGGTGACTCAGCCGCTCGACAAGAATCGGAGATGAAAACCGCTGGCGAGAGCTTTAACCGCTGGCTCGTCATGTCTGTCGGACTGCACGCCGGTTTTTTTGGAATTGCTGTTTTTTCCTCTTCTCTGTTCGGCATTCAGGGCGACGCTCTCTGGGGATCCGCGACCGGGGGGACCGAGGGCATCCAAGTAAAGATTGCGTCGGCCGTTCCGGGAATCGCGCTCCCCGCGCCGCCCGTGGTGAACGAAAGCGCCGCCGCGAATGAGTCTAAGGGTTTCTACTCCCCCGAGCCGGCGCCAAAGACCGCGCCGGACAAGGTGGAAGAAGCGCCAGCGGACGTTCAACTTCCCGCCAAGACGCCGCCCAAGCGCGATCCGGCGCCCACGCCGAAGAAGACCGCTTCCACGACGGACGCCCCCGCCCCGCTGAACGCCATCCCCTACGGACAAGGGGGCCAGCCCGCCATTCAATACGGCCAGGGCGCCAGGGGCGAAGGTCCCGCGGGCATCAGCAGTTTCGGCGACGGCGCCTTTGGAGACCGGTATGGGGCCTATGTCCAGTCGATAGTCCGGCAGATCTCACGAAACTGGTTGAAAAGCACGGGAACCGCCGATGTGAGGAACGGGACGCGCGTGTATGTCACGTTTAGGATCGCGCGAGACGGTTCCATCGAAAACTTCGACTTCAAGCAGCGCAGCAATGTGCATTCACTCGATCGCTCGGCGGAGCGCGCCATTCTCGCCTCTAACCCGCTGCCGCCGCTCCCGTCCGATTACCGGGGATCGAGCGTAGACGTGACGTTCTATTTCGAATATGTACGCTAATATGAAACAACTTCTTGCAATCACAATTCTCGCGCTGCTGCCCGTCCGTTGGGCGGCGCCCCAGCAGGGCCGAATCGATACGGGAACCAATCGTGGAGTGACCGCCGTTCGCGTTGCGCTGCCCGAGTTCTCCTCGAACGCCGCTTCAGACGCGAAAAGCACGGAACTAGCGAAAATCTTCAACCAGACGCTGTGGGACGACCTGGAATTTTCCGGAAGCATCGAGCTGATCAGCCGGAGCTTTTATCCATTGGGAACGTTCGCCAATCCGGGAGACATCCGGCCGCAAGAGTGGACGCGACCGGGCGTCGACGCGGAATTCATCGTCTTTGGGGCCATTGCGTCATCCGGAAGCCGTCTCAACGTCGATGCGCGTCTCTGGGACTTGAAGCTGCAGCAAACCCAAGATCGCGAATTGCTGGGAAACCGCTACGGAGAACAGCCCGATCAGGCCGGCGTACGGATGATTGCCCACCGGCTGGCTGACGACATCCTCGAAAAGCTGGGCTTTGGGAAAGGGGTCGCGCGCACGAAGATTACGTTTTCCTCGAACCAGGGCGGCGGCGACAACAAAGAGATCTACGTCATGGACTATGACGGAAACAACGTCTATCCCCTGACGTCGCTCAAGTCGCTCTCCCTATTCCCCAATTGGGCGCCGGATGGAGAAAAAATTGCATTCAGCAGTCTCCGGGCCGATGGGTCAGGGTGGGACATCCGGGTCGTGTCGCGGCTGGATCGCCAGGCGTACCCCTTTCCCTTGCATGCCGGCCTGAACACGACGCCGGCGTGGTCGCCCGACGGCAGCCGCATTGCTTTCAGCAGCAGCCGGGACGATCAGGACGGTGGAGAGATTTACATCGCCGACTCGAACGGCCGGAACATGCGGCGGCTGACGCACCAGCGGGGCGCCGATACGGCGCCGACATGGAATCCGCGTACCGGCCAAGAGATCGCTTTTGTCTCGGACCGCACCGGCACGCCCCAAATCTATCGTATGGACGTGGAAGGATCGAATGTGCGCCGGGTCATCACGGAGGGCGGCGCCGCCGTGAATCCGGCTTGGTCGCCGGATGGCCAGACCATTGCGTTCGCCTGGCAAAAGGCGCGGACTTCAAATTACGACATCTACCTGCATGACCTCGCGACCGGCGTGAACCATCAAATCACGCAAAACGCGGGAAACAACGAGCGTCCCACGTGGGCGCCGGACGGCAAGCACCTGGCTTTTCAGTCGAATCGATCAGGAACTACCCACATTTACTCCATGCTGGCAAACGGAACCAAGGTGCGGCAACTGACGCGCTCAGGGACAAAAAATGAAGGACCTAATTGGTCCGCCTATATCCAATAATGGAGCGATGAAATCCTGGAGGTACTAAAGGATGAGAGTTCAGTTTAGGCGCTTTGCCACACTATCGTTACTGCTTCTAGCCATCGTCAGCTTCGGCTGCAAAAAGAACACGCCCGCTGCAGCGGCGCCGGCCCCACCGCCTCCGCCGCCTCCGGCGCCCTCACCAACAATAACCGTGCGGGCCGAGCCTGCAACGATCGACCGGGGTCAGTCCACAACGTTAACGTGGGAGGCGCGGAATGCGTCCGCCGTGCGCATCGAGCCAGGCCTGGGCGAAGTGACAACCGCGGGCAACCGTCAGGTGAGTCCGGATGCATCGATCACATACAATTTCACTGCTGTCGGCCCAGGCGGCACGGCGCAGGAAACGGTCCGCGTCACGGTGAATGTTCCACCGCCGGCGCCCAAGGCCGATGTCGCTCCTCCCCGGGCTGCCGACCCATCAATCGAGGAACTGTTCCGGAAAAACATCCAGACGGTCTACTTCGACTACGATCAGGCGGATATCCGTTCCAGCGAGATCGGCAAGCTGCAGGGCAACGCGGCCTGGCTGAAGGCGAATCCCGGCGTGCGGGTGCGGCTTGAGGGCCATGCCGACGAACGGGGCAGCCAGGAATACAATCTCGCTCTGGGAGAACGGCGCGCAGCCGCAGTAAAGCAGTTCCTTGTCACTCAGGGAGTCGCTGAAAACCGGTTGAGCGTCACGACTCTGGGAGAAGAGCGCCCCGAGTGCAAAGACCAAACGGAAGAGTGCTATCAAAGGAATCGCAAAGCGGCGTTTGCGATGAACAAGTAAGCAACGCGTCAACATACTCGAGAAATCAGGAAAGACAGGGAATTTGAAATTGGACGAGTCCTGCACCTCAAATCCGAAATCTGAAGTTTCTGACTGGACCGCGGATACGACGCGCGTCGCTCCGCCGAAAAGTCCAATCTGCAGTTTCGGATTTCGGATTTGAAGTGCAGGACTCGTCCAATTTCAAATTCCCCTAACAAGCAGGAGCGTATCGTGAGAGCACCCAACGCACTTCTCGTCGCCGGCGCCCTCGTGTTGATCCTGGCCCCTTCGGCATATCCGCAGACCAAAGAGATTTATCAGCTACAAGCGGACATGCTCAATCTGTCCAACCAGATGAAGCAGCTTCAGAGCAGCGTGGACGCCAAGACTCAGGCCATCCTCTCTCTGCTCGAGAAGTTGACGGACCAGACCAACATCATGAAAGCCGATTTGCAGAAAATGAACGGCCTTGTCTCCGGGGTCAAATCCGACAACGACAGAACGGCCGGCGAGCTGCGGAAACTCGTTGCAGATCTGAGTCACGACGTGGACCTGCTCAACCAGGGAATGAGCGGCGTCCGTACTCAGCTAGGCGACTTCTCGCGGCAACTCGCGGCTTTGAAGTCTTCGCCGGAAGCGTTAAGAAGCCCCGCCGACCTGATGCGTGAAGGCTATTCGGACTTCAACGCCGGCAATTACGATCTCGCTATCCAGACGTTTCGCGAGTTTCTTTCCCAATATCCCACGGATCCGCGCGCGGTGGAAGCGCAGCTCCAGGTCGGAGAGGCGCTCTACAACCAAGCCAAGTATGAACAGGCCATCGTCGACTACGATTTAGTGTTGCAGAACTACCCGAAAGGCGATAGAAGTAAGGTCGCCCTTTACAAGAAAGGCCTCTCCCTCGAAAAACTCGGGAAAATCAAAGAAGCAATTGAAATGCTCACATTCGTAGTAAAGGACTTCCCCGGCACTACGGAAGCGATCAATGCGAAGCAGAAGATCAACGAGTTGTCTCGTAAGCGGCAGTAGGTCTCTGGAGATCAACCAATGGGAAAGTCTGTAAACAAAGTGATCCTTGTGGGACGGCTCGGCCGTGACCCTGAACTCAAATACACCGCCGGCGGTACGCCGTTCTGCCGTTTCTCCATGGCGACCGACGAAGGCTGGACGGATAAGAACTCCGGAGAACGCCAGGAACGCACGGAATGGCACAACATCGTCGCCTGGGATCGACTGGCGGAAATTTGCAATCAATACCTCACGAAAGGCCGCCTGGTCTACATCGAAGGCAGCCTCCAGACGCGTGAATGGGACGACCAGGACGGCAACAAACGAAAAACCACCGAAGTCCGCGCCCGCGACATGGTGCTGCTCGGCGGCGGCCAAGGCGCCCCGTCAGGCGAGAACGGCGCCCCTGCGAAACGCGCCGCTTCCGCAGCCTCAAGCGAGGGAGGCGGAAGCGTGATTACGGACGACGATATACCGTTCTGATTTCGGATTTCGGATTTCGGATTGCGGATTTGGGCCGCTGCTTCTCCAAATCCGAAATCCGCAATCCGCAATCCGAAATCGCCCCCTCAGTTCCCTCCTCTTCCAACTCCCAACGCCCGCATCCTCTTATGCAGACTGGTTCGCTCGACGTTCAACAGACGGGCGGCGGCGGATACGTTCCAGTCGGTTTGCTCCAGGGCTTTTAAGATCTGCTCCCTCTCGGCCGCGTCGCGGGTCTCGTGCAGCGTAGATCCGAGGCCCGACGGACGGCGCCGGACCTCCAGCGGGATAGCCTCGACATCGATGCTGTCTCCCGGCGAGAGAATGGCCATGCGTTCGACGATGTTCTTCAACTCGCGCGCATTGCCGGGCCAGGCGTACTCCTCGAGGACCGGAAAAACGGCGGGGTGAAACTGCTTCGGCTTGAAATTGTTCCGCGTACAGAAGTCCGCCAGAAAATACTGTGCGAGCCTGCGGACGTCGTCGGGCCGTTCGCGAAGCGCCGGCAAGCGAATCGGAACGACGCTGAGGCGGTAATAGAGGTCCTGGCGAAAACGATTCTGAGCGACCAATTCTCCCAGATCCCGGTTCGTTGCGGAAATGACGCGTACTGCAACACGGATCGTGCGCTCTCCACCGACCCGTTGAAACTCCCCTTCCTGAAGCACTCGAAGCAGTTTCGCCTGCGATGCTTCATGCAGATCGCCGACTTCATCCAGGAAGATCGTGCCGCCGTCCGCGAGCTCGAACTTTCCCCGCCGCGTCGACGTTGCTCCCGTAAACGCTCCCTTTTCGTGGCCGAACAGTTCGCTCTCGATGAGATCCGCCGGGATCGCGGCGCAATTGACCTTCACAAACGGACCCGCCGCGAACGGACTTTCCATGTGAATATGGGCGGCCAGCAGCTCCTTGCCTGTTCCCGACTCGCCCAGGAGGAGCACGCGCGCATCGGACTTTGCGACGCGCGAAGCCTGTTCGACGGCCGATCGAAACGCCGGACTCTCGCCGATCATCTGCGGCCCCTCTCCGACCATTTCGCGGAAGCGCTCGTTTTCCTTGCGTAGTGCGGCCTGTTCCAGGGCGTTCCTCAGGACGAGCAACACGCGGTCGCGCGCCAGCGGCTTCTCGAGAAAGTCGAACGCCCCGCTGCGGGTGGCTTCAACAGCGTCTGCAATGCTGCTGTGGCCGGAAATCATGATGACCGGCGCAAGGTTCTCGTTGCGCCGCAGGAAGCGCAGCAGGTCGATACCGTTGCCGTCCGGAAGCTTCACGTCCAGGAGGTACGCGTCGGCATGGCGGTTCGAAAGGCTGCGATGAAACTCGTCTATAGACCGGCAGACGTAGGGCGCGTAACCCTCGCCCTCCAAAATGAGCTGGAGGGACGCGCCGATATTGGGCTCGTCGTCGACAATGATGATGCGCTTCTTCATATTGCCTTCGGGAGCACGACGCAAAACCCGGCGCCGCCGAGAAGTCCGTCGACCAGTTTCAGGTCGCCCCCGCACACCAGCGCGTTTTTGCGCGCGATCGACAGTCCCAGTCCCATACCGTGCTCTTTGAATGTGATGGTGGGTTCGAAGAGAGTCCGCCGGGCCTGCTCGCTGAGCCCCGGACCTGAGTCATGAACTTCCACGTGAATGGCCCCATCCACTTCTCGAGACCGGCTCAGCACGCGGCCGCCCGGCCCCGCGGCTTCCGCTGCATTCTTGAGGAGATTCGTCAGAATGCCCTTCACGCGATTGACGTCCGCTCGAACCGGGGGCAGGTTTGGGCCGAGGTCCAGCGCGTAATCGACGTCGGGGCGTCCCGTCCTCAGCAGCGACACGCGCTCTTCAACGACGGCGTTGATTTCGAAAACCGACAGCCGCACCTCCGGTTCGCTCGAAAAATCGGAAAATGCGCGAACGCGACGCTCCAGCGATTCGATCTCTTCAACCACAATCTGCGCCGCCTGCTTCATGAACGCGCGGTCGCTCTCCGGCTGCCTCGACAGCATTTCTTCCACCGTCAGCCGAATCGGCGTCAATGAGTTCTTGAGCTCGTGCGCCATCTTGCGCGCCAGCGACTGCCAGCTCGCAATCTGCGCGAGATAAAGCAGACGATCCCGGTTCTCTTCCAGACGCCCGGCTGTGTGATTGAACGCCTGGATGGCCTGGCCTACTTCATCGTTTCTTTTAGTTCCGATGCGCGCGTGTAAATTTCCCGCAGCCAGTTCCGACAATCCGGCCGTGAGCTGCTGGATGGGCCGGCTAATGCGGCTCGCGAGGTACGCCAACCACAGGAAAGCTACGATCCAGACGCCTGCGACCAGCACGACGAGCGTCGTGTGGACGCCCCGCCGGAGATCCCGCGACTGCGCCGATTCAACCAGGCTTCTGGCGTCGCGATACTGCTCGGTAAGTTGTTCCATGCGCACTGCGCCGAGATGACGGGTATAAACGCGGACGCCGTCCTGTTCCCGGCGAACGAGATAATGCAAACGATTCCCGCCGTCGCCTGCTAGGGCGAACCGCTCCGCCTCGCCGCTTTGCCAAAAATCGACGATCATTGCCGGCCACTCCGTGCTGCGTTCGAGGCGGTATAGTTCAGCCGGCGCTGCGCCGGAGTGGGCGTCCCGCCGCAGCGTTTCGCGGGCCTGCTGATAGTATTCGCGGCCCGTGTCTTCCAGAGCTTTCGATAGTCGATCCAATTCTTCGGTGGCGGAATGACTGAGACTGAATTCGATCAGTGACGAGGTGATGAACACCGTGATCAGCAATGGCGCCAACGCGCCAACGAGAAATGCTGCTATCAGCCTGTTTCGAAGCCGATTCATGCGGCTGCCGTATCACCTATTTCCAGATCGGCGAAGATCCGCCAGACGAAACGGACCTGCTTCCTTCAAGCCGCCCTCAGGCCGCCGGGGGTTTCGCCTGCTGAAGATATCGATGAGCCCGCTCAACGTAAAGCCGGAAGTATTGCCCACATCGGCGTCCGGCGGCTCGATCAGCCGGTATTCGAATCGCAGCCATAACGCGCGGTCCGCCGGAAGACCTTCGACCGGAACTCGAATCGACTCCAGGCACCATGACTCCGCTGCGGCCGCGCTCAGATTCGAAACGGAGCGTGCGCTGGGCTGGACGAGCGCGACCGCGTACTTCTCTTCCCAGAGGTCGTAGCTGAAGACAAACCGGTAGATTGCCTGCGCCAGCGGAGCGCCGCGGCGCTCGGTGGAAACGGAGATCTGAAACACGTAGTCGACGCTCGCGCCGTTGCGCAGGCGCCTCGCGGCTTCCGCGCCGAGGAATCGCAAGTCCGGCGTCGCGATACGCAATTGATCTCCGTCGAGCCGCACGCCCAGATCCTGCGCGCCGGCGCGCGCCGCAAACAACAGGACAATGACTGCGCATACCAGTCTCACCGGTTCTCGCTCGCTTCTTTCAAAATCGGAATCCCACGCTGAACGTGGGCTCCACGTCCGAATCGCGAATCGGAACGCCCAGCGTTACAAACCACGAAACCGGCGGATCGAAATCGAAGCACCCTGCAGGATCCCAAGGACAATTGTTGTCGCCGCGCCTCCCGGCCAGCCCGATGCCGGCCGCGTGCCGGAACCGGACGGGATCGCCGTCGTCCCAAACGTTGCCGGCGTCGTAGAAGAGCCGGAGCGCCCGATGCCCGTATTCCACCGATCCGTAAGCCATGCGGCTTCCGCCAAGAGGCGCCAGGTCGTACTTGCTCCATCCTCGAAGCGTCTCCGTGTTTCCCAATGAAAATGCTTCAAACAACGGCGCCCGGCCGGCGATTCGTCCGCCCATGAAATGAAACGTCAGACTGTTGCGCTCCCGCACGTAGGTGTACCGCCCCTCCAGGAAGTGACGCGTGTAGATGAAGTCGCTGTCCAGACTGGCAGCGCCGGCGCGCAGGCTGTAGAGCGCCGCGATTCTGTGACTGCCCGGCTGCGATCCAAACTCCCGGGCGAAGACCAGCGATCCTGTCGCAGCGCGCGCGGACTCGTCATGTATGTCCGGAAACTGCATCTGAAGCTCCGACAAACTCACGCCTGCCGTGGCGTGCATGTTCCGGTTGAACGCGAAAGCAAGCGCCGCGTCAAACGTGTGGCGGACCCGGTAGATCAGATCCTCCCCGGACGCAAGCGCAGCATTGATCTGCACGGGCTTCCATTGGGCGCGATAGCTGTAGAAGTCCGCTTGCGCCCCCAACCGCTCCGTCCCGAGTTTGATTGTCTTGAATCCCACGTGAAGGCCCGCGTAGCGTTCTACGAGTTCTTCTGCGCTGTTGTCGACGCCGAATCCGACGTCGATCACGTCGCTGGACTCGAAGTTGACGTCTCCGCGGATGCTAAACCCCTCTTTGGAGTGATACAGCGCATACGGACGCCTTCCTTGAAGAGGGAGCAAGGGAATTCGGCGCGCCTCATAAATGATCCGGACCTGCTGGTTGGCGCCGCGGCGGATCTTCATTTCGACGCGATAGCGGGGTTTCAACTCCGCAGCCAGGCGGTCGCGCAAACGCTCCGCTTCCGCTTGATCGCCAAGCGGCTGTCCGACCATCTTCTGCATGTCATCGTAGAGGGGGTCGCTGACTTCCGATCGCGGGACGCCTTCCAGTTCCACGGATTCGACGGTGTAACGCGCGTTGATGTTGGGCCGGACCTGCGGCTGATCGGAAGCGCGCGCCACTACAAAAACCAGACGGATCCGGTCCGCCTGCGAGCCCGGCAATGCGCGCGGCGCCGCGATGAACTCGGGCAGCTCGCGCTGGATGCGGTCGGCGAAATCAGCGGCCTCTTGCGGGTTGTAGTCCTGGCCCACAAGCTTTTGGAGATATTCGCGCAGCGTCGGGCTTAACCGTTGTTCGGAAACGCCCGAAATCTCGACCGATTCAATGATTCCCTTTGCAGCTTCAGCCTGCGGCGTCTGACCGCGCAGGCCAGGCGCCAGTAGAAACACGAAGAAGACGAAACACAGAAAATGCGCAGATCGCTTTCTCATGACGCCCCCAGACTGCATGAGGCGCGCCATTATACAAGTTGTTGGATCGCAGGGATCGGGGCTATCGGACTGTGTGACCGGGTTTCACAGTGTGCGTCAGGCGTCCCGCGTCGCGCGGATGAGAGACTCCATGTGATTGAGGTAAGTCTCCAATGCGCGCTTTCCATGGGCGCTCAGACGATAGGAGGTTTTGGGCATTCTTCCTTCGAACTGCTTCTCGCAGACGATGTATTCGCCTTCTTCGAGCTTTCTCGCATGCACGCTCAGGTTGCCGTCCGTGGTTCGGAGCAGATCCTTCAGCTCATTGAACGTCAGCGATTCGTTCACCGCCAGCGCGCTGACGATGCCAAGCCGAACTGGCTCGTGAATCAGCCGGTCCAGCTCCGGCGCGCGGCTCTGCGCCAGGCGGGCCCGAGCCGGGGCGTGCAGTTTTGAGGAATTGGCTGCGTTCTTGTGATGTCTAGCCACCGTACCTCCTTGCGATCACGGCGCCAAACACGATGTGCAGCATTCCGAAACCCGCCGCCATCAGCCAATGCGTCCATTCAAAAGGCAGCGCCAGCGCGATCCCGCCCAGCAGCATGAAGCCGACGCCCATCATTGGAACGACCTTGACTGAATACGTACCGGCGCTGACGACCGCCACGCCGTAGAACAGAAGCCAGACGCCCGGCATCAAGTTGAAAAGTCCACGCGCATAGAGTCCGATTGTGAGAATGGCGCCTCCCACCATCGCAGGACACAAATTCAATGCGAACTTGCGTCCTGGCCCTCGAAGGATGGTCTTGACCGCACGCGCTTTCCGCAGCATGGCCCAGCCGCCGATCATGAACGCAACTACCGCCTCGAGCAGCCAGGCTGCGAACCACAACTCCAGGGACCGAACTCTGCTTGCGATGACAGCCGTCGTTACAGCGGTAATCCCCATCAGGATTCCCCCGAGGCCTGGAACCGCCGTAAACGATCCCGCGCGCTCCATGGTCTCGCGGATATAGCGAATGTTGTCGATGGCGCGATCATTGATTGAAACGACGTTCAATGGGCTGGCTGGCTTGTAGGCGCCTGTCACGGCTTGAGAGTAGTGCGGCTGCAAGAAGAAAGCAAGCGTTCCGCTTGACGAGCTTGACGAGCTTGACGAGATTTGCGTCCAGGGAACGGAAATCTGAAATTGGACGAATCCTGCATCTTAAATCCGAAATCTGAAATTTCTGACTGGACTGGCGCAGATCCAGTCCAATCTGAGATTTCAGATTTCGGATTTAAGATGCAGGATTCGTCCAATTTCCAATTTCCCGAGGCAGCTCAGGATTCGTCAAGCATGTTGACGGGGAATTCGCTTTCCCGACAAGCGAATCCACGGCCATCCGATCACCATAGCGCCGTCGTATATGGTATGCGCAGTAACGGAGGCTCGAATGCGAATCCAGCGTCTTTCACTCATATCGGCTGTGTTCCTTTTCCTGCTCGCCGCCCCCGCCCCGACAGAGGTTCTTGCGCAGACATCCAATAATCGCTCCATTCAGGGCATCGTCGTCACTGCGTCCAATGAAGCCGTTCCAGGCGCGACGGTCATCGGGTCGACTGGCGGCGCCGAAGTGAGGACCGTCACCGGCGACGACGGCGCGTTCCGCTTGGATCTGCCCGGCGGCGATGTCCGCATTCGAGTCGAAGGCAGGAACCTCATCCCGCAAGAAAGAACAGTGGGGGCGGATCAGACAGCAACCAACATGCGGCTGGAGGTATCCTACGTGATTCCTCCAATCCACCAGAGCGTCGTCATCACGGCGTCATCGATGCAGCCCGGACTCTACGCCATCAACGACGAAATCTACCGCAGAACACTGTTCGCGCGCGACGACCAGCTTCTCGAAACGTTGAATGCCGGCATCAACGCCGGCCAGCACGAGGGCGGCGGAAAGTCGCTGGAAATTCGCCGCTTCGGATTCAATACCGATCACGGGGGCGTCAGCGGCGGTCTGAAAGTTCTCGTTGATAACGTTCAACAGAATCAAGGAACGCAGGGACACGGGCAAGGCTATCTGGGCGCCCTGAAATCGGTGACTCCCGAGCTCGTGGACTCTGTCGATATTGTCGACGGCCCGTTCGGCGCCGAATATGGAGACTTCTCCGGTCTCGGAGTCGTGCACATCCGCCTGAAAGAAAGCCTTCCTAATCCCGGAACAGTTCGCATTCAGCGCGGCGCTTTCGGAAGTTTTCGCGGGTTTGCCGCCTATAGCCCGATGCTCGGTGAGGCAGCGGCATTTCTAAGCTACGAAGGTTCGCGAACAGACGGCCCGTTCCAAAATCCCTTGGGCTATCGGCGCGACAACATCTCCGGCAATTACACGCGCCATCTCGGCCCCGATCAGGACCTGGGTCTCAAGATCAATTTCGGCCGGAATGATTTTTCTTCCTCCGGCCAGATTCCGCTGGACCTGGTCGCCCAGGGAGAGCTGGACCGTTTCGGCGCGATGGATCCCTCCAATGGCGGACGCGTCCGGCTCGGCACTGCCGGCATCTATTACCGGAAGGCCTTAGAGTCCGGCGGCGCTTTCAAAATGGATGGCTTCCTGAGCCGTTCACTGTTCGACCTGTATTCGAACTTCAGAATGTTTCTGAATGATCCTGAGCGCGGCGACGGCATCCAGCAACACGATTCACGCTACCAGGAGGGTTTTAACACACAGTTTCTTCATCCCCATAAGATCTTCGGGAACCAGGCGGTCCTGACTGTGGGTTCGAATTTCCACGACAACCAAATCAATGTCGGCCTGTTTCCCAGCCAGAACCGCGAACCGTTCGGCGTGACGACGCGCGCATTCGTGCATGTCACCAACGCCGCGGGGTATGTTCAGCAGAACGTCGCCTTGTTTCGCTCGCGCGTACAGCTTACCGGCGGACTACGATGGGATTATTTCCGGTTCAATGTCGATGACCAGGTAGACCCAAGCCTGTCGGGAACCGAAGGCGACGCGATATTCCAGCCAAAGTTCGGATTGACGTACTCGCCGGCCTCCGGCGTTCCGCTCACTCTCGCTTTCAACTACGGACGCGGAATCAACACACAGGACGCGCGCGGCGTGGTTCAAAATCCCGCGGCGCCCAAGATTGCGATGACCGACTTCTATCAATGGGGCGCGTCGTTCCGCCCGCGCGGAGCGGCGGTCTCAGCGAGCGTCTTCCTGATCGACCGCTCGAATGAACAGGTGTATATCCCGGATGACGGCAGCCTCGAGCTCTCCGGTCCGACGCGTTCTTATGGCTTCGAAAGCAAGACATCCATTCCGCTAACCCGCCGCCTGACGCTGACCGGAGGCGTCACTCAGATTCTGGAGGCGTATTATCGCGATACGTCGCCCAGAATCTACGTCGATAGCGCCCCACCCACTGTCGCCAACGCCGCGCTTACGTTTTCCGGATGGCGCGGATTTTATAGCTCGCTGCGATGGAGGCATGTTGGAAATTACCGGCTCGACGGACTCGATCCGAACATTCGCGCCAGCGGTCTCGACGTGGTGGATATTGCGGTGACGAAGTCGCTCGGTCCGTTTGCAGATTTCAACCTGCAGATCGACAACGTGTTGGACAAGGATTACTACGAAACCCAGAACTACTTCGAGTCGCGTGTGAGCCCAACGGCGCCGGCCGTTGAGCGGATTCATGGGACGCCTGGATATCCGTTTGGCCTCACGGTCGGCGTGACGTTGCGTTTCGGGGAGAAATAAAGCCGGCAGCCAGCCGCCGGGCTACTGCGCCGGCGCCAGTCGCGCAGCCAGCGTCGCGGCGGGATGCGTGCAAAGCACGTCGGGCGCGGCTTTCCGGGCCAACCGCGACAGGGCCGCCGCGCGTGTCAGCCACCGCTCACGGCGCGGAGTCCAGCGGAATCCAAACTCGCGACGGAGCCGTTCCGGCAGAAGCCCAATACCGATGGCGCTTCCCGCCAGCAAGGCGATTCCTGTAGGACACGGAGCGAAAAGAGCGTCCACGATCCTCCTGGAGTCATCGCTGACCGTGATGGCGCCGCCATCCAACATCGCTTCCATGTAGCGCTCGAAAGCATCGTAAGTCGCAGGCGTGATCGCTTCAGGTATGCCGAACAACGCCGCCGCAATCAAGCTGTCACGGTAGTAGCTTTCACGTTCGCTCCTGCTGAGCGGCCGGACAAACAGATCGTAAACGCGAAACGTGGAATCCGTGATCGTGCTCAGCACCCATAGCTTGAGAACCGGATCATTCGCGTCGTACGGAGTCCCCGCCGGAAACATTCCCGCCTGTGCGCGCAGCACTCCGTTGACGCTCTCGTGCCTCCGGTTGATGGCGCGAACCGCGCGCAGCGCGAAATCACGGCTGCCGAAAGTGATGGCCGCCGCCGCCATGGATGTACGGAACAATCGCCCGAGGCGGTGTTCGCGAAACTTGCTGTGTTCAGCCACCCCGGCTGCGACGAGCGGGTGCGCAATCTGCATCAGAACGGCGCGCGGCCCTGCCAGACTGACGGCGACTTCACGGTTGACCCGCCAGAACGTGGAGGCTGGAGAAAACAGCGGCGGTTTCATCCCACTCCCCGCTACGGCTTCTTCGGGTCGAGCTCGAGCGCGACGGAATTGATGCAGTACCGCAGCCCGGTGGGTTTGGGACCGTCCGGGAATACATGGCCCAGGTGGGCTCCGCAGGCGCTGCACGTTACTTCCGTGCGGATCATGCCGTGACTGCGGTCTTCTTCCGTATGCACGCTCTCTGCCGCAAGGGGTTGATAGAAGCTCGGCCAGCCAGTTCCGGAGTTGAACTTCGTGTCGGAATCAAACAACGCGGCGCCGCAGCAAACGCAGCGATACACGCCCGGTTCCTTCGAGTCGTAGTACTTGCCCGTAAACGGGGGTTCTGTACCCTTGTTTCTGCAGACGTAATATTGTTCAGGCGTCAGTTGTTCTTGCCATTCTTCATCGGATTTCTGAATCTTGTTCCGCATAGGCATATTTTCACGCATTCGCGTCATTCACGGCTACCTGGATCTGCGTAATCTGCGGCGAATCTGGCATACTCGCCTCATGAAAAAAATCAAGATTCTCCTTGCCGTCATTGCTCTGGCCCTATTGCTCGGGGCCGTGGCCGTCTGGGCTCTGTTTGACGTCAACAGCTATCGCGGCGCGCTGGAAGCGGAACTCGAGGGCCGCCTCCAACGCGACGTAACGTTGGGCGAGATGCATCTCGGATTGCTCCCCGTGCGGCTTCAGTTGGACAACCCGGTCATCGGCGAAGCCGAAGGGTTCCCAAGCTCCCAGCCGTTCTTGAGCGCGCGCAACCTGGACGTTTCCGTCAGCCTCTATTCATTGATCCGCGGCGTCATCCAGATCGAGCGGATCCATATCGAGCAGCCGCTTGTTGAACTGGTGAAGCGCGCAGACGGCGTCTGGAACTTCGCGTCCCTTGGCGGCCCGGATGCACGCGGCGGCAAAGCAGCCGGCGCCGCCGACAGCGAGAGCCAAGCAGGCCAGCCCTTCTCACTGGACCGCCTCACGATTCACGACGGCCAGATTGCCGTTGCCGTCCATCGAGGCGAACAGTCCACTCGCACCGTCTACGATCACATCGATCTGACGCTGGACAACTACGCGCCCGGCCAGGCCTTCTCATTCGATCTTGCTGCACACATTCAAGGACAGGGCGCCCAGGAGATCCGGCTGAAGGGGGAAGCCGGTCCCGTTCCGACGGACGATTTCGCGGCCGCGCCGTTTCGTGGAACGCTCACGGTGAATGAAGTCGGCGTCGAAGGCCTGCGGCAATTCCTGGATGTCGACGTGCTTTCCGACGCTCAAGGCCGGCTGTCGGGCGCCGCAGAAATTGCGAGCCAGACCGGCAATCTCACGGCTGCGGGCAAACTGAAGGTCGATGGCGCCCGGGTTCGCGACGTCGACGTCGGATATCCCATCGAACTCGATTACGATCTAGCCGCAAAGCTTGCCGAAGGCGTGCTTCATATCCGGAGCGCCACGCTGCTATTGGGCAAGACCCCCTTCTCCGTTTCCGGCGCCGTTGACATGAATGCCAGCCCGGTGACCATGGACCTCCAGATGACGTCCGGCCAGGCTTCAATCAGCGAACTTGCCCGGCTGGCATCCGCCTTCGGAATCGCGTTCGCGCCGGGCGCTGATGTCGCCGGCGTGGTCAGCGGAACGGTGCGCGCCCAAGGACCGGTCGGCAAGCCGACGCTGTCGGGAACCGTCGCGGCGCGCGATCTCCGGATTTCCGGCAAGGATGTTCCTCAGCCTGTAGAAGTCAAATCCATCGACCTGGCGCTGACGCCGGATGAAATACGCTCCAACGACTTCGCCGTCAAGTCGGGACAGACGACGGTCGCGGCGCGGTTTGCGATTCGGCAGTACACCGCGCCTACCCCGGCGATTGATGTTGGGCTTCGCGCGCCTTCGGCAACCTTGCCCGAGATTCAATCCATTGCGAGGGCCTATGGCATCAAGGGACTCGATCGCATCAGCGGCAATGGCGCGTTGAATCTCAACCTCAATGCCAAGGGGCCGCTGCGCGCCATGAGCTCGACCGAGATCACCCGGGCCTTGAACGGCGACATTAACTTGGATTTCGGCGCTATTCGGATTGCGGGGTTCAACGCAGCGAATGAACTGGGGGCGATCGGCGGTTTTCTTCAACCGCAGCAGGCCAATTTGGATTTCACGGAGATTCTTCGTTTGACAGGACGCCTGGCTGTCAAAAACGGCATTGCCGAAACCAATAACCTCCGCGCCCAACTGGATGTGGCGAGCCTTGCAGCGGCGGGCACGGCGGATCTTGCCGCTGAAACGCTGAACCTGAAAGTTTCCGCCGTCTTCCCAAAAGCTGTGAGCGACAAGGCCGGCGGAACCGGCGTCGCGGGATATCTGAAAACAGCGTTGGCTAATAGTCAGGGCGAACTGGTGATTCCCGCTCTCGTCACGGGCCCTTTCGCTAAACCGAAGTTTGCGCCGGACGTCCAGACATTCGCGCGCATGCAGCGGGAGCGGCTGCTGCCGAACGTCAACAATCCGGCTGCAGCGGTTTCCACGCTGCTCGATTCCCTAACCCGCAAGCAGGAAGGCGAAGGAACCAAGGAGGAGTCGAAGCCTCGCGATAAGCTTCGTGGAATCCTGGACGGACTCCTCGGTCCGAAGCCGGCCCAGCAGGAGAAGTGAGGATGCGGTCCTTCAGAATTTTCAATTCTCATCCGGATGGACTGCAGCTCCGATGCGGTCGGCGTCTTGGGCCGTTCCACAGCCGCCGGCGCGCGGCAATCTACGTTCTTGATGCGCTTGCCATGCCGCCCGGCGGCGTGCCATGCTGCACGGCATCATCACCATGAGACGGCGCACTCTGCTCAAATCGGGCGCGATTGGGCTGGCAGCGGCGGCCTGCACTTCTCTGTCGAGTCAGCGCGGACCCGCGACGTCGCGCTTCCTGCTGAAGGGCGGCTGCGTGCTTTCGCTCGATCCCGCCGTGGGCGACTTCGATACGGCCGACGTCCTCATCGAAGGGTCGCGAATCGCAGCCGTCCGGCCCAACATTGAAGCTTCCGCGGAAGTCATCGATGCATCCAACATGATCGTCATGCCCGGCTTCGTCGATACCCATCGCCACGCCTGGCAGGGCGCCTTGCGGAACATCCTCCCGAACGGACTGCTGAGCGATTACGGACGCGACATCACGGGAACGGCCCGCGCTGCCTATCGTCCGGAGGACGCGCTCGTCGGAGATCTGGTCACCGCTCTGGGCGCGATCAACGCCGGCGTCACGACCATGCTCGACTGGTCCCACATCGGCAACAGTCCCGAGCATACCGACGCAGCCATTGAAGGGTTGCGCGAATCGGGCATTCGCGCCGTTTACGCCTTTGGAAGCGGCGTCGGCGGAACACAGAACCGGTTTCCTGAAGATATTCGCCGGCTCCGAAAACAGCACTTCTCTTCAGGCGACCAACTGTTGACCTTGGGTATGGCCGCGGGTCTGAACACGAACCAATGGCGGCTCGCACGCGAAGTCGGAGCGCTGATCACCGTCCATGTCAATGGAGCAAATCAGATCGTACAGGTTGCGAACTCTTTGGGGCCGGACGTCGCGTGCATTCATTGCACGAATCTTAGCGAAGCCGACTGGCAGGCCCTGGCGAAGTCCGGCGCGCACGTTTCCATTGCGTGCCCGATTGAAATGGAGATGGGGCACGGAATCCCGCCGATTCAGCAGGCGCTCGATCATGGAATCCGGCCTAGCCTGAGCACCGACGTCGAAACGCAGATGCCCGGGGAGTTCTTCACGCAGATGCGGTCGGTGTTCACGCTGCAGCGGATGCAAGCGCTCGCGCGGCAGCGCGCCGGGGAAACGAATCCGCCGAAGCTTCTCACGGTTCGGGAAGTCATCGAGTTCGCGACAATCGAAGGCGCCCGCGACAATCTGCTGGACAAGAAGGTCGGCACGCTGACTCCAGGCAAGGAAGCGGACGTGATCATGCTGCGCATGGACGACATCAACGTGATGCCCGTCAACAACGCCTATGGCGCGGTCGTACTAGGCATGGACGCCGGCAACGTGGATACCGTCTTTATCGGCGGAAAGCTCATGAAGCGTCAGGGCCGGCTTGTCGGCGTCGACCTCGACGGCGTTCGCCGCAGAGTTCATTCTTCACGCGACTACATCCTCTCGAAGGCGGGCTGGCCGCGCACGCGGCTGGGCGGGTATCTGCCGGGTCACTAAAAAGCTAGGGCGTCCACACCTGAGAAATCAGGGCCCGACGGGGAATTTGAAATTGGACGAGTCCTGCATTTCAAATCCGACATCCGAGATTTCTGATTGGACTGGCGCCGAAACAGTCCAATCTGCAATTTCGGATTTCGGATTTTGAAATGCAGGATTCGTCCAATTTCAAATTCCCCGTCCCCTGATAAGAAGATCAGAGTTGCCCACCCGCTTTGAAGAAGGCGATCAGTCCTCCCGCTCTCAGCATTTCCAGAAGGAAATCGGGCGGCGGAGGCGCTGTTAAGGACTTGCCTGTGGTCAGATTCAGAACAGATCCGTTTGCGATATCAATGCGCAGGCGGTCTCCGGTCTCGACCATGTCATGAACGCCCGGAGCTTCGAGAATCGGCAGGCCGACTTCATGTCCGCTTCTGTAGAAGGCCCGCGCAAAGCGCTCTGCAACGACGGCCCCGACGCCGGCGGCTTTGATTGCCTTCGCCGCAATGGCCTTTCCGGAGGAGCATCCGAAATTGCGGCCGGCCACCAGGATGTCGCCTTTCTGCAACTTCTGAGGGAAGTCCGGATTCAAGGTCTCCAGAAGGTGCTTCGCCATTTCGGCGAAGCCTTTCCAAACGACATGCGACGGCGTGATTTCATCAGTCGGAATATTGTGTCCGAACTTCCAGCAGTTGCCTTCGAATACTAAAGGTTCAGACATGATCGACTTCCTCCCGTTCATCAACTTCCAGACGGGCCCGCAGATCGCACGGCCATTCTATTGCTCCATCGAAGACTTCTTCAAGCATTGCTCGGCGTATAATGACCGCGCCCACAAAGCGCACCAGGAGTTCCAGGAGGATTCGATGAGACAACTGATTCTTGCAGCCGCCATTCTCATCTTCGCTGTACCCGCAGCGGCAGCGGACGTTGACGGGACGTGGACCGGCACGGTGTCCACGCCGGGCGGCGATTTTCCGGTCAGTTTTACATTCAAGGCCGACGGCGCGAAGTTGACCGGCTCGACGCTGGGGCCGGACGGCGGCGCGATCGCAATCCAGAATGGAAAAGTCGACGGCGATAACATTTCCTTCGACATCACGTTCGATTTTGGCGGAATGCCGGCGACGTTTTCCTATAAAGGCGTGGTTTCCGCCGAACAGATCAAGCTTTCAAGCGACTTCGGCGGCATGCCGTTCGAGTTCGTTGTGAAGAAGAGCAAACAGTAGGAGACATCCATGAACAAACTGCTTATCTCGATCGTTGTAACGCTCATTGCAGCATTGACAATTCTGCCGCCGGCCGTTTCCTCCGCCCAGCAAGGCGGCGCGCCGGCTGGGCCTGCAGCAGGCCCGGCGCCTGCTCAGGGCGGCGCGCCTGCAGTCGGCGCTCCGGCAGGACGCGGACGCGGCGGGCCTGCGGCGCCCGCCACCCAACCTGTTCCACCACGAGACGGCGAGCGCCACACGAGTTTCGTTCAGATCGCGCGCGCCGGCAACATCGACCTCCTCTTCGTCGGCGATTCCATCACGGACTGGTGGAGACTCGATACGCTGCGCGGCGGCGAGAAGGCGGGCAAAGCCGTGTGGGACCAGTTTTTCGCTCCCCTGAAAGCCGCGAATTTCGGGATCGCCGGAGACACGACGCAAGGCGTGCTCTGGCGCATGCAAAACGGCGAACTCGAAGGATTCAAGGCGAAGCTGATCGTCCTGATGCTTGGAACCAACAACATCAACCGCAATCCCAACGACGAGATCGCTGAGGGCAACCGATTGATTGTCGAAGAATTCAAGAAGCGACAGCCCCAGGCCAAAGTCCTCGTGCTTGGCATCTTTCCGAGGCGGCTCGGCGGCGAATCCGTTTCGGCGTCGATTAAGGAAGTCAATAGCCGCCTCGCAAAGCTGGCGGACAACAAGCAGGTTTTCTACATGGACATCGGCGACAAGTTTCTCGCGCCCGATGGAACGCTGCCGGCCGACGTCATGCCGGACGGGCTGCACCCCAATGAAAAGGGCTACCGGATCTGGGCCGAAGCCATCATCGGCAAGGTGAAGGAGCTGATGGGCTCGTGAGTTGAAACGTGGCGCCGGACAGCCTGATCGTTGAAGTCGACCGCCTCGTCTTCCGCTACGGCGGCGCGGAAGTGATTCATGGAATCTCATTCCACTTGAATCGCGGCGAGATTGTCGGGCTCCTGGGACCCAATGGCGCCGGCAAGAGCACAACGATCAAGATCCTTGCCGGCATTCTCTCGCAGACGATCGGGAAGGTCGCGGTTTGCGGTTTGAATCTTCCTGAGAACGCCGTCGACGTGAAAGCCCGCATTGGCTACGTTCCCGAGGCGGCCGGACTTTTCGAGAGCCTCAGCGGGCAAGAATTTCTCGAACTTTCCGGCCGTCTGCACGACGTCGACGAACGGAGTCTTCAGGCGCGCATCGACAGCCTGATCGAACGATTCGGCCTCGCAAAAGACCGGCGCCGGCGTCTGGAGTCCTATTCCAAAGGCATGCGCCAGAAGATCCTGATCGCCGCCGCGCTTCTTCACAATCCCCCGCTCCTTCTGATGGATGAGCCGCTGACCGGCCTCGACGTGGACGCTCAGATCATGGTTAAGGATCTCATTGCCGCGCTGGCAAAGGACGGCAAGACGATTCTCTACAGCTCCCACATTCTCGAGGTCGTCGAGAGAATCTGCGACCGCGTTCTGATCATTCACCAGGGAAATCTCATCGCCGACGGGACCATGGCCAGCCTGAGGGAAACAACGCGGCAGTCCACGCTCGAAGAGGTTTTCCGCCAGTTGACGCACAAAGAAGGAGCGCCCTCCTCGCATATGATGGACGTCATCGAGAAACTGCATTCGTGAATCAACGGATCGAACGTCTGAAAGCCGCGGCGCAACGCCGCTTGCGCGGGCCCGTCTTTTCCGCAGGGCTTCGCAGTCTGGGAGTGGATCCGAAGCGCTACTGGCTGCTGATGGATCTCTTCCACAAGCTGGGGGCGAGGGAAGAAATACAAGGCAGTTCCGACCGGCGGAAGATAGAACTCCGAGTGTCTGCCTTCATCTCTTTCGTCGTCAGCGGCGTCATCGCCGTTGCGGCGGCCTGGTTCGGAGCGCCGGCGTGGGGCGTGATTGCCGTAGCGCTCTCGCTGACCGCGTTTGTCCTGATTCCGACGATGTTATCGGAAGCCGCCAACAGCCTGGTGCATCCGGAAGAAGGTCTGGCGCTCGCGCACTATCCCATCAACGGCGCCACGTACACGAGCGCGAAACTCTCGCGTCTGCTTTTCATCGTGACGCACCTGGTCCTCGCGTGGAATCTCGCGCCGGCGGCGTTGACTCCGTTCATGAACGGCGGCCGGTGGTGGATGCCGGCGTTGTATCTCGCAGCCGCCTTTGCTTTGGGAATTCTGATCGGGCTCTTCTGCTGCGGGATATTCGGCGTCTTAATGCGGTTCGTCCCGCCGCGGCGTATGAAGTCCGCGGCGCAATTAGTCCAGGCGCTTCCTTTTGTCATCTTCATGCTTGCAGGCCTGTCGGGCCGCGAGACCGTAATGAACATACGCAATTGGCTATCGGAACATGCCCGGTTCGCTGCAGCCATTCCTCCGTGGCTTTTCGTCGCGGCCGCCCTCGCTTCAGCGGGCGCTGCGACGATCTTCGGCGTCCGCTCGCTTTCAGCAGACTATCTGATTCGGGCGTCTTCGATGGTGCACGGCCGGGCGGACGTCCGCACGCGCCGGCGGCGACCGTTCCTGGGACTCGTCGTACGGGCCGCGTTCGGCGGTCAGGCGAGCCGCGCGGGGTTTGATTACACGCGGCGGATGATGGCAAGGGATTGGCAGTTCCGAAGACAGTTGCTCGAACTGCTTCCCCTCGCATTTCCATTGGCCGCCGCGTTCGGCGCCGTCGAGGCGTCGCCGTTTTCCGCAAGCTTTTCCTCTGCGCACATCATGCCGCATGCGCTCGGCTTCATTGTTTACATGATCTGCCTGCTGGCCGCTTTTGGAACAGATTACCGCGGAGTGTGGCTGTTTCAGCTCGTTTCGAAGAGTGGATTGTCACGATTCGCCCGCGGCGTCCACGCGGCCTTCTGGATGACGTTGGTAATCGCGCCGCACGCGCTTCTCCTGCCGGTTTTCGCCTGGCTTTGGGGCGCGTCCGATGCTGCGTCGTTCGCGCTGTACAGCGCCACGGTTACAACGATGTACTTGGCCGCAGGGCTGCGCCGGATTCACGGCGTTCCCTTCGGGAAGCAGGTGAACCCGGTGAGGCCGGCGGCCGCCAGCCTGGGCATCGTCGGCCTCGCCGCGTTCGCGATCACGGCGTTGATTGCGGTGGGAATTCAATATGTCGTATTCCGCTCGCGGCTCTTGGTTCACGCGACCACGCTGCTCGCCGGACTTGCGGCGTTCCTCTGGACCCGCAGCTCGCTCGGCGCCTTCGAACTGCAGGTGCGTCATCATCTGGGGACGCTGGACGGGACTTCCACGATGATCTACACGGAAGTCGAGACGTGATCTTCGATCTGCGTAATCTGCGGCTAAGTCTTCTTCTGCGCGACCTGTCGCACGACCCCGAGAAACGCATCCAGCACCGGCGACTGTCCGCCGCGCTTGTACGCGACGGCGTACTCGATGGGCGGCGCGGACTGTTGAAGGGGACGGAAGACGATGTCTTTCCATAGATACCGGATGCTGGGAGCGCAAAACGCCAGGCCGAGGCCGGCGCGCACGAGCGTCAGGCTGGCGACGATGTTGTCCACTTCGTGCACGACGTGAAGATTGAAGCCCGCATTCCGGCACATCGCGGTGATGGAATCATGCAGGCCGGGCGTCACCCGTCGCGGGAACAGAATGAAACGCTGGTCCGCCAGCGCGGCGACCGGCACGCGTTTGTGGCGCGCGAGCGCGTGTCCCTTGGGGAGCGCGACCCACAATGGCTCTTTCTTGATCGGTTCCAGGGTCAACGTCGTGTCGTGGATGGGCAGCGTCACAAAGCCCACGCGAATGCGTCCCTCGCGAAGGCTCTCGATCTGCATCCCGGTGCTCATGTACTGCAGCTCGATATGGACTCCCGGATAGCGGTCGGCGAAGGTGCGCAGCGTCTCCACGAGGATCTCGTTCACGCCTCCGGGAGCGCCCACGGACAAATGTCCGATCTCGCCCTCGCTGGCGCGCGCGGCGACCTTCGCGAAGTGGTCCACCTGGCTTAATACCTGATGCGCTTCGCTGACGATGCGTCTTCCGGCTTCGGTCAGCCGGACTTCGCGTTTGGTCCTTTGAAAAAGCCGGACGCCCAGTTCCTCTTCGAGCTGGCGGATCTGCTGGCTTAACGGCGGCTGGCTGATGTTCAAACGGATCGCCGCGCGGCCGAAGTGGAGTTCCTCGGCGACGGCGACCAGATACCGCAAATGACGAAGCTCCATTATTCTCAGTCGCCCCCAAAATTCGGTTCTGGAGCCGCATGAAGATATCAGAGCCCGAGCCGTGCATTCCAGCGAAAGCGCCGGCGGGCGCAGGCCGTCACGATACTGGAGCCGTCTCAGTGAAATGTATTGGAATCGCCGGAGGAGGGGGCATATCCTCGGCGACGGAATTGGAAATTGGACGAATCCGGGATCTCAAATCCGAAATCCGAAATTGCGAATTGGACTGCCGTTCGAACCGAGCCACGTCCAATCAAAAATTTCGGATTTCGGATTTGAGATCCCGGATTCGTCCAATTTCCAATTCCACTAACTTCATATATTCGGGAGGCTTCCGTGACAAGGACCCTCGTAGTTTTCGTCACCACCCTATTTCTCCTCGCTCCCATCAGCGTCTTCGGGCAATCTGGCGACATGCCCGCGAGCCGCTTTTTCACAGCCTCAGACGGGGTCAAGATTCATTACCTCACCGCGGGAGCAAGCGGTTCATGGGTGGTGCTGATCCACGGCTACATGGACTCGGCCCAGCGCATGTGGTTCACAACCGGCATTGCGCCTGAGATTGCCAAGAGCCATCGTGTCGTCGCGATCGACAATCGCAATCACGGCCAAAGCGACAAGCCGCAGCCCGGAGGCGCGGGACGCGCCGAGGACGTAATCGAATTGATGGATCATCTCAAGATCCAGAAAGCCCACATCCACGGCTATTCCATGGGAGGCGCCATCACGGGCCGGCTCCTCGCCTTGATCCCGGACCGCTTCATTACAGCCGGCTTCGGAGGCTCCGGCCTCGCGGAGACGGATCCGGAATTGCGGGCTCGCGCCGCCGCGATGGATGCTGCTCTTCCGAAAGCGCAAGGCGCCGCCGCGGAAGCGATGGACCGATTCCGCGCACGGGTCACAGCGGCCCGGCCTGCAGCGGGTCCGCCGGCTCAACAGGCTGGTCCCACGCCCGATCTGTCCAAGCTCTCGATTCCCATACTCGCGGTCAACGGGGCCTTCGATGCTCCCTACTCCAAAACTCATCGGCTGTGGCGCGAAGCGAAGATTTTCCAGAATGTCATTCTTCCCGGAGAAACGCATCTGACGGCTGTGGCCGTGGGCGGCCCGATGCCGCGCCTGTACATTGATTCGATCTCGAAGTTTATCGACATGTACGACGAGCGCAGGTAGGATTTCCAAATCGGAGGCGCCATGCAGATAGATCGAAGACATTTTCTGGCAAGTATCGGCGGCGCGGCCGCCGTGAAGGCGATGAGCCATGAAGCGCGGGCGGAAGCGCTGGAAGCCTACATGATCCAGCAACTGAACGCGACTTCAACCCAAGGCCGCCGCTTCCCGACCGTCGCGGAAATCGAATCGCGCATCGAGACGCGCCATTACCGGCGCGGCGTCGGCAACCTGTTCCTCATGACCGACCCGAATGCAAAAGTCCGGAAGCTGGAACCCATGCCGGCGAAACCCACGTTCCTGGACTTCTTCCGGCTTCGCTTTCAGCAAACCAGCAATCACGTGCTTCAAAGCGCCAACCGCGCGCTAAAGACCGGCATGTCGGAAGAAATCGTGCTGGCCTGCCTGCTCCACGACACCGTGCACGCGCTGATCAAGACCGATCACGGATACTGGGGCGCGCAACTCTACGCTCCCTACGTTCCGGAAAAAGTGACCTTTGCCATTCGCTACCACCAGGCGCTCCGCTTCTACACGGATAAGGAAGCGGGCTACGAATATCCGGATCTCTATCGCAACCTGTTCGGCGAGGACTACACGCCCGCGCCCCACATCCAGGCGGATTACAAGATGCTGCGGAATCATAAGTGGTACATGGAACCGCGCATGGTGACCGTGAACGACCTGTATTCTTTTGAACCCGGCGTCGTTGTCACGATCGAACCGTTCCTGGACATCGTGGGCCGGTATTTCAAACAGCCCAAAGAAGGCCTCGGCAACGATAACAGCCCCGTCGCCCATATGTGGCGCACGATCGCGAATCCCGACGCGCCGCTGTAGGGATTGAGGCATTCTGGCCCACTGCCGCCTTCGGCGGCTTGAGAAGCGTTTACTCCCCCTTTGGGGGGAGAGCCGCCGAAGGCGGCAGGGCCATAGACCGCGCCTACAGTCCCTCGCCCTCCGATACTCAACGCATCTCAGTGAAATGTATTGGAGTTCCCGTAGACGGACCGAATATTCTCGCCCCAATTTCGTTCCAGTACGAGCGGGGTGGAGGGCTGAATGGTCCAGAATCAGGAATTCTCCGTGGAGCGCCGCGACTTGCTGCGGAGCGCGGCGGGGGTTGCAGCGGCGGCCGCAATCGGCAATCTCAGCAGCGCGCAGGCGCAGCAGGACGCCGGCGCGAGCCGTTTCTTTCCGGGCTTCAAGACATTCAAAGTACAGACGTCCGGCGCAACGATTAACGGCGTGATCGGCGGGCAGGGACCGCCGCTGTTACTTCTTCACGGCGCGCCGCAGAGTCATATCTCATGGCGTCTCATCACGCCGGAGCTGGCGAAAAGCTACACCGTGATCGCGACGGATCTTCGCGGATACGGCGACAGCAGCAAGCCTCCAGACGGCGAGAACCACTCCAACTATTCAAAGCGCGCGATGGCGCAGGATCAGGTCGAAGTGATGCAACACTTCGGGTTCGAACGATTCCCCGTCGTCGGACACGACCGCGGAGGACGCGTCGCGCAGCGCATGGCGCTCGATCATCCGCAGCGGGTGACCAAGTTGGCGGTGCTGGATATCGTTCCCACCTACTACCTCTACACCCACGTCACGCTCGGTTTCATCCAGGCCTACTTCCACTGGTTCCAAAACGTGCGGCCGGCCCCGATCCCCGAAGACGCCATCAAAGCGCAATACGAAGGACGTCGTCCGCCGGCCAACGACGTTCAGGCCGAATATTTCCGCGTTTCTTCCGATCCCGCCAACATCCACGGCATGTGCGAAGACTACCGGGCCGCAGCCTCCATCGACCTCGATCATGACAAAGCCGACCTCGACAAAAAAATCGCATGCCCGCTGCTGACGCTCTGGGCTCAGACCGGAGCCATGGGGCGGATGTACGACGTTCTGTCGATCTGGAAGGAGCGTGGAACCAACGTCACAGGCAAGGGCCTTCCCGGGGGCCACAACTTGCAGGAGTCCTCGCCGGCAGAGGTCTTGGCGGAACTTCAGCCGTTCCTGCGTGGATAAGCTCTCGATGCATGCGGAGGTATATCGAATGTTTCCAGGTTGTTGGACCCCCTGCCGCCTTCGGCGGCTCTCCCCCTCAAAGGGGGAGAAAACGCCATGTTTGCCAAGCTATTGCTCCCCCTTCGAGGGGGAGAGCCGCCGAAGGCGGCAGGGCGTCCAAGAGAGCTTCATCTTGATCGCGCTATTCCTGATCTCGGCGGCCACGGCCGCTGCAAACGGCGTCACGTTGGCCGATGCAGCACGCGCGCGTGATATCGCGGCAGTGCGCTCGATGCTGACCGACGGTCCGCGCGTGGACGTCAACGCGCCAGGCATCGACGGAACGCCGGCGTTGCATTGGATCGTCCGCATCGATGACGTCGAGACCGCTCAGATGCTCATCCGCGCCGGCGCCGATGTGAATCTTGCCAATCGCTACGGAATCCGGCCCCTCTATCTGGCCTGCGCCAATGCCAACGCCGACATGGCGCGGCGCCTGCTCGACGCCGGCGCCGATCCCAACGCGCTCGACCCTGCGGGCGAACCGGCGTTGTGGACCGCTATCCGCGGCGGAAGCTTCGAAACTGTCCGGCTGCTTCTTGATCGCGGTGGCAAGCTGGACTTCAAGGACTCGTCCGATCAGACGGCGTTAATGTTGGCGGTTCGGGAAAACCATCCCGATATGGTGCGGCTTCTGATCGATCGCGGCGCAGATGTGAAGGCGAAGACCCGCGTCGGGCCGACGCCGGGGTGGGTCTTGCCGAACTCCGTCCCGGGCTTCTCCCACGGCGTCGGCATCGTGCGCGGCGGCCTGCCGGAGCGTGGTTCGCGCTACCTGATTCCCGGCGGCCTTTCCGCGCTGCTTTACGCCGCCCGCGACGGCCGCTTGGAATCCGCGAAAATTCTCGTCGCCGCCGGCGCCGACGTCAACGATACGGATCCGAACGGAATCCACTCGCTGCTGATGGCCATCACGAACAACCAAATGGAAACCGCACGCTTCCTGCTCGATCAAGGCGCCGACATCCATCACAGCGACTGGTACGGACGAACTCCGCTTTGGGCCGCCGTCGAAACGCGCAACATGGATCTGCACAACGTGACGTACAAGAACGACGTCGACCGCACGCCCGTCCTCGAGCTCATCAAAGTTCTGCTGGAGCGCGGCGCCAATCCGAACTCGCGCACGAAGGAAGTCCCGCCGATCCGCAGATTCATGCTGCCGACGACGGGCTCTCTCTCGTGGGTCGATTTCACCGGGCAGACTCCTTTCATCACTGCCGCTTTGTCCGGAGACGTCACCGTGATGCGCCTCCTGCTCCAGCACGGCGCGGATCCGAAGATTCCCACTTTTGCGGGAACCACTGCGCTGATGGCCGCAGCCGGCGTCAATTGGGTCGTTGCGCAGACCTATGACGAGGGCCCTGAAGCCTTGCTCGAAGCTGTGAAGCTGTGCTGGGAACTCGGTTTGGATGTGAACGCTGTGAATTCGATGGGCGTTACCGCCGTCATGGGCGCCGCCAATCGCGGATCCGACGACATCATCCGGTTTCTCGTTGAGAAAGGCGCCCGCCTCGACGTGAAGGACAAGGAAGGCCGCACGCCGTTGACGTGGGCCGAAGGCGTGTTTCTCGCGACTCATCCGGCGCAGCCGAAGCCGAGTTCGATTGCGCTGATCAAGGAATTGATGGAGAGGTCACGGTGAGGAGGGTGAGTCTAGTGCGCAGAGGCGGGGGCGAGGGAATTTACTCCCCCTTCGAGGGGGAGAGCCGCCGAAGGCGGCAGGGGGTCAAGAAGAACTTCCTACTGTTGCACGCAATCTATATGAACAAGGCCTGGCTGCTTTGGATCGTCAGCATCGGATTCGTGTTCTTCATTGCGCGCGACGCCAACGCCGTGCTCCCCACACAGTCTCCTTCGCCCGCCGGCCAGGCGTTCCTCAATCAGTACTGCATCACGTGTCACCAGGACCAGCCCTCCAACACAACCGGGCTCTTCCTCGACAAACTCAACCTCGACCGCGTCGGACCCGACGCGGCAATTTGGGAGCGCGTCGTCCGGAAGATCCGCACCGGAATGATGCCGCCAAGCGGGGCGCGCCGGCCGGAACGCGCTGTTTTGGACGCCTTCGCGGCAGAGCTTGAAGGGCGCCTCGATCGTGAAGCGGCGCAGAATCCAAATCCCGGGACTCCTGCACTGTATCGGTTGAATCGAACGGAATACGCCAACGCGATCCACGACCTGCTGGCGCTGGACATCGACGTGGCGACGCTGCTGCCCGCCGATGATTCCAATGAAGGGTTCGACAACATCGCGGACGCTCTGGGCGTTTCCCCATCGCTCATCCAGGGTTATGCCCTGGCGGCGATGAAGATCAGCCGGCAGGCCGTGGGCGATCGCACGCTGGCGCCGTCACAGGTCACCTATCAGGCCCCGCCGGGTCTCGCGCAGGACCGACACATTGAAGGCCTGCCGCTCGGAACGCGGGGCGGCATGTTGATCCGGCATACATTTCCGCTCGACGCGGAGTATCAGATCGGTACGGGCGGGGCTCGCGGCGGCCTGGCTGCAGGAGTCGATATCACGGTGGACGGAGTTCAAGTCCCCGTTGCGCGCGGCGGCCGCATTCCTGTGCGTGCGGGACCACACACGATCGGCGTCGCGATGCTGGACCAGAGGAGAGCCGGCGGGGTCGACGAGCAGTACTCCGACTTCCGAAACAATGCCGCGTTTCCGGTTGCCGGCGGCGTCCAAAGCATCGTCATCACCGGTCCGTTCAACGCCGCCGGCCCTGGAGAAACGCCGAGCCGGAAGCGGGTCTTCGTGTGCTATCCGGCCGGTCCCCAGGAAGAGACGGCCTGCGCACGTCAGATCCTCACGGCCCTCGCGCGGCGCGCCTTCCGCCGGCCCCCGACCGATCGTGAGATCCAGACGCTCCTGCAATTCTTCAATGAAGGGCGCGCCGACGGCGACTTCGAAACCGGCGTTCAGCACGCGCTGGCGCGCATTCTGATTTCGCCGCGATTTCTGTTCCGCACCGAAGAAGAACCCGACAGCGTGCGCGCCGGACAGGCGTATCGCGTGAGCGATCTCGCCCTGGCGTCCCGTCTGTCGTTCTTTCTCTGGAGCAGCATTCCCGACGATGAGCTTCTGGACGCCGCCATTCAGGGAAAACTCAGCGACCCGCGCGTCCTGGAGCAGCAGACTCGGCGCATGCTTCAGGATCCGAAATCGGAAGCCTTGACCAAGAACTTCGCCGGCCAATGGCTGTTCCTGCGCGAACTGGCGACCGTGCAGCCGGACACGAAAGAGTTTGATGAGAACCTGCGCCAGGCGATGCGGCGGGAAACCGAGTTGCTTTTTGACAGCATCGTCCGTGAAGACCGCCCTCTCGTAGAGCTGCTCGACGCGAACTACACGTTTCTCAACGAACGGCTCGCCCGTCATTACGGCGTCCCCAATATTCGAGGCGACTACTTCCGGCGCGTGTCCCTCGATGCGAACAGTCCCCGGCGCGGACTGCTCGGCCACGCAAGCATCCTGACCGTCACGTCGATTGCGAACCGCACGTCGCCGGTGTCGCGCGGCAAGTGGATTCTCCAGACCGTTCTCGGAACTCCGCCGCCGGCGCCCCCGCCGGGCGTGGAAACCAATCTGGATGCGGATCCCAAAGCCGCCAAGCCCCGTTCCCTGCGCGAGCGCCTGGAGATGCACCGCACGAATCCCGTGTGCGCGTCGTGCCACAAGATCATGGATCCGCTCGGATTCGCGCTGGAGAACTTCGATCTCATCGGAAAGTGGCGCGAAATGGACGGCGCCGTCCCGATCAATGCGTCGGGAACTCTGGTGGACGGAACGCCGGTATCCGGTCCGGCGGACGTGCGCAAGGCGATCCTGGACCGGTCGGATTCCTTCATCACGGCCGCAACGGAAAAGCTGCTGATGTACGCGCTTGGCCGCGCCGTCGGGTACTACGACATGCCGACGGTCCGTTCGATCGTGCGGGAAGCGGGCAAGAACGAACACCGGTTTTCGTCGCTGGTTTTAGGGGTCGTCAAGAGCGCTCCCTTCCAGATGAAGGTGAAGAAGAGTTGAGAGGAGCTATCAATGGCATTCATCACTAAACAACATCTCTCGCGCCGCACATTTCTCCGCGGCGCCGGCGCCGCGATCGCTTTGCCGTTTCTCGAATCCATGGTTCCCGCCGCGACGCCGTTAGCCCAAACGGCCGCTGCGCGGCCCACGCGGTTCGGCGCCATCTACGTTCCGCACGGCGCAACGATGGACAAGTGGACGCCGGCTAAGGACGGCGCCGACTTCGAATTTTCGGAAATCCTCCAGCCGCTCGAACCGTTCCGCAAATGGGTGAACGTTGTCAGCGACCTTGCCCATCCGCAGGCCTATGGCAGCGGTTCCGCGACCGCCAATCACAACCGGTCGGCTGCCGCGTTCCTGAGCGGCGCGCATGCGAAGGAAGGCCCGCAGCCGCACTTGGGGGTCACGATGGACCAGGTCGCCGCGCAAAAAATCGGACAAGACACTCCTCTTCCCTCGATGGAAATGATGATCGAAGGCGCGACGCTCAGTTGCGAGGGTTTGAGTTGCGCCTATCGCAACACGATCTCGTGGTCCGGACCTACGTCTCCGCTGCCCATGCAGCAAAGCCCGCAGGTGATCTTCGAGCGGTTGTTCGGGGATGGAAGCACCGAAGCCGTGCGGCAATTGCGGCGGCGGCAATCCGTCAGCCTTCTCGATTCAGTGATGGAAGAAGTGCCGTCGCTCCAGCAGCGGCTGCCGGCCGCCGATCGCGTACGTCTCGATCAATACCTGACGGACGTGCGGGAGATTGAGCGGCGAATTGAGAAGGCCGGCCGTCAGCTCTCCGCCGACTTGAAGCTGCCCACGCCGCCGGTTGGCGTTCCAACGGATTTCGAAGAACACATTCAGTTGATGTTCGACCTCCAGGTTCTGGCCTGGCAGGCCGACATCACGCGCGTCGCGACGCTCTTGATGGCGAAAGAACTGAGCGGCGCGGTCTATCCGAAGAGCGGCGTGCGCGACGCGTTTCATACGCTCTCGCATCATTCGCACATTCGGGAAAACAAGGACCGGTTCGCCGTGCTGAACCGGTACCACGTCACCGTCTTCACGTACCTGCTGGATAAGCTGAAATCCACGCCGGACGGCGACGGAAGTCTGCTGGATCACTCGATGGTCCTGTACGGGAGCGCGATGGGCGACGGCAACGAACACAATCACGAGCCGCTGCCCATCATTCTGGCGGGAGGCGCTTCAGGGCGTCTCCGAGGGGGGCGTCATCTTCGGAATCCGAAGGGGACGACCATGTCGAACCTGCTGCTTGCCATGCTTCACAAGCTGGAAATCCAGACCGAGAAGTTCGGCGATAGCACTGGGGTATTGGAAATCTGAACCCGTTGGAGGGGGTAATCTGATGCAAGTCCAAAGACTCGTCGTTGCAGCGGCGCTGCTGTGTTTCGTCGTCTCCGGCAGCGCCTTCGCGCAAGTCAACTCGGCCATCGGCGGCACCGTGCAGGACGCCACGCAGGCCATGGTCCCAGGCGTCGCCATCACGGCGGTCAATACACAGACCGGCGTGCAGTCCACGACGCTCAGCAATGAAGCCGGCGCTTATAACTTCCCTGCCCTGCTTCCCGGAGTCTACAAAGTCACGGCCGAACTCTCGGGATTCAAGCCGGTCACATACAACGACGTTCAATTAAGCCCGGGCGTCCCGGTCCGCTTGAACTTCACGCTCGAAGTCGGCGGCGTGACGCAGTCGGTGGAAGTGGTGGTTTCTTCTGACAGCGCAATCGCGGCGGCGTCATCGTCAATCGGTGAAGTGCTGAATGAAAAGCGCGTCGTCGATCTTCCAATTACCAGCAATAACGTCCTCGATCTGGTCCGGATCTTGCCCGGCTTTCGCGAAAGTCCGGGAGGCAACGCATTCGACTCGTTTGCGGGGCTCGGCTCCGACACTGTGAACACCACTCGTGACGGACTGAGTGTAACCGACGGCCGATTCAACAACGGAGTCTTCGCCACCACAACCATCAACCCGGATTTGGTAGGCGAAGTACGCATGATCCTGACTCCGGTCGATGCGGAATACGGCAGGGGTAATGCTCAGGTTCAGATCTTCACGCGTTCCGGGACGAATCAGTATCGCGGCGGCGCCGTGTGGAATGTGCGAAATTCGGCGCTGGACCCCAACACCTGGCTGAACAATCACACGCCCGATCTGGTCGAAGGGACTCCAACGACGCAGCGGAACTGGTCGAACAACAATGAGTACACGGTCAGTTACGGCGGTCCGATCGTGAAGAACAAGACGTTCTTCTTCGCTCTATGGGAACAGAACATTCATAAGGAGCGACAGGTCGTCTACGGCGGCGTGCTTACCGACACAGCCCGCCTGGGAGTCATACGCTTCTTTGATGGCTGGAATCCCGCGCGCTTCGGCGCCACGCCTACGGCTACGCCGACGGCGTCTGCAACCGCCGTCTACCCCGCCGTGGATCTGTTCGGCAATCCGGCGCCGCCGCCGATCAATCGAGACGGAACGCCATACACCGGTTTAGGCCTTCGCTGTCTGAGCGTGTTTGGGACTAGCCGCCTGGACCAGAACGGCAACATGGTCCCGTTTACGTCAGCCGATTGTCCCGGGGGTTCGATCATCCTGCCGACGGCGCCCAACACGTCCTGGGACAGCAACCGGACGGCGATCGATTCGACCGGCTTTATCTTCAATAAGCTTCTGCAGAAGATGCCCCGTGCGAATCATTTCGGAAACGTGACTCCGGCCCAGAATCTCGATGGCCTGAATACGGCGGCCGTGCGCTGGCTGCGCTCCCGCGGAGGAAACGACGACGGAAACACAACCTTAGGATTGGGCGACAACTGGGACCGCAAGCAATTCAACATCAAGGTCGACCACAATTTCAGCGCGAATCACAAATTCAGCGCCGGTTACACGCTGGAACAGAATTTTGCCGAGACCAGCTTGCCGGCGTGGCCGGGCGGCTATGGCGGAGACATCGTGCGCAAACCCCACGTGATTACCACCAACTTCACGTCGACGCTGGGTCCAAATCTCGTCAACGAAGCCAAATTCGGCCTACGGTACAACAAGACCGACAGCCGCGGCCCTTGGGAAAACGAGAACGCGGGCGCGATCTCGGACATCACAGGCTTTTTCTCCGGCGGAACGGATCCGGGATATACGAGCGCCGTCGGACAGACTTACCCCGTGATGGTCGGCGCAAGCGGCACCGGCAACGCGATCATCGGTCAGACCCAAGCCGTGTATAACTTCGCCAGCAACGGAAACGCCGGCGTGTTCAACCTCGCGGCTTCACACAACGGCAACAGAAACATCCTTCTCACCTTTGCCGATACCGTGAGCTGGACGAAGGGCAGACATGCTTTCAAATTCGGCTGGGAATACCGGCCAAGCTCATCGAAGGGCTACAGCAACATATCACCGAATCTTCCAACGCCTCGCGTTTACACCGGCGCCGGCGCTTTCCCCTCCCCGCTTACAACCACCGCGCCGCTCGGCGCCGGTACGTTGACGACCGTTCGGGGCGCCGCCGCTGCCTTGTCATACGTGTTATCCGGCTCTCTGAATCAAGTGGAGCAGGCGTACTGGATCGACAGCTACAAGGATGTCGAGAGCGGAACGTGGCAGAGCATCCTGACGAGTCAGGAGCCTTACCGTGATGTCGTCATCAATGAGATGACATTGTTTGCGAAGGACGACTGGAAGGTGACGCGGAACTTGACGCTCAATCTCGGCGTCCGCTGGGAGTACTACGGCTCGCCTTACGTCAAGGGCGGAATTGGAACGACGCCGCGCGGACTTGGCGACGGTCTGTTCGGCATCAGTGAGACCACAACCGGAGGCGCCTTCGACAACTGGCTGCTTCCTGGAGCGCCGGTCTACTTGAGCGGTTACGGGAACGTTCCAGCGGCCAACGCGTTTCAATGCACGTCCGGCGTGATCCAGGCGCCGGGTCTCCCAGCTTCAAACTGCAATACAGACCTTCTTACGACGCTGGACTTCTTCGGCCCCGACAGTCCCAATCCGGATATCCGCTCCATTCCCGCCGACTACAACAACTTCGGTCCAGCAGTAGGGTTTGCCTATCAGGTCCCGTGGTTCGGCGACGGTCGCACCACGATTCGCGGCGGATACCAGATCACTTTCACAGACGCGCGCGCGCGTAGTACATCGACGCTGCCGGGCGGAACACAGGCCGCCATCGGCAACAACCCGAGTACGGCCTTTAGTGTAACCGGATCTACTCAGTTGAGCGACGCGTTCCCCGGCGAGTATCTCGACCTCCGATCGATTTCGCGGGTTGTTCCCGGCCGGCCCATCGGGACGCCTTCAGCCGGTTCGTTGCCCCTGTATACGAGGGCAAGTACGACGACTTACGGCTGGTCGCCTGACTACGCGACCCCTTACATCCAGAATTTCAACCTTTCGGTTACCACCAATGTGCGACGCAATATGACTGTTGATGTCCGATATATCGGTACGCAGGCCAGAAAGCTTTTGGGCGATATCAACATCAACACAAACAGCGTCTACTACAACACGGAATTCCTCAACGCCCTCAACGAGGCGCGCTACGGCGGCGACGCGCCGCTGCTGACGCAGATGTTCGCTGGACTGAACTTTGGAAGCGGCGTCATCGGGCAGACTACTTCAGGCGGCGCGGCTTTGCGGGCGAACAGTGTCTTCAACCAGAATCTCATTAACGGAAACTTCATCGCGGTCGCGAATTCAATCATCAGCGGAACTGGCGTGCCGACGACGGGTTCCGTGCACAACACCAGCCTTGGCACGACGCCGTCGGGACGTCTCATCCGAAATGGCTGCGACCGCATCGCCAGCGGCCAGACGACGTTCAATGGAATCGAGTTGCGTTGCTTTCCGGAGAACTACCTGATTACCAATCCGCAACTCGGGACGGCGACCTACAGAGTCAATTCGGGGTCGTCGAACTATCACTCCCTTCAGGCGCAGTTCACACTCCGTCCGACCCAGGGTTTCTCCGTTCAGAGCACATATACGTGGTCCAAAACAATGGAGCTTCCAGCCGACGGCAACTCCGATCCGCTGAACCGCCGCAGCGACTACAGGCTCGCCTACAGCAGCATCCCGCATGATCTGCGCACGAATGGAACGATGGAACTCCCGATTGGGCCCGGCAAACTGCTCTTCGGCAACGCAAGCGGCTGGGCCGCCCGGCTCATCGAACGCTGGCAGATCGGCGCCATCCTGAACCTGTCCTCCGGCCGGCCCGTGACTCTGCTTGGCGGCGACGGTCTCAACTACGGAAGCAGCACATCGTCCACCGACCCGAACACCGCGGTGGACGTCGTCGGGGACTTCGACGTCAGAAACGCCGACCTTTACTGGGATGGCGTAAACAACCGGGGGAGCCTCTTCGGAAGAGACAATCCCTACATCTCGGTCACCGATCCGCAGTGTCCCACAACCGGCTATCCAGGCGGCGTCAGTTGTACACTCGATGCGGTGGCGAAGCTCGTTCCAGCGGGAACGCCCGGCGCCGTCCAATACGGCGTGGACGCGAACGGCAACCCGCAGTTCGGCGTGATCGTGCTTCAGAACCCCAAGCCGGGAACTCAAGGCAATCTGGGACAAATGACGTTCGAAATGCCCGGCACGTTCCGGTTTGATGCAAACCTGAGCAAGAGCTTCACTATCACCGAAACCAAGTCACTGCAGATCCGCATGGACGCGACCAACGTGCTCAACCATCCCAATCCGCTTCCTGCGGCGCCGGCAATTTCGATCAACGCCGCCGGCGGGTTCGGATACCTCACGAACAACAAGACCGGCACGCGCACGTTCCAGGGTCAGGTTCGGTTCAATTTCTGAACACTGCAGGCGCGGTGAAGATTGCGAATTGCGAATTGCGAATTTAGGCGACAACGTCATCGCCAATTCGCAATTCGCATTTCGCAATCCGCAATTCCCTACTGGGGCTTCGCCTGGTCCGTCGGTTTCGCGTCTTCCGGCGGCGCGCCGATGCCGGTCGACCCAAGGTTCAGCCGCCGGCCGTCGGCATACGTGACGTTGCGGCCGTTCGCGCGTTTCAGCGTGTAATCCCTGGTCTGGTATCCGTCCACGACAACCTCGGTCCCTACGGGGAGAGAATCTTTGGTCACGCCGCGGCGAAGCAGCGAGTTGGGGCTGCCGCCCTCGATCATCCAGACCTCTTTGGTTCCATCGGCCTTCGTGACTTCCACGTGGATCCACGTATGCGGATTCACCCACTCGACCTTCACGATGATCCCTTTCAACAAGACAGGCCGGTTGGGATCGAACTCGCTTCCAAAGGCGTGATGGCCGGCGGCCGGCTCGGGGCTCGATGCAAGCAGGAGCACTGTTAACAGAACGCAAATTCGCATGGCTATGGTTTCGCCTTTGCGGCCGCTTCGTCGGCTTCGCGCCGCCGCGCGCCGCGTAGAATATTTTCGAGCGCGTAGTTGGATTCGTGGCATGCGTACTCGTAAATCTTTTCCTCGGTCCGCACCCACGTATACTCGCCGGTCCACGGTCTTGCCCATGTCGATGGGTCTTCGATCGTGAAGCGATAGAGCAGCTCATTCGGGCCGGTGCGCGTGAAGCGTTCGATGACGCGCAGATTCTCGCTGGATCCCCTGAAGCGCGTCTTGTCGGTGAAATTCGTCGTTTCGACGACAAGCGTGTCACCCTCCCATCGGCCGATGGAGTCGCCCATCCACTTGCGGATTGTATTCGGAAGATGTTCGGCGTTCATCCGGATGATGCGCGCGTCATGGACCATCTCGGTCAGGATCATGACGTAGTCGGGCGTCTGCACAATCTGATGCAGATTGTTATAGAAGTAATTCGGCAGCGCCGGCGGGCCCGACGTCGAGCCAAACCCGAGGAGGCAGCGTTCGCCAAGCGGACGAAGTTCGGGGTCGTCGTAAGAGCCGGGCGGCTCGAGTCCAGGTTCCCGGCTTTCCGTCGCGTCGGACGTCGTCCGGATGATGCGCGCCGCCGCGCGTTGCCGCGCGGCCGGAATCAATGGAGGAACGCGGCCATCGGGCGGATCGATCACCAGCGACGATCGTTTTTCGCCATTGACGACCGTATAGGATGAACCGGGATCGAGCCAGAAACTGTTATAGCCGCCCACGCCTCCCGCCGCGCCCGTCGACCCATCGCCGCCCTTCGGCGGCGCCGCCCGATCCGCTGCAATGGGCCGCTCGCCGAATTCCTTCCGCGCCGCGGCGCCGCGTTCCAGGCGCGCCGCTTCCTCCGGAGTCAGGACCGCATTGGCCCCGGCCGGACGCTCGAGTGGAGTCAGCGTGGCGAGGTCGTATGTGCCCTGAAGATCCGGACGACCGTCGGGAGTTCGCGGGGGAGAATATGCTTGCCCATGAACCGGCATCGGGAAGGTGACGACAATAGCGAAAATTGCGATCAGGAGGAGATGGGAAGCTCTGGGGAAATTGAAAATTGGACGAGTCCTGCATCTCAAATCCGAAATCTGAAATCCGAAATTGGACTGCGCCGCCGCCGAAACGTATGGTCCAATCCGAGATTTTAGATTTCGGATTTGAGATGCAGGATTCGTCCAATTTCCAATTTCTCTTGCCGCACCCTCACTTCGGCAACGGCTTCTTCCGGAGATGTCCATAGACCAGCTCCTCCACAAACTCGACGCACTTGAAATCCATGAGCTGCGCATTCTCTTCCTGTCTTCGGTATAGCGGCATGCTCATCTTCCAGGGCCGCGTGAAAACCTTGGGATCGTCGATCAAGGCTTCGTACCACATGACGTCGGGGCTCGTGCGGGTGTAGCGTTCGACGACGCGCATGGCGTCGCTGTGAAAGTTGCCGGCGCGGTCGAACCACGTTTGATCGTTGAGGCCCGTCACTTCCACCACGAGCGTTTCTCCTTCCCATCGGCCGACCGATTGTCCCATCCAGGAATCGACGGGCGCGGGTCCTGGATCTTTCAGATAGATGTTCCGCACGGCGCCGGCGTACTGGTATGCAATGAAAATCGCGCTCGAGCTTTGAAAGATCTGAAACGGATGCGGCATGTACGTGGCGCGCGGCACGCCGGGCAGGTAGCACTTGATTTCCGGATCCCGCGTGAGCCAGTTTTCCTGATTTTCTTTCTTTTTGGCCAACGCCTCCGGCCGGTAGGGGAGCTCGCCGCCTTCCACGACGCCCAGTCCCGGCGGGACGGCGCCGACAGCGCCGAACGCAAGGACTGCCGCCGCCGGGACGGGTCCGTGCGGCCCCTGGCGCAATGCCATCGCAGGCCTCGCCATGTGAAGCTCGATGTCGTAATTGGCTTCATTGAGCGCTTGCCAAATGCCATTCAGGTCGGGCTTGCCGTCTGGCGTGCGCGGCGCGCGATACGTGGGGGTCTGAGCGAGAATGGGCGCGATGAAGCCGGCCAACGCAGCCGCGAGCAGGACCAACCGGACCGTCTTCTTGACCCCCTGCCGCCTTCGGCGGCTCTCCCCCTCGAAGGGGGAGCAAGCGCCTCGCGCCGGCTGTCTACTTCCGAACATATCGCTTCAGCGAACGCGATCCGACTTCCGCCCCGTAGATATTCCCGGCGGCGTCGACAGCCACGCCCTCGGCGGCGCTGGTGGTTGCGGCGGTTTCGACTGGATCTGGAATGAACGCCGTCACCTTGCCGTCCTGAATTCGCCCGATTCGAATCCCGCGCTTCCAATCGGTGCGCGTACGCGCAATCGCTCCGGATTCGGAATCCGCCACGTAGATGTTGTCCTGCTTGTCGATGTAGATTCCGCTCGGACGGCTGAACTGAAGCCACTCGTCAAGAACATTGCCTTCCTGATCCAGAATCTGGATGCGGTTGTTGCTGCGGTCGCCGACAAAGAGCCGGCCGCGCGAGTCGAGCGCCAGCGCGTGCGGCTGATCGAATTCGCCGCGAGCCGTTCCCTTCTTTCCGATTTCCTTGATGAACTTCCCGTCTTTGGTGAACTTGACGATGCGGGAGTTCGCGCCGCCGTGTCCTTCGGCGACAAAGACATCGCCGTTTGCCGCGACGACGACGTCGTTGGGCTGATAGAACGAGCTGGGCTCGGACGGCCCGTCGGGCCGGTTCCCGCCAGGCTTGCCGAGCGTCATCAGAAGCTTTCCATCCGGACTGAACTTGAAAACCTGATGCCCGATCGGTTTTGCGGGCGGCGGACCTGGCGTCGTTCCCGCGGCGGCGCCGCGCGCGGGGCGCGGGAAGTTGTCCTGACCATCGGTGACCCAGATGTTCCCTTCGCGATCGACGTGAATCCCGTGCGGGAAGATCATCATGCCGGCGCCAAAGCTCTTGACGAGTTTTCCGGTTTCATCGAATTTCAGAATGACGTCGACGTTCGGACTGTTCAGGCAGCTATTCGCGCCGCATCGCTCGGCGACCCAGATGGATTTCCCGTCGATGTCGATGTCCACGGCGCTCGTCGAACCCCAGGTTCGGCCTTCGGGCATTTTCGCCCAGTTCTCGACGGTTTGGTAGGGATTGGGCGCCGAGTTGACGGGGGTGACGGGGTTCTGGGTATAGGCAATGCCGGCAGTGGCGCCGACGAATAGCGCCAGGAGCAACTTGTTCCACATCGGAAATCTCCTTGTCGAAGCAGCTCGGTTCAGAGACATTGAAGATTGGACGAATCCTGCATCTCAGATCCGAGATTTTAAATCGCCGATTGGACCATCCGATTCGAAATTTCAGATTTCGGATTTGACATGCAGGATTCGTCCAATTTCCAATTCTGTCTTTCCTTTCCTTGAAGAGGAGGGGTGGCCATGGCCATCACCGGGGGGATGACGGCGCAATCGAGTGTGTCATCTGTGGTGGGTTGTACAGGCTGACTACCCGGTATACTTGCCACCCCTCCTTTCCAAAGAAAGAATTCAACGTCTCGTTCAAAGCCGCAAAGTTGGACCGAGAATATGCGGCGCTCCCTTCCTGACTCCAATACATTTCAATAAGACGCCCCAAGTATTGCAGTGACCTGTTTGACTGATTTTGCGTATTGTCCTTTGTTAGTCTGTACAGTCCAAGGAAATTCTGAACGATGGAGTTTCGACATTTGCGCTATCTGGTCGCCGTCGCCGAGGAGCTGCATTTCGGCCGCGCTGCGATACGTTTGAACATCAGCCAACCGCCTCTGAGCCAGCAAATCCGGCAGCTTGAAGAGGAGCTGGGCGTGCAGCTTTTTCAGCGGACCAAGCGGGACGTCCGCCTCACGGAAGCCGGCAAACGCATCGTCGCGGAAGCGCATCAGGTGCTGAGCCAGGTCGATCATTTGGCCAAAGTCGCGACCCAGGCCAGCGAAGGCGAAATCGGCCGCCTCTCGGTGGCCGCAGTCGGCGGCGTGAACCAGATTCTCGCCGAAACGCTTCGCGAGTTCGCCAAGCGTTATCCGCGCGTTCATATCGAGCTGCTGTACATGACGACGGGGATGCAGATCGAGAGTCTGCGTGAAGGACGCATCCATGTGGGATTTCTGAACCTGCCGGTTCAGGATCCCTCGCTCGCAACGGAATCTCTGCGCACGGAGCCGCTGTGGATTGCGCTCCCCAAGAATCATCCTCTCGCGCGCCGCCCCAAGCTCCCCTTGAGCGCCCTGGCGGACCAGAGCTTCATTCTCTTTCCGCGCCGCGTCAGTCCCGGTCTCCACGATCTCGTTACCACGATGTGCCGCAATGCCGGCTTCAGTCTCAATGTCGTGCACGAAGTCGACAACATCGTCGGCAGCCTCACGCTGGTAAGCGCCGATTTGGGCGTGGCCTTCTGCACGCCAAGCATGCGAAAGCTCTGGCCCGATATCGCATTTCGCCCGTTGCAGGACTCGACTGCGCACGTCGAGTACGGGGCCGCCTACCGGCGAGATCAGCGGTTGCCCGTGCTGGACGCATTCCTTCGCATCGTGCGAAAGGCGCCGTTTGCGCGAACGGCGGAATCGCATGGATAAAGAACTTCACTCGTGGATCGGTAGAACCGAGACGCGTTCGGATCAAATCACCGCAGCGCCAATGATTGCGCTCTCGGCGACGCTGGACCGCGACGATCCCGCTCCGCAGCCCGGAGACCCCATTCCACCGTTATGGCACTGGCTATGGTTTCTGCCATCCGATCGCCAATCCGAACTCGGCGCCGACGGGCACGCCAAACGTGGTGGGTTTCTGCCGCCCATCGCGCTGCCCCGCCGGCTCTGGGCCGGCGGCCGCTTCGAGTTTCGCGCCCCGTTGAGGGTTGGGGAGACATTGACGCGCACGTCGCGCATCGCCGACATTCAGCAGAAGTCCGGACGCGCCGGGCCGCTCGTTTTCGTGACAGTCCGTCACGAGATCCACGACGTCCAAGCAGTCCGGCTGACCGAGGAGCACGACATCGTTTACCGCAACCGGCCGGATCCCGGCGCCGCAGCGCCGCCGCCTCCTGAGGCGCCGGCGGAATCCGATTGGGAGCGCGTGATTCAACCCGACGACGTTCTTCTTTTTCGCTACTCCGCGCTCACGTTCAACTCGCATCGCATCCATTACGACCGGCGATACGCTACCGAAGTCGAAGGCTATCCGGGCCTTGTCGTGCACGGGCCGCTCGTTGCGACGCTCCTGCTGGACTTGCTGCGCCGTAACCTTCCGCACGCGGACATCGCGAGATTTACGTTTCGTGCAACGAGTCCCTTGTTCGACGGCGCGCCGTTTACGATCTGCGGAAGAGCAGAAGGAAAGACTGTCCTACTGTGGGCCAAAGATGCGGATGGGCGGCTGGCGATGTCGGCAGAGGCGCTGGGCCGGTTTTGACCCTCAATACGAGTCCCGGCTGTCAAATGTGAGATGGCTGTTGTGCGATGTTTAATGAACTTGGCGAACTGACCCGCTGACCCAATCTTGTTGATGGTTCTTACAATTGGGCCGCTTGGTCATTTAGCCAAGTGCATTAGACATCGCACAACAGCCATCTCACATTTGACAACTTTTGGAGCCGCGGTCAATTTTCATAGCCCCACGTTATATTCAAGGCATGATGCCTGGAGGCCACCTTGTCACTTCCGTAGCCCTGAGCGGCGCCGCGTACTCGCTGACGGGTTCCGTTCCCGCCGCGGCGGGCTGTTTTTTCGGCGGGTTCCTGATCGACGCAGACCACTATTTCGACTATTTGTTTATCGAGCGGCAGTGGCGTCGCCCCATGCCGCAGGACTTTCTCCGGTATTACTTCGAGTCGCGCGCGGAACGTGTGGTTCTGCCGCTGCATTCCTGGGAGTTGATGGGAGCGCTGACAGTCGTTGCGCTCACGTGGCAGGCGCCCTTGGTCGCCGCATATGTTGTGGGCGCGCTGATGCACCTGTTCTTCGACATTGTGATCAATGGAGAATATGGGTTGAAGTCGCCTGTGAAGTTCTACAGTTTCTTCTACCGCCAGTCGCAGGCGTTCCTCGCGCGCAATCTCGCGCGCCCGCCCGCCCGGAGGCCGGACGCTTCGCTGGCGTCGCAGTTCTGGAGCGTACGCTCTGCGGCGCACGCTCCGGAACCGGCTAGAACAGATCCTGGAACTGCAGATTCAGCCTGATGCTGCGGGCGCCGCTCCCGGTGATCTGTCCGTAGAACGGGGACGTCAGGACGCCGCTCTGAATCGACCGCTGCGGATGGTTCAAGACATTTTGGACGCTGATGCTGAGCTGAATACGGGGCCCGTCGTTATTGTTGCCGCGGCCTCGACCGCCCCGGCCGCGCTGAGCGATGAGGGCTTCGATGTCTTCCGGGAAGTTGCCGCCGCGGAATCCGCCGTCGCCGAATTCTCCGCCGCGGCCGCCCCGGCCGCCGAAATCCCCGCCGCCAGGAAATCCGTCTCCGCCCCGGCCTCCGCCGCCGAACCCGCCGCCACCGCCGCCTCCGCGTTGAGGCTCTGCGAACGCATTGAGGGCGGGGTTCGCGTTGTTGTTTGCCTGTCCGGCCGGCTGACTGCGCCTTAGAAAGAACGTCTTGCTCAGGGTCATATTGAGGGAGTAGTTGCTAGGTCCTTGTCCCGAGTTTCGCGCCACTCCCGCGGGACGGTCGTTGATCTGGCCGTCCCCGTTGTCGTCTCTTCCGGTGGTGATGTTGTAAGGCCGCCCCGAGTTCCAACTGGGACTCAGCGTCAGTTGCGCATTCCAGGGCTGGTATCGGATCTGAATCTGGCCCTGGACTCGATGACGTTGATCGTTTGAAGAACGGCCCCAGTCCAACGCCAGGTTGTAATTGTCCGACGGCGTACCCTGGTTGTCCCACGCCCAGCCCAGCGTGTAGCTGCCGTTGATGTTCAGATTCAGCCGCGGACGCTGCTCGACGTCATCGACCAAGAAACCAAAATTCCGCCGGGTGCTGATGCTCAGGTTGTGAGACCGCGATGTTCCCGTCGATTCGTATTGATAAATATTGCCGCGCGTGGGATCCGGGCGCACGCCCAAGCCTGGCAGCGGCGCGTTGATATTGCGGGTCCGCGACTGGTGCAACCCGCGATTGAAATCGTAGCGAACGCTGATGCTCTGTCCTTGGGTGATCCGCTGATCGACCCCCACTTGCGTGCGGATGTTGTAGGCCGCGACGTAATCGGAAGCCCGCGTCCGGACGGTGGTCGTCTGCAACGCCGCGCCCGCGCCCAGGTCCGGCGGGACGTTCCATGGCGCAAAGCTGGGATTCGTAATCCGCGTCTCAAACTGCCGCGCCGTTCCGTCATTGCGAAGGAGGTTCTCCCAATTGCCGATGCTGAATCCGTCGCCGTTATAGATGATTCCGCCGCCCGTGTTGATCACAGTGGTAGGACGCAGTTGATATCTGAAGTCCAGCCGCGGGCCGAGATTGTTGTAATCGCGAAGGTGCTGCTGCGCCTGATACCGCAGTCCCATTCGCATCTGCAATCTCTGGGTCGCCCTCCAGGTTGCCTCGAAATACGCCGCAATTTCGCCTTGGCTGACGCTCATCGTCGGATCTCCGGATCGCTTGGTAAAGAGCGTGGGCGCTCCGGTGATTAAGACTTCCTGTCCGGACGAATTGATGAACCTGGGCGGGACGCCGTTGGCGTTGGCTTCGTCCACGAGCGCCTGGGTGGCCTGGCAATTCACGCCGTTATAGAAGCCGAATGCCAGGAAGTGCGCGTAGCAGTAATCATGGAGCCCGGCGAACTCGAACGTGCCGACGTAATTGTTCTCCGCCGAATTGAACCGGCTGTCGTAGTTCGCGTCGATTCCCGTATTGATCTGCCACCTTCCGATCTGCGTTCGAAGCTGATTCTCAATCTGGAACGTCTTGTTTCTGTTGTTGCTGCGGTTCTGCGCCGGACCGCCGCTGAAGGAATCGGCCACATTGATCGCGTAAATCCCGGCGTAGGCGCCTGCGTCGAACTGCGGCGTCGAACTCGAGGCGGTGCGATTGAACTGGAAGCGGATTTCGTTGTTGAGCCTGCCCTTCTGCATGCTCTCGGAAAGTTGAAGACTGAAATTGCGGTTCCGGCTTTCGGATCCGCGTTCCGCCAATGTGTATTGGCCGCCTTGGTTTATCGATCTGGTGGTCTGGTAGTTGAGATTCAGATTGATCCGATGGTCTTGGTTGATCCCGATTGTGAAGCTCGGGTTGATCGACTGGCGCGTCGTAGGACTCACAATGCCGCGCGTTACGGTTCCATCGGGCGTAACGGCTAAAATCGCATTCCCTTCCGTTTCGGATTCCGAGCGCTGAGCTGCAAGGTTCCTCAAGCTCACGCGCCCCGGAATAATCGGGCCGCTGATCTGAGGGTTATAGGTGCGCGATTGGCTCGACGGACGGTTGGTGGCGCGGGGATTCCGCGCATTCAGGGACTCGTCCGAAAACTGAAAACCGAGCGAGCCCCGCCAGTCGCCGCTCCCGACCCGCGTCACGATTCGAATGCGGGGTCCTCCGCCTGCGGCGTCCGCGCCAAACGGATTGTCTTCGATGATGATGCGCTCGATCTGATCGGCGCGCGGCAGTCGGCCGTTTCTGAAACTGTCAATGATGAATGTCACGTTCTCGTCCACGCCGCCCTTGGCCAGCGCCAACTGGCGCAGGTATTCCGCAAGATCTTCCTCGTTGTCCGGCAGGTCGAGCAGTTGGTCGCCTTCGAGAACGACGTCGCCGAGACTCGCATCCAGGCTCACGTTGGTGGAGTTCGATTCGTCGCGAACTTCAACGACCGTTTCCGCCGGCGCGACCGACAACATGATCGTCATCGGCGGCATATCCGGGGTGATCTGAATCTCCTGACGAAAGCGCGTGAAGTCCGGCGCCGAGACTTCAAGTCCATAGGAACCGGGAGGCAGATCCAGATCGAAGCCGCCCGTTTCATTGGTCACGCCGGCCTTCACGATTTTTCCGGCCTGGTACACAGTCACGTTGACGGCCGGCATGACGGCGTCCGTTGGGTCCACGACGACGCCGCGCAGCTTGGCGGTCTGGGCATTGAGAGCCGGTGCGCTCAGAAGAAGCAGTGCCGCTATGTAGAGCCGCAATCTCCGCATGATGTCTCCCGCGATGACAAGTCCCAGAAAATAAAGACGTTCCTTGGCTCCGAAACAGCCGTAGGAATTCTCACATGTCGCAGCGGCAGCGTTTGTTAAACGTTGTAAACGTTGACCACACGGGCCTCCATGTAGTTCTTGAGACCCACTGTGGAGTACTCCCGCCCGATTCCCGATTCTTTCGCCCCGCCGAAAGGTACGTCGAATTCGGGAAGCCGGTGTTGATTCACCCACGCCGTTCCGACTTCGAGCCGCGCTGCAATCTCTGCGCCTCTTTTCAGGTCGTTGGTCCAGACCGAGCCGCCGAGGCCGTATCGCGTGTTATTCGCGCGCGCCACTGCGTCGTCGACGTCACGATACCGGATGACCGGCAGTATCGGACCGAACGGCTCCTCGTCGACCAGCCGCGTTCCGTCCGTAATATCCGCTACGATCGTCGGCGCCACGAAGTATCCTGGCCGGTCCAGCGTGCAGCCGCCGGCCACGATGCGCGCGCCGGCTCGCTTCGCGTCCTCCAGGATGTCGAGGACGCGCTCGTACTGCATTTTGTTCTGAATGGGTCCGATCTCTACGCCCGGATCCATCCCGTCGCCCACTTTTACCGACCGCGCAATGTCCGCCAGGGCTTCGCACATCGGTTCATAAATCCGCTCGTGTACGTACAGACGCTTGATCGCTACGCAGATTTGTCCACAATTAGCGAACGCCGCCCAAAAGATGCGCGGCGCGATCGCGCGCGGGTCCACATCATCGAGCACGATAGCGGCGTCGTTGCCGCCCAGCTCGAGCGTCACGCGCTTCAGGTTCGAGGCGGCGCTCGCCAGAACTTTCTTGCCTGTGGCGATGGAGCCCGTGAATGAAATTTTGTCGATGCCGGGATGCTCCGTTATCCAGGGCCCAAGATCCGGACCGCCCGCGATGATGTTCAGCACGCCGTCAGGCAAAACGCCGCGCGTCAGTTCACCCATCTTGAGAGTTGTCAGCGGCGTATAGGGCGAAGGCTTTTGCACGGCGGTATTCCCTGTGTACAACGCCTGAACGATGCGGCCGACGCCGATCCCAATCGGAACGTTCCATGGCGTGATGATTCCCACAACGCCTAGCTGCCGATAGTGCAGCTCGATTCGGTTCTGGGGCGTATCGCGCAGCACTTCCGTCGAAACTTCCAACGAACAAATGCGTTCAATCAGCGCCGGAGCATGCGCCAGCTCGTCGCGCGCCGCCGCAAGCGGCTTACCCTGCTCGCGCGTCAACAGCGGCGCAAGGTCCGGGCCGCGTTCGCGCAAGACCTGTGCGAAACGGCGCAGGAAGTCGCGCCGCTCCTCGAATGACATCGATCCCCATGGGTTGAATGCCCGCCGCGCCGCCCCGACGGCTTCATCGAGCTGTGCGCGGGATGCGTCCGGACACTGCGCAAACGGAAGAGCCGTTGCGGGATTGATCACATCAAACGAAGCGGCGCTGGTTTGACCTCGGCCGTCGATCGTGTGCGTAAATTCGTGCGTTGGCATGCGGAGACTATACATTACCGAACCCCTGCCGCTTGACCCTCAGCGTGAAGAGATATAATCCCACCGCCATGGCTGCACGCCTCCTGCTGCTCCTCGCGGCACTCGCTTCAGCCCAAGATTGGCCTGAGTTCCGCGGTCCGACCGGACAAGGTCATTCCACCGAGCGCGGCCTGCCGCTTGAATGGAGCGAGTCGAAGAACATCGTCTGGAAAGTCCCCGTTCCGGGCCGCGGGTGGTCGTCCCCAGTCATTGCCGAGGGACGCGTGTGGCTGACGACGTCCGTGCAGGACCGCAACGCCGCCTCGCTTCGAGCGCTGGCATTCGATGTTGAAACGGGCCGGGAACTCGTCAACGTTGAAGTATTCCGCAAGCGCAACGGCCGCCTGCTCAACGTCAAAAACAGTCACGCTTCTCCGACGCCGGTCGTTGAGCCAGGCCGCGTGTACGTGCACTTTGGGGCCGACGGCGCTGCGGCGCTCACGACATCGGGAGAAATACTGTGGAAGACCGCGCTGCCCTACGAATCGCAGCATGGCAACGGCGGTTCGCCCGTTTTGTACGGCGATCTGCTCATTGTCAATTGCGACGGGGCGGACGCGGCTTACGTCGTCGCGCTGGACAAGCACACTGGAAAGATCCGCTGGAAAACGTCGCGGCGCGCGCCGTGGGATCAGGCCTACACGACGCCGCTGGTCATACGCGTCGCAGAACGCGATCAATTGATCAGCGTGGGCGCCCATCGCGCGGTCTCGTACGATCCGAAGACGGGGCGTGAAATCTGGCGCGTCGGCTATCCGGGAGGCTTTTCCAACGTGCCCCGCCCTGTGTATGGACATGGCCTTGTCTTCATCGCCACGGGCTTTCAGGCGCCGGCGCTTCTCGCCGTCCGCGTCGACGGCGCCGGCGACGTGACGCGATCGCACGTCGTGTGGTCTGTGGAGCGCGGGGCGCCTCTGACGCCATCGCCGCTTCTGGTCGGCGATGAGCTGTACATGGTCAGCGACATCGGCGTCGCGACGTGTCTCGACGCAAGGACCGGCGCGATCCACTGGCAGGCGCGACTCGGAGGAAACTATTCGGCTTCTCCGATATTCGCCGACGGACGAATCTACTTCTTGAGCGAAGAAGGCGTCGCCACGGTTCTCGCGCCGGGAAAGACATTCCAACGTCTCGCCGCCAACACGCTCGACGGCGTGACGTTCGCTTCCATGGCGGTCTCCGCCGGCGCCATCTTCATTCGGAGCCACAGCCACCTGTACCGGATTGGGGAGAAATGAATGCGGTTATATCGCCGAGTCTTTGCATGCCAAGATGTTTCCTGCTGCGTCAGAATTTCCGCAATGCGCTCGGGCGTCAATTCGGCCTTCCGTTCGGCGGGGCGCCGGCATTTGATTATGGGAAACTTCCCGCGCTTGCGCGGGCCTCGGGACTGTCCAGGTTCAGAAGAAAGACCGGCGCGCAGCAAATCCGCGATGGTGTCTTTGAGTTTGCGCCCGTCCAGCACGGACTTCATTTTGATCTTGCGCACCAGATCGTCCGGCAATTCAATCGTGGTTTTCATAAACCCATCTTAATGGATTTATGGAAAACCAGCACTACTCAAACCAGATCTCAATCTCGTAGCCGTCGGGATCGGCGACGTAAACGAAGGGGAAGCCAGGGGAAAACTCGCCACGCCTCAGGATCCGGCCGCCTGCTCGCTCGACTTCGGCGACGGCGACATCGATGTCCTCGGGGCGAGTGAGGCGAAATCCGAAATGCGAGATCCCGCCGCGGCTCGTTTCGGTGGTTGAAGCAGTCTTCTCGAACGCAATCACGTCATACGGTCCTGGCCCCTGAACCTGGATCTGGCCGGCATCGCGGTAATATTCGCGCACGCCGAATACTTCCGAATAGAACTTCAGCGAGCGTTCAGGATCGCGGACCGCAAGGGAAATGTGCGTCAGCCCGTGAGTCTTGACCATGCCTCTGTATTGTCCTATGTTGCGTCAATACTCCCCAGGAGGATGTATGAGTCTGCGCCGCACGCTTGCTCCGTTTGTCGCCCTTGGCATATTCGTCAGCCAATCCGGCGTAACGCGCGCCAGGGCCACAGCCTGCGAAAGTTTGTCTGCGCTTTCCTTTCCAGACGCCACCATCACGCTGGCCGAGACGGTGACAGACGGGACCTTTTCTCCCCCTGGAACAAGCGGAACACAGGCGAATCGTGCGCTGAGGAATCTCCCTCCGTTTTGCCGCGTAGCGGCGACGCTGAGACCGTCCAGCGACTCCGACATCAAGATAGAAGTGTGGCTGCCCATGACAAACTGGAACGGCAAATATTATGCCGCGGGCAACGGCGGCTGGGCGGGGTCGATCGTCTACACGGCCATGGCGGACGCGTTGAGGCGCGGCTATGCTGCGAGTTCCACCGACACGGGACACGTGGGCGGTACGGCGCGGGACATGCTGGGACATCCCGAGAAATTGATCGACTATTCTTACCGCGCTATTCACGAAATGACTTTGAAAGCCAAAGCCATCACGGAGGCGTTTTACGGAAACGCGCCGCGGCTTTCCTATTTTGTAGGATGCTCGGCGGGCGGACGTCAGGGTCTGCTGGAGGCGCAACGGTTCCCGTCCGATTTCAACGGCATTGTCGCCGGCGCGCCGGCCCTCAACACGACGCCAATGTACCAGGCCGCGCGAATGTGGATCCCGCATGCGGCGCTGAAAGATCCGGCAAGCTATATTCCGCCTTCGAAGTATCCGATGATCCATCAGGCCGTCTTGAACGCGTGCGATTCCATCGACGGTCTCAACGACGGATTGATCGACGACCCCAGGCAGTGCCGGTTCGATCCGGCCGTGCTTCTCTGCAAGGACGAAGACACCGTCTCGTGTCTGACAGCCCGGCAGGTCGACGCCGCAAAGAAGATTCTGAGTCCAGTGCTGCATCCGCGAACCGGCGAGGTGCTTCTGCCGCCTCTCGAACCAGGCGCGGAGTTGGGATGGGGTGTGCAGGCTGGAGGTCCGGAGCCTTATAACAACGTCCTCGAGCGGCTCCGGTACGTGATCTACAAGGATCCGGCTTGGGATTGGCGGACGTTCAATTTTGAAACGGACCTGATCCAACTCGATAACATGGACGATCCCGCCAATGCCACCGATCCGAATTTAACAGCATTCGCATCGCGGGGCGGAAAGCTGCTCATCTATCACGGATGGGCGGACCAGCAAGTTGCGCCCCGATCGACTATCGATTATTACAACGCTGTGTTGAACACGATGGGAGGCGCCGCGAAGACGTCGGATTGGCTTCGGCTGTTCATGGCCCCCGGAATGGCGCATTGCCGCGGCGGCGACGGGCCGAACACGTTCGACGTGCTGTCGGCCCTCGACGAATGGGTGGAGAAAGGTAAAGCTCCCGATCGGATCATTGCTTCGCACAGCACAGACGGTAACGTGGATCGCACTCGCCCGCTGTGTCCGTATCCCCAGGTTGCGAAGCACACGGGTTCCGGCAGCATCGATGACGCGGCAAACTTCGAATGCCGCATCCCGTAAAGCTTCATAGGATCTCGGCGAAAATCGAATGTGAAAGCCGGCAGAACCGGATCGCCGGTGATGAAGGCCGACTTTTCGAATCGTCTGTACCGGTTCGACGGGACGATAGACGTAGGCGCCGTTGTCGATGAGATCGAGCAGCCAGCCGAGCCGGGCGCCGTTGGCAATGTATTCTTCCATCTTCTTCTGGAGATCCTGCAGGCGGTCCGAGTTCGACCGCAGCGCCGCTTCTGTCACCGACGCGCGAGCCATATTGCTTTCTCTGCATCATCGTTAATCCCTTCTTCATCAGGTCACCGGCGCGAACGTATAGGAGGTATAGAATGAAGATCGAGGAGCGAGGTCTTCTCAAAAGGTGTGTAAACGCCAGGCGATGACCTCTTTCCATTAGTGGCTCTGAACAGAAAACTTTTCATATCTCGTTTCTCTCGTTGTTTTGTACCGATAGCACCTCGGCTGTTGCGACAAGCTTCGATCCTTCCTGAATACGCCACACTCGACCAACGGACAACTTCTCAGCGAGGCCGCGCACGTTGAGAAACGTAATTATCAGGTCATGAGTTTCGCCGGGGTAGATCCAAGTACCTTCCGGAACCTCGATTTGTCCGATGAAGAAGAACCGATTGTCAGGTGGTCCAAAATTGTGGTTCGGGCGGTAACCTTTTGTGAATGGACCCTTTCGACCGCCGTCTTCAGTTCTCAATACACTGACACGAGCCAAGACACGAATGGGCTCGCCGCCAGTAGAATCCAAATTGTCATAGAAAATCTCAGCGGACATATCAATCTCACGATCTGACATCAGGCTGCGGCCTGCTTCAACTTAGTAGTGGTTTTTGCTGCCTTGCCATCCACGAATTTCTTTCCATCGAATACGTCATGGAGAATTTCAGCGCCCTTTAAGGACCGCCACGCCTTCATCAGGTCACCGGCGCGAACGACGGGTACGCGGCAATGTTGAAGCATTGGATGTCTTAATCCCTTCTTCATCAGGTCACCGGCGCGAACTCGGAATATGCGGACCGGGCACGCAAGGTAGCGTCTTAATCCCTTCTTCATCAGGTCACCGGCGCGAACAGCACATCGCCAATAACGCGACCGGGGATTAGCCTAAATGTTGTGTCTGGCGTTTTTGGTTTTTCTTAAGAGGTTTGAAGTTGGTAACCGCCGCCGGCGCTGTGGGAACTGGTATGCGCAGCGGGATGTTATGTGCAGAACGCGGCG
>Ga0073934_10000797_pt1 | contig 83487 bp, 78 predicted proteins | sample LarsenN4metaG_FD_76834 | JGI IMG/M metagenome (GOLD analysis project Ga0073934, IMG submission 76834) | Hot spring sediment bacterial and archeal communities from British Columbia, Canada, to study Microbial Dark Matter (Phase II) - Larsen... ...
GCAGGCCAGCACGAAAAGGTTTGAGCCTAGCAGGCTAGCATAGCAGGGCTTAAGCTTGACGGGCCACGAAAATGAACTATTGCTACATCCTTTTGAGCACAAAATCACACCTTTTTTACTACGGTGTTACGGAAGATCTGAAGGAGCGGTTAATTTTGCATAACCAAGGCAGGGTTAGATCGACCAAAGCGCATTCACCTTGGAAGCTCGTGTGGTACGGTGCTTTTAAAACCATGAAAGAAGCCCGTGATTTTGAGCGATATTTAAAGAGCGGCTCGGGAAGAGCATTCGCCTACAAAAGACTGGTCCCCGAGGCCTTGGCGAGAGATGTAAAAGGAGGTCGCTTAGGTTCGCCGAAGCCACCGGCGTAGGTGACCGACCTCCGGAGCTCGTAAAATTACAGGTTTGGAGTTACAATTTAGGAAATGAGATCTGCAATTATTGTTCACGGGATGCCAAGCAAGGAAGAGTACTTCAAAGTCGATCGTCCGTCACAGTCTAATTCTCATTGGCTACCATGGCTACAACACCAACTTATTATTAACGGTTTTCTAGCTCAAACTCCGGAGATGCCAGAACCATATAAACCGAACTATGAGAAATGGCGTTCACTTTTTGAGCGCTTTGAAATTAGAGAAGATACTTTTCTTGTTGGCCACAGCTGTGGGGGAGGTTTCTTAGTTCGTTATTTGAGCGAAAATAATATACAGTCGGGAAAGTTGCTCTCGTTGCTCCGTGGATTAATCCAAACGATCCTCGACCTGAAGAAGGATTTTTTGACTTTGAGATCAACCCAGACATTGTAAGTAAAAACAAAAGGGATAAAGTTATTCTTCTCGACCGATGACGATAAGGAAGAACTAGACACCGCCAATTTATTGAAGGATAGGATCAAGGACCTAGAAGTCCAAGAGTTTCAAGATCGTGGCCACTTCACTTTGGGCGACATGAAAGTAATCGAGTTTCCGGAACTGCGGGACTACCTGATAGGTTAATTCTAACATCCTCCGCTATCCGGAGCCAGCTATTCGCCAAACGCGGTGTTTCCGTAAAACGCAAACCCCGCACGCTGCTACTCCTTACGCTAGTTCTTGGTTTTTGTTCTATAAAAATAACCATAAAAGCTTTACAATTCAGACTGATGGGTAAGGTAATTTTCACCTCGCCCCCGCCGGCTGGAGGACGCTGTTGCGTTAGCAAGCTAATTGAATGTCTATAGATAGCTACAACAAAGATTTTTCGCATTGGCACGAAGTCAAAACTGAAATTAATAATCAGCCAGAGAAGAATAAACCCTTCTTTTACGAACGGGAGATATGGTGGGTGTCTATTGGGCAAAATGTTGGTTTTGAGAAGGATGGAAAGAACGAAAAGTATACTCGACCGGTTTTGATCCTTAGAAAATTCAACAAATATACATTCTTGGGCATACCGCTCTCTACTTCAGAGATTGATAATAAGTATCGAATTACGCTTAGCTACAAAAAGGATGTAAAGAGCTCGGCGTTAATATCCCAATTGCGTGCGTATGATAGTAATCGTCTCGGCACGAAGGACGGCACAATATCCGATGAGGATTATAAAAAAATACAGAAAAAGATAACTGAAATAATCAATGAAGAGCCTAGAAAGTAGCTATAAAAACAAACTTACCCCTGCTTGCGCAGGGGTAAGCCCGAAGGCCATTTGTGGCCTAACTATAAACTAATACATAAGTTTGTCAATGCCAAAAGCTTGGCAGAGCTCAATAACGAACAAAACGGATGAGTAGATTTAAACTCGCGAAGCGCCTTGCATGTTTTTCGAGCCTCCCTCACCTAACCGCCGAAAGCCGTCCACCCAGACGGCTTTCTCTGGAAATTTAACCTGTTTTTTGGTAAAATTCGGGCAGGATGGATGAGCAAATTTTTAAAGCACTGTATGTACGTGTGTTAGCGGGTCGAGTAAATGTTTGTAAATCGAGAAGATCAGCCGATTGATAAAACAGAGCTTGTCTGGCCCGGTAAGCGCAAGGAAGTTGAGCGGGTAGAGCTTCCGTTTCAGACGATTGAAACCATCAACCTTCCGCGCGCCGTGGCAACCCGGGCAATCTTCATCGTAAGATGGTGAAATGATGGAACATCAGCACCAAATGGCTTCGGCCAGAAGCGACGCTAAGGAATACGCCAAGTTTGTCCTTGTAATTATTGGCATCTTTCTAGTGTCGTGGTACTTGCAGGGGCGTTTGGGCGACTCGGTCGAGTCGTGGATGCGCTACTTTATGGGTACGTTCTTCGTCGTCTTTGCCACGTTCAAGTTTATCGGCTACAGGATGTTTGTGGAGATGTTTGCCGGTTACGACATCGTTGCCAAGAGATTTAAGCCGTACAGTTACCTCTACCCGTTTATTGAGCTTGGCTTGGGCGTAATGTATTTGGCGAATTTAATTCCTAACACTCGCGATCGGCTAACGTTAGCCGTCATGACCGTCGGCGCGATAGGGGTGTTTCAGGAAATTTACCATCGCCGCAGCGGCGTTTACTGCGCTTGCCTTGGTAACATCATCAAACTGCCGCTTTCAACCGTAAGCTTGGTTGAAGACGTCTCGATGGCGGCGATGGCCGCGATTATGCTTGCAATCAGATAGCAGCCGCGCCGAGGAGGCCTTGCTGCGTTTTTAGCTCGCTTGCGTTAAAGTGAAAAGATGAGCGTAACCAGAAAAATTTTCTTGTTTATTGGCTTGCCGCTAGTAATAACCTTCGCCATCGCCATCGGCTGGGCGTTTGAAAAAGAGCACAAGCCGCAGCTTACAAGCCAAGGCGAAAAAGTGGCGGAGTCCGCCTGCCGCACCATGACTACACCGGTTGATATGAGCTTGGTTACTTCCATCCTCTACCCGGGCCAAGAGCGGGGCGGCCACTATAAAGCACACGGCGGTTTTAGGTTTGACGGCTCAGCAAACGATGAAATCACCGTCAGGGCGCCTTATGATCCTACCTTAGTTGCGGCTAGCCGCTATATTGAATCAGGGGAGGTTCAGTATTTACTTGAGTTCAAAGCCGACTGCGGTTTGACCTACAGATTTGATCACTTTAAGACGCTCTCCGCAAAGCTCCAAGAAATGGCGGAAAACTTGCCCGAAGCCAAAGAGGGCGACTCCAGAGCCCATCGGCCGACTTTTACCGTCAAGGTAACTGCTGGGGAAATCATCGCCACCGCAGTTGGCCTGTCTAAACGGCCGGACGCTGAGGAGCCGAATACTTTTGTTGATTTAGGTGTTTACGACAAGAAAAACCGCAATCAAATTTCGCTTGAGGACCCTGAGTGGGCGAAAAAACACGAGGCCGAACAAAATCAGGCGTGGTACGGGATTTGCTGGTTTGATTCACTGCCAAGCGCCGACAGGCAGAGGGTTCTGTCACTGCCGGCCTCAGGAGATGACGCCAGCAGCGACTATTGCTCGGCTACTTAAGAACTCTTGCAGTAATAGAAAAACTAAGGCAGGATAAAATTGGTCGAGTGAGTTAAGAGGAGGAACGTCCATGGCATGGTACTGGTGGGTATTGATCGCGGTGGTTGTCATCTTGCTTATTTGGTGGATAGCTTCGCGCGGCAAATCCGGCGGCTCGGGCGGCACTGGCACGCCAACAGCCTAAGGGTTGATTAATTAGTCAAACCCTCAAGCCGCGGCTTAGGCGGTGGTTTGAGGTGCGTTTGAGCGCTTTCAATAAATATGTAAAGCCCCTTCGTTGAATTGAAGGGGCTATGGGGACGGGGACGGCTGAGGGAACGGCTGGCCGTTGGCTACTTGTAGGAGTTCGCGAGCCAAATAGCGTGCTTTATGTAGGCGGCTCTTGAACGTGCCGGGAGGGATCCCGAGTTCGGCTGCGGCTTCTGAGTCTGAGAAACCATCTGCGTTTAGCAGTAATGTTAGCCGCAGGTCTTCGGGCAACCTAGACAGTGTCTGATCTAGTACAACTCTGAGTTCAACCTGACTGATAAGATCGGCTGAGCTTAACGCGGCCGTTGAGGGATTGCCGTCGATATCACCTTCGGCAGCGTAGGACACCCAAGATTTCTTCGCCCTGATCAGATCAATGCTGGTAAAAGCAATCGCGCGCATTAGATATTTCGGGGTGGCGAGCTCGTCCGTCTGACGGAGTGAGGGCGGACGACGTAGGATTCTTAGGCGAAGATTTGCCAAAGCTTCCTCGGCATCTTCAGGGTTGCCGAGAATCTTGTTGGCGTAGTTAATCAGGCGGGCGCGATGCCGATCGAGCGCCTCCAGCAGCCACTTAGTATCCTCTGATTCAAAGGTTCGATTGGTCATTTGGTTACCTCCAAACAATCAATGTTAGTCTAACCTAGTTTGCTCGATACGCAACAGGTTAGGTGCGGTAGGAACTTGGCTGCTGCTTGGCAGTTAATTCAGCACAATCTTTACGGGGCAGTTGCCGCCAAGTATGCTGAAGACAGGAGGTGAAATGTTCTGGAAGAAGAGACACGATAAAACATTTATTCCAGTGGCCGGGTTGATGATTTTGGCCGGGGCGATTATTTTCGTCTTCGGCGCGCTTGGCTGGTGGATGAACGTTTCTGCCGAGAGCAGCATCATCGCCTTTCCGTCACTTAAAGTGATGGGTGGGTTGGTGATTATGGCGCTTGGCTACATCCAGCTTGAGCTTGGGCTGTTGCGCGACAAGTAATCAAGCGGGTTCGGCGACTTGGGGTGTTCCAGTTGACCGCTACGCCTGATAGGCTGAATTGATGCGGCTTAGACTTTTAGTTGGTTTGGCGGCGACCTTTAGCGTACTTAGCGCGACTCTGGCTATTGCCAGTTTCTTTAACGAACCGTCCGGGTTAGTCGCTTCAGGCACAAGAGAAGCAACGATTAACGTTTACCCCCAAGAGCTTCAGGGGGCGATTGCTCCGGAGCTTTCCGGCCAGCAGCTGCATAGCTATTTTTCCCGTATCTGGGACAAAAATACCGGCGTAATCAACCAATCAACGATTGATTATCTGCAACCGCTAGGAATCAACAATCTTCGCTGGCCCGGCGGGTTAAGCTCTCGGGTTTTCCGGTGGGCTGAAGCGATAGGCCCGCTGTCGATTCGCTCAAACCTGCCAAGTTGGATTGAGCAGAACAAAAAAATCGTTTTCGGGATTGACGAGCTGGCCCGCCAAGCCAAGCGACTCAGTAGTAATCCTAGTTTAACGATTACGCTTAATTCGTATCAATCAGCCGCCGAAGCGGCAGATTTGGTTGAGTACGCTGTCGGTCAGCCCAACTCTTGCGCCAACTTCAACCCAAGCGCTTGGCTTCACGGCCAAGGCAACGCCGCCGCTGGTTACCAGCCCGGCTCGATGCCTGCAGGATATTACGCTTGCCTGAGGGCTCATCCGGATTACGGCAACTCGCCTGAGCCGTATAACGTCAAATACTTTGAGGTTGGTAATGAGGATTACTCTGGCCCCCACGACAACACGCCCCCCAGATCAATAGGGGAGTATCGAGACGTGCTAGTCGCCTTCAGTAACGCGGTAAAGGGCCGCGTCGCAGGGGCGAAAATCGGCGCTGTGATTTGGCCTGACCCCGCCAGCAACTGGAACGATACAATCTATCGACTTGGGGAGGGGGTGGTTGATTTTTACATTATCCACGTCTACTCCGGCGCCGGACTTAAATCCGCCGAAATATCTTCCAATTATGAAATAAACATTCCTTTTAACGCTGGTTCTTCCGGTGGTGGCCAAACCTTCAAAATCACTGCCCGCGGCTCGCGAGGAGAGGGCAATGTTTGTCCGTGGCCGATTATGCAAGCTAAGCTCAACCAAACCTCGGCTCAATCCTTTAGCGTCAATTCAGGCCAACCGCAGACGTTCACTTACACGGCTTCCTCTGGAGCCGGTGCCGGCACGATGCAACTTGGCTTGGTTAACGAGTGCTACCAGCCCGAGCAGAGGGCCAATACCAAACTTTACATTGATAAAGTTGAACATTCCGTCAGCGGCAATTTCGTCACACTTGATCTGATTACCGGCGGTGATTTTGCCAGAGCCCAAACTGAGAACGCCCGCCGGCTGGTAGTAGAGCTTACAGATCAAGCCCGCCGCGTCTCGGGTAAGAACCCGCCGCCAATTTTAGCCACTGAGTACAACACCGACTTTCGAGGCCTAGACGGTAGCGAATTGGAGTTAAATCGTTCCCTGCTCTCAACATTTTTTGTGGCCTCTTTCTATCACCACCTTCTCCAAGAAAAGGCGCTCGGCTCGAATCCTTGGATCCTGCAAGAGCTCTGCAGTAACTGCCGAGGCGACCTAATTTACTACGATCTGGACCAGAGCGGCTCGCGCAAGGAGGCCAACGGCACCCCGTACGGCAACGCCAACTACTGGTTCTTTCGCCAGATTGCAGACAGCGGGCCGTTAAGCAAGGTCAGAGCTGAAGTTGCCGGGGCCGAAACTTACCGGCCACCAGTATATCTGCACCCCAACCCGCGAAGCGATGTTCCTTTTGTTCAAACGTGGGCGATCAAAAAATCGGACGGCTCGGTTAGGGTTCATGTAATCTACACTGGTGACGAGGAGCTGAATTTAAGAATTAAAATTAACGGCTATTCTCTAAGGTCAGAAATCGATGTTGCCCAGATTGTTAGCCCCGAGGGTAGTTTGAGCGCCTACAACAGCGCCGAGAATAAAGAGAGAATAGTGTCGGCCAGCAACCGCCTCGAAGGCGACGCCGATCAAACCTTTTTAGTTGGGCCGATGTCGATTACTTCGTTTACTTATTACCCGCCGGGCGCTGATCCGCCGCCGCCGGGCGGGGGAGGCGGTTCAATCTACCGCGGCTCATCTGGCACGGCGAGACTAGCACCAAGGCCGTCATCCAGACAGCGAGGCACTTCGCAGCAAGCTGATGCTCCGGCGACTCCGGAGGTTCTGCCTCAACTAGTAGAAGAGGGTCAGCCCAAAGTTATCACCAAGCCGTCAAGACTGCTTGATAACCCATGGTTCTTGCCGACAGTTTCAACGATGCTCGGCCTGTTGGCACTGAGTTTTTGGATCACGGTGCTGTGGAAACGCCACCTCTACTATCAGTATCAGCTATCAAAAGTCGGCGTTCGGCACCACTATTAAACTAATTAGGGAGGGGCCCGACATCATCGTCGAGCCCCCTGTCATGAGCGCAAGCAAGGATCTAATCCTCTGCGTGCTGGTTGTCGCTAGCCAAACAGTTTCAACGCCTTGAAACCGCTCTCGGCGAGACAATTCCCCTTGTCGTCAAACAAGACTCCATCAGGATTGTCCTTCTTAACGCGCCTTACTGCCACTCCCCTCCGCTTAGCTGCTATTACTATTGCTGAGGGAATCTCCTCTAGATGGCCTTCCGGCCAGTACAGTTTCAGTTTGTACGGTGCTAGGTTCGTGCTCAACGTAACCAACGTAACCTCCTTTGTGAGATGAGCATATATAGTATCTCTCAATGCTTTCGCTCCGACAAGGCCTCTGGTGATTTTTTGTCAGAATAGTCTAGGATAAACACAATGCCTGACGTTGCTTATCTTGGGGTTGGAGTTCTTATCGGCGCCGCAATTGCCTATGTTTTGCTGAAAAACCGGCAAGATGACCTCAAAAGCGTCAGCGAACACTTGATAATGCTGGCCAAACAAAAGCTTGAGGATGACAAAAAACAGATCTCCACTGACATGGAGGGGAAAAAGGACGCCATTAAAAGTTTAGTTGAAGAGATACGAAAACAGCTCAAGGACACGGACGAGAAACTGCGCCAGAGTGACAGGGAACGGATTGACTCATTCTCGGCTCTTAAAAAAGAGCTGGAGACCCATAAACAACTGACCACGGAACTGCGCGGCTCAACCGACCAACTGAAAAATATACTCAGCAACAACCAAATGCGCGGCGCTTTTGGCGAACGAATCGCCGAGGATTTGCTTAAAGTGGCCGGGTTTGTCGTCAACCAAGATTACAAGCTCAACAAGGCAATGGATTCTGGGCCGAACCGACCTGATATAACCCTAATCTTACCCGACGGGGTTAGAGTTAACATTGACGTTAAGTTTCCCTATTCAAGTCTGCAAAAATACGTTGAGGCGACCAATAAAGAAGATAAGGCCCGCCATTTAGCCGCGTTCGGGCGCGATGTGCGCGATAAGATAAAGCAGATCGCCACCCGCGACTACATCAGCCCGGACGACAACACCGTTGATTTCGCAGTAGCGTTTATCCCGAACGAGATGATTTTTAGCTTCATCTACGAACAGATGAACGATATTTGGGAGGAGGCGATGGGTAAGAAAGTCGTCTTGGCTGGACCGTACTCCTTTGTGGCACTGCTTCGCCTCGTTAAGCAGGCCCACTCCAATTTCCGACTGCAGTCAAACATCCACCAGATCATCCAGTTGGTGCAGAAGTTCCGGCAAGAGTACGAGAAATTCTCCGGCGAGCTGGACGCGCTTGGCAATCGGTTAGAATCGGCCAGCCGCCAGTTCCAAACAGTCGCCTCCACCAGAGATCGTCAGCTCAATCGCGTCATCGACCAGATTGAGGGACAGCAGGTTATTGAGGGAGGTGACAGTGCTTCTGGCAAAAAGCTTCTCGACTAGCACGGACGCCTTAGGTAATTCGGGCCTGAATGACGCAAAGTATATGATAAACAGGGTGCTTTCAGGGACGATAAAGGGTAAAATCCAAAGCAATGACTGATAAAAAATCGGCCAATAATGCCGAAACCAGCCGCCCCGAGGCGGAAATCCGGTTGGAGAAACTGCGTCAGTTAAAGAAGAGGGGAGTTAATCCGTACCCCTCAGCAGTGCCCGAGCACCTAGATCTGAAGGAGGCGCGTGCCAAAGGCGAGGGGGAGTTCGTGGCAGTCTCCGGCCGCATCGGCGCCATTCGCAGCCACGGTAAATTAACTTTTCTCGACCTCTTGGCTGAGGAGGAAAAACTGCAGCTGTATTTCAAATCAAACGACCTTGGCCGAGACTATGAGCTTTTAGAGCTATTGGATCACGGCGACTATCTTTGGGCCGAGGGCAAACTTTTTACTACCAAAGCCGGAGAGCTGTCGCTGCAAGTGAGTAAATTCCAACTATTAGCGAAGGCCCTTCTGCCCATACCGGAGGGTTGGCACACTCTTAGCGACGTTGAGACTCGGTATCGGCAACGGGCCTTGGATTTTAAAATCAACCCGGGCGCCCGACAAATCATGCACGTTCGCGCCAAGGTTGTTGGCAAGATTCGCAGTTTTCTGGAGGGCCAAGGTTTTATCGAAATTACGACCCCCGTGTTGCAGCCAATTCCCGGAGGAGCGGCCGCCAAGCCCTTCGTAACGCACTACAGTGCCCTCGACAGCGATTTTTATCTGCGAATCTCCGATGAACTATACCTAAAGCGACTGGTTGTTGGGGGGTTTGAGAGAGTATACGAAATCGGACCGGATTTTCGCAACGAGGGCTTGTCCCATATGCACAACCCCGAGTTTACGATGTGCGAATTCTATTGGGCGTATCAAACTCACGAAGGACTAATGAAAGTTACTCAGGAGCTGGTTCGAGAGTTGGTCAAGGCCGCGACTGGCTCGCTGAAGTTAGTCTACCAAAAACACCAATTGGATTTTTCCCGAGATTTTGCCGTTAAAAAATACGCCGAGTTGATAAAGGCCGACACTGGCATTGATATTGAGAAGGCCAAAGACTTTGACACTCTCAAAGAGGCCGTTGGGAAGGCGAGGATTGTTTTTGAGAACCAGCAAATCAAAGTTTGGAGCGAGATGGTTGATGAGCTTTTCAAGAAAGTAAGCCGACCGAAGATTATCCAGCCCACTTTCGTGGTTGACTACCCGATCGCCACAGCGCCGCTGGCAAAGCGCTATGAGGATCGTCCTGAAATCGCGCAGAAATTTCAGTTAATTGCCGGCGGCGGGCTGGAGATTGTAAACGCTTACTCAGAGCTTAATGACCCGCTTGATCAAGAGGAGCGCTTTAAGGAACAGATGAAAATGTGCCAAGCCGGCTGGGACGAAGCCCAAATGCTTGACGAAAATTACATTGAGGCCCTAAAGTTCGGCATGCCCCCCACAGCCGGCTGGGGAATGGGTATTGAACGAATCGTGATGCTTCTAACCGACCAGCATTCAATTAAAGAAGTTATACCTTTTCCGACATTAAGGCCTAAGGGCGTGGAGGAACGAGATGCTCTTTAATCGAAAACGCAAACGCTACCTTAAGATCATCACGGCCAGCTGGATAATCCTGCTGGTGGCAATGGGATTGCTAATTGCTTTTAATATCGGTCTCGGACAACCAAGACTTTTAACTACATCGATATCAGTGCTGGTGATTTTCGATATTGTCCTCTCGACGCTGGATCTGATAGAGCGCCGCCGGTCCGGTGAATGAGCGTATTAAGCTTTGACGTTTTCAAACAATTTCCGAGCTTAGTTGCCGCCGTGGCCACAGCAGATTACGGCAATATGTCGGCTCGATACGGCCCTTGGCCTAAGGTTCAGCAAAATCGTCGTCGGTTTTTTAACGATATTGGGGTGCCGGAAGAGAAGGCGGTAGTTAGCTCTCTTGTTCACGGACATAAGATTATTGAAGTTACGGGCGCTGACAGGGGTAAGGGCATCGCTGAACCAGAAACCGCCTTAGAGGGCGACATCTTAATCACCGACGAACCTGATACTTACCTGTTCTTTGTAGTAGCGGATTGTTTGGCGCTTTTTTACTTCGAACCTGTTAAGCGAATTTGCGCCTTGGCTCACGCCGGTTGGCGCGGGGTGGACCAGAAAGTGCCCGAACTTACCGTAGAGCATATGGTGCGGCGCTGGGGTTGTGAGCGCTCTAAAATCGTCGTGGCAATGTCTCCCGCATTACAGTGCGAATCCTCGCGCAATGAGGATATTGAGCAAAAAGACAAGCCGAGTTGGCAAGCGTATATCAAAACTGATACCGAGCTCGGCCGAAAAATTTATTGTGTTGACTGGACAAGGTTTGCTTACGACCAGATCATCGGGGCCGGAGTTAAACCCGAAAATATCGAGCGTTCAATGATAGACACCAAAACGAGTAGTGACTACTTTTCCCACCGTCGAGCCGTTGAATCGGTCGAGCCGGAAGCGCGATTTGGCTGTCTTATCGGCCGCGGCTTAACCCCTTGACATATGCTTTCTTTTCTGCTAGAATGCCGCTAACGCTGTGAGGGTGGTTACGCGCCCTCGCGGGCGCGTTACCTTCACAAAAGAACTCGGCCGAAAGGCCAAAGGAGGTGCAGGAATGCACAACAAACTCTTTACGGCCCTCGCGGCCGTGATAGTTTTCTTCGCCAGCGCTGGTTCGGCGTTGGCTCAGATGGACGACAGTCTCGGAACGGCAGGGGCGGGGAGCGGTGACAAGACGCTGATCCCTGAGGGGTTCAGTGATCCTGCCGAACCCCCAGCCTCGGCATCGGCCTCGGCAACCGCTGAGATTAGAACCGAGACTATTTACGTCTCGGTCCCCGGGCCGACCCGCACCGTCACTAAATGGCGGACGCGGGAAATAGTAGTCCCTAAGGATATCGCCCGCAAAGGCGATATTGAGAGATTGGAAAAGGCGATTGGCGAACTCCGCAAGGAGGTAGCCGAACGCCCGACGGATCAGCAGTTGCAGAGGCGACTGGCTGAGACAGAGAAGCGCCTTAAAGACGGGTTCGGCGAGATAGCCACGGTGACGTGGCAGGAACTCCGAGCCCAGACTCCCGCGGCAGACGCGGGAAAGGAGGAAAGTATGGAAATAGGAACAGTTCTATTAGCAGTGCTAGTCGCTGCCGGTTTAATCTTCTTTTCGTTCCTTTTTTCTTTTCTCCTTTTCACCCGCCCGCGGGGGGGAGATAAAGATAGAGAGCAATAGTAACTCCCGCGGGGCAGCCGCCGCAGGTGGTTGCTGCCAACCCAGCTGGCACGCCACCACAGCCGGAAACAAACCGGCTCAAGCTGCTGCCCCCAAGCAATAGAGCAAGGAGGAAGCAGATCCCACCCGCCGCGAAAGGCACAACGATGTGCCAAGTAGCGGCGGGCTTTTTCTATCCGCCAAGAAGCTGGCCCAGACTAGTTAATTTCAAAGTTGTTTTATTTTCGGGATAGTCATCGCTTTCGACTGTCAAAGTGTAATTGTAGATCTCGTTGTCTTGGTTAACATTTGGCTCTACTGACGTGAGGCGCAGATTAATCGATTCGATCTCGTCTGGGAGGCCAAATTCGCGGCGGATTTGGGCAACTAGATTTTTGGCGGCGTTTTCGTTTAGGTTTATTTTTAATTCCGTACCAATTAATTGTTCAGCCCTGCTAAGTCCGAGGTTCTCCAGAAAATTAGCGATATTCTCTTTCAGTACCGGCTCGCCAACTCTCTCTGTTTTAGGCGACTCTGCTTTTCTGGCCGGCTCGGTATTTTCTTCGGTACTATCGTCCAGCAACTCATCTTGCTCCACCAGCTCGTCGATTTTGGGTTTTTGGGGCGGTCGCCGGCTATCTTCGTCTATTGCCCCCTTCGCTTTTCTCTTCTGTTTTCGTTGCCCTCGGCTTGTTTGCTCGGTGGGCAGTAAATCTTGATCCGGCTGTAGCTTATTGGAGTGGTCGGGCTCTTCCGGTTCTTTATTTTTCTCTTTCCTCTCGTTGCTTTCCGCTGCCCTCCCTTCGGCCGGGGATCCGGATCGTGATTCCAGTCGCTGGTAAACCTGCCGTAGGAATTTAAGGGCTTCCATCTGGTTAGGTTTGTGTCTTCTGTTTCCCGTCCCGATGATAATTTCTTGGTCAATTTTTCCTTTTTTGTCCCGTTTGTATCCGATGGTAAATTCTCGGCGCTTGTCGCCATCCCAAAAACTAATCCTATTGAAACCGACCATGTTCTCCTTCCCCCTAATCTCTCCCACAAAGCTTAGTCCACCTCGGGCGTGTTGGGGCAGTTGCTTGTATCTTTCCAATAATCTCGTATAGATTTGGCGGAAAGCTTTAATGCTCTCGCCGTCAACTTCTTTCTTGCCAAACTCGGCCGCTTCTTTCGGTTCCAGCTTGCCGGCGAGATAGGCCTCGTAGCGCGGCAAGAGTTTCTCGGCTGAATCAGTCACCTTGATCGGGACCTTTTCCTCCTTGTCGGCCTCGTTTGGTCGCTCGGGAGTATTAAGCTTAGCTAGTTTTTCTAGGGGAATATCTTTTTTGTATTTCTCATCGGGGCTAACAACGCGGGCACAGTAAGCCCCTTCTTCGTCCACTAAAAACTTATAGATCTTCCAGCCATCTTCTTCTTTGCCGCTGGAACGGCGGACCCTAACAACATCGCCGATCGCGAAGCCGAGGTTATCGACCGGTGATTTTGCCGACTCTTCTTTTTCCTCTGCTACTTCTGGGGCCAATGCCGACTCCTCAGCTGAATGTGATAATTTTTTTAGCCGTATCGCCTCGGCCTCGAGCTCGTGGATAAGCGGCTGATCGTGGTGGCGCAGCCGCTCTGGAGCTAATCGAAAATTCTCCTTCAAGTTAAAACCGCCCTCAACCAAGGCGTGAGCACCACCCATCGCTGCCACAACGGCGGCTGATTTTACGGCTAACTGCCTGCTGAACATTTCTTCTATCGCCGTTCTAAAGCCCTCGCCCATCTTGTCTCCAACACTGCCAACGTGGAAGAGATTGGTTGGCCCCTCGATGGCAGCTAATTCTCCGGCGGTGGGAACAGGTAAATAGCCGGGAAGACCTTCTGGGCCGACAACCGCCAGATACTTCTCCCAATAGTGGCGCCAATGTTCTTGGGCAAATTCGGCGCCGTGTTCGCCAGCCAGCATTTCTTGCAGACGCTGAGGGTCGCTCTGCTCCAACATAAAACGCCACGCCCCATCGGCGTTTTGCTTAACTAAATGAGCGTAGCTATCGCCGTCTAAATCGAGGCGCACCCCTTCATTAGCCGCCTTATCCATCAGCTGGCTAAATTCCACCCCCCTTAGAGCCATGGCGCCAAGACCAGCACCGGCTAGGGATCCGACAATTCCCCAAGCAAGGTTGAGTTTACCTGCCTTTTTCTCCAGCTGGCGATAATTTTTTAAGGATTCTTTTTCGCCGATATCAATTCCGGATAGTACTTTGGCGATTTTTTCAGCCCTTGCTTGTTCGCTATCTGCCGCCAAAGCTTCCTGCCCATATCGCTGGAGATCGTAAATATGACGCAAAATATCTTCAGCAACCTTATCGCCAAGCCCATCTTTGTTAAGACGACTGTAACGCCAACGCTCAACCCCTAAACGGGCGACCGTCCCGCCCGCCAGTCCACCAAGCATCGCCGCCCAAGTAACTGGACCGCCCAGAAGACCGATTGCCCCCACTGCCGCTGTGCTGATAACAGCGGTGGTGCCGAGTTTCTTGGTGTGCCTTTTTACCCAAGATTTGCCCCAGAACTTTTTTAACCAGCCAGCTTCTCGGTCATTTTCCAAATGGACAGAGTAGTCCTCAACGCGAACCGATTTTACGCCCAGCTCCTTGAGAAGCTCTTCAAAGTTCTTAAAGCCCTCCCGAGAAAGAATTAGCTCTGCTAGTGCCGACTTATCCATCGAGTTTACCAAGTCCTCGACAAGATACGTTCGCTCTTGTTCGTTCATTTTTTCGCCGCGGCGAAGTTTATCCAAAATTTCAAATGCCACTTGGTTAAGAAGGGGGTTTAACTCACCGTTAACGCGGTCTATCTCTTCTTGTAAAAATTGCCTTTCTTGTTTTGTTTCTTCGTTGTCTGCAAGAGTACCTAAATGCTCCTGAATGGCCCGGCGGTGATCTTTAATGGCCTCGACTTGATGAAATAGCGCCTCGCCGGTTAATCGAACCTCCTTCTCCTTTAAAGTAGGCGGCGAAACTTCTGCCGGAGGATTATCCACGTTTTTTTCTTGGTGGTTCTCCTTGTCTGAAAGATTTTGCTTGCGCTCTTGCTCAAGCCCTGCGGCTAAATTTGCCTCCCAAGCCGGCGTTCCCCCTCTCTCAGGCATGATTGCTACTTTTTATCGGCTGATGAAATTAAGCTGACGATTTCGGTTCTGTAGCGGATAGCTTCCTCGGTGATTATTTTAGGCAAGTCTATTTCCCGCTCATCGAGCCAATGCTGCAACTTTGGAGGATCACCTCTCTCCGCCAGCTCTTTAAACTCTTCTGCTTCTTTTTCTGTCAGTAAGCTAGCCACTCTGTTGATGGCACGGGCATTGACGGTATTAAGCATTGTCTGAAAAATTTGCTTCTTGGTAGCTTCATCTGCCCCTTCAATCTCGAGCAGCTGAAAAATATCTTTTTCCAGTAACTCTTCAACTGTTGGTAAAGCCATAAACCCCCTTATGCCAATAATACCACAGTGGCGTTACTTGCCTTGGTCTAAAGGAAGTTTTTTCCGAATCAGTTAAGTTTTAGCGTCGCTTACCTGCTCGGCTGAGTTAGCTTGTCAGCTAACTCAAGTAATCTTTCAATCGGGCGGCTTCTTCGTGTTTTTTTAGTTTCTGCAGGGCCTTGGCTTCAATTTGACGAATGCGCTCGCGAGTAACGCCGAACTCTTTACCGACCTCTTCAAGTGTGTGGGTGCGGCCAGCGCCGCCGGCTTCGTCAAGCCCAAACCTCATTCTGAGAATTTTCTGTTCTCTCGGGGTCAGAATGGCCAAAGATTCTTCAACGTGCCCCTTCATCAGCTGATAAATCGCTTGCTCTTCCGGCGACATCGTTTGCTTGTCTTCGATAAACTCGCCAAGTGATGAATCGCCCTCTTCGCCAACGGGCGATTCAAGCGAAACCGTTTCTTGGGAAATTCTCATTATGTGTTCGAGCTTATCCATATCAATACCCAACTTCTTGGCCAGCTCATCGTTAGTCGGTTCTCTGCCCAGCTCTTGGAGAAGCTCTCTTTGGGCTCTCATATAGCGGTTGATAGTTTCAACCATATGCACCGGAATACGAATCGTCCGGGCCTGATCAGCAATAGCGCGGGTAATCGCTTGGCGAATCCACCAAGTTGCGTAAGTGGAAAACTTAAACCCTTTATGATAATCAAACTTCTCCACTGCCCGCTGAAGACCAAGATTGCCCTCTTGGATAAGATCCAACAGCGACAGGCCCCGGCCGATGTATTTTTTGGCGATAGACACAACCAGTCTGAGGTTGGCTTCGGCCAATTGCCTTTTGGCTGACTTGTCGCCCCGCTCAATCCTTTTAGCCAATCGGACTTCGTCTTCGGCTGAAAGGAGCGGATACTGGCCGATTTCTCTCAGATACATTCTGACCGAATCTTCTGAAATACCGCTTAAATCTTCGTCTTTGGCGGCTTTTTTCTTGTCGTCCTCTTCAGGGATTTCCAAGATGCGTTTTGCCTCACGCACTTCAACCCCAATATGGCTGAGGTACTTAAGATAAGAATCAACCATCGCCAAATCGCTTTCCGGCTCCGGATAGGCCTGCAGAATTTCTTTATAGGTGACAAAGCCGTGCTGACGACCTTTACGGATAAGGTACATCAGCTCGTCAGGAAAGTTCAGCCCGGCGTCAAGTTTAATCTTCTTGGGAACAGCTTTTGTCATCTCAAGTTTTTGCTCCTTCTTTCTTGGTTAGCTCATTAAGCTCGCTCATTAATTTTTTTACCTTGCCGAAATCGCCCGATTCCTGAGCTTGACGAATTCGGAAAGCTAGATCTTCTTTGCGCTGCTCGTATCTTTTCGTGGTCGCTTGATTTAGCTTTTCTTCAAAGAGCTCATCAGCTAATTCCGGCGTCATCTCCGGCCACTGCGCGTCAAGCCAAATCTGCCAATAATCGAGCTTCCCCGCGGTTTCGGAGTCCAGCGACGATTTTACCTTAGAGAGAAGCTCTCTACCCTTGCCCAAAGTCTTTGCATTGTACTGCTTTCGCAGGGCTTCGGCAACCCGTTGGGTGATCTCAGACTGCCAAGAAATATCATCAAGCTGACTCAGCCGACCCTTGAGGGTAGACGGCTCTGAAATGGCAAGAGCCAACAGCTGTTCCTCGTTGGTTAGCGGCGTTGATCGCGTCTCGGCTGATTGCGGCGAAACAGAACGAATTTTTGTCAAAGCCGCGTAAAGGTGCTCTGGTTTGGTGCCGATTCGCAAACTTAACCGCTGGATGTAGTGATCCAGTCTTGTTGGGTCGGCTACTATTGCCAGTGGCTGAAGCATTGCCTTAACAACCCTCTTCTTATTTTCAATAAACCTAAGCTCGCCGGCGTCATTAATCTCTTGAGTCAACCACCAGTCCAGCCCTTCCTCAGCCGCACCGGCAGATTGCCGCCAAAACGCCGGCTGCTTGGCCATCAATTCGTCAGGGTCTTTAAACTCACCTAAACCAACTACCTTGGAGTTGAGGTCTCTCTCAAGCAGTAAAGTTATAACTTTTTTAGTCGTCTCGCGACCGGCCGGGTCGTTATCAAAGGCCAATAGGAAGTTCGGCGTGTATTTGCTGAGAATTTCAATCTGCGCCGCGGTAATGGCCGTGCCGGAGGAGGCGACGGCCTGCTTAACGCCGAACTGGTGCAGCATCAAAACATCAATCTGTCCCTCAACCAAAACCACGAAATTTTTCTCCTTAATTGCCGCTTTGGCCAAGTTTAGGCCGAAAAGTATCCGGCCCTTGTTGAAAATCGGGGTCTCCGGCGAATTGAGATATTTCGGCTCTCTGTCTGTGAGGGTTCGGCCGGTAAACCCAACAACGTTGCCCAGCACGTCGAAAATCGGGAACATCAACCGATCGTAAAATTTGTCTGGGCTGCCCGCCCTGTCAATCTCTGAGGCCAAAAAGCCCTTCTTTAACAAAATAGATCGTAGGTTTACTCCGGAAGGGGCGTAGCCCAGACGAAACTCCTTCACTGTGCCTTCTTTGAGAGCACGCTTTTTTAGATAGTCGCGGGCTACTTTACCGGCGGCGCTTTCGGCAAGTATGCGCTCAAACAACCGACTAACTAGATGATTGAGCTGATAGAGCCGCTCCTTCTTGTCGCGGGTTTGATGCTCGGCTCTGGTGCGAGGCCGTAAGGTGACTCCGGCTTTCTGGGCCAGCAGTTTCAGGGCATCGCCGAACTCAAGATGTTCGGCTTCCATGACAAACTGAAAATGGTCGCCCCCGCGGCCGCAGCCGAAACACTTCCAGATCTGTTTTTCGGGGCTGACCATCAGTGACGGCGTTTTTTCTTGATGAAACGGACAAACCGCTTTGTAGTTAGTACCGGCTTTTTTAAGATTGACGTACTGGCCGATTAGCTCAACCAAGTCCAAGCGAGTCTTAATATCCTCAATTTCATTCATATTGAGCTGGCTAAAAACTCTTCAAGACGCTTAGCGATTGCCTCAATTTGCTCGGCTGGTTCGACTGTTGAGTCGTACTTGACCAGACCACCGTCAATTAAAAGAGGGGCGAAAACTTCAGCAAAATCTTTTCGGTCAAAAAGCCCTAAATTTTCTTGATCAACGTGGCCGGGGTGGCGCCCACCCGAGCGGAGTCGCTCCTCAAAGCGCTCTCGCAAAACTTCTACCGGAGCATGGCAGAACACTTGAAAATACCTGCAGCCGTATTTTTGCTTCCAGGCGCGAAACACCTCGGTATCGATGTTGGTTTTAAAATTACTCTCCAGCATTATCGGTCGGCCGCAGCTAAGCTCAGTTTCGGCAAACAGATGCATAAGTTCGTAAGTGGCGGCACCGACACGGCGCGACCATTCCCGATCGCTCCAACCGAGTGATTCGAACAATAGCTCCTTGATGGCATCTTTCCTAATAAGAGGAATCTTGAAGCGTTCGGACAGCTCGGTTGCTAGAGTAGTTTTGCCGCTGGCTGGCGCCCCCGTAACAATTATCACCGCTGTTTTCACTATGGGCTGATTTTAACCTGAAAGTTAGTTAAAATACAAAGGATAATGTTGGTGAGGTCGCATGTCGCGAGTTAGACGCTCGTGCGAGCCACCTTCGGTGAGGTCGCATAGTGGCCTAGTGCGCTGCCTTGGAAAGGCAGTATCCGCTAACGCGGATCGTGGGTTCGAATCCCACCCTCACCGCCATCCTTCGCTAAAGCTCCGGAGTGGCTTAGCGAGTGAGGATGAGGGAGAAAGCCAACAATTTGGCTTTCGTTGGGATTCGAAGGGTTGAGTCTTATGCAAAGCATGGCGAAACCCCGGCCCGTAGGGGAATCCCACCCTCACCGCCACAAGGGCATCCCCCACCTTTTCGCTTCAGCCGATTGCTCGAACTCTAACAAAACTACTCAGCCATTACCCTTAGTACGTTTCTCCCCTTCCATTCACTTGGGATGGCAATCCCTAGCAGGGCAAGGGTGGTAGCGGCAGTATCCATTATGCTTACGGGCTCTCTTAGGGTCCAGTTACTAATCACTCGCCCACCCGCGGCTAGCCAAGGAATTGTAGTATCTTCTGGGTCGCTACTGCCGTGGCTGTGACCGATTCCGCCGTGGTCGGAGGTAATAATTAACACTGTTTCGTTCCAGTTCCCCGAACTCTTCAAATATGAAACAAGCAAGCCAGTTACTCGGTCAGCCTCAATTAGGGCATCAATATAACCTTGGGATACTGGCTGATTTTCAGAATCATTGCCCCAACCGTGGAGATGTCCAGATCCGTCCGGTTCCTTAAGGTGAATGAATGCTAGGCCGGGCATTGCCTCAGCCATAACCTCTATGGCTTCATTAACTGCTACTTCAATACTCCCTTTGGAGTAGCGGTACGTATCGATAGTTCCGGGCTTATTTAGATGCCAAAGCTTCTCTTTGTTAACAATTGCAGCCGTTGTGATACCAGCTTGGCTGGCTAGCTCGAACACAGTTTCTGTTTGGATATGGCCCTTGTCTGGCGAGTAGCTGTTCCAGGTAATCAGGTGCTGTTCAATTGGACGACCAGTTAGCATGGAAGCGTGAGCCGGTAGAGTGATACTTGGAACAACTGTTTGAGCGCTAAGCGTAAATACCCCCTCGCCCTGCATTAAGGCAAAGGTAGGTAGCCGTCCATCATCCAACAGCTGTTTCATAACCGACGGCTTAGCACCGTCCCAGCTAACGATTATCACAGTGTTTTTTGAATTGTCGTTGGTAACGTCCGCCGGAGCCGGTGGGACAATTTTAAGCGCAGATTGACTCTGGTAGAAATATAGGCCGAAACCTATCGATACGATTGCCAAAACGATAATAATTGACAAGAGCCAATGTTTGTATTTTTGTCGGAACATAAGCTTAGCTTCCTTTAAAAAGTCAACAAGTGCAATTCTATATCCTCACCAGTTGTTCCTGTTGTAATATCCCTAATTTGAGGACTGTATAGAGGATGAATATTTTAGTTACAGGCGATGCTAGTTCCATCGGAGCGAATTTTATCCACTACACCCTGAAAAAATTGCTCGATATGCCGTATATGACGTACGGCGTCTAGAGAACGACCCAGCAATTATTCGTAATAAGCTGAAGATCGCATCAACGGTCAGTAACGCTAAGGCGTTTCTGGACGTCCAAAAAGAATTCGGTAGTTTCGATAAATTCATCTGGCGATTTGTCGGCGGCAAGCCGATCGTTAATTCGCCTCAAGAAGATTCCCAGATCGCCAGTTCCTCTAAGGAGTCGGACGCGATGAGCAGGGAGCTAAAAAGGCGCGGCTTCAAATTCGTCGGCACAACCATCTGTTACGCGTTCATGCAGGCGGCCGGTTTGGCCAACGACCATCTGGTAAGCTGCTGGCGTTTCAATGAGCTGAAAAATTAGCAAACTAGGATAAGTGGGCCAGCCTGCTTGCAAAAAAATATTAAGTGCGGTATACTATGTAAGTAAATCGCAGGAGTAGGTCGTCTGAGGTAAGCAAGTATAGCAAAAGGAAATAAATGGCAAAGAAACTATATGTCGGGAATTTGTCGTATAACACCACGGATGACAGCCTGAAAAAAACTTTTTCAGAGGCAGGGGAAGTCAGTTCGGCGGTTGTGATCTCTGACAAATTTTCCGGTCGTTCAAAAGGTTTTGGGTTCGTTGAATTCGCCAATGACAGCGAAGCTGACAAGGCAATTGAAATGTTCAACGGCAAAGAGATCGACGGTCGACCCCTAAAGGTTGACGAGGCTCGCCCTAAAACTGAAGGCGAAGGCACCGGCTAAGCCGGAGCAGAACTCCGCCTAAAACAAAAAACCGAGCTTCAATGCTCGGTTTTTTGTTTGTCAGCTTGAACTGGTCAGATTATCCTTAATTTGAGGAGGACGGATTCAATGAAAGAGAAAAGCGAAGATTATTGGAGAAAAAAGCTCACAAGAGAGCAGTATGAGGTTTTACGCCTCAAAGGCACAGAAGCGCCGTTTACCGGAAAATTTGTTGATCACCAAGAAGACGGCAGTTACGTTTGTGTGGCTTGCGGTAACGTTTTGTTTGACTCCAGCACCAAATACGACTCCCATTGCGGCTGGCCGAGCTTTTACGACGTCAAGAAAGGGTCGGTAGAGTTCCGCAAGGACACTTCCCATGGTATGATCCGTACTGAGATTACCTGCAGCCGCTGTGGCGGGCATCTGGGACATATCTTTGACGATGGACCAAAAGACAAAACCGGCCAACGCTATTGTATTAATTCCGCGGCATTGGATTTTAAAAGAAATTGAAAAATCCTCAATTAGAATTACATTTAGGGTAGTGATGCCAGAACGAATTTCCCCGGAAGAACAGGACGCGGACATTGTTGCGCCGGAAGCCACTCAAATTCTGAGTAGCTTCCGACTTTGGGAGGCACGAACTGTTTTCAGGGAATCGAAACAGGAAAGGCAACAGGTATCACCGCTTCCAGATCCGCCCTTTCGGCAACCTGTGTCAGAACTGTTTGGAGCGGCAAATTTTGGATGAGCGCTTGAGCTGATAGCGACCAAAGCACAAGCTCTGCGGCGCTCGAAATTGAGCTTGGCAACCAGTTATTTGGCTCTTGTGCCCAAGATCGAAGCGCCTCGGCATTATGCTGCGGCAGCGCCTCAAGGAGAAATCGATAGTAACTCGGGGCTCGCTCGCGCAAATGCGCGAAGAGTTGGCTGTGACAGATTAAACAGAGATGTCCGCCCGAATTCCACCGCTGGTGCGGCATGCCATGAACAAAGCACCAAAGACCTCGTTCTATCATGCACGGTTTACACCCGATGGAGTTTTCACCGTCAGGAATCTCTAGGGGGATTAGGGCAATGACACGACCGCTCTCTGCTTCACCATGGCAATAGCGACAATTCATTTTTTCACCTCAACTAAATGGTACTCGGACCAGCTTACTAGTTCTCTGGAGAAAGTAAAGTGTCGGGCCGGAGGATTCCGGCCCGATTGGTTCGTAACAAGTCCTCGGTTTAGCTCACGAGTGTGCTAGTCGGCGTCCTTCGGACTCCAAAGATACCTGGCCTGGAAGAGGGCATGAGGTGTTTCGAGCTCGAGTGGCCGGTGATCGGGTGCCTGAAGGCGACCCGATGAGACAAAACCAAGGCTTTGGCCGAAGATCTTCAGCGAAGGCACTCCGATGCTCTCTATTTCATGCCTAGTGCCGAACAACGGCCCGGTCTCCTGCTTAGGTTCTAAACTTACTCCACCAATAATGCGATAGGCCTTGATGATTTCTTCCCAGCTAGTCGCCAAATCAACGGCGAAAATGTCACCTTGTCGGCGGAGAGTTAGGCCTCTTTCATTGACAAGCTCACGCGCACTTTCAGGGACTAGGCCGGCAAAGAACCCTTCTTCGCCGTGGTGGATGAATTTGAGGAATGCCTCGCCTTGTAGTCGCACTAGAAACGGCTTTTCGTCAGTGCCGCCAAACCAGACATGCTCGTCTCGATCGTGAGCAGTTCTAGCCGGCAAACGCACTAAAAACTGCCTCGACTTGACGAGATCGTAGAACTCGAGCTCTGGATTGTCCGGAAGGTAGATCTCCCGGTCTTGGCGAACCGGTTGACTAACATCGTTGCTGAAAAGAATTCTGGCCTGCCCGGCTTTGGTTGGTTTTTCTGTCATCTCGAAGAGTTTCATCTGTTTTCTCCTTGCGCCCGTTATAAAGGTACGCTACGGCTCTAAAGTATTGGTGGGGATTATATCTTTCAAGTCGAGTAGATTTGACTCAAAATGAATTGGCTGTTACAAGTAGCCCATGCACCAATTGCAACGACACATCTTATCGCGGTTGATCAATCTTGGCAGTTGCCGATACCGCGACCTAAAACCCAAGGAAGTGGACGGCAATTTATTCACCTACCACCTGAAACAGCTGCTTGAAGCCCAGCTAGTTGAGAGATCCGCCAACACCTACAAACTATCCGCTAGCGGCCTGCGCTACGTTGATCGGCTAAGTTTAAGTGACCTGAAAGAGCGGATACAGCCAAAAATTGTCTCCCTCATAGCAGTTCGCAACCGGCGAGGCGACTGGCTTTTATACAAAAGGGGGCGCCAGCCCTTCAAGGGAATGGTGGGCTTTCCTTACGGCAAAACCCACCTTGGCGAGACAGTTCTCGAAGCGGCAAAACGCGAGCTATGGGAAAAAACAGGCCTTGAGGCCGATTTAACCCACCGAGGGGACGCTTACGTGACGGTAACAAGAGATGAAGAACTGGTCTCGGTAATGTTGGCTCACGTCTTTGCTGGCAAGAATCCGCGGGGGAGTCTGAAAACCAACTCGTCCATCGGCAATTGCTTTTGGGCCAAAATCGTTAAACCAGATGCTAAGGTCTTTTTTCCGGGCTTTGCCGATATCTTTCAGTTACTGGCCAAGAAGACGAAAGGGCGGTTTTTCACAGAGTTGTTTTATCAGCTCTAATCAGCTCCGAAGGTACGAACCCATCTTAGCGTAAAGTGTTGGCGACATCTGGGTGCCATTCTCTAGCTGTTCATTGATGGCACTAAGCGGTAGTGAAAAACTATCACCCGGGTTAATCTCACTAAATTCGGCCTGTAACGCTCTGCCAATCCTATCCTCGGCATAAAGCCGAACCACCGGGTCTTCATAACCGCCGTAGTCATTGCGATACTCGTCAACCATCCGGCGGGCAATGTGCATAAAACCGTTACCGCGCTCGGCAACAACAACGTATATTTTCTCTTCTGATTTTGCCGGGGCGGCCTCAGAGGCGTCCTCGCTTGCGGTAACCTCCGGGTTGGTGGCGTCCTGATTGACAGCGGTTAGCTGACTATCCGCTGTATTTTCGCCCCACAGCGTTGGGAAGGTGCCGGCCGTTATTATAGACCGACTAAGGCAACAAGGCCGAAAACGAGAGCAAATGCCTGATGAGCCAGCGGAGCCCTTTTATAGCTATCAGGAATCCTTCTCCCGGAAGTAAGGGCAACCAAGCGGCGATAAAGCCAAGCAAAGAAGGCAACCACGCGGGTGAAAAGCTGGGCAACGCCGTAAATCGGGCTTAACAGTATAACGACAATGCTCTCTCGGCGTCCCATCTTTAGGTAAGGAATTAGCTCGAGCAGTACGTAAAAAATGTAGAAAGTCCAGAACCGGCCAAAAGATGAAAACAGAGCCGGTAGCGCCAAAATGCGAAACGGGTCCGTCACCACCAGAAACAGGGCATAAAGAGAGTCGTAGCGTAAACGCCAGTTAACCTTTGACGCGAAAGCTAGATGTAAGAGGTGATGAAAGTTATTCCAGAGTCCCGGCCACCAGCCGTGAACCCGTTGTAGATACAGCTCGCGAAGCGTTCTTGGCGCGTGAGTGTAAACTTCCTCGTCAACGAAGGTTACTCCCCGATCATTACGGTGCCGGTGAATCAGCAAAGTTCGCTGCAGATCTTCACCGCTAAACTCGCCTGAGTGGAGATCGCTCTGGCGCAGCAGTGCCTCCTTACGGAACAGGCCAACCGCTCCGGAAACACAAGGAATCGTGGCGGTCTTGGCGTGAAAACTGCGGCCGATCTCCATGCTCTTGCGATATTCGTGACGCTGGAAATGATTCAGCAGAGATTCGCCGTGGGGCAAAACGCGAAAAGAGACTGCGTCGTGATTCTCAAGAAGATTGGTCGGTATTTTCGCCTGAGAGATTCGGACATCGTCATCCATCACCAGTACATAAGGCGTAGTAACCACCCGAAAGCGCTTCGTGGATCGCCCCCACTTTGCCAAGATTTTCTTCTAAAATGAGGACCTTGGCGCCGGCTGATTGGGCAAGTTCGGCCGATTCATCTGTTGAAGCGTCATCAACCACCAGCACCTCCGCCCCGGGCAAGGCCTTTTTGGCTTCCCTGACGGTCTCGAAAATAGTGTCCTTACCGTTATGGCAGGGAATTACCACCGTTATCTTTTCCGGTTCGGTTTTTATCTTGTGCTGATGCGGTTTACTGAAACTTTCAACAATGACCTTGATTCCGTCAATAAGCAGGGCCGTTAGCAGAAAGAAAAACAGCGAAGAAACCGGATAGAAGTTGGGGTATCTATAGAAGAGGTAACTAAAGATAGCGACATAACCAACCAGCAGTGCGGCCACCAGAGTTACAAAATAGCCGTCCAGCCGTACTGGTTTTCTAGTCTTCATCCTGAAAATACTTTGCCAGTTTTTTGCGGATTACAAGCGTTGACTGGCAGTGTTTAGTTTATCCAGATTTTTCTTCCAGCTGTAGTATAATTGGCACTATGTGGTACGACCCATTTGAGCTCGGTTCGCCTCGTCCCATGACTCGAGAAACCACCCAAAGGTTTTCGAGAGTAGGAAACAACCCCTACGACTGCCTCAAACTCGGCTCACCGCCAGTTGGTCGGCAGGAACCTCCCCATCCGCGAGCTCCCCACTACGTCGGTTTGCCCAAAACCTTGGTCCAGGGCAGCGACCAACCGGGGCTTGCCGGCGAAGATTAGTTTAACCGATTAGCTCGCCGGAAACCGAAACCCCGCCTACCCGCGGGGTTTCTCCATTTATCTATAGGTCAATGGCTTGACTGAGTAAGAGTTTCTTTTCCACCGAGGCCATCAACTTACGGGTAGAAACCGCCGCGTCAGGCGCGACTGAAACGCTGGTAATACCGGCTTTAACCAGCACCTCGGTTACTTCCGGATAGACGCTTGGCGCTTGGCCGCAGATAGATGAAGTTACACCAGCACGGCGGCAGGCCTTGATAACGTGAATCATCGCCGCCATCACCGCCGGATATCTCTCGTCAAATTCGCTGGCGAGCTTGGCCGAGTCGCGATCAATCCCCAAAATCAGCTGAGTCAGGTCGTTAGAACCTATTGAGACGCCGTCAACACCCTCATTTATGTAGTGGGTAATCTCAAAAACAGTTGACGGCACTTCAACCATAATCCAGACCTTAAAATCTGAGCCCTGTTTCAGCCCCGAGCTGTGTACTAAATCACGAACCTTTCTGTATTCGTCAATCGTGCGGACGAAGGGAATCATTAAATGAAGATTTTTCAGATCCAATCCTTCCCTGACCGACTTAATTGCCTCCATCTCCAAACGGAACATTTCCGGCTCGTTGATATAGCGCGAGGCGCCCCTATAACCGATCATCGGGTTGTTTTCCGTTTCCTCAAATTTTTCCCCGCCCTTTAGGGAGCGATATTCGTTGGACTTAAAGTCTGTCGCTCGGTAAACCACCGGACGGGGGTGAAATGCCTGAGTTATCTGAGCGATTCCCTGAGAAAGCTGACGGACGTACTCCCGGGCCTTGCCCCTTTTAACCATAGCGTTCGGGTGCTCACCGATGCCGGCGATAATGAATTCCGCCCTGAGCAAACCAACCCCATCCACCGGTAGATCGGCGTACTCGTCAGCTTTCTCCGGCTCAGCCAGATTTAAGTAAACTTTCGTCGCTGTTATCGGCGCCGCAAGGGCTCCTTCAGGGGATGGCCGGCTAACGGTTGGCGGCGGCGGGCTTGAGAGTTTCCCTTTATAGACTTTGCCAGCGGCGCCGTCCACGGTTACCATTTGGCCGCTTTTGAGGATGTGAGTTGCGGTACCGGTACCAACCACGCAAGGAATCCCGAGCTCACGGCTAACGATCGCCGCGTGGGAAGTCCTCCCACCCGTATCAGTCACTATTGCCGCCGCGCGGCGCATGGCTGGGACAAAATCCGGGTTGGTCATCTCAGTCACCAAAACATCGCCTTTCTCGACTTTGTCTATTTCTTTGGGGGTATGGATGATCTTAACCGGACCGAAGGCGCGACCAACGGAGGCGGCGGCGCCTGAAACGAGGACTTCGGCTTCTGCCGGGCTAGCTGAGTCTTCCTTGTGCTTGCTTGCTTGGTCGCTATTGCCAGCTCCACCTTTGCCGAGCGTGGTAACGGGGCGGCTTTGGACTATATAAAAGCTGCCGCCCTCGAGCGCCCATTCGATGTCTTGGGGTGACTGATAGTGTTCTTCAACCCTTTGAGCTATTTTAGCCAAACTAATAATTTGAGAATCAGTCAGTTTTTGGCTATTTAACTTTTCTTTTGGCGAACTGGTGTGACGATTGCCGCCACGGCCGGATTTGACTATTTGCCATTGCTGTTGGCTGATTTCTTTGGTTAAAATTTGCCAGTTCTTCTTACTGACAACGTAGTGGTCAGGAGTTACCGAGCCGGAAACGATTGCCTCGCCCAGACCCAGGCCAGCGTCAATGACAATCTCTTCAGAGTTCTCAGAAACGGGATTGACGGAAAACATAATGCCGGAAACCTCGCTCTGAACCATTTTTTGCACCGGAACGGCAATTCCAACTTTCAGGTGGTCAAATTTGTTCACCGCGCGATAATAAATCGCCCTGCTCTCAAAAAGCGAGGCCCAGCAGTTTCTGATTGCTTTAATCAGCGCGTCTTTGCCTTCTATGTTCAAATATGTCGCCTGCTGTCCAGCAAAAGACGCCTCGGGTAGATCTTCGGCTGTGGCGCTTGAGCGAACTGCCACCGGAGGGTTGCCTAATTCCTCATAGGCCTTCTCGATAGCGGCCACGAGATCTTTCGGTAAAGGATACTTCTTAATCGTTTCGGTAATGCCCTCTGCGACGGCGTTAAGCGCTTTGCTGTGCTCTGGGTCAAGTTTGCTGAGGTGATCTTTGATAATACGATCGAGATGGTGCGCCTTGAGGAATTCGTAGTAGGCCTCAGAGGTAACGATAAAGCCCTGCGGCACCGGCAATCCGGCTTTGAGCAATTCACCTAAATTCGCCCCCTTGCCGCCAACTAGGCCGATATCAGGGCTAGAAACTTCCGAAAACCAAGCTATTTTCTTGGTCTTAGTAATCACCCCCATCTGTCTAATCCTATCGGTTTTAAAGCCGCTTGAGTAGACTCCTGATTAGTTCCCCCGGAAAGCCGCGGCGAGAGAGCAACCCAAGCGCCCGACGCTTTTTTACCATCGGCTCAAGGTTGCTCCACCGTTTTAGGCGACTCTCCAGCAGATCAAGCGCCGCTTGACGCTCCGACTTAGGATCAAGGCCTGAGAGTGTTTTCTCGGCTAGCTGGCGAGATATGCCCAGCTGGAGCAGCTGATAGTAAATTAAGCGGCGGCCGTGTCGGTAGATTGCTAGCTTGTCTTGGGCAAAGCTCTCGGCAAACGCGCTATCGTCGAGCAGTTTTTTCTCGATCAGCCAGTCAATGGCCGCTTTAGTCTCCTCGGGACTAAATCCCTTGCGTGAGAGTTTTTCCTTAAGCTGGGCGACGCTGTGACTGCGCCGACCAAGTGCCTTAAGCGCCCACAACAGCGCCTTCGACTGGGCCATTAATCAGGGGTTCTATTCGACTTGACCGAGCTCTCCCTTGGCGGCTAGCCCACGGACTTTAGACTCAAGTTCCTCGGCCAACTTTTTGTCAGCGGACAGAAAAGCTTTGGCAGCCTCCCGACCCTGCCCAAGCTTCTGCTCCCCGTACTGATACCAAGCACCGGTTTTCTCGACAAGGCCTGCTTTCGTGGCCAGATCTATCAGGTCACCTTCTTTAGATATACCGGAACCGAACATTAAGTCAAACTCAGCCGTTCTAAACGGCGGCGCAACCTTGTTCTTGACAACTTTAACGCGGACTCGGTTGCCGATGGCGTTGTCACCGTCTTTAATTTGTTCGCTACGGCGGATATCGAGCCGGACCGAGCAGTAGAACTTAAGGGCGTTGCCGCCCGGGGTTGTTTCAGGGTTGCCGAACATTACTCCGATCTTCATCCTGATTTGGTTGATAAAAATCAGCACCGTTTTTGACTTTGAGACTGCTCCAGTTAGTTTTCTTAACGCTTGGCTCATCAGCCGCGCTTGGACACCGACCATAGCGTCTCCCATCTCGCCTTCAATTTCTGCCCGCGGCACCAGCGCCGCTACTGAGTCAACAACGATTACATCAACCGCGTTTGAGCGCACCAAAGTCTCCACTATCTCGAGGGCCTGCTCGCCGGTATCGGGCTGGGAAATTAGCAGTGTATCAAGATCAACGCCTAGTTTGGCGGCGTAACTTGGGTCAAAAGCGTGCTCAGCGTCAACTAACGCCCCAAGGCCACCCTGAGCTTGAGCGGCGGCGATGGCGGTTAGCGCCAAAGAGGTCTTACCGCTTGACTCAGGCCCGAAGATTTCGATTATCCTGCCTCTAGGAAAGCCGCCGACTCCCAAAGCCAAATCAAGCGAGAGAGATCCGGTCGGGATAACTTTGACGTCTAGGTGGGTCTGTTGCCCCATCACCATAATTGAACCGGCGCCGAACTGTTTTTCTATCTGGCCAAGCGCGGCCTTAATGGAGCTCTGGCGGTCGCTTGAATCGCTTGAGTGAGTTCCGGCTGTCTTTTTAGGTTTTGGCATCTACTCAGTTTTAGCAGGCGCTGCGGCTTTAGCAAGGTCTTGGTTGTAAAGCACTTTAACCATATGACGAGCCACCCGCTCAGCTCGATTGGTGGCCTGAACAACTATCTCGTTAACGCCCGGAGAGAGCTGAACTTCCTGAGAAAAAGTTCCGTCCGACAGAACGTGTATCGGCTCAGCATTAATTGAAACGATCGCGCCCGGGTCAGTTTTACCCTGAAGAACAACCTCGTCTTTGTCGCTGGTGAACTCCGATGGAACGTTACTAATAACTAGCCCCGGAGGGCTGGCGAATTTTCTCAGCTCAACAATAATATAAGAAGCCACAACCCCAAAAAGCAGGATTGTCCCGATTACCGCTAAGAGCTTCGGTGTCACCAAAAAATGCCACTCGCCGATTTTGCGCGGCGAGAACGAAACAGATCGGTAAGGGTTTTGATGCCACTTACTCGAGCGTTCTTCTTTATAGAGCCGGACAATTTTTTCGCTGTTGAGATTGAGACATTCGGCCAGACACCTGACGTAACCGATATTGTAGGCCTCGGCCGGCAGGCGATCGTAATTTGAGGCCTCCAGCGCTAAGAGAAACTTAAGAGGGATCTTGGTTCTTTGCTCAACCTCCTCAAGCGACAAGCCGGCTCGCGAACGAGCGGCTTTCAGAATACTGCCGAGACTGCGGCGTGGCCTGAGCTTTTTGGTGGTAAAACCGGACATCTGGTACTTCTCAAGCTAGGTTAAATCGCGGCCACCGTCAACGGACCATCGGCTAGGGACCTTGGTAGTCATCGGGCGAGACAAGGACATCGCGCGGTTTAGCGCCGTCAGCCGGGCCGATAACGCCTTCTGCCTCCAGAAGATCAAGCAAACGGGCCGCTCTGGCGTAGCCAACCTTTAGGCGTCTCTGCAGAAGCGAGGCCGAGGCCTTTCCGGCTTGAATGACTAGCTCTCTGGCTTCATTGAACAACTCGTCATCGCCGCCGTCGCCGGAAACGGCTGAACCGTCGCGCATTGCCGGACGAAAGCTGAGTATCGATTCATCGTAAGCAGCGGGCGCCTGTTTTTTGATGAATTCTGTTACTTTGCGAATTTCTTTGTCGTTAAGAAAAACTCCCTGCACGCGGCGGGGCTGAGGCCGATCGCTGGTGATAAAGAGCATATCGCCCCGACCAAGCAGCTTCTCCGCGCCGGCGGCATCAATGATGGTTCGCGAATCAGCGTTAGAGGCAACGGCAAAGGCGATACGGCTGGTGATGTTTGCCTTAATCAGACCCGTAATTACGTCAACCGATGGGCGCTGGGTAGCGACTATCAGGTGCATCCCTACCGCTCGGGCCATCTGGGCTAAGCGAACAATAGATGATTCAACCTCATTGGCCGCTTGCGTCATCAGATCGGCCAACTCATCAATAACAACAACGATGTAAGGCAGTTTATTTTGCCCCTCTGGGATAGATTCGTTAAAGGCCTCGACGTTACGGCGGTTATGGTCAGCCAAAAGCTGGTAACGTCGCTCCATCTCTGAAACAACCCAACGCAAAGCCGAGATTGTCTTGTCCGTCTCCGTAACTACTGGCGAGAGCAGATGAGCCATGCCGTTGTACTCAACAAACTCAACTCTTTTGGGGTCAATTAAGACTAATCTGAGATCTTGAGGTGAGTTGCGATAGAGTAAGTTAATAAGAATTGCGTTCATACAAACAGATTTGCCGGATCCGGTAGCCCCAGCGATCAAAAGATGGGGCATTTTTTTCAGATCAGCCACCATAACGTTACCGGCAACGTCGCGGCCAAGGCCGATAGCTAAGCTGGAGTCCACCTCCTCATAGGTTTTAGTTTCAAGCACCTCCCGCAGCGAAACTGTGGCGGCAACCTTGTTTGGTACTTCAATACCAACCAGCGATTTGCCGGGTATCGGCGCTTCAATCCTAATCGGGTGAGCCGCCAAAGCTAAGGCAATGTCGTTGGCCCGGGCGGTAATGTTAGAGAGCTTAACTCCCTCGGCCGGCTTTAGCGTATACTGGGTTAAGGTGGGCCCGATATTGACTTCGCTCATCGCCACCTCGATACCGAAATCTTTAAGCGTCTTCTTGATTACCTCGACGTTCTTGCCGATATCGCCGGACTGGGCTTTAGTAGTTGAGCCGTAATCAAGCAGCTCCAGCGAGGGAAACTCCCAGTTGCCGCTTGATGGAACAAGAGAGTTCTGACCCGTGCCGGGCTTGTCGGGCGCCATCGTTCTTACCGGTACCCGAGCTTGGTTAACGCGCACGGCAAACCGTTTCGGCCCGTTAATGTTAAATCTTTCAAATAGTGACCTGAATGAGGCGTTGAAGCTGAGTAATGTGGCGATGACGATAGAAAAAACGATGGCGATAAAGCCCCCGATCTGACCCAATACTGATATATAAACTCCGGAAACTGCTTCGCCGATCGACCCGCCGTAGCTGGAAAACATCGCCGGTACCAATAAAAACAGTAAGATTATCCCGAGAACGCTTGTTCCTCTGAGTATCTCAGAGCGGGTTAACAGCAGTTTGATGCCAAGATAACCGATAACAAACGGTGTCACGTTGGCAAGCACCCCAAAAAGCGTCTGACCCAAATTCTTGAAGGCAACACCGAAGGTGCCAGCCAAGCCGAACAGTCCCAGAGCAAACAAGAACCCAAGGAGAATCAAAATAATCGCAATAATTTCCCTTGCCGTGTCCGGCTCCACCGCCCAAACTAGACTGTCCCAAATTGTCGGCAACCGTCGACGTCGCCGCGTTGAGTAACGCCTTTTTCGTCGAAACAATCCCATAGTTTTACTTTACCAACCCGTTAGGGATTTACCAGATGAATCGGCGCCAAGCGCAATTAAAAGCTCTAGAGACCGATTACAACCGGAATCACCATCGGCCGGCGCTGCGTTTTCTCAAAGAGAAATTCACCTACCTCATCGCGTAATTCCCGTTTTAAGTAATCCCAGTTAATCACCCCTCTTTTGGTATGAGCAAGGTGTTGTCGTTTTACCAGCGACCTAACTTGACTGATTAAGTCTTCCGATTCCCTCATATAGACAAACCCTCGGGAGACGATATCCGGCGACGAGAGCAGCGTCCCCTTTTTCCCATCAACAGTCAGAATGACTAAAAAGACGCCATCTTTGGCCATAGTTTGCCGATCGCGCAGGACGATCTGACCGACATCACCCACCCCGAGCCCGTCAATCAAAACTGAGCCCACCGGCACACGGTCTTTGGCGAGGCGGCCACCGTTTTTGTCAAATTCAGCTATCTGTCCGTTCTCAACGATCAAGCACTGCTCCTCAGTCAAGCCGACTTCTTGGGCCAGCTTGGCGTGTTCAACCAAATACCGGTATTCACCGTGAATTGGCACGAGATAACGAGGCTTAAGCAATGAGATTAACAGCTTTATCTCCTCACGGTTGGCGTGCCCCGAAGAGTGAACGTCTAGAAGCTTATTGGTGATGACCTCGGCGCCCAGACGATAAAGATTATTGATCATAGTTGAGACCGCTTTCTCGTTTCCGGGCACCTGAGAAGCTGAGAGGATAACCGTATCGCCGGAACGGATGTTGACATGCCGATGCTCGCCTGTGGCCATTCGCACCAATGCCGAAAACTCCTCGCCCTGACTACCGGTGCACATTACCACCACTTTGTGGGGCGGCTGGCTGTTGATAGTCCTGATATCAGTCAAGACTCCTTGGGGCACCTTCAGGTAGCCCAAATCCATGGCGATGTTGATGTTTTTCTCCATCGATCGGCCCGAGATGGCGACTCTGCGGTTGGTTTTGGCGGCGGCGGTGACAACGTGCTGAATTCGGTCAATTCTTGAGGCAAAGCTGGAAACAATAATCCTGCCCTTGGCCTTGGCAAAAATGTCCTCCAGCGCGCGGCCAACTACCCTTTCGCTCATCGTGTAGCCCGGTTCCATGGCATTAGTTGAATCAGACAACAAACAAGTAACACCACGCTTGGAAAGCTCGGTTAGCTTAATAAAGTCCGTTGGCTCCCCGAAAGGAGGAGTGAAATCAATTTTCCAGTCAGTGGCGTGATAAATCAAATGTCCGCCAACTGAAATTGCCAGCCCCAAAATGTCGGGGATTGAGTGAGTCATTCTCACCGGCTCAACCACAAATGAGCCAAGCTGAATGCGCTCGCCCGGAGCGATAATGCGAAATTCGGCTCCCTCGATGCCGTGCTCCTCAAACTTGGCCTTAATCAGCCCGGCCGTTAGCGGGGCGGTGTAGATTGGCACTTTGAATTTGGGCCAAATGTAAGGCATGCCCCCGATATGGTCCTCGTGGCCGTGTGTAACAACAAACCCCCTGATAGATCGGCTTTTTTGCTCAAGGTAGCTGGTGTCACAAATAACGTAGTCAACTCCCGGCATATCGGCATCAGGAAACTTAATACCGGCATCAATAACAATAATGTCGTCGTTATATTCGTAAACGATCATATTCTTGTCGCCAGTCTCCCCTGATCCGCCCAAAGGAATGATCCTCAATGTGTCGCGCTTGGCCTCGGCGATTACTTTCGGCTCGGCCTGCTCGCCCGTTCGGTGGGTTCTAGATTTCTGTTGACGATGATTCCTGCGATCGCGGTTGTTTCTGTTTGCCGCTGGCCGCCTCAGGCGAGGTGAGTTGCTTTGAGGGCGCAAGACCTCACCAGCATCAGAAGCGTCAACGACACTATCTTGGTTTTCTACCATAAATTAGTCCTTTCTAATAACTGTTCGTTTCAATTTAGAGTCCTTAGTCAAGAGGTCTATCAATCATAGACTATTTAGCCGAGGAAGTCAAACAACTAGCTTAATTTACGATAAATTTCATCCATATATTCTGGGATTTTGGCAAAGTCGGCTCTGAGCACCTCTTTCATTGAGTCCCTGTAAAGAGCCGCCGCCGGATGATATAGGGGTAAGTAGAACTGACCGCCGGAGCTGACCAGCTGGCCGTGAATGGTGGAAATTGGCTCGTTGAGTCTTGGTAGTATGGCCTTCATGGCGTGACGGCCAAGGAAGCAAATTAGCTTCGGCCCGATGATAGCAATCTGTTTTTTTAGAAAAGGCAGCTGATAGCTGATCTCATCCGGCAACGGATCCCGATTGCCCGGGGGTTGGTATTTGAGAACGTTGCCGATAAATACATCCTCACGGGTTAAACCGATGCTGTTGAGCAGCTCCTCCAAAAAACGGCCAGCCGGGCCGACAAAGGGGCGACCGGTCTCGTTCTCCTTAGCTCCGGGGGCTTCACCGACGAAAAATATCTCGGCGTTAGGGTTGCCCTCGCCGGGTACGGGGTTTTGATTAGGATTATATTTGCAGCGCCGGCACCGGGCGATCCTTGCCGCAACCTCGGCCAACGCCTCTTCTTTCGTCATTGGCACAGGTATATCATATCTGCTAAATAATGCAGCTCCCGAAGATCACGAAAATAGTTAAGAGGCGCAGGTTGCACCTACGCCTCTTTTAGCCAGCCGGAGAGTACCCGGCGGCTATCTGGCAAATGTTGGGGCTGATCGATCTCGATGGAGATGATCCCACTGTATGGGTAATCAGCGTCAAGAACCGTCTGGCGAACCAGTTGTTTGAGACGATCATCTTCTTCTTGGAGCGGTTGGTGATCTGCCTCGGGCGAAAGCCCGTGCAAGTGGATGTGGCCCAGTCGTTTGAGTAGCCGCTCTTTCACCTGCTCGAACTCAACGAAGCCCGGGCTGTGCTCGCCGGTTAAGTAGTGGCCAAGATCAAAGCAGACCTTGAGATCAAACTCTTCGGCGACATCTAAAACATCGCCAAGGTTGTCCCCGAATCGGTCAGGAAATTTCGGGTCGTGCGGCAGATTCTCTAAGCAAACGGAGAACCTATCGTTCGCACGAGCAATCATCTCCGTCAGCAGTTTAGTAGCGCCTTCTGGTATGTGCCGCGGCCGATTGGCGCCACGCTGGTCTCTGGGCCCCTGGCTGGGGTGGACAACTAGCGGGGTCTGGCGGGGCAGGACTTCTTCGTCTTCTGATGAGAGCCAATCTAACGCCCGACGCAAACCGTTAAACGGAGGCAAGACATCATCGCCAACGATGTGAATCGCCAAAGACAAGCCGCTTTTGGCGACTACCTTAAAGTTACGACGGTGGTCTGCTTCGTTATCGCTGACTCCCGCAGTTGTTCCGGCGATGTAAAGCTCAACCGCTTCGAACCCCTGATCAGCTAGCTGTTGGCAGGTCTCCGCCTGCAGCAGCTTCAGGCCGCGATCGGCCGCCCCGATCTTATAATTGGTAGTTACATCAACCATTTTGACCTCCTTTGGGTGCGGTGGATGACTGGTGAATTATACCTAGCGCACTAGCTTCCAATCAAGCTTCGCTCCTCAGCCGGATTAGAGAGATTCGGTTCTTCTCCGGATCAACCTCCTTGACCTTAACCTTAACCGGCTGGCCAATTTTAAGAACGTCTGAAACTTTGTTGACAAAGCCGTTTTCGCCAAGCGCTGAGATATGAATCATCCCGTCGCGGTTAGGCGTTAGCTGTACGATCGCTCCGATTTCTTTGCCGGAATTGCGGTCTTTCTGAATTGCAACCACCTCGCCGGTGAACTCTTGGCCCACCTCAATCGGTAAGCCGATTGACTCGACGATGGCTTTGACCGCTAGGGCCTTCTCCGAGTCGTTAGAAGTAATCATTACTGTGCCGTCTCCCTCTATATCAACGCTTAGAATCTCCCGTCCGCCTTGGGCGTCAATAATCTTATTGATAGTTTTGCCGCCCGGGCCGATTAGCTCACCGATCTTCTCAGGATCAATATTGGTGCTGATAATTCTGGGAGCGAATTTAGAAAGGTCTGGACGGGGCTTTTCTAAAACTGCCGCCATCTTTTCCAGAATAGCCAACCGCCCCACACGAGCTTTGGAGAATGTCTCCTCGATAATCTCATCGGAAAGGCCGTTGTTTTTAACATCGAGTTGAATCGCGGTAATGCCGTCTTTGGTACCGGCGACCTTGAAGTCCATTTCGCCAGCGAAGTCCTCCAAGCCCTGCAAGTCGGTCAAGACCTTAAAGGCGCTTTCGTCTTGGTCGTCACTGACCAAGCCCATAGCAATACCGGCAACCGGTTTTTTGATCGGTACGCCAGCGTCCATTAGAGCTAAGGTTGAGCCGCAAACGGCCGCCATTGAAGTTGAGCCGTTTGAGCCAAGGATTTCACTTACTAATCGTATGGTGTAGGGGAAGTCCTCTTTTTGGGGCAAAACTGGGATAAGCGCCTTCTCTGCCAGAGCGCCGTGGCCAATCTCCCGACGGCCGCTTCTTAGAGGTCTGACCTCGCCGGTTGAGTACGGTGGAAAATTATAGTGGTGCATGTAGCGTTTCTTAGCCGATTCCTCCATAGTGTCTATCCATTGCTCCTGACCCGGTCCGGCTAGGGTGGCAACGGTTAGCGCCTGAGTTTCGCCGCGGTTAAAAAGAGCCGAGCCGTGGACTCTCGGCAGAACTGAGACCTTAATAGAAATAGGCCTGATTTCGTCAAGATCACGTCCGTCAGGCCGGTGCCCCTTCTCGGAAATTAATTGCCTGATCGTCTTGAGAAAAACAGCGTTCACACCCTCGATAATTTCAGCTTCCTGTTGGGCGGAACCAAACTTTTCCAACGCCTCAGTCTCAACTTTATCAAGCAGTTCGGAGCGTTTTTTGATGTCTGTTTCGCTCACAGCCCGAGCGATGCTCTCGCCAAACTCTTTCTTAATCTCGGCGTATAGCTCAGGTTCCTGATGCTCAATTTTTTCTTTTTCTTCGCTCGATAAATCGCTTTGGCTCTGTAGCGTCTCCTGAACTGCTCGTTTGGCGAATTTGATTGCCTCGGCCATTTTCTCCTCGCTGATTTCGTTAGCGGCGGCCTCAATCATGACAACTTTTTCTTTAGTAGCGGCAACTAACAGATCAAGCGGGCTCTCGTTGAGCTCGGAATCGGTTGGATTGAGAATGAAACCGTCGTCGTTTAAGCCGACTCGTACAGCGCCGATCGGACCGTTAAATGGGGTGCCTGTTTGCATCAAGGCGGCCGAAGCGCCAATCACTGCCGGAGCAGCCGGATCGTGCTGCTCGTCGTAAGAAAGAGCCGTCACAATAACTTGGACTTCCCGGCGGAAGGATTTCGGAAACAGCGGCCGGATTGAGCGGTCAACCAATCGCCCTTTAAGAATTGCCTCCTCGGAAGGACGATTCTCCCGTTTAATAAATTTTGAGCCGGATATTTTGCCGGCGGCGTACATCCGCTCCTCGTAATCAACCATCAGCGGGAAGAAGTCGGCGCCTTCTCTTGGTTTTTTGGAGACGGTCGCTGTTACTAGAAGCGTAGTTTCGCCGTGGGTTACCACAACAGAGCCGCTGGCCTGTTTAGCCAGCTCGCCGCTAGTTAAGGTGAGGTTTTTCTCTCCAAAAGGTAAACTTATCTCGGTCCCAGACATACTACTTCCGCAGACCAAGACCCGTAATCAGCTTTTTATAGCGCTCTTGATTATGCTTTTCGAGAAAGCCGAGCAAACTGCGCCGCTGGCTGAGCATCTTAAGCAGGCCCATCCTAGAGTCAACATCCTTCTTATGGTCTTTTAGATGCTTCGCCAAGGCGTTTATCCTTTCCGTCAAGACTGCCACCTGAACCTCGGTGGAACCGGTGTCTTTCTCGTGTGATTGGAATTTCTTGATAACCTTAGTGGTTGATTTTTTGTTAGCCATTCGCTGATTTATCTTAACAGAAACAGGGTTAATCTTCAATCACAGCTCCCCGAGATGATTGATGCTGTGGCTGGAAAGCGCTGATTTTTTGCAATATCTCATCTCTTTTTTCTTCCAGCTTGCCGACTATCTGGAAACCGGCTGCCGCTTTGTGTCCGCCTCCGTCAAGAGAGCGAGCTAGCGCCGCAACGTCAAACTCTTTATTAATAGAGCGTAAGTTGCCTTCAGTGACCGGCCCGCGCTGGCTTAGCACCATAGCAAAATCTACATCTGCCACCGTTTTTAAGAGTTCGTCAATTAGTCCTGAATCATCCCCGGGTTCGGCGGAAGCTTCTTCCAGATCGCTACTGGTTACCTCCGTCCACACATAACGATCGGTTTGATTGATTTTAACTCTGGTCAGGGCGCGCCCCCAAACACGCAGCGTTGCCAAGCTTTTAGTGCGGATTTTGTCGATTATCTCCTGATGACGGGCGCCTGCGGCGACCATTTGGGCGGCAACAGTCAGAGACTTCGGTGTGGTATTCAAATTTTGGAAAAAGCCAGTATCTGTAATTATGCCGGTCAACAGACAGGTAGCAATCTCTTCATCGATTAACGGCTCCCCTCGTCCGAGGGCTTCGACAAAGGCCACCAGCATCTCAGCCGTTGAAGCGGCCGTCATATCAACCCAGTTTATCTTGCCGTAGTAATCGTTACTGGCGTGATGATCGATTACTACCGTAGGGGTTTCGTTGAACAGGTTCGGAAAGTCTTTATCAATACCGCCGAGCAGCTCCTTCTTTGAAGTATCTAAAATAATGACAACATCAAACTTCGGCCCTGACGGCTCCACAACAACGTCCTCCGGCAACAGCACACCGCTTGGCGGAGTGATAACGATTTGAATTTTCTTTTGCTCGGGCAGTTTTTTATAGCCCAGCTGAAGGTCTTCGCCGGTTTCCCTGGTATCAATTGAGATAACGACATCGCCGGCGGCGGCTAGTTTTGTGCTGGCAACTTCTTCAAAACCGCTAAGAAATGAAAAATCTCTTCTGCGGCCTAAAAATGCTGCCGTGGCATTTTTACCCAGCTTCTTCAGCGCCAAGCGCATGCCAAGAACTGAGCCCACCGCATCGCCGTCGGGGTGCTCGTGCGTTAGCAGTAAGATATCGCTGGCTTGCTTTATCAGTTCGAGAGCTTGGGCTTTGGGAGTCAATTCCATGCTTGAAGCATTATACCCGAGAAAAGGCATATTTCAATGAGTCCTCGCAACTATTAAGAGCGCCCTATTAAAAATTTACGCGATCAACGTACTGCAAGGACGATAACGGGAAGATGACAAATCCTGCTCGCCCCAGTATGTCTTGCCTAAGGACTGGCCCCCAAAGTCGTGAATCGCTTGATGCGGGTCGGTTGTCTCCAACCAAAAAATACTCGCCTTTGCCGAGGGTAATTAACTCAATCTCGGTGTATGGCGTCACTCCGGTCATGACGCGATACGGCTCTTCCAGTAGGACACCGTTAATGAAAATGCTACCGTTTTCGGTCCTGACTGTTTCGCCCGGCAAGCCGACAACACGCTTGATTAACCTCGTTCGGTTAGGGTCAGCCGGAAATTTGGCCGCCACTACATCGCCACGCTTAATCGACCCCCACCAATAAGTTAGGCGCTCAATAACTACCACCTCTCCGGTCGAAAAATTAGGCATCATGCTCTCGCCGCGCACAAGCACGGGAGAGCCGAAGACAACCACCACCGTGGCTAACACCACTAGAAAAATGATGGCTGATCGACTCAGCTCAAAAAAGCTCGACATTATTTGGCCAAGCCCGCCCTCCCTCATGGCTCTAGTCTAGCAACTAGGTCTTCTTTTGGCTCTTTTTGGCGGCCGTTCGCTTGGGTTTGGCTCGGGCGGCTGGCTGTTTTTTGGTCTTCGGGGCTGCTTTTGTTTTGGCTTTGGCCTTAGGGGCCCCTTCGGGCTTAGCGGTTTTTGCCTTAGTCGGCTCTGCCGAGACTTTCGGAGCTGGCTTGGCGACCTTCAGCTCGCGAGCCAGTCGGCTTTTCAGTCTGGCCGCCTTGTTTTTATGAAAAATGCTCCACTTGACGGCCTTGTCTATTAACGAAAAGGCCTCGGAAAGAGTCTCGGCGGTAACATTCTTGAGAGCTCTTTTGAGGGCGTTTTTGCGGCGACGGTTAATTTCCGTATTACGTCTGGCAACCCGCAGGGATTTCTTGGCTGAAGCGCTAATTGGCATTACAGCCAAGTATAATACTTGCTCGCACCGGACTTTTCAAGCTTAGCCGCCCGTTGTTTGCCAAGAAACAGTCTCAGCGGCTGGAAGGGGCGGCAGAAATGGCTAAAACGTGGGAAAGGTAACCAAACATCGGAAAAACCTTATTGGCAAACTGATCAACGGTACCGACCTGCGGGGCAATATACCAGCCGGGCTGGGTAAAGGGAGAGTCAAGAAATCTGTTGGTCCAGTCAACTTCAAGGTCAAAAACGATGGCATACCCGAGATACGCCAAATATTTATCTTGGGCATGAGCAGCGTAGTTGATTGGCTCCTTGCTCGATAGAAACTTGGCAAACCCGAGCCATCTAGCTAATTCGCGATCGCCGTAAATAGTTCGCACCGGCAACGAGCGGGAGAAACGAGCAATCAGGACGGCGGCAAGCATCCCGCCCAGCCACAGAAAGAGTAAAAATCGCAAATCGTCAAAGATAAAAAGATTAATGAAGAAACCGGCTAAGGCCAAGAAGAAGAGGGTGATTCCGACAGCTTGGTAGCGGCGGTGCAAGGCCAAGGGATTGGTGTAAAAATAGCCAAGTTCGCTAATTCTCTGATAGAGCAGTAAAAATGCCCGACTGATGCGCTGACTAAAAACTTCTTGCGAGAGAGAAAGCGATATCTCTTCCCACTGGGCTTTGTCGCTGGCAGGACCGAATATCTGAGCTAATAGCTCTTCTTCAAACGGCTCCAGCTTATCGTTGGAGTTGCGGCGGCGGAAACGAAAATCATCGGCGCTAAGCTGCCTGATAACCAAATGGCCTCGGCGCGCCAGATCAATTAAAGTGGCGGCCAGCTCACGGCTAGTTACTCGCCCCCTCAGCAAGATCCCCAGCATGGCTGGCAGCAGTTTCGACGGCGGCTCTTGGTACTCTGGAACGCCTTTAGCGCTCGGCCGCCGATTGCGCGAGATGGACACTAAAAAGAGAATTAAGAAGGTAAGGGCTGGCAGAGCTAAGGAAACAATTACCCACACCTCTGGCGAGATCTGGCTCAATCTCTCTTTAAAAACCACTAGTGCAGTATTGGCAATGAAGGAGCGGGGTACCTCAAGTTCGATTGCTAACTGGGCATCAGTACCAACCTGATAGGCGGTATAAACAACCGTTTGCTCATCAACTAAGCCAGATTCAACCAGAAGGGCTCCACCGTTATTGATAAACCGATGGCCGATAATCTCTTCGCTGCCGGGTCGGGGCAGATACACGGCAATAGTCAGTTCCTCCAGGAATTCCTCCGGCCTATTTATTGCCTGATAGCGCAGGCGGTAGAGGCGCTCATCGGTAAAAATCTCGCTTTTTAGGCGCTGTCGCCCGAGATAGAGTTGGCCGTCCTCGTAAAGATAAAACTCAAGATCATAGGCGGAAGCATCTTGAGTATCACCTCCGGCGGGATCAATTGCCCCAAGCGGACTGAACACGTTCGTATTGGCTACCAGAAGTAAACCGCCCCCTAAAACCAGAAAGAAAACTAGCGAACGTCCGTAAAGCCCAAACTGCCGTAGCCACTCAACAAGTTTCATAATAAACCTTCTCCCATTGTACGCGTGTCTTGTCGGGCTTTGGTAGGCGGGCGATGAGAATGGTGTAAACCTCAGCGCTCTCAAGTAGGCCTGTTTTCAAGGCAAAATCCAAATCGCTCAAGAGTTCGGTTAGCGCCAATTTAAGGCGTTTATCGCTGAGATGCCGCCTAATGGCCGCAGAAAGCGAGCCGATAACCAGCTCTAGAGGCGCTCCGGTTAGCTCGGCTTGGCGCAGATACTCGCCAGCCAAAGCCCAGTTACCGGTTCGCACCGCCGGAAATAGAAGAAAACCCTCGGCAGATTCCTGTATCGCCCAGTTAGATGTCGGCTCTCCAGAAAACGAAAGCGTTTGGAGTTCAGTGTCGGCCGCCCAAAGATTGTTGCCAAAACGGCTAATCAGTTCACGCAATCGCTCTTCGGTTAAAGTCAGTCCGTAACGCCGAGCCCGAGTAAGGAGCCACTTTTTTAGGGTCGCTCCTTGGAGCGGTTTGACCGAGTACTTTTTTGCCTTGGCGAGCGTGCGCTCCAGAAGACTTTTGGCAGGTAACGGAGACTCATCCCAAATTACAACCACTACATCATCTGGGATATCGGCCAAATAAGCCGCTAATTCTTCTTGAGATCGGGCGGGAAATCGGCCGGCTCGCTTCAAAATAAACAACCGTTTGGCGGCAAAAAGAGGCACGCCGAGCAGGTCGGCCCAGTTTGGCGGCGGCTCGTCGCCATCAAACACTCTAATCTCGAGCGATTCTTTGTTTTTGGCAAGATATTTTTCCTTGATAGCAGCTATTAACTCGTTGGCTAAGAAGGAATCGTCGCCCTCAAGAAAGATAACCATAGCTAAACCCTAGCAAGCTTTTTCCCTTTTAAAAATGTTACGAGACCGACGTCCCTCTAGAGAGGGCTCAGCTCGGCCCAATTGTCGCCGGCGCTCAGACTGACCTCCATCGGAACCCTCAGCTGGGCCACGGAACGCATAACGCGAGCTAACTTTTGCGCCATTTCGCCCACAAGCGGCTTGTCAATTTCAAAGAGTAACTCGTCATGAATTTGCAAAAGCATCACCGCCTCGGTTTTCGGCAGAATTTTGTCAACTTCAACCATTGCCAGTTTGACGATATCAGCGACTGTTCCTTGGGCCGGCATATTGACTGCCATCCGCTCGGCCGCTGAGCGCAACATCTGATTGGGCGAGTGGATATCCGGCAGATAACGGCGGCGGCCGAAAACACTGCTGACGTAGCCCAGTTCTCTAGCTTCGGCTTTGGCGCGCTCCATATAAGCAGCGACTTTCGGGAAATTGTATAGATATTGGTTAATGTAGTCACGTGCTTCCTCGGTAGAAATACCCAAATCAGCTGCCAACGCCTTAGGCCCGAGGCCGTAAATAATGCCGAAGTTAATCGCCTTGGCCAGCCGCCGGTTAACGTTAAGTATCGATGAAACAGTTTGGTGAATGTCTTCGCCGCGCTCGAAGGATTCAATCAGCTTTTCGTCTTGGCTAAGATGAGCCACAACCCGTAGCTCGGCCTGAGAGTAATCGGCCGACAGTAATTGCTTGCCTTTCTCGGCAATGAAAGAGCGCCGGACCTCGCGGCCAAGCTCAGTACGGGTTGGGATGTTCTGCAGGTTCGGGTTGGAGGATGATAGTCTGCCTGTTGCCGCGCCAAGCTGCTGAAAGCTGGTGTGGAGACGGCCATCTCGGTCAGTTAGCTGAGGCAGAGTGTCAACGTAGGTATTTTTGATTTTGCTGATCTCCCGCCACTCGAGCAGAAGCTCGGCGATCGGATGCTTTGAGGCCAACTTGCCCAGAGCGTCAGCGTCGGTAGAGTGGCCGCTCTGCGTTCGCCTGATTCCTGTTAAGGGAAGTTTAAGCTTCTTGAAGAGCACCTCTTGCAGCTGTGCGGGCGAGTTTATGTTGAACGGCTCCCCGGCAAGTTGGTAAATCTGTGCCTCGATGCGCTTCTGGGCTGTGGCTAGCTTGCTTTCAAGGCGCTTTAGCTGGGTCAGGTTTACTTTGATGCCGACTCGCTCCATCTTTTCCAGCACCGGCAAAACCGGCATCTCAATCTCGTAAAAAACTTTTTTAAGTTGACGTTCCTCCACCTCGGGCGCGAACTTTTCGAATAACCGCCAAGTTATGGCGGCATCCTCGCAAGCGTACTCGGCCAGTTTCTCTAGCGGTGCCGAGGTTAGCGGCTTATTTTTCTTTTCGCCCATTAGCTCGGTCAGCGGAATCATTTTGTGGTTAAGTTCAGCTTCGGCCAAATCATCCAAACGGGCTGAGAAAAGCTGGGTGTTGACTAGGGTTGAGGCGAGCATCGTGTCGAAATAAACCCCACCCAGCTCAAAACCGGCGTCAATGAGCGTTTTAAGATCGTATTTTAGATTGTGGCCGATTTTCCTCGGTCGCTGGGCGGCCAGAGGCCGGGCAAGATATTTTTTTATCAGAGCCGAGTCTAGGCCTTGGGGGTGGGGCTGACTCGGTACGTAGTAGGCGTTGTGGCCGTCATAGATTGCTAAACCGATCAATTTGTCGTTTAAGGCAACGGTTTCAGTGTCAACCACTATTTTCTCGGCCTCGGTGATTCGTTTGGCTAGTTGTGAGAGCGATTTTTCGTCGGTCACGGTGATAGATGACCACGCTTTTTTCGGCTCGACGCTGGCCGATTTAACAGGTTCGTGACCGTCGGCGGCAGGAATCTTGCTGATGAGTGACTTGAAACCAAGCTCGTGAAAGAAGGCGACAGCCGAGCGGAAGTCAAAATTTGCCACCCTTGCCGCTTCTAAATCAAGTTCAATCTTGGCGTCGGTTTTTATAGTCGCCAGACGCCTGGAGACGAAAGCCAGCTCACGAAATCGCTCAAGTTTGGAGCGAACCTTCTCCGGCACCTCGTCAAGATGAGCGTAAATCTGCTCAAGAGAGCCGTATTTTTCAAGCAGCGAAACCGCCGTTTTCGGTCCCACCCCGGGTACTCCGGGTATATTGTCTGATGAGTCCCCAGAGAGCGCCTTATAATCAACCACTTGTTGAGGTGAAACTCCTAATTTCTGTTTGATTTGGGCGGGACCAAATAAGACAGTCTCTCTCAATCCCTGCTGAAGTTTATAGACCTTCGTCGTTTCATCGGAGAGTTGAAAGGCGTCGCCATCGCCCGTAACAATCACAACCTGCAAATTGCGTTTTTTGGCCTCGGCGGCAAGAGAGCCGATCAGGTCGTCTGCCTCTAGACCGGCTTTCTCGTAGAGAGGTATATTGAGAGCCAAACTCAGCTCTTTTGTTCGGGGAATTTGCAAGGCCAACGACTCGTCTGTTTCTTTGCGCTTGGCTTTGTACTCGGCAAATATTTCGTGGCGAAAGGTGCGCCGGCCCTTGTCGAAACAAACCACGGCATAAGTCGGTGCTTCGTCTTTGATCGCCTTAAGCAAGGTATTGGCAAAGCCGTAAACGGCGTTAACCAACTCGCCCTTGGGGCTTGTCAGCGGCGGCACAGCGTGGAAGGCCCGATGGATTAAGGCGTTGGCATCAAAGAGTAAAATCTTCGCGGAGCCCTTGGGCATTTAGGTTGAGAATACCGGATTAACCCTGTTGTGGGAAGGGGGAAAGGGAGAGCCAGCCCAAGAGCCGATCTTGCCGAGGCCATACGTCATATATGACGTATGGCGTGTTACAATATTTCTATTATGAATAAAGATCAAGGCAGAACGGACGAGGCCGGTAACAGAGAATACATTATTGAAAAAACTGGTGGGCCGCTTAAGGTTTACAACACCCGCCGACGGCGTAATCCGCTATTTCGCGCCTCGACGGCAAAGGCGATAAACGTAACTGATCAATGGTATGTGGACCTGACCGGCCAGCTGCGTTTGGCTCGCTTAAGAGCCGGCTTGACCCAAGCCCAGCTAGGCAAACTGGCTCGCACCAATCAAGCCGCCATCTCTCGGTTTGAGCTGGGCAAGATGAACGCGACAGCTGGTTTTATCGCTCGTCTTAGTAAGATTCTGAAGGCAGAAATCATCGTTAGAGTAAAATACCCTTAAAGCCATACGTCATATATGACGTATGGCATTCGAGGTGATTAAACGCGGTATTTTTGCAGGAGTTCTTCCAGCACCGCCCGATCCGAGTACGGCACCAGCTTATCCCCTACAGCCATAACTTTTTCCGCCCCTTTGCCAGTTACCACAACCGTGTCCTGCGGCCGGGCCATCTCGAGCGCTTTAGCGATCGCCGCGCGGCGATCTAAAATTCGCCACCACCAGACCCCCTCGCCTGTATCTTTATACTTGAGCGTGACATCGCTTTCTCGATTGAGCTTGTATCGCCCCTTTTTAGGTCGGCCGCGAGCCACCCCCTCGGCAACTTGATTGATGATGGCTTCCGGATCTTCTCGGTAAGGATCTTCGTTGGTAACGATAACAAAATCAGCCAGCCGACCAGCTATCGCCCCCATAATCGGCCGCTTAGCTTTATCTCTTTCGCCGGTGGCGCCAAGCACTGCGATTAACCTGCCGCGCACCGCCGGACGAAGCGTCTCATAAACTTTCTGCAGAGCGTCTGGCGTATGGGCGTAATCAACGATGACGCTGAAGGCCTGCCCCTCGTCAATTACCTCCATTCGACCGGGGACTGGCTTGGCTAGCCGCAAACCGCCAACAACCGCCGGTAAACTATAGTTTAACCCTAAGGCAGTCGCGGCGGCGGCTAAGGCGTTGTAGACGTTAAACTCTCCTAGTAGCGGTAAGTTGATAGTCGCTTGGCGGCCTCTGTAGAGCAGAACAAAATCAATGCCGCTTGGCCTCTGGTAGAGCTTTTTAGCGGTCAAATCAGCTTGGTCTTTGAGGGCGTAAGTGAGCGTCCTGTTGGCAGGATGCTTAAGAAAGTGGCTTGAGGCCGGGTCGTCGGCGTTAATGATCGAAAGGAAGGGGCGGCCCTGAAAAAGCTTTTCCTTAGCCAACCGGTAGGCCTCCATTGACTGGTGATAATCTAAATGGTCGTGAGTTAGGTTGGTATAGACCGCCCCGTAAAACGGGATACCCCAAAGCCGATGCTGGCTCAATCCGATTGAAGTCACCTCCACCACGGCCCACTCGCAGCCAGCTTCGACCATCTTTCGCAGCAGCCGCTGAATTAGAAACGGGCTCGGGGTCGTCATCTTATAATTGTTCTCGAAGACCTGCTCGCCGATCTTCCAGTCAATCGTGGTAATGCGGCCGACTCTCGCGTTGTTGGCGCTAAGAATTGTGTCAATTAGATGACACGTTGTCGTCTTGCCATCCGTGCCGGTTACACCGATAACTTTTAGTCGCTTGGCGGGAAACCTGTTTAAGAGGGCGGCAATTACCGCCTGTGTAAAGTGGTAAAAATCAACCAGCCAAGTGGGTGAGATTTTCCGGAGAAGTCGTTTTATTGCTCTAAACATCGTTATTTCGGCCGCGGCGGCGCTTTTGCAGGAACCGGTATATGTTATACCAGAACGGGCTCTCGACCAAGTCCCATGAACCTAAAAGCCGTACCGACCGACCGCCGAACTGGGTTTTGAAGCGAGTCAAGCCGCGGTGCGGGTGATTAGCCGCATCGGGCGGAGCGATCGCCAGAAGATCGTAAATTATCGCCTTGCGTCGCTTGGCCCAACGCATCGCCTCCCAATGAGCCAAGTACGGCGCCATTAAGTGGCGCCCCTCACTGCTGGAGCCGCCGTAAAGGTAGCTTATAATTGACCCGTAATGGGAAACGAGAATCGCCGAGAGGGGCTTATCGCCTTTGCGCACCACTATTATCTCGCCCAAGTTCTCGGCGGCAAGCTTGCGTGAAAGTGAGTTCAGGTAGCTCGGGGAGCGGCCGCTGAAGCGTTGTCTCAAACTGGTCTGCCGGTAAAGCTCTGTCAGAGCAGAGATTGAGTTTTTATTAACGCCAAACTCGACTTTCAGCCGATGCCGGAGGGCTAAATTGATGTTATAGCGCCCCTTCGGTTTCATCTGTCTCAGCAGCTTGTCGGTGGATTGGTCAAGAAAAACCCACTGGCGATACTCCGGCTGAACTTCTTCAAAGGACTTAATCAACCCCAAATCTAAGACGGCTGCCGCCTTTTCCGGCGCCCAAAGCTCAAAAAACTCAAAGCGGCTAAAAATGCGCTTACCTGAGGAACGAACACTCAAGCGGCGAACCAGCTCAAGCGTGTCATCGTTAAAAGGCATCTCGGGAAAATAACGCACAGAAAAACCGAAGCTCACCTCTCGCTCAAGAGAAAGGGTTGAGCCGAATCGCTGGGATCGCCAATGCGACTCTCGCTTGAACTCGGCCCACAGATCGCTTTGCAGGAGCGACTCAAACATCATCGATTAAAGTATACCTGTTAATCTAGAAAAATGATTACTTGGCGGCTTTATGTTGGCTGGAGCCCTAGTATAATTACGGCTTGATGAGGATCTTGGCTATCGAAACCAGTTGCGACGAAACAGCCGCGGCGCTGGTTGAGGACGACAACTACAAAGTCAAAGTTATAACAAACGTGGTTGCCTCTCAGTTAAAGACCCACCAGTCTACTGGCGGGGTCGTGCCTGACGTGGCCGCTCGGTTGCATAGCGAAGCTCTAATTGGCGTTCTCAAGCAAGCAACTAAAGCCAAACGGCTGTCCTACGATGGCGTTGCCGTCACGGTCGGCCCGGGTTTAATCGGCTGTCTTCTTGTCGGCACTTCGGCCGCAAAAACAATCGCCGCTGTTACCGGAAAACCGTTTTTTGCCATCAACCATCTGGCTGGGCATATTTACTCGGCTTGGCTTGGCACAAACGGCCCAGCCCCGCCCGAACTGCCGGCATTGTTTGTTATTGTCTCCGGCGGACACACCGAGCTAGTCATGATGAGGCGGCATCTTTACTATCAACATTTGGGCCAGACCCGTGACGACGCCGCTGGCGAGGCCTTTGATAAAGTGGCTCGCCTGCTTGGCCTTGAGTACCCGGGCGGACCGGCCATTAGCCGTATGGCCGGGCGCGGCAACCCGGAGGCGTTCACCTTTCCGGTTCCCCTTGAGGGTGAAGACACTCTTGATTTCTCGTTTTCCGGCCTTAAAGCAGCCGTTGTTCACCTGCTGGCAAAACTGCCTCAGCCACTGAGCCAACACACTAAAGCCGATCTAGCGGCAAGCTTCGAGGCGACAGTGGCTAAAATCCTAGTTCGCCAAACAGTTAGAGCGCTCTCTCAAGAGCCGGAAGCTAAGACTGTCTGTCTTGTCGGCGGCGTTGCCGCCAACAGCCGTCTAAGGGAGGAGCTGGAAACTACGGTCAAATTAAACCGGCCGCATTGCCGTTTTATCGCCGCCGATCTTGAGTACTGTACTGACAACGCGGCGATGATCGGAGCGGCGGCAATTTTTAAGCATCTTTTTGGTAAACCGGACAACTGGGCTAGCGCGCCGATCGATCCTAACCTAAAATTAGGCGCATGAGATCAGAAATCCCCACGCGCTTTGACCGCTCAAAAGAGACGGAAATATACGCGGCGTGGGAGGCATCCGGCCAGTTCAAGCCAGAGGGGAAGGGGGAGCCGTTCTCCATGGTTGTACCGCCGCCAAATGTTACCGGCGAGCTTCACCTTGGCCACGCCCTAACTTACGCCATCCACGATATCTTGGCCCGCAATCGACGACGGCGCGGCTATCGGGTACTGCTGGTGCCGGGGGCAGATCACGCCGGTATTGCCACGCAAGCGCTGGTAGAGAAGAAGATTAGAGCCGAGCAAAAACTGGGCCGAGAGGAAATTAACCGAGAAACCTTTGAGAAAGAAGCGTGGCAGTGGACGAACTATTTCTTGCCTAAAATAAAAAGCTCTCTGCGGCGCTTCGGCCTCTCCTGCGATTGGGGCAGGTTCCGCTTTACTCTTGATGAGCACTCCCAAACGGCCGTGCGCAGTGCATTTGTTCGATTACATCAAAAAGGGCTAGTTTACCGCGGCCGCTATTTGGTTAACTGGGACACTAAGCTGCAAACCGCCATTTCCGACGACGAGGTAGTTTACCAGCCAAAACCGGGCCGACTCTACTGGATAAAGTACGGGCCGGTTTCTGTGGCAACAACGCGGCCAGAAACTAAGCTTGGCGACACGGCGCTGGCGGTCCACCCCGACGATATGCGCTATAAAAAATACATCGGCCAAGAGATTAGCTACCTCACCGAAACCGGCGAAACGGCCAAGCTACCGGTAATCGCCGACAAAGCCGTTGATCCGGAGTTTGGCTCAGGCGTGGTTAAAGTAACGCCAGCCCATGATCACGCCGACTGGGCCATGCTACAACGGCATAAGGAGATTGGGTTCAACGAAGTAATCGGCCCCGACGGCAAAATTACCCAAGACGGTCCGTACCTAGGCCTAAGCATCGATCAGGCAAGAGAGAAAATCGTGGCTGATCTTACTAAACAGGGGCTGATTGAAAAAACCACCGACTACACTATTAGGACCCCTCTTTCAGAGCGCTCAGGCGCGCCCGTTGAGCCGCGGCTTTCGGTAGAGTGGTTTGTTAAAACAACCGAGCTTAAAGAGCAAGCCCGCCAAGCCGTCAAAAGCGGTGCTATCAAATTCTTCCCTAAAAATCTTGAAAAGGTCTATTTCCACTGGCTCGACAATCTTCACGACTGGTGCGTCTCTCGCCAACTCTGGTGGGGGCATCGACTTCCCGTTTGGTTTTGTCAAACCAAAACGGGAACAATTTCCAATTCTCAATTTTCAATTTCTAAACAAACTCAAAATTCAAAATTCGAAATTCAAAATTCTTCCGATGGTTACGCCGTCTCCTTAGAGGAGCCCAAAACTTGTCCAATCTGTAAAACTTGCCAGATGAAGCAATCGAAGGAGGTTTTGGACACTTGGTTTTCATCCGGCCTCTGGCCTTTCTCGGCCTTGGGTTGGCCAAACGAAGAGGCGGCTGATTTAAAGGCCTTTTTCCCGACTTCGCTGCTTGAAACCGGAGCTGATATCTTGTTCTTTTGGGTCTCAAGGATGATTATGCTCTCGCTGGCGTTAACCGGAGAGGTGCCGTTTCGCCAAGTCTACTTCCATGGCTTAATACTCGATCAATCGGGTAAAAAAATGAGCAAAAGCAAGGGTAACGTGCTTGATCCGATTCAGTTAATCGAAAAATACGGTGCCGATGCCTTGAGAATGAGCTTAATCGGCAATACCTCTGCCGGAGCAGACCAAAAATACTCCGAGCAGAAAATTATCAAGTACCGCAATTTTGTCACTAAAATCTGGAACGCTTCGCGCTTTGTCGCCTTGACGGTTGGCGATCTGACGCACACTGCGGCGAAAGCCGAGCAAACCAAGCTTGACCCGACTGAGGAGAAATTCTTTAAGGATTTGGCAAAACTGGAGCAGGACCATAACCGCTATCTTGACCAGTTTAAACTGGCTCTGGCGATGGAGCGGCTTTACGAATTCTTCTGGCATGATTTTGCCGACAAATTTCTGGAGTACGAGAAAATGGTAATCCGCGAAGCCGACCAGCCGCAGCGGGCCGTGCGCTCGCGAGCCGCACTTGGACTGGCCTTGGCAAGACTCTTGGAGCTTCTCGGCGATTTTGCGCCCTTTGTCGTTGAGGAGATCAAACAAACGATGCTGACCGGCAACGCGAGAATAAACTCTAACGATGCCTAAACGCCGCTGGTTCTACTTGGTGAGCGCGGCGATTGTTTTGATCGAGATTGGCGCCTTAATCGGCATAAGCCGATTCTCGCAAGATAAGGAGTCGGCCATAGATCGCCAAGGCGTCCTTGAGCAAGTCGAGAACCTCAAGAGCTATCTGGCCGCCGAAAGCGACGAGCGAAAGCTGGTTAGTTTAGCCAAGAAGCTCCGGCACGCTCCCGAAGAAATTCTTGAGCCGATTGTGCTAAGGGCTTACGAGCTCAACCCAAACTCTCGCGATATCGCCGTGCTGGCCAGCCACTTCCGTCCAGAATTAAAAGAGCGGGTCAAAGAGCTTGACCCGCTCTACGACAGAGATAGTTCTGGCCAATAACCTATCTCTCTGGCAGGGGCGCTGGAGGGGCAAACAAGCTTGTGATCAGGGATTTCTGTCCCGCGCCTCCAAAAGGATACTCTTCTGGGCCAACGTACACCCTCTTGAGTCTTACCTTAGCTAAGGAGAAATCAGCGGCTCTAGAGACAGTGGTGGTGGTTTTGCCACTGGAAAAGTCTGTTTCCTTCGAAACTCTTACAGGGCTGCCCTGATAAGGTCCGCCTAGCAAAACAGCGCGTCCATCGCCTCTGTTTAAGAAATAGAACCAGTGTTCTTCTCCAAGGCTTTCGTTGCCAAGCAGATAGCTAAGCTCCGCTGAGGATTCGTCCAAAGCCAGGTACTCTACAATTTCCGGGAGTGTAGGTAAGTTCTCCCTACCGAGAGGCGGTCCCTTCAGGCGAAACTCGACCGCCTCAACAACAGCAGAAACCTCACCGACCGCGGCTGAGAGCTCGATGGTTATCGAGAAAGCTTGTCTGCTGGAAGGAGAATAGTCTTGAGTTTTCACAGTCCACCAATATCGGTGGAAGGGGTTACCAAACCCGGGCGTTAAGGGATCGCCCTTACTTGCGCGACCCGTATACTCCGGCTCACCCAACGCCTCCAGGGATTCAGCCGACTTCCCTAGACAATCTAACAACGTCTTTAGTCTAGGGAACTTCGACATCCACATCGGCTCAATCGGGGGTGGGGCAGTTTCGAAACTAGTCTGTGGCGACCCATCCAAGGTAGCCACGGTCAGGGAAAACCCTTTGCCACCTGTTGGGGACGGCTGATTTTGCCAGCTAACAACAAGTAGCACCGCCAGTGCAACCAATGCCCAAAGCGCAAGAAGCATGATTATCGGATTTTTCACGTTCGTTCACCTCCTTGGCGAAATCAGGCATATTTTAGCAGAAAACCTTAATTTGCAGATTGCTAGCTTGAGGAGTCTTGATATGCTGGAGGTATGGGGAAGCGGCGGCCATTATATATCTTGTTGGCGGCCTTACTGGTCGTTGGTCAAGTTGTTTTTCTCCTTCCTAGCCAAGCCCTCGCCCAGACAGACCAAGATGGGACAAATCTGGATCTCTTTGACCCATTGGAAGCGCTCTGTTACTCCATAACGCAGAAGAGCCAACAATCTGACATTAGGCTGGACTTAACTGCTAGGAACACAGCTAGTCAGGGCGGGAGCAATAATACTGGGTTTGCCATAGTCAAATGGGAGGTGGTGATAACCGCTAAAACTCAAATTCCGTCAAATGTTAATCCTGTTCTAACGGTGTCGGAAAAGAAGCCGGTCGGGCCTTACAGACCACTTGACGACCAAAGATATCCGCTTAAACGCGAGGGGCAAACCTGGACAACTGGAGAGCAGATACAAACTCCTAGTGAGGACCTAGACATAACAATAGGAACAACGGTGAGCTACCTAGCTGTCGCGACTATAGAGTTTGCGGGTAAAGAGAGCCAAGGCTGTGACAAGGAAACGGTGGGCCTCAATCAGCCCGATGAAGTTTCGTTTAGTAAAGAAGTGATGGGCGACTGGTTCGATGGCCATGTGGGGGGCCTAAGAATTCAGGGGATTGACCTCAATAACGATAGCGCGATGAAGCAACCGCCGTTTATCAAACTTGATAAAGGCAACTCTAATTACAGCGGTGGCCACACTATTTATTTTGTTCTTATTAGCGTCTATGGCGAGGGTATCTCTTACAATGGAGTTGCCACTCATTTAGATCGGGTTTGGTTCACATTTGAGGCTAGGCTAAACAAACGAGACGGCCCCAGGATAAACAACCTCTACTTTTTAATACCAGACATAGGCTACGAATTACGCACTGAGCGGTCGGGATTTTGGAACTTTTACTATGTTCTGGACAAGAACCAACTTAGCCATTTGAAAAAAGGCCAGTGGATCGACGGAGCAAATATCGGCGTGGCCAGCGTCAAGGGCCAACCGTTAGAAACCGACGTCAACCACTTAGCTGGAATGGTTCACGATTTCCCAAAAAGCTCCGAGGATACAGAAATTGATAACTGTTTGGACGCCAGCACAGTTGAGCAAACCGGCCCCTCTGAAGAGCGAACAGGGGAATCAAGTTATAGCGTCAATGTCCGGGAGTCGCTGTACGGCTTCGGCAAAGGAGATAAAACAAACCTGCCCGAGCAGCGTGAGTGGGGTAGCGCCGGCCCAAGCGCCCTAAACTCGAATTGCCTTAACGATTCATCAACAGGCTGGGCTAAATATTGGGGGATTGACACTTTTGTTGCCGAGAGCCCATTTGCCGCCGGCGAGTGCCATGTGGGGAGACTCTTTCTTGACGGAATTGCAGATGCATTTACAAAGCTGGTCAGGTGTTTGATTGTTGATCTTTTCATCCCCATAATCGGATTTGTCGCTGGGTACATCCAAGACGCAGCCGGAGTCTCCTACTATCCGACCCAGCATCAGGTACTATTAGTAAGATCCATCTATGTTTTGGTCTAGAATCGCAGTTTTTCTGCTTCTGGGGATTTCCTTAGTTGTCCCAGTGGGCGGCACAACCGTCCACGCACAGAACCCTCCGGATCCAAATCTGCAAACAAGTGATTCCATATCTGACATATTCAGGTGCGGCGCCGGTCGAGTTCGCGGCGATAGCGATGAGGGCGATGCCGGCCGTTGCGGTCTAGCTGACTACATTGCCGAACCAAGCGGATTTGTTTATCAAAGCTGGCGTTCAGTGCGGATAGTTATCAACGTGCTGTTGGTTATTGCTTTACTTGTGATTGCTTTTTCTAACATTACCCGCGTCAACATTGATAGTTACACATTAAAAAAATCTCTACCGAATCTGATTTTAGGAGTAATATTAGCGAACGCCAGCTTTCTCATAGTTCGCTGGCTGGCAGATATTGCTACAGTAATCAGCTACCTATTTGTTGAGCTGTCCCTTGGCGAAAATTTCAGCTTTGCTGATTTCGTCTCTGCCGCAATAGCGCAGCTGACCGAAAGCTCCATATTAACGGTGGGTGGCGGTATATCGATAGTTTTGCTCATTCCGGCGGTTATCGCCGCTATCATCCTCCTGCTCTGGCTGGCCTTTCTGCTTTATTTCCGTCTTGTGGCGGTGTATCTGCTGACTATTCTCGCTCCGCTGGCCTTTGTTGCCTACGGTATCCCCGGCCAAGAAAAGTACTTCAAGCTGTGGTGGCAGCACATGATTAAGTGGATGTTCATGGTGCCGGCAATGTCGGCGGTGTTTTGGCTGATGATAGTTATCGGCCGATCTGGCGACAGTCAAAGCATAGCAAGACTGCTCATAATGTACGTTCTCTTCTTTATCGCCTGCACTATCCCCACCCGCTTCGGCGGCTCGATAATGGACAAAGCATCAGGGTTTTTCAAAAAATATTCTGGGGTGGACTATGCCGGGAGAAAACTTGCTGAGGCCGGGCAAGATGCCAGGGAGAGGGCTGGTTTTCGCTGGCAGCAGGCTTGGCGACGGGCGCCGATCGGCAAGCAACTGGCAACGTACGCTGAGAAGCGGGCTCTTGATAAGGAAAATATGAAAACAGACATCGAGCAGCTGCGTCAAGCGGCCGCCACTCGGGCGCGAAGGGGCCGCACCGGCACCAATGAAGCCGCCCTTGAAGCACGAGGAGCCCAAATTGGTGATGAGTTGGCAGCGGTCAAAGCCGGGAAACTGGCCGAGTACATTAAGAGCCCCGAGGGCCAAAAACAGCTAACAGAAGCGATACGGAGCGAACTAACAAAACGAAGTGCCGAATCGGAACGCGACAATTTGAGGATTGAAGGGAAAATTGAATTCATGAACAAAGAAAAAGACGGAGAGTTAATAAAAGGGCTCTATCAAAATGTTTTTAACGCTAAAAGATCCGGGGATCAGCTTGAGCTGGATGACAGCATTGCAATCGGTAAGGTTGCGCATGAGCGAATTCAGCCGCTACAAGCACTAGAAAATTTTCACAAACACCAAGAAGAATATAACCGCCTCTCGGAGGCTGACAGGAAGGGGGCAATTGGAAAGAGGTTAGAGCAGGCCATGGGCGAAGAAAAGCGAGCTTTTGAGGCCTTAAAGAAAAAACCTGAACACCAAGCAGAATTTGGCAAACTCGCCTTTGAGGATGCTTTAAGCGAATTTAAAGATGGCAAAAGCCAACGCGCCTTACTTTGGCGGGCAACTCATGGCCGAGGGCGCAGGATTTTCAACGAGGGAATCCAAAAACAAAATGAAATACTTATTAAGGAGGGTACGGCGGCGGAAGTCAAAGGGGAAATAGATGGAATCTATAACAAATTTAAGGACGCTTTCGGCGAAGCCGAGGCAAAGGTTAAAATGAAACTGCTTTTTGAAGGAAATACGGCTAAACTCCAGCAGGACCTAGAGAAAGCCGCGGCCGAGGCCAAAGAGAAGGGGGAAAAATTCAAAGGGCCAGATATCCGCGATGTCCTTCTGGCAACAAATGCCCAGAAGCAGATTATTGCTAAACCTAGCGACTATCGTAATAAAGAGGTTCTGCAACATTTCATTGAACTTCATAACAGCATCGTCGAACCCGAACATGTAATCGACTACAACCCAAAGGAGCTGGAAAAAAGAGAATACCGTAGCAATCTCGGCCAGCGAGTTAATAGTAGGGTTGGAGCGGTTTTTGGATCACCCAGCGATCAGGTTCATAAAGGAGGGCATGTGGTGGTTGGTGATCAACCCGCGGTGCAGACAACATCTCCAGTCGATCAATATATCCAAAGTCAGTCGCCTCAAGAAAACCAAGGTACTGGCGATGAAGAGGAGTCGTACGCTGATGAAGATGAAGATGAAACTGCGGAGGAGTAATTAGCCAAAAACAATGGACGAAGATTTTTTAAGCCCGGCAGAGGATCAAATAGTCGACAGCATTAAGGCCGCTTTTTATGTCAAACAGTTAGATCTCGGGCAGCTTAGACAGCTCATCGGCGGTCTTCCTGAGGAGCGAAAGGAAAAAGTTGTCACCGATGCAGTGATTCAAACTCAGGCCGAGCAAGCACAAAGGCGCCGGTTTGTGGTTGGCTCGATTTTTGACGCCAATGCCCTATCTCCCGGACAGGACGAGATATTCGTGGTCAGATATGCCCAAAACGGAGGGGATCTTAACCGAGTTCTTGAAGAACTAAACATCAGCCCCGCCCTCGCCGGAAGTAATTTCAACAAGGACGAGATTCTTCGGGAAGCAAAAATCTTCCAAGAGGTTGCCGCAAATCTTGAGAGTCTTCACGTTAACTTACTCAAGGCGCAAAAAGTCACCCCCTACTATAACCTCTTAAACAGCCTTTCAACCGATGAGCTTACAGATTTGGTTAGCCAAGCTGAAAACTACTTCAATCAGGCCCAAGATGGTCGAAGAGAGAGTCCGCTTTACAACCCGGATCTTCCAAAATCTTTAGTGAATACTTTGAGTAGGGCTAAGATGGGCATCATTCTGGGTTCCCTGTCGGAGCTGGGTGAAAAGGCTAGCTTCTTAAATACCGTTATCCATGTAGCTCTAGCAATAATTGAAAACCGTTCAGCGAAATCCCATAGTGATGAAGATTTACAAAACGCCTTAGCGAAACTTCTTTATCTTGAGGGTAAAACACCATCATTCGTTTTGTAGGAGACCGCTGTGAGGCAAGAGCTTCTCTGCTAAGATTAGGTAGGAGGGATGCAGTTCAAAGTACCGCAAAACATTGATATGCAGGATCGGATTATCGGCCCGCTGACGCTTGGCCAATTTTTCTATCTGCTGTTTGGGGGGCTGATTATCTATATCCTCTTCAACAAGCTCGTCTTGGAGGGGCTTAGCTTCTTCTTCTGGATACTGGCCATCCCGATAGGCCTCCTGAGTTTTGCCATGGCCTTCCTTAAGGTCAACGATCGCCCTTTTCCCTATTTCTTTCTGGCCGCCATTAGATTTCTAAGCCAGCCCCGGCAGCGCGTCTGGCAGCACGGCGCTGAGGCACCACCGAAAAAGCCGGCCAAGGCCAAGCCAGACGGCGACTCGGCGGCGGCTGCGCCGAAAAAATCACTTGACGCCGTTAAGGTCAACGAGCTAGCCGATATTTTAGATAAGGGAGGAAGCTAATGGCCTCAGCCAAGCGAGCTAAGGCGCCACCAGCGCCAACTCAGAAATACCTGCAGATTGAATCAATCCGCGAGGGGGTAATTATCCTCAAGGACGGCCGCTTGCGGCTAATCGCTGAGGTGACGCCGGTCAACTTTGATCTAAAGAGCGAGAAAGAAAAAGAGGCGGCAATTTATCAATACCAAAGCTTCCTCAACTCGCTGAAATTCCCCGTCCAAATAGTTATCCAATCTCGCCGCGTTGACCTGTCAAATTACATTCAAAAAATCACCGAAGCCACCGGAAGCGAAACCAACGAACTGCTCAAGCATCAAGCGGAGGATTACTTGAGCTTCATTAAAGTCCTAAGCGATGAGGTCAACATTATGAACAAGTCGTTCTATATTATCGTTGGCCACACCGTTAAGGGCGCCTTTGAGAAAAAGACCTTAATAGACAAGGTTCTCGGTCGCAAGCGGCTGACGCTGACGCAATTTAGCGACGAGGAGTTTAAGGAATACCATCAGGTTCTTAAAGAAAGACTGCGCACGGTGACCGGTCGGCTCAATTCCTTGCAGGTGGTCAGCCGCGAACTTGACACCAAAGAAGTAATTGAATTGCTCTACAACACCTACAATCCAGAGGAGGCCTCTGTCGAGCACCTGCGAGAGCCCTCAGAATTGACCTCGCCAGTTATCCGCAAAGCCGAGAAGGATTTGGCCGCCACCGGGGAGCTATCAGAAAAAGCCAACCAAACACTCGGCCAAAATGAGGCCGAGGCGGCGCCGGCCGGGCAATCACAGGTAAGCTTGCCGAGCGCCATGAAGCGGTCAAGTCTCTCTCAGATTCTCGGCCGGATCGGCATTGAAGAAAAGGATCGGCAAACCCCGGACGCTATTTTCCGCCAAGGCCTTGCCGGCGTTCTCGACATCATCGCTCCGGCTGGGCTTAACATAACAGCGAACTATCTCCAGTTAGGCAACTTTTACCTAAAAACTCTTTTTGTTTACACCTACCCGCGCTACTTGCAAGCCAACTGGCTCAGTCCAATCATCAACTACGACGCCATGATCGATATCAGTATGCTGGTTTACCCGATTGAGACGAGCAGTCTCTTGGGACAGCTCCGCCGTAAAACTACTCAGCTGCAATCAAGCGCCGCCATAGAGTCGGAAAAAGGGCTTGTCAGGAACCCCGAGCTGGAAACCGCTATCGGCGATATTGAAGAATTACGCGACACGCTCCAAAAAGGCGAAACTCGCCTCTTCCAATTCGGACTGTATTTCACCCTTTACGCCCCTTCTATCGAGGAGCTTAACAAGCTGGCCAAGCAGTTCGAGGCGATTCTGGGCGGTTCTCTGACTTACTCAAAACAAGCTCTACTGCAGATGGAGCAGGGCTTCAACTCGACCTTGCCTCTGCTTGATGATCAGCTCGAGATCGTCCGTAACCTCGACACGGCCTCCCTTTCAACATCCTTCCCCTTCACCTCGGCCGAACTTAGCCATCACGATGGCGTCCTTTACGGGATAAACCTACACAATTCGTCGCTGGTGCTGTTTGACCGATTCCGCATGGAAAATGCCAATCAGGTGGTTTTCGCCAAATCCGGCGCCGGTAAATCTTACGCCGTCAAACTTGAAGCTATCCGAAGTTTAATGCTGGGGACCGAGCTGATTGTGATTGACCCAGAAAACGAGTACAAGGCCTTGGCCGAGGCGGTCGGCGGCACGTACGTCAGTCTGTCGCTTTCCAGTCCCCAAAAAATCAATCCGTTTGATCTGCCGGCCTATCGAGAAGAGAATCAGGAGAGCGGCGAGCAGATCCTACGTACAACAGTTACCTCCGTCCACGGGTTGCTGGCGCTGATGGCAGGAGGGCTGAGCCCCGAGGAAGACTCACTGCTGGATCGAGCGCTGTATGAGACCTACGCCCTAAAAGATATTACTCCCGACCCGGAATCTCAGCGCAACCAGCCGCCGGTGCTGAGCGATCTGATGACGGTGCTAAGAAATATGAGCGGCACCGAATCTCTGCAAAATCGGCTCTCAAAATACGCCGAGGGCTCTTTTGCCGGACTGATGAACTCGCCGACCAATATTGACATGAATAACAAGGTAACCGTCTTTTCAATCCGTGACATGGAAGACGAGCTGCGGCCAGTGGCGATGTACTTGGTCTTAAGCTACATCTGGGGACGGGTGAAAAGTGAGCTGAAAAAACGTATGCTTGTTATAGACGAGGGGTGGTGGATGATGCGCTACGAGGACTCGGCCAAATTTCTTAACGCCATGGTCAAGCGGGCCCGAAAATATTATCTGGCGGTTACCGTCATCAGCCAAGATGTTGAGGATTTCCTTAGCTCCAACTACGGCCGGTCTGTGGTTAACAACTCCTCGACCCAGCTGCTCTTGGGGCAGTCCGCCTCAGCTGTCGACAAGGTCGCCGAAACTTTCAAGCTCACTGACGGTGAGAAGTTTTTCCTGACAGAGGCCGAAGTCGGGCAAGGACTATTTTTTGCCGGCACCAATCGAGCCGCCATTCAGATTGTTTCTTCTTACACCGAAGACCAAATCATCACCACCGACCCGAAGCAGTTACTTGAGATATATGGAATAAGAAATGCCGGAGGATAGTGACAGTACGGTTGACCCCTTATTAAATCCTGAGGGCGGCGAGACGCCCGAGAGCGAACCGGAGGACAAGCGCCAGCCAAGTGAGGGTTCTATCCAAGACAGGGCGCGTCAGCATATAAAAAATGAGGTAAGCCGAATCCGTCAGGGCGGTAGGAGGGTGCCTAGGCCCCCCGTTCCTAGGCCTTCCCCGGGAGCTAGCGGCGTCGGGGGCCGGGCCTCTGGTGCCGCCTCTCGCGCCGAGGGACGAGCCGCGCAGGTTGCTGCCAAAGCCGGTCAAGCCACCGCTCAAGCCCTGCGAGCAGCCGCCAAAGTTGGCCTGCAGCTGCTAACGAAAACCCCGGTTGGCTGGATTATCATCATCATTTTACTGGTCATCATTATTATCGGGGCAATCTTTGCCATATACGGGCTTGGCCGAGACACCGGCGGCGGCCCGCCAATAACCCCAACAAGCGCGCAGCACGTCAAACAAGCCACCCTTCTTTCAGCCCTCTCGGGTGACAGCATCGCCAAAAACGAGATCGTACTCGAGGTGGTAGAGGCCGAAAAAGAGCGCTACGGCCGCATCAAAGCCAACGCCGATCAGCTCTCCCCAGAATTTTCCGAGGCGATTGCCGCCAAACAAACCGAGTTCGGCTCAAGGCTCGACGAGCTGGTACTGGAGCAAGATTCCTCTCGCCGGAGGGAGCTTAAAAATGCCCTTGAAACTGAGATGCTCGCTTTTGAAAACACTCTGCCGTTTGGCAAATGGATTGCCAAGCTGGCCGAGGAGCGGGTTGGTCAACCGAACGTTAGTTTCTGTACCGTCACTGGCGCCGGCGCCAACGTGGCTTGCGCCTCTTTTGTTTCGACGGTCCTGTATTTGGCCGGCGTGCCGAATGCAATCGTTCCCCTAGTCGATCAAATCTGGCGCAGTCCGCCCCTTAAGACAATCGTCGATCGGCCCTCTCAAAAGAGCGCTTCCTACTACCAAGAAAACGTTGGCAGCTTAAAAGCCGGTGACATTATATTTTGGGGCGACGGCGCCTGCTCCCCGCGCGGCTCGGTTTTGTTTGACCATGTTGGCTTCTATGTTGGCCAAGATCAGGCGGTTGATACCAGCTCAAGCGAAAAAAAGGTTTTGAAAAGGTCGGCCGAGAGCAGAGGCAGTTGTCGCGTGTTTAACGGAGCAAAACGCTATGGAGCCGACTAGCTTAAGAAGAGCTTTCTTGGGGGTGATCGCCTTGGCTTTAACGCTAGGGCCGATTTTGGGGCTCAACCGGGTTACCCCAATACTAGCTCAGGAGGACGACTCTGACTATATTTCTCCTGAAGAAAGCTTTACCGGGGAAATCTACAACCAAATTGACTCTCTCGGGGAATTAGACACGCTTTTTGGTAACCGTCCGGCGCTAGTTCTTTCGCCTCAGGATCGTAATCTCCTCCAAGACAAGCAAGTTGATATCAGAGTCACCGATTACTTGCTTTACCTAGTCCGGCCGGTCTCGCAGGGCGGCGCCGGCTTAACTCACGTCAAAGCGGGTCGGATCCTTAAAGGTTACACCGGTCGCGGGCCGGGCCGACTGGACCGAGAAACCCTCGATGCCCTAGACGAAGACAGGTTTGAGTCGTCTCACGCGCGCGGCAGCGCTGTTGATCTAACTGAAGTCGGCAAGGTTACCTGTAAATTAATTAAACGCCGACACGTTGGCGGCGATAGCACTAAATGGCAAGCGCCTCGGCCGGTTAAAGTTGCTTGGCAAAGCAAAGACGGCATCTCCCGCTATCCAACTCCCAGAGGTCCAAGTTTGACGGAAATAGCCGGAGGCTTTTCGGCGCTCTCAATCGTTGAAATCCTTAACCAGAGCGGGGAGATGGACGGTTATATCGAATTTGCTCAAGGGCTCGATCTCGCTACCATCTTTCAATACGTCGGAGCCAATATTCTCCTGCAAACGCTAGAAATCAATAAGGTAAGTAGCGATCCCTTGGCTGATTCTATTCTCAGCGTCATCGGCGGAACCGTTTTAGTTGAGCAGATGAGGGGGCTGCCGGAGGGCTTAACCGCGGGAGAGAACGATATTGACGCGCGAGCGGCGATCGCTAAGGAGCACCTGACCGATAAGCTCGGCCTGCCGCCCGGCTCACTGCACGGCAAGGGTTGGCCCGAAGTCGTTGAGTCGGTTGGTAAACGCAACCTAGAAAAAGCACTGGGACTACCGGCGCTCTTTCTAGATGAGCATTCGCTTGAAGAACTGAACGATTTAGAAACCGCCAAAGCCGCTTTCAAGCAATTTAAGGGGGCTGACCGCGCGTTTAATCTGTGGGAAGGAACAATCGAGAAGATACTGGACAACGATCCGGCCGGCCTACGATTAATCGGGGCAAAGGTTTTAGCTGACGTTTTGAGGGTGACCGAAGAGCAGCGAGCGAAAATAGAAGAGGCGGCTAAAGCCGATAAAGTGCCCGAGCTTGACCCCACCGCCTTGGCCGTTGACAAATCAATCCCGCTAACAATAATCGCCCAGCTACTTTCAACAAACCAGAACGATCACCGAGAGCTGGAGCAATCGTTAATTGATCTTGGCCTAAGCTTAATTGGCGAGAGCTTGCGTAATTTGGCCAACAACAGATACGCATCAGTCAGCTCCGCCCTGATTGAGGAGGTGCTGCTGCAAAACTCACAAGGGGTTACCCTCGGGGAACTAAAAGTTAAGGTTGGCTCCAGAACTTTGGCTATCAAAACCGGCCTGAGCCCAGAGGATGGGGAGAAGTTATCTGAAGGCAAGTCCTCGCGACTTAACGGCGCGGTGGCCACATTGCTAAATGAAGAACTGCGCCTTGGGGGTGAATCGGCGATTACCGCCGGTGACGTCAGCGGCTTACGAGGCCGCGGCAACTATAGTCTGATAGAGAAGATCGGTGGCTCACAGGTGGATTTAGTTATCGGCTGGAACTCTGGTACCGGCCTCCAAATTATTAGGGGACAGAAGAGTTTGCATAAAGCTTTGGAAGAAGCGTTTTTCAACAACTTGGCAATTACTTTAGGGCTGCCTCAGGGCACGAACATTTCTTTAGAGGGCGATCCGGTTGTTAATTACGGGCTGGCTATAGTAGCTAGCCGCCTCAATTTTTCGCCAGACGAGCTTGAGTCCAAAGATTCTGCGGCTGACTTTGACGACAAAACCCTCAGGGACAAATTTGGCGGCTCGCCTGAGCAGTGGCTGAGAACCGACATCCGCTTGGGGGCAGACGCCGGCTCAATAGAAAAGTTTCTGAAAAACGAACTGTCTTTGCGAGATCTGGCCCGCCAGATCGGGCTAAATAACCTTAAACAACTGGCGGTTGATCAAGTCTGGAACTTGCTTGATTTAACGGGAGAGTATCGCCGCGACACCACAGACGCTTTCTCAACAATTATCGACACTATTACTAATTGGCAAGATGCTTCGGCAGAGAAAAAAGAGAACGCCCTCCGCTTAGCGGCGAAAATTTTTGGACGGTCTCTGGATGAGAAAAGTGGCTTTCGCCTCGATACATTTATTAAACTTGCCAGCGCCGAAAACGCACAAGAAGCAACAAAGATACTCCTGAACGAGGGCATTAGAATCTTTGCCGCCGCCGTAGGCTCTAACGCTGAGGGCTTCACCGCTGAAGGACTAAATGACCTAACGGAGCGGCTGATAAAAGCAATAAACGGCGAGCTAAATGCGTTAGAGGCCAACAGACTGATGCAGACCTTGCTGAAGGCAACAGGGGTGCCTGAAGAGTATAGGGACGACTTATTAACTTTTCTGCGCGGAGATTATCGGGCCGGTCTTGAGTACTGGTCGGCGGCTATGTGGAGCGAGTTTGGTACCAAATACTTGCCCGAGGGCGTAACGCTTACCTACGAAGAAATTCGCAACAGCTTAAACTTCAGCAATGAGGAGCTCATCAACCAAAAAGCTCTAGAGCTCTACAACGAAGCCAACGGGACTAATTTAACTATTGATCAGTTTGTCGGACTGCCGGATGCCGATAAGGAGGGTTATCTCCTGCAAAGCCGGCGCCTGCTGATGCAGCAGCTGCGAGACGAGATCCAGTACAAAATCTCCGACGCCTTTCTTAATCAGGCCCTAGCTGATTTGGGAGTGGTCCTGCCGGAGAACTTCACCAAAGTAATGATGACCGGTGACGCTAAAGCTAAGGCCGAGCTCTTAGAAAACTTTGCCTTTGGCAACCTTGACCGGATACTGGCCCGACTAGATGCGCGCTACGAACCCGGCACGCTTAAGAAAATTTTTGACGGCGAGATTACCTCGATCGATGTAATTAACCTTGTTAAGTCAATCGTCGCCAACAGCGCTGATTTCGGGCCCTTTGACGGCAATTTTGTCAGTCAGTTTATCACCTACATAACCAACCCCCGCGGCGCTGATATCTATTCAGACGAGCAGTTTGGCGATATGTGGAACTATCTTGAGGGGTGGTTTAACCGTTACGTCGGCGATTTGGGTCTGCCGAAAGGTTATGTTAAATCAATCTTTCTCGCCTCGGCCAACGGCTGGGACTTCAATGCCGAGGTTAGACAAGGAGACAATCTCGTTGTCCCCTCTCTTGCTCAAATAGGAGAGGCCGTGCTTGTTAGCCAGATTACTCGCTGGGCTGATAAGTTGATGGGGCTGCCGGCCGGCTCGATGTACCAGATTTATCAGGCAACGGTGAAAGTTATTCAGGCCTCAAGGGCTTTGGCCTTAGCAAGAGCCGCCGCACCGGCGCTTAACGGGTTGGTTGAAGGTATCTCTGGCATCGCTGGCGCTGGAGGCGCCGCCGTCCAGCAAGCCCAAGCCGCCCTCAAGCAGGCCACCAACCAATTAATCGCCCTAGCGATAACGATCGCTCTAAACGCCTGCAGCGCCTGCCAGCAGTTTTTTGCCGCCGTTGATAGGGCGCTAGCCGCCCCGCCCGGTTTCACCAACATGGCGGTAGCGGGAGCAATCGGTATGGCTTTAGGGCTCGGTCCGGCTGGCCTGGTAGTCGCCGCTGTCTATTATCTGGTTGGAGTTTATCGGGTGGACTACCTCTGTCCGGTGCCACCGCCTGATCGCTACTCAATTGCCGAGTTTGACGAATCTTACGACCAGCTCGATTATGTCTGGGGGTCCGATTACGCCGATCCGTCTAGAGAGGTGGCTTCGTCTCCTGTGGAGGGCATCGATAAGGACGCTTGGGCATGGGAGGCCCGGCTTAAGGTTAGGTTCGTCAACGGCAACAACCCCAACCTGTGGATGGCTTGGGCCCGCTATTTCACCGGCAGAGCCCTTGAGGCGACGCTCGATTACGGCGTCCTGCAGGAGAGCCGCCTTAAACCAAACCAAGTCATAACCTACCGTCAGGCCAACGTCGAGTTCTTCGCCGGCCGCTCGACGGCGGCTTTCGGCCAATCGGAAGCAAACAACCCGTTTTTAGGCATGGGATTCACTCAAAAATCCACCAAAATTACTGAAGTTATCCACGTCGGGTTCGGGGGGCTCTACTGATGCCAAGCAAGAAGCAACCCGGCATGCTGGTAATTATAGTTCTGGCGGTGGCTGGTTTTATGACGTTCGGCTCGCTTGTGACTGGAATGATTATTACCGGCGCTTTCCGCGGCGGTGAGCTCGATAAAGCTCGAGGGGCGGGTTACGGCTACGGCGAGGGCTGTTTCTTGGGAGATAGGTACTTCACCGACACCTCTATTGCCGATAGCCCGGAGGTTGTCCTCGGCGAGCTTAAAACAGCTTTTCCCAACTCGGCCGACAAAGAAACCTATATCCGCCAAGTCCTAGAAAAGGGCCGAGAGCTGGGACTTAACCCGGCTCTGCCGCTGGCCATCTGGAACGGTGAGCAGAGCTTTAACTCGCCGGAGAAGGCCTTTGGCTACGGTTTCAAAGATTCCGGCACCGTTGACGGCGCCCACAACTGGGAATATCAGCTAGAGGGAGTTTACCGGTCGCTGGGAAAAACCGTCTCTATCACCTCCCCCTACGACAAACCGGATGGCACTAATCGCTTCACCCGTCTTTTTTACAACTACACTACGGCAATGCGCGAGGCCTATCTAAAAGCCGGCAACCGCTGGGTTGAGGGTACCGAGGTCGAGGGTTACGGGCGGCCGGTGGACTCAAGAATGTCAGTTCTAAAACGACTAGTGCCTCAGCAAATCGAGTGCGTTGCCGGCCGCAACACGCCGGCTATCGCCGCCCAAGGCGCTTACGCTCCGCCAATCAAGGGACTCAAGAAAGATATGATCAAGCCCCACCACGATAATCAGGTGGCGGTCGACTTGGCAGTGGTAACCGGTACCGAAGTCTTCGCTCTGGTTTCAGGGACAATAACCGGCATCTCGCGCGACAGCAACACCTACGGCTTTGACAGGGCCGGCCTAAACCCGCAACAGCGCTGCGGCGTCGGTTTTGCTATTGAGGGCGAAGATGGCCGCCGCTACAACTACTGCCATATGCTTGAGTTGGACTCAAACATTAGAGAAGGGTTTAAGGTGCAAGTTGGCAGTTTTGTCGGGCTCTCTGACAACACCGGGCGCAGCTCGGGCGCCCATTTGCACCTCGGCGCCTCCGGCGGGGGTATTACCGCCGAAGAATTTCGGGAATTATTAAAAAGTCTAGCCGATGATTAAGACAAGATTAGCCCTGTTTGGAATTCTGGCGCTGGTGATTGTTGCCGCCCTGTCGGTTGCGGCTTGGCGAATTGGCGGCCGCGTCTCGGTCAACATAACCCAGCCGGAGGGCTACATTGTGCTTGGCCGTGAAGTTATTAAGACTCCCGCGACTCGCCGCTTTAGTCTGGGCCGCCACGAATTAATCATCGGCGCCCCGGGTTATCTAGAGCAAACCGTCACCGTATCGCCGGCGCTATTTAACGAGCGCGGCTACACCTTTACTTTAAGCACGCCCATACTTGGGGATGACGTCGGGGTGCCGGCAATAAGAGATGACATCCCCTACTACAACGTTTTCCCTTACGACGGGGGCGACTTTCTCATTACCGCCAGCGACGACGGCGAGAAGATTACCAAACTAACTATCGAACTTTTCATGCAACTGGGCCCCGACGATGGGGCGGCCTACACCCAACAGCGCGGCTTCATCGTTGCGGCGGCCGAGCGCTGGCTCAACGATAACGGCGTTCCCGAATCTATCCCGAGGGAATATATCGACTAAACGGGCCGGGCGGTGATTTTAATCATCTTGGCGCTGACCCGCCTCCGGCTGAGACGGCCGATTAACCCGGCGATAGCCGCTTTTTTAAGGCCAAGCTTAAAAGCGGCTTCCGCGGCGGTGGTTTTGATGATGAAGCGCTTCTCGGCAACCACCACAGTTGCCTCAATGCCAAACTCCTCGCGGAGGGCTGATCTGATCTTTTGTGACAGGTATAGCCGCCTTAACGGGCCTTCTTCGTTCTGAGAAAAATACTTCCCCAAACTCTCAAACATCTTTAGCAAGCTCAATCTTCTCAAAACCGTCTAGCCCGGCTGAGATAGCCGTTAGAATAAGCTGGTTTGACTGGGTAAACAACTCCATGGCGGCCTTAACCGAGCGGCTATCAAGCTCAGAGAACGGATCGTCAAGTAGAACCGTTACCGGAGCGAGTTTCTCAGCCAAAAAGGCAGCCTCAGCCGCTTTTAGAGCGGCCGTTATTAATCTGGCTTGACCGCGGGAGGCAAACCGGCGCGAGGACTTCCCCCCAAATTTAATCACAAGCTCGTCCCGATGCGGTCCGAAGAGATTTTGGGCTAGTCTAATCTCCTGCGGGATAACCCTCTCGATATCAGAGGCCTGCTCCTGATAACTAAGCTCAAGTTCGCCGGAAACACCTTTTAAGTTAATTCTCTTAATCCAGCTTTGGATAAACTCGACCAACTGACGCCGCTTCTGCCGAATCTGGGCGCTTAGGTTTATTAACAGCTCGTTCCAAGGGGCCAATTCCGCCATATCGGCTTGGTTGGTCTTAATTAAATGCAACACGGCTGAGCGCTCGCGTAAAACCTTATTTAGCTCGAGGTGCCCCAGACGAAACCCCCTCTCGAGCTGGAACATCACCCCGTCTAGCCAGCGCCGCCGATTTTCCGGTGACCCCAGCACCAAATCCAAGTCCGAGGGCAGGAAAACCGTGGTGGGGAAGGTGCCGATATATTTAAGATAAGAGGTTCTTCTCCCCTCATAAAGAAGCTGGCTTTGAGCGAAACTAGCCAAGCTATGGGCGGCGCCGTGAAAATATTCCACTTTTTTAGTCCCCCTGACGGTGTTTATCTGTCCCTTTAACCTAAAGAACTGTTCGTTAAATCTTATAAGATCGGCTTCTCTGGCGCTGCGAAAGCTTTTGCCAACAGACAGCACCCTAATTGCCTCCAAGAAACTAGTCTTGCCGCTCCCGTTTGGGCCGACAACTGTTACCCGTCTGCCAAGACTCCATTTACCCCGATTAAAATTTCTAAAGTTTTCCAGCTCGAGCTGCTCCAGCATCACTGCTGGCGTAGCGGCATCAGGAGGTACTGGAAATCTTCCTGTTCGCTGTCTTTGACCACCATAGGGCTGGTTGGCTCGGTTAGCCCTAATTTAACTTCGCCCTTAACGGCGCTCAGGGCGTCTATTAGGTACTGGGCGTTAATCATAATAGAGACCGGTTTTTCGAGCTTACCGGAGAAGGATATCTCGCTGGTGCTCTCACCTAACTGCGGGGAGTGAGATTCGATCGAGAGCTTCCCTTTCTCAAAGTTAAGCTTTGTGCTGTAGGCCGAATCTTTGGAGAATAAGCTGGCTAAACGGAGATTTTGTAGTAGGAGTTGTTTATTCAAAACAACCTCCGAGTTAACCTTTTTAGGAAGAATTGATTCAAACGCCGGGTAGGTCCCTTCAAGAAGACGGCTGCTTAAGGAAATGTCGCCGGTAACAAACTTAATCTGGTTTGAGGTGAGAAAGACTTCAACCGCGCCCTCCTCTAAAATTTTAACCAGCTCAAGCATCGCCTTTTTCGGCACCACGTAATCGCCGCTTAGCTCTCTTTTAAGGGAGCTTTTTACAAAAGCCAACCGATAGCCGTCTGTGGCAACCAACCGCAGATAGCCGTCCTTAAAAGACCAAAGCAAGCTATTAAGAATAGGTCTAGTTTCGTCTTGGGCGGCGGCGAAAACCGTGCGCGATATCAGCTCCCGCGTCGTGTCGGCGTCTAATTCAATTGATTCGGTTGCTTTTACTTGAGGAATGGTTGGATACTCCTCTGCCGCCAACCCTTTAATCTTTGCGGCACTAGTGACAGTTTTTACTTTAAGGTCAACCCCGTCATCGAAAAAGCTGACCTGTTCATCCGGGTTGTTTTGTAAAAAATCCACCAGCATTCTAGCTGGTATTGTGATTTGGCCTATCTCGTCGACGCTGGCGCTCAATTTAACCTCGATAGTTTGCTCTAGATCTGTTGTTTTAAGAATAACGGAGTCCTTTTTCGCTTCCAAAAGGATGTTTTGTAAAATCGGGAGAGTTGCTCGACTAGTGGCAAGATGACTTGTAATAACGGCGGCTCTCAGGACTTTATTTTTTGATGTATTAAATTTCATATTCTTATTTAGTTCTAGTTATAAGCACTGGGGATATGTGGGCCAAACCGACAAAGGTGTGGGGAAAAAATCCAAATGCCTGTGGAAAAACTGTGAACTTTTTGTGGATATTTTTCCAACCTGTTCTCTCTGGAAGCGCGGTGATGTTTTATTCATAATACCTCCTTTTATCCACAAATTATCCACAGTCATTTTTAGGTTAAGTTTCCTATAACTTGTCTTATGTCTTGCTCTAGATGGGGGTCTTGAGGAAGACTCTTCTCAATCTTTTGTACCCCGTGCATGATTGTTGTGTGATCCTTACCGCCAAGCTCTTGGCCGATCTGGGGGTACGACAGGTGTAGTAGCTCCCTCATCAGATACATCGCCACCTGCCTAGGATAAACCAGATCCCTAAGGCGCTTCTTGCCCAAGATATCACTAACCTCCACATCGAAAAACTTAGCTACCTGCCGGATAATCTCTTTAGCGCTAAGGTGTGTTTGCGGCGCCATTAAATCCCGCAAGATGCGTTTCGTGAAATCAATCGTTAATACCGCCCCCTCAACCTGACGGGCGGCGATTAACTTCGTTAAAGACCCCTCAAGCTCCCTAACGTTAGCGGTAATTGTTTTGGCGATATAATCAATCACCTCGCTCGGTACTTCGGTGGCCATCTGTTTGGCTTTGGCTTGGAGGATAGCCGCGCGGGTCTCGTAGTTAGGCGGTTGAATATCGGCGATCATACCCCAACCGAACCTCGAAATAAGTCTTTCTTCAAGGTCGCTGATCTCTTTCGGCAGCCGGTCGGCGGTAATCACGATTTGCCTGTTGGCCTGATGAAGGATATTGAAAGTGTGGAAAAACTCCTCTTGAGTCCCTTCTTTGTTGGCTAGAAACTGGATATCGTCAACCAGTAAAACATCAACCGAGCGGTACTTGTTTTTAAAATCATTAATGGTTTTGTTTTGCAGAGCGCCGATAAACTCGCTAGTGAAGGTTTCGCAGGAGGTGTAGATAACCTTTTTCTTAGGATCACTTTTTAGCACAGCGTTGCCGATGGCCTGCATCAGGTGAGTTTTCCCGAGGCCAACCCCGCCATAGACAAAAAGCGGGTTATACGTCTCGCCCGGCTTTTCTGAGACCACCTGAGCGGCGGCAAAGGCGAGGCGGTTGTTGTTGCCGACGATGAAGGTATCAAAGGTATATTTTTTGTTAACGGACGGATTTTTTTCGCCTGATTTATCCGGTTTCGGCGGCGGTTCTTCTTGGGCCTGAAGGATCGGCAGCTCGCTGGCCGATATGGGCGGGGGCTTCAAAACAACGACTTCTAGAGCCGGCTTGCCCGAACCGAGCTTACCTGCCGCGCCGGCAATCTTGGAGGCGGCGTGGCGTTCAATCCAGCTTTTGGCGTAATGATTGGGCACGGAGATTGTCAGTTTTTTCGCCGAGCGTCCAACGATACGCGCCGGCTTAAGCCATGTGACAACGTTTGGCCGCCCGACTACTGGCTCCAGGTGGCGCAAGATGTCTTTCCACAGCTTGTCGGTATCATCCATAGGAGTGAAACTACTAGAGTTTTCCACAGGATACAAGCCCAGCGTGTGCTTGGCCTCCTTGAACTCTTCAGGTATAATTGTTCTAACAAAATGCCTAGAAGAACTTACCAACCCAACAAACGACACCGAGCCAAAACCCACGGATTTCTTAGCCGCCAAAAAACACAAGGGGGGCGTCGCGTTATCAAGCGTCGCCGAGCCCGCACGAGAGCGCGGCTGGCCGCTTAATGATCCCAAGCGGCAACAGATTAAAAAAACAAGCAGACTTTCAATTGGTTAGAAATGAGGGCCGCAAGGCCACTGAGCCGTCGCTTGGCGTCTATTTTTTAGAGAAAAACGAGCCGCCTTGGCGGGTCGGCTTGACCGTTTCAGGGAAAGTCGTCAAATCCGCCGTCCAACGCAACCGCCTTAGGCGAGTCCTGCTCGCAACGATTGAGGAGCAAGCGAAGCGCTGGGGGGAGCTTGTTAAAGGTGATATGGTGATTGTAGTTTGGCGCTCTGACCCAGATGAAGCCAAACTGAAAAACCAGCTAAAGAGATGTTTAAAAAAATTGTCCTTGGCTTAATTAAGATCTATCAGAGAACCCTGTCTCCCGACCACGGGCCTTTAAGGCACGCCTTTAGTTGTGGCGGGGTGTGCCGGTATTGGCCAACTTGTTCTGCTTACGCCTACGAGGCGATTGACCGATATGGGGTAAGGAAGGGAACGATGATGGCGATTTCCAGAGCGGGGCGCTGTCATCCGTGGGGCTCTGAAGGGTACGACCCTGTCCCCCGACAAAAAATAAATGGTTGAATTTTTCCGCGTCATCCTTTACGAGCCCCTTTTTAACCTTTTGGTCTTTTTCGCTTGGCTTGTGCCCGGCCATAGCATGGGATGGTCTATCGTCATTTTAACCGTGCTTGTCAGGTTGGCGCTATGGCTGCCGACGATGAAGTCGTTGCGCACACCGCTGCTACTGAACCAGTATCGCGACGAGGTTTCCCGGCTGCAGGAAAAACACAAAGATGATCGCTCTGCCCAAGCCAGAGCGCTAATGGCTTTCTATAAAGAAAAGGGAGTCAGTCCTTTTTCCGGCTGTCTGCCGCTATTAATTCAACTGCCCATCTTAATCGTTCTTTATCGGGTTTTTATTGTCGGCTTAAACGACCTGCGCCCCGATTTGCTTTACTCTTTCACGCCGCATCTGGACTCGATTAACGCCCAATTTCTCGGGTTAAACTTGGCCGAACCCGACCGTATCTTTCTGCCCCTGCTGGCCGCGGCGATGCAGTTTCTGCAAGCGAGGCACTTCCAAATGTTGAATCCGATCTCTGCCAGCAAGTCCGACCCAACCGCAATGATGACCCGCCAAATGCAGTACCTCTTTCCGGTTATGACTTATTTTATTGCCATTACTCTGCCGGCTGGCCTGCCGCTGTATTGGGCAACGACAACCGGAATCTCGTGGCTGCAGCAAATTTATGCCGTCAAAACTTTTAAGCCGACAGTCAAGGCAACGGTCAAGGTTAGAAGCAAGAGCTAACTAGCGTCCCCGGGAGGATTCGAACCTCCGACCTCTTGCTCCGCAAGCAAACGCTCTAATCCTCTGAGCTACGGGGACAGATGAAACGACTTTATTTTACTCAAGCCAATTAACCTAGTCGATCTTCTGCGCCAAGTTAAAGAGGATATGAGGGGGCGATTATCCTCTGAGCTACGGGGACAGATGAAACGCCCTTATTTTAGCGAAACCAGTTAATTTAGTCGATTTACCGTCCGCTGGCTTTCTCCCCTCCTTGCACACTCGCTCAGCCACTCTGAAGCTTTAGCGAAGGGTGGCGGAGAGGGTGGGACTCCACTACGGGCCGGGGTTTCGCCATGCCTGAGGCATACGGCTCAACCCTTCGAGCCCCAACGAAAGCCAAACTGTTGGCTTTCTCCCCCTCCTTGCTCATTCGCTAAGCCACTCCGAAGCTTTAGCGAAGGGTGGCGGAGAGGGTGGGACTCGAACCCACAAGCTCTTGCGAGCGCCGGTTTTCAAGACCGGTTCCTTACCAATTCGGAGCACCTCTCCAAGCCGGTGCTATTTTAGCCCAATTTTAGCTTTACTGACACCCTTAGCCGTGGGCTATTGTCAGCGCCCATATCTGCTTAGCCCCGGCGGCTCTTAACGCCCGGGCCGCCTCTCTCAGGGTCGATCCAGTTGTCACCACATCATCAACCAGAACAATCACCTCCTCTGATGGAATTTTTTCTCTCGAGGAGAAGCAGTTCTTGACGTTAGCCGAGCGATCTTGGCGGCTCAAGCTTACTTGGGGCGCGGTTTCTCTGGTTCTGACCAAGTACCGTTTCAGCGGGGTCTGGGCGCCGCTGATGGCTTTGGCGTAAAGTTCGGCTTGGTTAAAGCCGCGCTGAATCTGCCGAGCCCTCGAAAGCGGCACCGGCACCAAAGTGAAGCTCTTAGGTAGTCGCTCCAAGCTCCATCGCCCCAGCCAAACAGCGCAAAAGCGGATAGCGTCAATCCTGCCGGCGTACTTAATGTGATGGATGAGCTCTCTGAGATGGGGCTCTTTGATCGCCAGCGGGCTAACGATTCCCCGAAGGGCGGTTTTCCTTGAGCAGCTCGGGCAGATTCCCCGGCCCTCGGGAGAATAGCGCCGGCAAAGCAGGCAGCTATCCTCACGCGGCGGCCTAAGACTGCCGGCGCACTCGCGGCAGAGCCAGTCGCTCTCTTGGCCGCAACCGAGACACTTTAGCGGCAGGACAAGAGAGGCAACGCGATGGCCAAGACTGCGGCGCATCGGCTGCGGTAGCCGTTTTTTCCCATTGTCACCCTCATTAGTCAATGTATAATAATTTTACAATGCCTAAAAAAGATCAGGAACAGGAAGAGTGGCTGGAGGAAGAGGAAGAGGGCCAGCTAGCCATTGACGCCTACCAAGACGAAGACAATATCTACATCAAGGCGCCGATTGCCGGTGTCAGTATAGAAGACCTTGAGATAGCCATTACAGACGAGGTTGTTACCATCAAGGGAATGCGTAAAAACGAAAGCGGCTTGGAGCGAGAGGATTATTTTGTCCAAGAATGTTACTGGGGCTCCTTTATGCGATCCTACATACTGCCGGTGTCTGTGGACGCCGCCAAAGCTGAAGCCACTCTAAGAAACGGCATCTTAACGATAAAGATTCCTAAACAAGAGAAAACAAGAACTCGGGTGCTCAAGGTTCAGGTTGATTAAACCTCTTGAGCGGTTTTGTCTGAGTGCGCCTAGGCACAAATTCGTGATAATCTGAAGGTAATGGTTTGGAGGGGGTAAGGTGAAACGAGCGGCAGTCATCATTATTATCGCGGTTGTGATTATCATCGCAGGGCTTGTGGTGCTCATACTAAGCCGCAATCAGCCCCAGAGTGTTGAGACAAAGCTTGTGGTCTGGTCGCCGTTTGACGAGGCCGAGATTTACCAAGAAATATCAGCTGATTTTTTACAGAAAAACCCCGGCGTAACGCTCGAACTTAAGAAGATATCTGCCAAAGACGCCAAAGACTACGAAGCCAAAGTGGTCAACGCTATCGCCGACGGCGACGGTCCAGACATTTGGCTGGCCCGATTTGACTGGCTGCCGAAACACTTAGCTAAAAGCCAGCCCTATCCGAGTGTTGGCAATACCGACCCGATTGCCACATTTAGCCAAGTCATTACTCCGGCGATAATTGGGCTAAACGTTTTTGACGGACAGCTTTACGGCTTGCCCTTCTCAGCAGACTCGTTGGCGTTCATCTATAACCGTGATTTTTACCTTAAGGCCCGCCGAGAGCTTGATGAGGCCGCACAGGCAGCGCTTGAGGCGCCGGCTAAGTCTTGGGATGAATTAAAAACCCAAATGGCCCTAATCTCCCAGCGGCAAGGAACGAATCTTAACCGCTCGGCGATTGCGCTCGGCACGGCTGAGAATACATTCGCCGCCGTGGATGTACTGTCAGCTTTTCTAGCCCAAGCCGGTGCGCGGATAGTCAGCGAAGACGGCCAGAGTATAGTTTTCAACCTCTCCGGCTTGGATCCGGCCGACCCCAGCCGCTTTCCTTCAACCGAGGCGCTCGATTTCTACACTAGCTTTGCCCGCTCCTCCAGCGATCATTACTCGTGGAACACCGGGTTAGGCGACCCGATTGAGGCCTTTCTGGCTGGTCGCACCGGCGGCCTAATCGGTTACCACTCAACCCTTCAAGAGATCCTTAAAAAGAAGCCCTCATTTGAGATAGCGGTATCGCCCCTGCCTCAGCGCTTGCCCGAGGGCGCTCGGGTAGATTTTGCCGCCGGCTGGACCCATCTTGTTAACCGCGACAGCGCCAATCAAGCGCTTGCTTGGCGTTATCTTGGCGCGCTTGCTAACAGCTCCCTCATTGACCGCTACGCCAGAGCAACCGGCAAAATCTCACCGGTCGATAGCCAGCTCAAGGTATCCGCTCGGCGCTATGAGGCCAGCGAAGCTGAGGAGCTTTTCGCGGCTCAGCTTAGCTCGGCCAAAAACCTCTTTAAGCCGGAGTGGCAAACGGTTGACGAGGTTTTTCAAGACGCGATAAAACAAGTGGTCAACTCCGGCATTAGCCCTCAAAACGCCATTGACTCGGCCGCCCTGCGGCTGAAGGAGCTAATTGCGCTTCGCGCCAATGATTGACTGGCTTATCGGCCGCGCGGCGGCTTATACTATCAACGTTCCGATCTCAGGAACTAAAAGAGAGTATTCCAGCTTCGGGGAGTACGTTACCGACCTGATTAATTACGCTATCAACATCGGCGCGGCTCTGGCGGTGCTGGTCGTTCTTTTCGGTGCCTTCAAGTACGCCACCAGCGCCGGCGACGAGGCCAAAGCCAAAGACGCCAAAGATATCATTATCGGCGCCCTAATCGGTTTTGCTCTGCTCATTTTAATTAGGGTAATCACGCCAATTTTGGGGATTGGGGATGCTCCGTAGAGCTGTATCGTTGATTCTGCTTGGCGGCTTTCTAGCGGCGGGGCTGGCTGGACCGGCGTTGGCCGCGCCGAATCTGATAATCCGTGACCGAGACGGTGAAGAACGCCACAGTTACCAGATTGCTCTTGATCAAGGCCCGACCAGCTACGATATCTATGTCTCTCTGAGCGAACCGCCCGCCGAACAGACCGCGTTTAGCGTCTGCAGTACCGGTTATCTTGTTTTTCACTTGGCTGGCGGGGATTATCAGGACATTCGGGAGGGCTGTAACCAGCTGATCGGCTTCTTTATGACGCCGACTAACTACCAGAACCGTCGAATAATCCTTCAGTATGAAGGCAACGGCCGCGACCAGCCGGACAAAAAAGGAAAGGTGACCGTTGAGAACGCTGATTTGGGCTTAACTAAGGCGGTCAATTTCGCCACGCCTGCCTCAGCCAATGAAGACGATCCCAAAAAGGATGATCCGGCCAAAGAGCCCGAGGGTAACCCCAACGCCGGGCTGATTGATCTCTCGAAGGTCGAGGGGTCAGCCCTAACGCTGGATCAGGCCTTCACCCGAGCGGTTGGGGGCGCCTTTTGGCTAATCGCCTTTTTGGCATTTTTGGCTCTGATGATCGGCGGCATTCAGTACATCACCGCCGGCGGTGACGCCAACCGAGCCGCCGAGGCCAGAAGGACTATTATCTGGTCGCTTATCGGCGTGGTGGTGGCGCTTATCTCTTACGTATTAGTGCGCTTTGTCTCGGGGCTAATCGGCGGATGATTAGTCAGCTAATATCGATTTTTATCGGCACCGCTTTAGCGCAAGGTCAGCCGCGCACCATCGGCGGGCAGTACCTTTATCCCGCGTGTCTGCGCACCGCCGACGCGGCTCAATCAGCCGGCGCCAGCTGTGTTTTACAGGCCATTAACCATTACATAACCTTGCTTCTGGCGGCGGTGGCGATCGGTTCGTTTGCCTTTTTGCTCTACGGCTCAATTCAATACATCACTAGTCTTGGCGACGAGGCCAAAATCGGCGCCGCCAAGAAAACCATTACCAATTCTCTGATAGGGTTAGTTATTAGCGGTCTGTCTTGGTTGATGGTTCTGGGGTTGGCCAGCTCGCTCGGGGTCAACGTTGATATCGGGCGATAAAACGCTTGACAAGGCCCCTAAAACCAAGTTTGCTGGTAGTATAAGGAGGAATCAATGGAATTAATGCAGGTTTTTGTCGGGAGAGCGTTGGCACAAGGGACGCCGTCGTCGCCATTCACCCTAGATAGTTTTACAAACTTACTTAATCCCTTCGCGCCTGGTACTAACGAACAGGCAGGTGTAAGACTAAACACTTTGGTCGGCACGATTATCGGCGTGATTCTGACGGTTGCCGCTATCGTCGCTTTTGTTTACTTGATTGTCGCTGGATTCCAGTATATTACTGCCGGCGGAGACGCCGCCAAGGCGGAAACCGCTCGCAAAGGCATCGTCAACGCCCTTATCGGCATTGTGGTTATTCTAGTTGCCTATATTCTGCTTCGCTACGTCGCTGGCTTGGTCGGCGGGGACGCCCAAGGGCTCTAACTGCCAACAACAGAGTTAACTTCGGCCTCACTGGTTAGACCGGTTTTGACTTTGTCCAGCCCATCTTCAGCTAAGGACTTATAGCCGAGCGCCTTAAACAGCTGTTCAAACTCAGTTAAGCTGGCTTCGCGCCTGATTAGATCGATTGTCTTTTCTTCAGGGACGAAGTGCTCCGCGATTAAGAATCTCCCCTTAAAGCCGGTTTGGTTGCAGAGGTCGCATTTGTTGCCGTGACAGTTAGGGCAGAACTGCCTGACTAGGCGCTGAGCCACCACGAGCGATATAGCGTCAGAGAGCAGGTATTTGGGCACCCCCATTTGCAGCAAGCGAGCGAACGCCGCCGAGGACGAATTAGTATGCAGCGTTGAAAGAACCAGATGCCCCGTTAAAGCGGCGTCAACGGCTATCTCCGCCGTCTCCTTGTCGCGGATCTCCCCAACCATAATCACATCCGGGTCTTGCCTCAGGACGGCTCGAAGGGCCTGAGGGAAGTCAAAGCCCTGATCGGGCCTGACCTGCACCTGTTCAATACCGTTGAGGCGGTATTCGATCGGGTCCTCAATAGTGACCACCTTTTTCTCTGGCTGGTTCAAAAGACTCAACACCGCGTAGAGACTGGTGGTTTTGCCCGAGCCGGTTGGGCCGGTGAAAAGAATCAACCCTTGCGGCCTTTTAGTCGCCGCTAGGATGGCTTGCTTGGTCGCCTCGGGAAAATTTAGCTGATCAAGCGTTAAAAACCTCTTGAAAGTCAGCAATCTCAGCTCAATTGTTTCGCCGTAGGCGCTCGGAACAGTGTTGACGCGAATATCGAGCTGCTGATCTGGCACATTAACCGAAAACCGCCCATCTTGAGAGACCTGCTGGCGGTCAAGCTTGATACCGGCCGATGTCTTGATTCGGCTTGAAACCAGCTTATACGACTTCTCTGGTATCTCTATAATCGGCAGCAATCGTCCATCAATACGGAATCTCACCGCCACCGCTTTCTCTCCCGGCTCAAAATGAATGTCGGTCGCCTCCAGCGCTAGAGCTCCCTCGATAATTATCTCCAGCAGCTTGGTGGTGGAAGCTTTGGCTATCGTTTCTTTTAGGTCTCTTAAGTTTTTGATTCTTGCGCTAAAGGTTTCTTTGCTTGATTTCTCGGCGGTAATTTGGCTGTCTTGGCGCTCGCGCGGAACGAGGATCGGGTAGAGGCCGAGGGCGTAGTTGAGCGAAGTTTTTGAGCAGTAGTGCGGTTCAAAGATTTTGCCCAGCCGGCGGCCGAGTTCGTTCATTGTCGGCGGCAGATTTTCGGCAAACGGGTCCGGCGAGGCCACCCGCACTGTCGCGCCCACTTTCATAAAAGCTACGACGCGGTATTTTCGGGCAGTTTCCTCCGGAATCAAACCGAGCACATCACCGACAAACGGGTAGTTGACGAGATTAATATAAGGCAACCCCCTTGAGGCGGCCAGCCGGATATAGCTTTCCTCCTCTGAGAGTCTTTCATAGTCTCGCGCCACGCGAGTGAGGTCTTTGGCCATATGCTCATTCTAACTTAAAAGACCCTGTCGGCTACTCTCACTAAGCCACTCCGAAATTGGCGGAAGGGGTGGGACTCCCCTACGGGCCGGGGTTTCGCCATGCCTGAGGCATACGGCTCAACCCTTCGAGCCCCAACGATGTTGGCTTTCTCCCCCTCCTTGCTCATTCGCTAAGCCACTCCGAGGCTTTAGCGAAGGGTGGCGGAAGGGGTGGGACTCGAACCCACAAGCTCTTGCGAGCGCCGCTTTTCGAGAGCGGTGCCTTACCAATTCGGCGCACCCTTCCTTCGCCCCTTATTTTAACCTGATTTCAGCAAAAAGCCGACCCTTGGGGCCGGCTTTTTGCTTGTTAATCTCTAAAGTGCGTAACTCTTTCGAGTCTTCCTCAGTAGAACTTACCTTAAGGGATCTTGTCAAGAAAAAGGGGCTAAAAAAAGGCGGCACCTAACGGCGCCGCCTCACGGATCAGGGGTAACGGAATCTTAGAGTTGGCGTTCGGCAAATTTGCCGAACGCCAAAGCGCTGAGCTTGCGCTCGAGATCATCGAGCGCCCTGCCCACCGCAATCACCGCTCTTCTCGCCTTGGGGTCATCCCAAGAGCTCGAGCGATAATCAATCCAGGGTAAGTCTTTTACTACCCTGGATAAATCGGCATCGCTGATGTTGACGGAGCTATGTTCGCCTCGTCCCACCAACGTGCTAACCACACCCATCGTCGTCAGGTCGTAGACCCGAGCGACGATGAGCGCCTTCGAGGTTCCAGACTCAGCGGAGAGGTCGATACCCCCAACGCTGATACTATCACGGCGGGAGCTAGACTCGCCGCCGGTAGTGATCTCTATCGCGTACGTGGCCGGTTCAATCGTTCCCCGCTGGAAGCGGGTGCCCGACTGGTTGACCCAATCGGACCGGGAGAGCGAATTTCTCTCCCAGATCTCCTCCATTATCCGGCGAGTGTCGCCGCCGATGGGGAAACCGGCCTTCTCGGCCCGCCCGCCGACCATAAACATTAAGTCTTGGTCGGTGAAATAGCGGGCCCATTTGTTCTCCCGCACCTTCACCTCGGCGGGCCCCGCCTTAATCGGCTTGGCCGGCCAAGTATCTAAGTTGTCAAACGACTGGGCAAACCCAGTCGTCGAGAATCCAGCCGCCGTAACGGCGGCAGCGATTACAGAAATTTTCTTCATTTGTCCTCTGTCCTCCAATTTTTGGGGTGCTACCCGAGGCAGATCGCCCCAAGCAATGCCGAGAGTATACCAGATCAAACCGAGAATGTCAAGGGATTTGAGTTTCAAAATCAAGCAGCAGCGCCTTGATTCTTACACATTTAAAATGTATATTTAAATTATGACCAAAGTGTTTAAAGCCACTCAACTGCGAACCAGCTACGCCGAGATCGCCGCGGCTATCCGCGGCGGCAAAGATGTCGCTGTCATTACAAAGCGCGGCCGCCCAGCTTGGCCTTGGTGGATTTAGACTATCTTGAGGACTTAATCGAGAGCCACGACAAGGAGTTTCAAAAGTCCTTACGCCAAGCGGCCAAAGAAAAAAGCTCATTCGCTTGAGGAAGTCTTCGCTCATCGGGGTTAAATGCGCTTTTCCTTCGCGGAATCAGCCAAGCGCGATATTGAAAAACTGCCGAGAAAAGTTCAACGGGGCTTAAAAGAGAAGTTTTTATACTGGTAAGCTTCTGAGAACCCGCTTGAGCAGGCCAGGCCGCTTACCCAACACGCTGAAGCCACTCATCGCTTCCGTTACGGCGCTTATAGTGTTCGGGATACCGGCAACACTAAGTTGCGCAGTTGTACTGCGCACTATAGAATAATCGTCAAAAAGATTAGCGACGAATTGCGGGTACTTCGCGTTCGCCATCGCAAAGAAGTCTACCGCTAATTTGGCGGTGTCTGTTTGAAAATATCCGAACGGAACTTTCTTGGCTCGGCGGGCGGAATTCCCCCCACACCCCCCTTCCGCCCGCCTCGCCTTGCTTGCCCGACCGATAGGCGGGAACCGGAACGGAAAGGACGATTTCAAGTTTTTTGTTGACGGCACATTCGTTATTTTCCCTCGTACGCTTCTTGTAATGTTGCGATATCAAACTTCTTCATTTTGAGAAACGCTTGCGTAACACGCGCCAGTGCCGCTTTGTCTTTGGTTGCCATCATGTCGTTCATCCCGCTGGGGACTATTTGCCACGATACGCCGTACTTGTCTTTGAGCCATCCGCACTGCTCCGATTCCGGTACGGCAGAAAGTCTATTCCAATAGTAATCAATCTCATCCTGCGTATCGCAATTCACGATAAACGAGACGGCTTCGTTAAAATTAAAATCGTGCTTACCTCCTCCGTCCATAGCCGCAAACCACGTATCAAGAAGTTTAAAATCAGTGAACATCACCGTGCCTTCTTTGTTTGGTTCTGAGCCGGCTGGGTACTTCACCATCGCCCCTCGCTTTGCCTGCTTGAAAACCGAGAGATAAAAGTCAGACGCTTCTTCCGCCTTGCCGTACTTTTCGCCTACAAAAAGCAAGGCCGGGATAATGATGGGCCGCTCCTCGCCCTCGGGGTTAGTGAAAATAAGCTGCCATGAGAGGCCATATTTGTCTTGTATCCAGCCGTAACGCTTGCTAAAAGGGTATTCTCCTATTTCCATCATCACCTTTCCACCATTGGACAGTTTTTCCCACACTTCATCTATTCGTTTCCTCGCATCCTTGTCTTGCGACGGGTCAAAATTGACCATGAATGATATCGCGGGTGTAAACTTGAAGTACGGGCCAGCGTTGATGGCCATAAACTCATGCCCCCAAAGCTCAAATGACACAATATCGCAATCGCCTGATGGCGTACCGGTAATGGTGGTTATGTTCGTCACTTTGGACTTTGGGAAAAGCGATGTATAAAATGCCGAGGCTTCCTTAGCTTCTTTGTCAAACCAGAGATGCGGAACAATTTTTTGCATAAAAATAATATTAGTTAATAAATATTATGGACGCTGGGAATTCGCGAGATTTTCTGCAACATCTTTGAGTTTTTGAGGGCGCGCGGCCACATCTCATTGAGATCATCATACCAATCATCCGCAGTATCCATGTCCACGATAAACTTTGTTGTCGTCTTGATGATATCAAAAAAATTCAATTCCGTAAAGAAAAGCTCGCTTTTGGCCTTCATAAAGTTCGAGCCGACATTTTTGACAGGTTCTTTGGTAGTTTGCCTTTCCGCTCCGGTTCCCGCCTATCGGTCGGGCAAGCAAGGCGAGGCGGGCGGAAGGGGGGTGTGGGGGGAATTCCGCCCGCCGAGCCAAGAAAGTTCCGTTCGGATATTTTCAA
>Ga0073934_10000799_pt1 | contig 83227 bp, 83 predicted proteins | sample LarsenN4metaG_FD_76834 | JGI IMG/M metagenome (GOLD analysis project Ga0073934, IMG submission 76834) | Hot spring sediment bacterial and archeal communities from British Columbia, Canada, to study Microbial Dark Matter (Phase II) - Larsen... ...
CGAAAATCTGGTCGATTTCGGCTCGCGTCGTCGGGGTGTCCTCGATCGTATCGTGCAGGAGCGCCGCCGCGATCGTGGCGTCGTCGAGCTTGAGGTCGGTCAGGATGGCGGCGACCTCGAGCGGATGCGAAAAATAGGGATCGCCCGACGCCCGCTTCTGCTCCCCATGCGCCTTCATGGCGTAGACATAGGCGCGGTTGAGCAGGGCCTCGTCGGTGTTGGGGTTGTAGCGGCGCACCCGCTCGATCAGGTCGTACTGCCGCATCATCGGCGCGGGCTTCTGCACCGCCTGCGGGCGGGCGCCGGCCTGGGTCAGCGGGTTCGGGCCGCCGCTGATCGGCGCCCGGCCTCGGACCGGGGTCTGCACACGGGGCATTTCGGTGTTCGAACGGGCCATGGTCCGGGGGCGCCGCGACATGCAACGAACAGGTTCGGGCGGCCGCCCCCGAGGAAGATATCACGGCGATTCGACGCTCCCGCAAGGCCGGCGGGCCGGAAAAACGCCCACCACAAGCAAACGGCCCGGTCAGGGACCGGGCCGCGGGACTTGGCGTTCCGCCTGCCGCTACTCCTCGTCGGACTCCGGCGTCGCCTCGGGGGGCGCAAGGCCCTCGAGGCCCTTGAGCAGTTCCTCCTCGCTCATGTGGTCGACCGACACTTCCGTGTCGTCGGCTTCCACCGCCCCGCCCGCGCCGGCGATCAGCGGCACGGTCTCCGCCTCCGGCTCGTCCACTTCGACATACTTCTGCAGCGAATGGATCAGGTCCTCGCGCAGGTCCTCGGGCGAAATCGTCTTTTCGGCGATTTCACGCAGCGCCACCACCGGGTTCTTGTCGTTGTCGCGGTCGAGGGTGATCTGTGCGCCGGACGAGATCATGCGTGCGCGATGGCTCGCGAGCAGCACGAGATCGAAGCGGTTTTCCACCTTGTCGATGCAGTCTTCGACGGTGACACGGGCCATGGCCGCGGTGCTCCTACAACGGGACGTTGTCCTGGGATGTGGGGGTGTAGGTAAACTCCTGCGACCAAAAGCGCAAGCCCGCAAAATGCGCTTGGCGTCTATAGGTGGCTTTGATAGTCAACGGGAGGAACCAACCCTGGTTGGGCGGACTCTTGTATTTCAGGACGGCTTGACGAGACCGGGGCGGGCGCCGACACGATATTTGCGGATGGACGCCCCTCGAATTCTACTGAACGGTCCCAATAGCGACGTGGATGGGTCGTGAAATCCCGGTGTTCCGCCGCCGGGACGCCGCCGGTGCGGCGCAGGCTCCTTTGGTTGCAAGTGAGGAAAAATGTCAGCACAAAACGAAAAGATCGCCCTGTTCATCGACGGCGCCAACCTCTACGCCACCGCCAAGTCTCTGGGCTTCGACGTCGACTACAAGCGGCTTTTGCGCGAGTTCCAGTCGCGCGGCAATTTGTTGCGCGCTTTCTACTACACGGCGGTGATCGAGGATCAGGAATATTCCTCGATCCGGCCCCTGATCGACTGGCTCGACTACAACGGCTACACCGTCGTCACCAAGGCCACCAAGGAGTTCGTCGACCAGAGCACCGGCCGCCGCAAGGTCAAGGGGAGCATGGACATCGAGCTCGCGGTCGACGCCATGGAGCTTGCCCCGCATATCGACCACATGGTGCTGTTCTCCGGCGACGGCGACTTCCGCTCGCTGGTGGAGGCGGTGCAGCGGCGCGGCGTGCGGGTGAGCGTGGTATCCACGATCTCCACGCAGCCGCCGATGGTGGCCGACGAGTTGCGCCGGCAGGCCGACATCTTCATCGACATCGTCGAATTGCAGCCCAAGATCGGCCGCGATCCCGCCGAGCGGGCGGCGCGCGAGCCGCGGCACACCCCCCAATTCTTGCAGCGCGGGCAAGGCCAGCAGCGCGCACCCGCACCGGCCAACGGCGACTTCGAGGACTGAGCGATAGCGCCGGCCGGAGCAGGACCCCGCCCATGGCTGGCCGCCCGAGCAAAGCCGGCCGCGACTGCCCGCGCTGCCCACGCCTCGTGGCGTTCCGCCTCGCTTGGCGCGAGCGCGAGCCCACCTGGTTCAACGCACCGGTGCCTTCATTCGGGCCGATCGAGGCGCGCCTGCTGGTCGTCGGGCTTGCGCCCGGCCTGCGCGGGGCCAACCGCACCGGCCGGCCGTTCACCGGCGACTATGCCGGCGAACTGCTCTACGGCACGTTGCGGGAGTTCGGCTTTGCCAAGGGACAGTACGACGCGCGGGCCGACGACGGCCTGGAACTGGTCGATGCCCGCATCACCAATGCGGTGCGCTGCGTGCCACCGGAAAACAAGCCGACGCCGCAGGAGATCGCAAACTGCCGGGAATTCCTCAAGCCCACGATTGAGGAAATGCCGAATCTGCGCGCCATCGTGGCGCTCGGCCGCATCGCCCATGACACCGTCGTGCGCGCGCTCGACGGAAGACTCGCGGCGGTCACCTTCGCCCACGGCGCCAGTGCCAGGCTCAACTCGGTTACGCTTTTTTCAAGCTACCATTGCTCGCGCTACAACACCAACACGGGCGTGCTGACCCCGGACATGTTCCGCGCCGTATTTGCGGCGGTGCGCCGGTTCCTGGACGGCTGAGGTGCCCCGCGACGGCAAGCGATCGCGGCCTTCGCGCTCTTGACCGGGCGGCGCTGCGGCCGGCTGGCTTGATCGCGGCGCGGGCCGTGGCCGTCTTGAATTCTTATTTTCGTATGATCAACCGTTTATCGGGAAATTCGAATCTTTTTGCTTAACTTTCGCCGTAGCTGATGAACTCCATCAACGAGCCGTCCGGGTCGCGAAAATAGACGCTCGTGCCGTATCCCTTGGCGCCGAAGCGCCGCAGCGGCCCCGCGTGGATGGCAACGCCGCAGCGCCGAAGGTGGGCAATCGCCTCCTCGATCGATCCTTCCCATTCGAAGCACAGGTCGCTGTTGCCGGGCTGAACCGGCAGGCGTGCCACCTCGGCCGGATGCACGCCCTCACCATGCACGTTGAGCTGTTTGTCGCCGAAGCGGTAGGCCCAGCCGACTTCGCGCGGCACGAGTTCGGCACCGAGCACGTCGCGATAGAAGGCGTTGGAGCGCGCCCAGTCGGAGACATGGATGACGCAGTGATCGAGCTTGGTCGGAAGCGGCATGCGAGGTCCTCCCCTAATTTCGTAGCCGGCTCATACGCCTTGCGCCCGGTTCCGTCTCCGACCGGGCGCGGCGGATGGCATCCCGGTCAGCCGTGCGCCGGCCGTCCGCCTCAACCCTTCTGCCGCAACAGCCGGCCGCGCTCGCGCTCCCAGGAGCGCTTCTTTTCCGTCTCGCGCTTGTCGTGCAGCTTCTTGCCGCGGGCGAGCGCAAGTTCGACCTTGGCGCGCCCCTTTTCGTTGAAATAGATCTTGAGTGGGACGACGGTCATGCCCTCCCGCTCGACCGCGCCGATCAGCTTGTTGATCTGGCGCTTGTGCAAGAGCAGCTTGCGCGGGCGCTTGGGCGGGTGATTGAAGCGGCCGGCCTGCTGGTACTCGGAGATGTTGGCGTTGTAGAGCCACAGCTCGCCATCGCGCGCGGCGGCATAGGATTCGCCGATGCTCGCCTTGCCGGCACGCAGCGACTTCACCTCGCTGCCGGTGAGCGCGATGCCGGCCTCGAAGGTCTCGTCGATGGCGTAGTTGAAGCGCGCCTTGCGATTGTCGGCGACGACCTTCAGCGCGCGTTCGCTCTTGGCGGCCATGGAGACGGCTGTGTGGATTGCAAACGAGGAGGCATCGCATCCGGCGCGCCGACACGCTGCCGCCCCCGAAAGCGACGTCGCCCGCGCCCGCAACCGCGGCTAGTTGATCAGCCCAGCATGCACCATGGCATCGCGCACCGCCTTCTGTGCCTTCTCGGAGACCGGCACCATCGGCAGCCGCAGCGTGTTTTCGCACTTGCCGAGCAGCGACAGCGCGTACTTGACCGGCGCCGGGCTCGTCTCGATGAACAGGTTGATATGCAGCGGAGCAAGCTTGTCCTGCAGCCTGAGCGCGGCCGCGTAGTCGCCGCGCAGGCAGGCCGCCTGGAACTCCGCGCACAGCCGCGGCGCCACGTTCGAGGTCACCGAAATGCAGCCATGCCCGCCGTGGGCGTTGAAGCCGAGCGCGGTGACGTCTTCGCCGGAAAGCTGATTGAAATCCTCGCCCATGGCGGCGCGCTGCTGCGAGACACGCGCCATGTTGGCGGTGGCATCCTTGACGCCGGCGATGTTCTTCAATTCGAACAGCCGCTTCATCGTGTCAACACTGATGTCCACGATCGAGCGGCCGGGAATGTTGTACATGATGATCGGAATGCCAATGGCATCGTTGATCGCCTTGAAATGCTGGTACAGGCCCTCCTGGGTTGGCTTGTTGTAGTAGGGCGCCACCACCAGGACCGCATCGGCGCCGGCCTTCTCCGCATGCCTTGACAGGCTGATCGCCTCGGCGGTCGAGTTGGAGCCGGTTCCGGCAACCACGGGCACGCGTCCGCGCGCCTGGTCGATGCACCATTCCACCACCCGCTCGTGCTCCTCGTGCGACAGGGTCGGACTCTCGCCGGTGGTGCCGACCGGCACGAGCCCGTTCGTCCCCTCGGCGATCTGCCATTCGACCAGGTCGCGAAACGCCTTCTCGTCCAGCGACCCGTTCTTGAACGGAGTGACGAGCGCGGTGAACGATCCCCGGAACCTCGTCTTGGCGGTCATGACGTTCCTCGATTGCAGGTTGCGGCCGGCCGCACGGCGGCGGCCCGTTTCGCGCGCACGATAGCAAAATATTTGGCGGCGCGGTCGATGAAAGTGGCGCGCCCTGCTAGCGTGGCGCGCAAGGCGCGGCCGGTTCTCAAGCCAAACAATGGCCGCGTTTCCGGATGAGTTTAGCATTCGTCAATCTTATCAAGGCAATAGGGGCCGGCGGGGACGCATGATGCAGGCCGCGAAAGGGAATCGCTCCGTGGCAAACGACCGTTTCGCGCGCGCCCGCTTTCCCCTGATCATGGCCGGTGCGCTCGCGGTTGTGGCGTCCGCCGCGGCCGACCGGTGTGCGGCGGCGGTTCACGCCCCGATTGCAGGGACAAGCCGTCAACTGGTGCTGCCGCATACCGGCCTTTCGGCGCGCGCCTCGGGGGGAATCGAGGTGTCTGCGCGCAAGAAGGCGCGCGCCAAGCCGGCGGCAAAGTCGCGCGGCACACCCAAGGCCGCGAGCAAACCCGCCGCCAAGCCCGAGGCCAATTCGGCGACCAAGTCGGCGGTCAAATTGGCGTCCAAGCCGGAGACCAAGGCGACATCGGTTCCCCTGCCGCCCTCGCGGCCGGGCGCTGCAACGGCGGCCACGGCAGGCCTGGCGCCTCCCGTCGCGGCAGCCTTGCGGCCTTCCCTGCCGAACGATGTGCTGCCGCCGACCGATCAGGCCCCGCCAAGCGCCCCCGCGCTGCCGCAGGATCCCGGCCCCGCCGCCCCGCCGGCTCAGACCCGCTCCCCGCTCCCTCCGCCGGCCAACACCATCATCAAGACTGCGGCCATGGACGTGGCGGCGCTCAAGCGCGCCATCGAGATGGTGCGCTCGCGCAAGCAGTCGGCGGCGACCGACGTCAAGAAGAGCATCGCCGATCCGGTGGCCCAGGACCTGATCGAATGGGTCATCCTGCGCAGCGACGATGCGGGGGCAAGCTTTGCGCGCTACGCCGCCTTCATCAATGCGCGGCCGCACTGGCCGAGCCTTGTCACGCTCCGGCGCAAGGCGGAGGCCATGGCGTTCCAGGACCGGCCGGATGCGTCGGGTCTACGCGCCTATTTCGAGAAGTGGCCGCCGCTTTCGGCCAAGGGGCGCTTTGCCTTCGCCCGCGCGCTGCTGCAACAGGGCGAACGCGCCCGCGCCGAGGCGCTGATTCGCGAAGCCTGGCGCAACGACGGCTTCTCGCAGGACGTGGAAAAGCGCGTTCTGGATGCCTACGGCGAGATGCTGACCCGCGCCGACCACAAGGCACGGATGAACCGCAGGCTCTACGAGGAGAACGATACCGAGGCCGGCCTGCGCATGGCCCAGCGGCTGGGCGGGCACGAGCCGGCCATCGCCAAGGCGCGCATCGCCATGCTCAACAAGAAGGGCGGCAGCGCCGCGGTGGAGGCGGTTCCCGCCGCCGCACGCGAGGACATCGGCTACAAGTTCGCCCGCCTGCAGATGCTGCGACGGAACGGCAAGTACGCCGAGGCCGCCAAGCTGATGCGCACGGTCCCCAAGCTCGACGGCGAGCACGATCTCGACGAATGGTGGATCGAGCGCCGGCTGCTGGCCCGCGAACTGCTGGAGGCCGGCGATGCCAAGAGCGCCTACGAGGTGGCGAGCGGCGCCACTCCGCCCGAGCGCGACAACTACCGCGTCGAGCACCAGTTCACCGCCGGCTGGATCGCCCTGCGCTTCCTGCACGACGCGGCCACCGCCTACGAGCACTTCCGCCAGATCCCCAAGCTGAGCGAGAACCCGATTTCGTTGTCGCGCGGCTACTACTGGCTCGGCCGCGCCGCCGAGGCGCTCAACCGCCCGCAGGAGGCGCGCCGCCATTATCAGGAGGCGGCACGCTATCCGACCGCCTATTATGGGCAGATCGCGCGCGCCAAGATCGGCCTCGGCGAGCTCACCCTCAACCCGTTCCCGACATTGACGGCCGAGCAGCGCGCCCGCGCAACCAGTCTCGACATCGTGCGCGCGGTCGAACTGCTCTACGCGGTCGAGGCGCGCGATCTGGCCTGGACCATGCTGGCCGATCTCGGCGACAAGTCGGACGACCTTGCGGTGCTGACGCTTCTCGCCGAGATCACCGCCAAGTACCGCGACGCGCGCGGCATGCTGCTGGTCGGCAAGCTCGCGCTCGCGCGCGGATACGCGCTCGACCACGCCGCCTTCCCCAATATCGGGGTTCCCGACTACACCCCGATCGGTCCGCAGGTCGAGCCGGCGATCGTCTATGCCATCGTGCGCCAGGAAAGCTGGTTCAATCCGCGCACCATTTCCAGCGCCAAGGCCATGGGCCTGATGCAGGTGACCCCGCCCGCCGGCCGCTACATCGCCAAGAAGTTCGGCGTCACCTATGATCAGAACCGCCTGCTGAGCGATCTCGTCTACAACGTGCAGATGGGTGCGGCCGAGATCGGCGACGTGATCAAGGACTATCGCGGCTCCTACATCATGGCGTTCGCGGCCTACAACGCCGGGCGCGGCCGCGTGCGCGACTGGGTTGCCCGCTTCGGCGACCCGCGCGATCCCAAGGTCGATCCGATCGACTGGGTGGAGCGCATCCCGTTCTCGGAGACGCGTAACTACGTGCAGCGCGTGATGGAAAACCTGCAGGTCTACCGCGTGCGCTTCGGCGGCAGCCCGCGGCTCTTGATCGAGGCCGACCTGCGGCGCGGCTCCGCCGCGAACTGAGCCGCGCGCGCGTCCTGTCCCATTTCGCTCTGGCTCCGGCAAGCCAAGGCCGCTAAATACGACAGCGGGGATCGAGAGCGGGGTGCAAACCGTGTCTGCCGCGTCTGCAACGGCATCAGCCGATGCCGCAAGCCTCTTCATCACCGCGCCGGATGGGTTGAAGCTGCACGTGCGCGCCCACGGGCCGCGGCTTGCGCCGCTCGTGCCGGTCGTCTGCCTGCCGGGGCTCGCCCGCACCGCCGCCGACTTCGAGGATCTCGCAGCCGCGCTCGCCAACCATCCGGAAACGCCGCGCTATGTGCTTGCGCTCGACTACCGCGGGCGCGGTGAGTCCGATTACGATCGCGATCCGCGCAACTACACGCTCGCTACCGAGCTCGCCGATCTTCTTGCCGTGCTGACCGCGCTCGAGATCGAGCGGGCGGTGTTCGTCGGCACCTCGCGCGGCGGTCTTCTCGGCATGATGTTGGCCGCCGCCCGGCCCACCGCGCTCGCAGGCGTCGTGCTCAACGACATCGGCCCGGTGATCGAGCCCGAGGGCCTCGTGCGCATCAAGAGCTATGTCGGCAAGCTGCCGCGGCCGGAGAGCTTCGAGGAGGGCGCGGAGATTCTGCGCCGCCTGTTCGCGGGACAATTCACGCGATTGAGCGACGATGAATGGCTCGCCTTCTCGCGACGCACCTTCAAGGTGGAGCAGCGAAGCCTCGGGCCGCGCTACGATGTGCAGCTTGCGCGCACGCTTGAGGGAATCGATTTCAACCGGCCATTGCCGCCCTTGTGGTCGGAGTTCGAGGCGCTGGCGCGCGTGCCGTTGATGGTGCTGCGCGGCGCCAATTCCGACCTCCTCTCGGAGGATACCGTCGCCGCCATGCGCGCCCGCCGCCCCGACATGACCGCGATCGTGGTGCCCGACCAGGGGCACGCTCCACTCTTGACCGGTCCCGAGGTGATCGGCGCGATCGCCGAATTCGTCGGCCGCTGCGAGGTCGCGGTGCGGCGGTGACGCCACGTTGAGCCGGTCCCGGGCGGCATCCTCGGCCTGTCCCGGCCGCCGCATCCTCGGCGTGTCCCGGGCGCAGCGCAGCACGAAGTGGTGCGCTGCCGACCCGGGACCCCGGTTCGGATTCGCAACCCGCATCGGGTCTCCGCGTTTGCGAGAACCACCGGTGCTTCGGGCTTCGCCAATGAAAGGGGTTTGGGGCTTCGCGAATCAGGTTTCGCCAATCAAAGGTTTCGGATTCGCGAAATGCAACCGGGGTCCCGCATCTGCGGTGCAGCGCTCGCGCGCCGCACCGCGTGCGGGACACGGACAACACATTCGGCGCTGCGCCGTGCGCGTCAGCGGGTGCACGGAGCAGGCCGCCAAAGACAAGCCCCCGGCGGAGCGAACCGCCGGGGGCAACGATGCCGTCAACTGGACCCGATCGCGATCAGGGCGCGATGTCGCGGTGCCAACGCACGCGGGCCGCGACGATGTCCTGATCCTCGAGGGTGCGGATACCGGTCGGTTGCGCGCCGCCGGCAAGCTGCGTGTAGAGGGCCCGTGCGCCTTCGGACGCCGTGTTCAGGTGGTAGTACACGACGTCGAAGCCCATGTAGAAGTCCTTGGTGACGTTCCACTGGGTGCGCGAGCCGATCTGCCACATCGACCAGTTGTTGTTGCAGGTGGCCAACCCGCTGCCGCCCACCAGCCCGGAGAAGTTGAGCGTGTTGGGCCCGGTGTTGGTGCCGGGAGCCGCACAAAGGATCCGGTTCGCCAGCGCATTGTAGCGCACTTCGACGTAGCTGCCGTGAACCGACGTGCGCAGGGACGGGGTCCAGAAGTGCTCCCAGCCGCCGGCCACACCCCAGGCGGTGGTCAACTGCACGTCGGTGGCGGTCGCCGCCGTCGCACTCGTGCCGCGGAACACGCCATCGCTCCAGAACCCATAGCCGACGCTGCTGCCGCCGTCGAACATGGCTGCGCCGCTTGCGCCATTGGTGTTGGAGATGTAGCGCGACGCACCCTCGGCATACGCGACCTGCGCGGCGATGTAGTCGCCGGGCGCGATCATCGGCAGGTTGACCTTCAGGCCGCCGCCGACCGCCCAGCCCCACTGGTTGCCCGGGTGCCCGTTGTTCTGCGATCCGTTCAGCGTCGTGCCATAGTAGCCGCCGCTGACCTCATGCAGAGCACCCATCACCTGCGCCGAGCCCCAGGCCTGGTCGATGCGGATATTGGCCACGATGTCCGGGGTGATCGACTTGCGTTGGTCCTGGATCGCCTGCGCGGTGCCGGCGATGCCAAGCGTCGGACCCGTGCTTGTCACGACCGCCGTCCCGCCACCCGCCGTGCCGATGACCGCGCGCGAGACGATGGAGGCGTTCCACACGCCCGCCCGCTTGGCCTCGGAGTCTTCCGCCGACAGGGTGACGGAGACGCCGTTGCCGAGCTGCGCCGTGTAGGCGAACACGCGCTGGCCGCCATCGCCGGTGTCGCTCGACTGGTCAACCAGGTAGGCGATCGCCGCAACCGAGTAGTGGTCGAAGTAGGACGACGCCAGACCGGCGGTGAAGCCGGCGATCTGGATGAACGCACGGTTGGCACTGAAGTCCGTGCTGTTGTTGCCGTTGAGGCCGACCGCGAGATAGGTGCGCAGCGTGCCATAGGCGGTCTGCTGACGGGTCTCGGTCGTGATGTAGGCGCGGTTGCGCCACACCACGTCGCGCGTGCCGTTGATGCGGGTCATCTGCATCGAGGTGCTGACGAACGGACCGGTCGTCATGTTGTCGGCGTAGTTGTACGACCACTCCGCACGCACATAGCCACCGACCTTCATGCAGATGTCGGTGCCGGGAATATAGTAGTACCCGGCGCCGTACAGGCTGCAGACCTTCACGTATTCGACCGGCTTGGCCTTTACGGGAAGATCGGCGGCCTGCGCCCCGGCAACCGCAACGAAACCCGCCGCGGAGCCGAGGAGAAGACTTTTCACCATCTTCATTTTGTTCCTCCGTGTTGTACTTCGGTGGGAGGGTTCGGTCTCCGCCGGGTGCGACAGCACCCCTGGAAGGTCCCCTTATCTCCCCGACCGCCTGGAACCCCGAGAACGCTACGCGGGATTCCAGAAGGGGCGACCCGGGGTTGCCCCCCTCCGTCGCACGCTCACCTTAGCCCATGCCGATAGGCAGGCAACGTCGGACACCCCGTTCCCACAGGCCTAAATGCTGGTTTTTCAGGGGGTGTTGCAGGAAAGGCACTGGCCTGTGCACAACCCCTTGGCTCGGCCAATGGACCCTGGACAACCGCAAGAAATTCAATGCGATTCGAGGCTACCGTGTGGAGCAATGGCCAAGGCTTGTAACCGCTTCGATTTGGACTTCTCGGCGCCTCCGAAGTCCGCGGGCAGAGGCATCGTCGTACCGGAGACCGGGCCCGATTGCGACCATTTCGTCTGGCCTGTCACCGGCGCAGGTTTCACGACTTCTGCGCCCAGAACTGGTACATGCCGGCGAACGTCTCGGGCCGGTCCCTCTCGAACGACTGCCAATGTGCAAGATTGGTCAACGTCATATCCTGCGGGAATCGCGCGCGATAGACCTCTTGTACTTCGGGCGCCAATTCGAAACCGATGAGATTCAGCGCATGCTTGCGCAGCACGACTTCGATCTGCGACAGACTGAAGCGATGCTCCTGCGCGTGAAGCAGGAAATCGCGGCACCCGCTCGTCGTGAAGAAATCGTTAAACTGCGTAACGCGGCGTAGCGGACCATCGGCCAGCACTTGGCGACAGCGGCGAATGTCCTCAACCGTCGGGAGAAAGCCGCGTTCAGCGACAAAACGTTGCGCGGCGACGATCTCGGCCCGCCCAATCTCGCTGTAAAGGCCGAGCGCGAGGACCCCATGCGGCCGCAACAGCGATAGCAGCACGCGCAGGCCCGCCATTGGATCGGCGAGGTGGTGCAGGGATCCGCTGGCGTCAATCACATCGAACCGACGATCGAGCATGCCGAGTTGCAGGATATCCGCCTGCGCGTATTCGATGTTGCTGAGATCAAGTTCGCGGGTTTTGCGTAGCGCATAGCTCAGACTTGCCAGGCTGAGATCGACGGCAAGCACGCGGGCCCCGCGAAAGGTTCGCGCAAGTCCGATCGGATGCCGACCGGTGCCGCAGCCGGCAACCAGCACGTCAACGTCTTCGCCTACACCGATCGGGCGGATGGTGGACCACGGAAACTTCTGCCGCAGGTATTCAGTGACGGTTTGAGGTTGCGGGGGCGTACCGGCAAAAACCCAGCGCGGATAGGGATTTTCCTCATACTGCTGACGCACGCGCAGCGAAACTGCGTCGCCGATGGGCGTGAGCTGCGGAATTGCCTTGCGCAGGGCGCGCTCCTGCCGCGTCTCGCGGACCTGCTGCGTCAGGACGCTTTGCAGTGACTCTGGCCAGGGCCGATCGAGCAGGGCCGGATGCTCGTCCGCGACGGCGGCGAGCGATTCGTAGCTTGCACAGACCGCAACGGCGAGCGGTGCAATCGGGACACCGGATCGTAGCGCGGCGGCGACCTCGGCGCGCAACACCTGGATCCGCTCGATCTCCTCTGGTGTATCTGCGAAGACATATTCGTTGATGAAGCACTGCTGCGCCAGGGCGCAGGCAAGACCGAGCGTTTCATTGTCGCTAAAGCCTGCATCGCGCGACGAAGCCGCCTGGAGCAGCGCCGCGCGCAGCATGGTGAGCATGCGTTCCAGCCCGATGTCGCGCACCGGCCCGCTGCGCAGCATGGCGAGCAGCAGCGGATCGGCACTCACCGGCACAAGGCTTTCCGCACCCACCAGTTCGGGCAGCGACAGGCGCCCGGGCCAGGCGTTGCTCGCGCGCTCGACTGCAAACTTGATCGTAGGATTGACCCTGAACAGCGTCGCGCGAAGGTCGGCGTAGGTTTCGATCAGTTCTGGTGTCAGTTCCAGCGCGCGAGCAAAGCAGGCCGCCGCCTGCGCACGTTCGCCCTGCTCGACCAGCGCTGCGCCCAGGCTGTTGTACGCCTCGGCGAATTCGGCATTGAGGGCCAGCGCACGCCGATAGAGCGCAACCGCCTCGGCGCGCTGGCCGCGCGCGAGGCAGAGATTGCCGAGATTGTAGAAGGTGGGCGTAATCGGGGACCGTCTCGCCCGGCCCGCTGCCCCGCCCGTTGGTGTGCAGCTCCCGGGCCCGCTCAAGCGCCGCCACCGCCTCGTCGATCCGAGCGAGCTCGGCGAGCGAGTGGCCGAGTCGATAGTAGACGTCGGCGATCTGCGGGCGCAGCTGCGACAAGCTGCGGAAATGCGCCGCCGCCTCCCCATGGGCTCCACGCTGTTGTGCGATCACCCCGAGCAGATGCAGACTGCCCGCGTGGTGTTGGTCGCGCGCCAACACGGCGCGACAGCAGGCTTCGGCCTCAAACAGTTGGCCCAGCCGATGGTGCTGGATGGCCTGCGCGAACAGGGCGCCGGAACTTGCCGTCGCGGCGGTGCCCGCCGGCCCGTGCTTGCGTGCGGCGCGGCGTTGCTTGCGGTTCATCGTGGAGACTCGTCAGGTGCAGACCGCGGCGCTCACTTTACCGGACCGCAACGGCATGTGATGTTGGGCTCAAGCCGAGTGCAGCTGCGACACTGCAAAATCTGCATCCCAGATCAGGATCCATTCAAAGTGCGCGCATTATGCAGCACGTGGTCCGCCACGGCCAGTCATGCGATTCGGGAATGGCGCGATCGAAGCGATGGGGCGGCTGCCAAGCCTGCTGGGCCTGACAAGAACTGTAGGGTGGCGGAGAGGATGGGATTCGAACCCATGATACGGCTGTTAACCGTATAACGGTTTAGCAAACCGCCGCCTTCAGCCACTCGGCCACCTCTCCGGCGCGGTCGGTATGCCCGACCCATATGGCCTTGACAAGGCGCGCGCGGAAGGGGGCGGAGCGCGACCTGCCCAAGGGCTCGAAGGTGCCTCAAAGGAAGCGCCGAGCCTTGGCGCGGGTCCTGCGCCGCTTCCGGCGAGACCCCCGCGCGGAGGGTCAGGCCGCCGCCCGGCGCTGCGGCTGCGGGTTCGCCGCCAGCACGGGGTGCGCCTTGAGCCAGTCTCGGGCGGCGCGCTGGGCGCGGCCGATGTCGGCATCCGACATCTCGGCCGCGACCTCGCGGCGCAGCCGCGCCGCATCCGCATGCCCCAGCATCGCGGCGATGTTGAACCACATGTGCGCCGCCACGAGATCATGCGGCACCGCGCGCCCGCAGGCGTACATCATGCCGAGATCGAACAGCGTGTCTGCCGTCGGCGGCGCGTCGGCCATCCCGATGGCCGCCCCCATGTCGTAACGAGCCATGCCCGTCTCCCCTGTCCCGAGCGCGCGCGTCCCTGTTCGCCCCGCGCCTTCCGTTTCCTTCGGCCGTTGCCCCGGCCGGATGGCGCGATCATCTGCTGAAAATTTGAATGGCGGTTTAAGCGTTGCGATGAATCGCCGGTGAACGGGAGGCCCGTGCCGCCATCGACAGCGCGTTTTGTCGCCTGATTGCAGGCCGCGGCGGCCTTTTCGGCGCGGGCAGGCGATTGCTAACCTTGCCCATTGGCGGCTTGCTAACGCTGTCGACCGAACGCGCGCGCCCCGCGCTGCGAGCTGCGCACCATTCTTCCCGTGTCCTATTCTTCGCGCGCGCGCTGACCGAACAGCACGGCGCGCACCGCCGGATCGCGCACATCGACCCGGCTGGCCTCGTCCACACGGACGCCCATGCCGCGCCGCACGGCCGGACGCGCGCGCACCCGGTCGAGCCAGCGCTTGAGATGGGGAAACGCGGCGAAGCTCTCCCCCAGCCGTTCCGAGAGCCTGACCCAGCCGACGCAGGCCATGTCGGCGATCGAATAGCGGCCGGCGAGAAACGCTCGGTCGCGCAAGCGGGCGTTCATGACGCCGAACAGACGGTTGAGTTCGTTGCCGAACCGCTCGATCGCGTACGGAACGGGCTCGGGCGCGTAGCGGCGAAAGTGGCTCGCCTCCCCCGCCTTGGGTCCGAGATTGGCCATCTGCCAGAACAGCCATTCCTCGACGGCGACGCGCGCGCGCTCATCGGCCGGATAGAAGCGGCCGGTCTTGCGGCCAAGGTATTGCAGGATCGCGCCCGACTCGAACACGGAGATCGGCCGCCCGCCCGGTCCGTCCGGATCAACAATGGCTGGGATGCGGTTGTTGGGCGAGATGCGCAGGAACTCCGGCTTGAACTGATCGCCGCGGGCGATGTTGACCGGGATCACCCGATACGGCAGGCCGCACTCCTCGAGCATGATCGACACCTTCCAGCCGTTCGGGGTCGGCCAGAAGTACAATTCGATTGGCGCACGCTGCCGCAGGCGCGCCGTGTGCGACACGCGCCTGCTGCGCTTTGGCGCGCCCGCGGCGCCTTGGTTGCCGGTCCGTGCCATGACGCGCTTCCTCGCCGCCCGTTTCGACCCTACTATGCGTTCCCGTCTAGGTCGCCCGCCGGCCGCGCGCAACGGCATGCGGCAGCGCCGCGGCCGGCCGCAAGATTTGAGGGAGAGCAGCATGTCCAAGTGGACGCTTGCGTCGCTCATTGCCGCAGCCTTGATCGCCCTGCCGTGCGCGCCCGCCGCGGCGCAGGCCAAGAGCGAGCCTGCCAAGAGCGAAGCCGCGCAGAAGGCGGAATCGAAGAAGGCGAAAAAACTCACCCCGCAACAGGCCAAGATGAAGGACTGCGGAGCGAAGTGGCAGGCCTACAAAAAGGAAAAGAACGTCAAGGGCCAGACCGAGTATCGCAAGTTTCTGAGCGCGTGCCTGAAGGCTTGAGCCGCCGCCGCGCGGGCGCCGGCGGCTCACACATCGATCAAGAACACGGATCACAAACACCGAGGGCGTCGACGAGACTGCCAGTCTCGTCGACGCCCTCTGCCGTCTGCCGGTCCCGGCGCGCCTCAGATCGAGCGCGCTGCGCTCACCGACTCGTGGCCTTCGCCGGTCCGCTGACGCATGCTTCGACGTGAAGACCGAAGATGCGGGCCGGCGCTACTTCTTCTTCCGGCGCTTGACCGCCTTCTTCGCCGCCTTCTTCGCCTTCGCCTTTCTCTTCTTCGCCATTGCAGCCCTCCTAGCCAGGATAAGTGGCGATATCAGAATAGTGCCGTCGCGAATCGACGCGCACTGCACTCCGATTACACCAGCACGACAGAAAAAACACTGACTCCACTTAATGGAGTGTGTATGCGGCGCGCCAAACGCGCCTTCGCAAGCGCGCACGCGACTCAAGCAGCGCAATCGATCACACGCGCAAAGATGTTTGCACGCAATCCAAGGACCGATGTCGCGCATCCTAGGAAAATCCAGATGGCGCCTGCATTCGCGCGTGACGACGAGCGGCGATCCGCCGCGCTGCAAGTGCGCTGCGCGATCGCATGTCACGGCGCTCGTTCGCCGCAAACACAAGCGCTGTGTCGTTTTTGCCCGGTGGCAAAAAAATTTTCCACAGCGTGCCTGCGGACCCGTTGTCAGGCGGCTCAACCGAGCAAAAACGACCGAATCAGGGGCGAGTGATTCGCGGCCGCCTGCCACTTGCGCACTGCGACGACAACGATTCAGCCGATCGAAGATCGATTGCTCGCCCGCATGCGGCGAGCGTCGCGTAGCGATGAACCAGGGATCAGAGTCCGAGTTTGTCGCGCAGCAGGCGGTTGACCGCCTGCGGATTGGCCTTGCCGCCGGACGCCTTCATCACCTGGCCGACGAACCAGCCGAGCAGTTTTTCGTTCTGCTTGGCTTGTGCGACCTTGTCCGGATTGCTCGCGACGATCTCGCCGACCAATGTCTCGAGTGCGCCGAGGTCGCTGACCTGCTGCAGGCCGCGCGCCTGCACGAGCGCGCGCGGATCCCCGCCCTCGGCCCAGAGGATATCGAACAAGTCCTTGGCAATCCTGCCGGAAATCGTCCCGTCCGCGATCAGATCGAGCACCCCGCCAAGTTGCGCGGCGCTCAGCGGCGAGGCACCGATGTCCCTGCCTTCCCGGTTCAGCCGCCCGGTCAGTTCGTTGATCACCCAGTTCGCCGCCATCTTGGCGTCGCGCCCGCGCGCCACCGCCTCGAAGTAGTCGGCGAGCGCGCGTTCGCTGACCAGCATGTCGGCATCCTCGGCGGAAAGACCGTAGGCGCTGATGAAGCGCGCCTTCTTTTCGTCCGGCAGTTCCGGCAGCCCGGCCTTCAACGCCTCCACATAGGCCTGGTCGAATTCGAGCGGCAGCAGATCCGGGTCGGGGAAGTAGCGGTAGTCGTGCGCCTCCTCCTTGTTGCGCATGGAGCGCGTCTCACCCTTGTCCGGATCGAACAGGCGCGTCTCCTGCTCGACCACGCCGCCGTCCTCGAGAATCTCGATCTGGCGGCGCGCCTCGTAGTCGATCGCCTGGCCGACGAAACGGATCGAGTTGACGTTCTTGATCTCGCAACGGGTGCCGAGCGGCTCGCCCGGTCGCCGCACCGACACGTTGACGTCCGCGCGCAGGCTGCCCTTCTCCATGTCGCCGTCGCAGGTGCCAAGATAGCGCAGGATCGAGCGCAGCTTGGTGAGAAAGGCCCGAGCCTCCTCGGCCGAGCGCAGGTCGGGCTTGGAGACGATCTCCATCAGCGCGACGCCGGCGCGATTGAGATCGACGAGGCTCATGGTCGGATGCTGGTCGTGCAGCGACTTGCCTGCATCCTGCTCCAGATGCAGCCGCTCGATGCCGACGCGCACCGTATCGCCGTCGGGCAACGCGACCTCAACCTCACCCTCGCCCACGATCGGCGATTTGTACTGGCTGATCTGATAGCCCTGCGGCAGGTCCGGATAGAAATAATTCTTGCGATCGAAAACCGACTTGCAGTTGATCCTGGCCTTGAGGCCAAGTCCCGTGCGGATGGCCTGGCGGACGCATTCCTCGTTGATGACCGGCAGCATGCCGGGCATGGCGGCATCGACGAGCGAAACATGGCTGTTCGGTGCGCCGCCAAATTCGGTCGAAGCGCCGGAGAACAGTTTGGCCTTGGAGCTGACCTGGGCGTGCACCTCCATGCCGATGACCACCTCCCAGTCGCCGGTGGTGCCGCGGATCAGTTTGGACGGTTTGGTCTGCGCAGTCATCGCATCACTGCTTGGATTTACACCCTTCCATCGCCCGCGCGCCCCTTGGCGTCAAGCATCGCCGCGGTCCGGACCGGCTCGAAATTTCCGGCCCGCAATGCAATCATGCCGTGATCAGGCAGAACGATAGCGCTGGGGAGGCTGCCGTGTGGAAATCCGCATCTGTCGCTTGCGCGGCTGTTCTTGCGTCTTGGCTTGTGATCGGTTCGACCCTCGCCCAGGCGCAGAGGGCTTTCGAGTTCGCGCTCATGGGCGACCTGCCCTACAGCAAGGTCGAAGAGTCGGAACTCGATCACATCATTGCGCAGTTCAACGCCCGCGATCTGGCCTTCGTCGTGCACGTCGGCGACATGCAGACCGACCCGCGGCCCTACAACCGCAATCCCGCCCGCTCCGCCATGCCCTGTACGGACGAAACGAACGACTGGCTGCTGTCGCGCTTTCGCATGATCCGGCATCCCGTGGTGGTGACCCCCGGCGACAACGACTGGACCGACTGCCATCATCTGCAGGCGCGCAAGGTCGATCCCCTCGAACGGCTGGCGGCGCTCCGCAGCCGATTCTATCCCGAGGGCATGAGTCTCGGCGGTCGCCCCATGCCGGTCGAGAGCCAGGCGGCCGATCCGCAATATTCCAAGTTTCGCGAGAATCTGCGCTGGTCGATCGGCGGCGTCACCTTCGCAACGCTGCACATCACCGGCAGCAACGACAACTTCGGCCGCACCCAGGACATGGATGCCGAGCACCGCGAACGCAAGGCCGCCAACCTCGCCTGGCTCAAACAGGCGTTCGCCCGCGCCAAGGCCGACGGCAGCCGCGGCCTCGTACTGATGACGCAGGCCAATCCGGCTTTCGAGAACAGCTGGGAGACCAATCGAAAGAACCTCCTGTTCCAGCGGGTGCTCGGCCTCAAGCCGCCCGACCCGCCGGTGCCGACCGCCTATGAGGACTACGTGGCGGCGTTGGCCGAGGAGATGGAGGCCTACGACAAGCCGGTCGCCTTCCTGCATGGCGACACGCACATGTTCCGCATCGACCAGCCGCTCTACAGCACCAAGACCAGGCGTCCGTTTGAAAATTTCACTCGGGTCGAGACCTTCGGCTCGCCCAACAGCCACTGGGTCCTGGTCACGGTCGATCCGGCCGATCCCATGCTGTTCCGCTTCCAGCCGCAGATCGTTGCGCCAAACGTCATCAATCGGCGCAGGAATTGAGCGCGTCATGGGCGATCAAAGCGACATTCGCGTTCTCTCCTCCATTGCCACCCGCGAGGCCTATCTCGAGCTTGTGCCCCAATTCGAGACCGTATCCGGCGCCAAGGTCGGGACCACCTGGGCCGGCACGACCGACATCATGAAACGGATGGCTGCGGGCGAAACCCACGACCTCGTGATCATCTCCAGCCGCGAACTCGAGGCGCTGATCCGGCAGGGCCGGATCGTGCCGGGCAGCCGCGTCGACATCGCCAAATCCGGAATCGGCGTGGCCGTGCGCGCGGGCGCGCCGCGGCCCGACATCAGCTCGGCCGAGGCGCTCAAGCGCGCGCTGCTGGCCGCCGGCACCGTCGGCTACACCAGCGGACCGAGCGGCGTCTACATGGCCGCCCTGATCGAGCGCATGGGGATCGCCGCCGCGGTCAAGCCCAAGCATCGCGGCGTGCCCTCCGGCGGCACGATCGGCACCATTGTGGCGAGCGGCGAAGCCGAGATCGGCTTTCAGCAGATGAGCGAACTCGTCCACATCCCCGGCATCACCGTGGTCGGGCCGCTGCCGGCCGACATCCAGTGCATCACCGTCTTCTCCTGCGGCGTCCACGCCGGCGCGGCGAACCCTGAGGGGGCGCATTCGCTGGCACGCTTTCTCTCGGCGCCGGCGACGCATGCCGTCTACGCGCGGCATGGGCTCGAGCCGCCGTGAAGGGAGCGCGCAAGAGGCGGTCGCAATCCGCTTCCTTGCAGGACGCTAGGCTGCGGCCGGGATCGGTTTGGCTAACGCCGCTGCCCGGCCACAAGTGAAGCTGCGATCGCCTGCCACTCGGCGTCGAGCGCACCGCGTGCCGGACGGCGGCGCGCCTGCCGGTACCAGTAGCGGGCATTGGCCTCGTCGCCCTCGACGCGGTGGAGATGCGCATGCACCCAGGCTGCCTCCGGCGACGTCTCGTCCATGACGATGCGGTGTGCCCTGTGCCAGTCGCCCTTCTTAACCCACCACAGCGCCTGCAGCGCCGGCGCCAGCGGCTTGGGCGGCGCGCTTTGCGACAGGCTGCGCTTGAAGGCTGCGGGCGTCACGACATTGCGCCACCGGGCCGCTACCACCACCGTTCGGGCACGAACCGCCCCGCCGCGTCCTCGATCACCTGGCCGAGCGCAAACAACGTCTCCTCCTCGAACGGCCGGCCGATCAATTGCAGGCCTAGCGGCAGCCCCTGCCCGTCGAGGCCCGCCGGAACGGCGATGCCCGGCAGGCCGGCCATGTTCACGGTCACCGTGAAGACGTCGTTGAGGTACATTTCGATCGGATCGCTGCCGCCCTTCTCGCCCAGACCGAAGGCGGCCGTTGGGGTTGCCGGCGTCAGCATGGCGTCGATCCCCTGCCTGAAGCACTCTTCGAAGTCGCGCTTGATCAACGTGCGCACCTTCTGCGCCCGCAGATAATAGGCGTCGTAATAGCCGGCCGACAGCACATACGTGCCGATCATCACACGGCGGCGGACCTCGCGGCCGAAACCCTCTCCGCGCGTGCGCTCGTACATGCTGGTCACGTCACGGCCGGGCACGCGCAGGCCATAGCGCACGCCGTCATAGCGCGCGAGATTGGACGAGGCCTCGGCCGGCGCCACAATGTAATATGCAGGCAGTGCGTATTTGGTGTGCGGCAGCGAGACCTCGACCAGCTCGGCGCCGGCGTCGCGAAGCCAGGAGCGGCCCTGCTCCCACAGCGCCTCGATCTCCGCCGGCATGCCGGCGACCCGATATTCCTTCGGAATGCCGATGCGCATGCCCTTGATCGAGCACCCGATCGAAGCCTCGTAGTCGGGCACGCCGACATCGGCCGAGGTCGTGTCCCTCGGATCATGGCCGGCCATCGAGCGCAGGAGGATCGCCGCGTCGCGCACGCTGCGCGCGAACGGCCCTGCCTGGTCGAGCGAAGAAGCAAACGCGACGATGCCCCAGCGCGAGCAGCGGCCGTAGGTTGGCTTCAGTCCGACGATGCCGGTGAAGGCCGCCGGCTGCCGAATCGAGCCGCCGGTGTCGGTGCCGGTCGCCCCGAGCGCGATCTGCGCCGCGACGGCGGCGGCCGACCCGCCGGAGGAACCGCCCGGCACGAGCGGCGTGTTCGCACCGCGCCGCCGCCAGGGCGAGATCACCGGACCGAAGTACGATGTCTCGTTCGACGAGCCCATGGCGAACTCGTCATTGTTGGTCTTGCCGAGCAGGACGGCGCCGTCGCGCCATAATTGTGCGGTGACCGTCGACTCGTAGGTCGGCACGAAGTTGTCGAGGATATGCGAGCAGGCGGTGGTGCGCACGCCGGCGGTGCAGAACAAATCCTTGACCGCAAGCGGAATGCCCTCGAGCGGCCGCGCCTCGCCCTTCGCCAACCGCGCATCGGATGCTTTCGCCATGTCGAGGGCGCGCTCCGGCGTTTCCAGCACATAGGCGTTCAGCGTGCGCGCCTGGGCCATGGCGGCAAGATGGGCTTCGGCCAGCTCGGCCGCGGTGAATTGCCTGCGCTTGAGCCCATCGCGCGCGGCGGCGATGGTCAATCCGGTCAACGCGCTCATTCCGGATCGTCGCACACGAATCCGGGCTTGGGGCGCAAGGCAGACTGCCCAGCCACCGGGGTGGAGGCGGGCGCGGCGTCCGCGTCGGCCGGCGCCACAATCGTGACCTCGCACTGCCACGGCTGCGCCTTGCGCTTTTCCTCCTCGATCGCATCGAGATAGGCGTAGAACAGCTCCATCTCCTGGCAGGCCATGCACATGGTCTTGTCCGTTCAACAGCTCCCGTTGCGGGGCTCACCGCTCTCTTGGCGCCTTATCGCACGGCAGCCGGGTGCTCCGCTACGTTCGGCCGCCCTTAGCAGGCGCAGTCGGGACATCTACTCCACCACCTTTGGCACCGCGAAGTAATTGCCCTCGCGAACCGGCGCATTGGCCAGCACCGCCTCGACGTTCTCCCCCTCGTCCACGACGTCCTGGCGCTTCTTCATGGCCATCGGCGTGACCGAGGTCATGGGCTCCACGCCCTCCACATTCACCTCCGCGAGCTGCTCGACGAAGGCAAGAATGGCGTTGAGTTCCCCCCGCAGGTGCTCGACCTCCTCGTCGGCCACCGCGATGCGTGCCAGGTGCGCGATGCGGCGAACGGTGCTTGCGTCGATGGACATGGAACATTCCGGCATCGTGCGAGGATGTGGCGCATATAGCAGAGGCGCGGTTGGCGCGGCAACGGCCTGCCCGCCGGCCGCCGCATAGGCGCTTGTGCCGCGATGCCTGCATGCCAATATCATGGTGATGGATGCCGCCACCCCCTCGGCCACGCCCACCTTTGCCAGCCTCACCCCGCTGCACATCGGCGCGGTCGGCCTCTTCGCGCGCGACCTCGACCGCCTCGTCGCATTCTACCGCGATCTGCTCGGGCTGACGGTCTTTGAACGCACGGCGCGCCTTGCGCGACTTGGCGCGGGCGAGACCATGCTCCTACAGATCGAGCATCGGCCCAGCGCCAGGCCCGACGATCCGGCCGGCGCCGGCCTCTACCACACCGCTTTCCTGATGCCGACGCGCGCGGACCTGGCGCGCTGGATCCTGCATGTCGCCCGGCGGCGCGTGCCGATTACCGGTGCCTCCGATCACGGCGTGAGCGAAGCCATCTACCTCGATGATCCGGAAGGCAACGGCATCGAAGTCTATTCCGACCGGCCGCGCGAGCAGTGGCAGCGCGAGGGCCGCCAGATCCTGCAGCGGACCGACCCGCTCGACATCGAAGCGATCATCCGCGAGGTCGATCCCGCGACCGCGACCTTCACCGCCGCGCCCGCAGGCCTGCGCATCGGCCACGTCCATCTGCGCGTCGGCGACATTGCCAGCGCGGAACGGTTCTATTGCGGCGCGCTGGGCCTCGATGTGACGCGCCGCCGCACGGGTGCCACCTTCCTGTCCTCGGGCGGCTATCATCATCACGTGGGCGCCAACGTCTGGCACAGCCGCGGCGCCGGCCGCCGCGACGACGACAGCGCGGGGCTTGCCTGGTTCTCGTTCGAAGCGGCGGACGCCGCCGCCTTCGATTCCGCGCTCGCCGGACTGCGGGCGGCCGATGCACCACTTACCGCATGCGGCGACGGCATCGAGACGCTGGACCCGTGGGGCACGCGGCTGCGGCTGGTGCGGGGCTGACCGGGCGCTCAGGCGGACTTGCGCGCGGCGCGGATCGGACGGCCGGCGTCGCTGTAGGTCAGCGAGATCATGTCGGGACCGGCGGAGAGCACCTGGTTGCGTCCGGAAAGCTTGGCCTCGTAGAGCGCCATGTCGGCGCGCTTGAGCAGGCTGTCGATGGTGTCGCCGCCGCGCCATTCGCTCACGCCGAAGCTGCAGGTCACCGTCACGTGCCTTGTTCCGACATCGATCGACAACGCTTCGATCCGACGGCGCAGCCGCTCGGCGATCTCGACCGCCTGCGCAAGGCGGCAACTCGCCAGCAAGGCGAATTCCTCCCCACCGAGGCGGCCGACCAGCAGCTTTTCTTCCATCAGTTCGTTGGCCACCGCGCAAATGGCGCGATCTCCCGCGTCGTGTCCGTGGTTGTCGTTAACGCGCTTGAAATGATCGATGTCGGCCATGATCGCCGCAAGTGGAGCACCGGCCCGGGCGCGCGCGCACAAGTCCTGCGCCGCCTCGAAGAAGGCGCGGCGATTGACCATGCCGGTGAGCGCATCGGTCGTGGCCAGACGGATCAGTTCGCGCTGCATCGCCGCCAGTCGCTCGGCTGCGCGCAGGCGGGCGTAGAGTTCCTCCGCCACCGGCGGCATGCCGAGAATGTCGTCTGCGCCGTGATCGAGCGACACTGCGAGCAGGTCGCCGTCTTTGGCTGACGACATCAGGATGACATAGATCGGCCGGCGGCAGGTCGCGAGCAACCGCGTTTCCCAGCACAATTCAAGGCCGGAGATCGACAGCGGCTCGGCCGCGGTGATGAGCGCGCCGACCTGGGGGTCGGACTTGATGTAGGCCAGGGCCTCGAGGCCGTCGGCAAAGACCCGCGTATCGTGATGGCGCGCCCGCAGCAAGCCGCTGAGGTACTGCGCCGCCTCGCGGCTTGGCTCCACCAGGACGACACGCATGAGGGGGGCATTTGCAATGGTTCGGACGACGCGGCGAACGCTAAAGGTTCCCGATTAATCGAGCGTTAACCGCAGCGGGCCCGCAGCCGGAACGCGATCGGTTGACGCCGGCGTCTGCTGGCCGCAGGAAGTCGGCATGGCCGCCCCGATTCTCAGCGTCGTCGAGCTTGCGCGCCGCCTGCCCCCGCGCGGCGGCCTGCTCGGGCTCGACCTCGGCAGCAGGACCATCGGCGTTGCCACCTCCGACCCGGAGCGGCGGATCGCAACCGGTGTCGAGACCATCGCCCGGCGCGCGTTCAAGACCGACGCCGCGCGCGTGCTGACGCTCGCGCGCGAACGGGGCTGCGCCGGATTCATCATCGGCCTGCCGGTCAACATGGACGGCAGCGAAGGCCCGCGCGCGCAGTCGGCCCGCGCGTTCGCCCGCAACCTCGCCCGCCTCACCGATTTACCCATCGCGCTCTGGGACGAGCGGCTGTCCACCGCCGCCGTCGAGCGCGACCTGATCGGCGCCGACGTCAGCCGCCGCAAGCGCGCGGCCGTGATCGACCAGCACGCCGCCGCCTTCATCCTGCAGGGCGCGCTCGATCGTCTCGCACGCATGCGCGATTGAGCGGGATCAGCCGGGGCCGGCATCGGCCGCCGACACCGGCTTTCCCGCCCGCAGGCATCCGCTCAGTAATCGTTTCCCTGCAACACGCGCTCGCGCAACGGGCCGACGTAGTTGGTATCGTAGCCGTGCCACGGCCGCGAATAACGCCAAGTGTCGCTCGGCGCCGCCGGGGTCGCATAGACATAAGGCTCGTAGGCGTAGGCGGGCGCGTAGGCATAGCCCGGCGCATAGGCATAGGCGTACCCGTAATCGCCGTCGTAAGAGTAGGCGTTGGCCGCGGCCGCCGACCCGACCAATGCGCCGGCGGCAAAGCCGAGGCCCGCGGCAACCCACGGACGCGCGCGCGCCTCCGACGGACCGAGCGAGGCCATCGACAGCGCAGCCACAAGCCCCAGTACGGCCGCAGGCTTCATGATCGCATTCATTGCGGTCTCCTCTTCGATGAGCCGAGCGCGGGCATCCGCTCGATGGCGACACGCCCGCTCATGTTCCAGGACAACGCCGCCGACACGGCCCGCGTTCCCTGCCAAAGCGGCGCGCCCGATTCCTTGCTCGGACCCTTGCCGATGCCGCAGCCTGCCACCGCTGTGGACCACGCGAACGGACCCTTGCAGCGACGCCAGCGCGCGCCTATAGGTAGCCCTTTAATGAACATCGCCCACAAGTCCACGTTCGTTCTCAGCAGCCGCCATTTGCTGGGGATCGAGGGGCTTTCGCATGCCGATATCGTCGGGCTTCTCGATCTCGCCGAGGACTTCGTCGAGCTCAACCGGCAGATCGAGAAGAAGACCGCCTCGCTGCGCGGGCGCACGCTGATCAACCTGTTCTTCGAAGCCTCGACCCGCACGCAGGCCTCCTTCGAGCTTGCCGGCAAGCGGCTCGGCGCCGACGTGATGAACATGTCGGTGTCCTCGTCCTCGATCCGCAAGGGCGAGACCCTGATCGACACCGCGGTCACGCTCAATGCCATGCATCCCGACATCATCGTGGTGCGCCATCACGCCTCCGGTGCGGTCGAACTGCTGGCGCAGAAGGTGGATTGCTCGGTGATCAACGCCGGCGACGGCAGCCACGAGCACCCGACTCAGGCGCTGCTCGATGCGCTCACCATTCGCCGCCGCAAGGGCGCGATCGAGAATCTCACCGTGGCGATCTGCGGCGACATCCTGCATTCGCGCGTGGCGCGTTCCAACATCATCCTGCTCAACACGCTCGGCGCGCGCGTGCGGGTGATTGCGCCGTCGACGCTGCTGCCCCCTGGCATCGAACGCTTCGGCGTCGAAGTCTTTCGCGACATGCGCGAGGGCCTCTCCGGCGCCGACATCGTCATGATGTTGCGGCTGCAGCGCGAACGCATGAACGGCTCGTTCGTTCCTTCGACGCAGGAGTATTTCGCCTATTTCGGTCTCGACCAGAAGAAGCTCGCTTACGCCAAGCCGGATGCGCTCGTGATGCACCCCGGGCCGATGAATCGCGGCGTCGAGATCGACTCCATCGTCGCCGACGGCGCGCAATCGCTGATCCGCGAGCAGGTGGAAATGGGCGTGGCCGTGCGCATGGCGGTGCTGGAAGCACTCTCGCGCAACCTGCCGAACGCGTGAACCGATGCTTTCCGACCGCCGCCCGATCCTGCTGGCCAACGCGCGGATCGTCGATCCGTCACGCGAGCTTGACTTTCCCGGCGACCTGTTGATGGCTGAGGGAACGATCCGCGAAGCCAAGCGCGGCATCGGTGCGGCCGGCGTACCCGAGGGCACCGAGATCATCGACTGTCGCGGCCACATCGTCGCGCCCGGTCTGATCGACATGCGCGCCTTCGTCGGCGAGCCGGGTGCCGAGCACCGCGAGACCATCGCCTCCGCAAGCCAGGCCGCCGCCGCCGGCGGCGTCACCACCATCGTCTGCCAGCCCGACACCTCGCCCGCCATCGACGATCCCACCATCGTCGACTTCGTGCAGCGTCGGGCGCGCGACACCGCCATCGTCCGCGTCTATCCCATGGCGGCGCTGACCAAGGGATTGCAGGGCGAGGAGATGACCGAGATCGGCCTGCTCAAGGCGGCCGGCGCGGTCGCCTTCAGCGACGGACTGCGCAGCGTCAGCAATGCCCAGGTCATGCGCCGTGCCCTGGTCTATGCCCGCGATTTCGACGCGCTGATCGTCCACCACACCGAGGATCCCAACCTTGTCGGCGAAGGGGTGATGAACGAGGGCGAGTTCGCCGCCCGCCTCGGCCTGATCGGCGTGCCGAAGGCGGCCGAGACCATCATGCTCGAGCGCGACATGCGCCTCGTTGCGCTGACGCAGGGCCGCTATCACGCCGCGTCGCTGACCTGCGCGGATTCGCTCGAAGTGCTGCGCCGCGCCAAGGATGCGGGTCTCGCCGTGACTGCCTCCGCCTCGATCAATCATCTGACGCTCAACGAGATCGACATCGGTCATTACCGCACGTTCTTCAAGATGGCGCCGCCGCTTCGCGCCGAGGAGGATCGAAAGGCGCTGGTGGCGGCGCTGGCGGAGGGGCTGATCGACGTCGTCATGTCCGATCACAACCCGCAAGACGTGGAGGTCAAGCGCCTGCCGTTCGCCGAGGCCGCCGCCGGCGCCATCGGCATCGAGACCATGCTGGCGGCGGGACTGCGGCTCGTCCACAACCGCGAGATCACGCTGATGACGCTGCTGAAGGCGCTCTCGACCAGGCCGGCCGAGCTGCTCGGCCTGCCGGGGGGCAGCCTGCGGCCGGGTGCGCCGGCCGACGTCGTCGTGATCGATCCGGACGTGCCCTGGGTTCTCGACCGCAACGAGCTGAAATCGAAGTGCCGCAACACCCCCTTCGACGAGGCCCGCATGCAGGGGCGCGCCGTGCGCACCTTCGTTGCCGGACGCACCGTCTACGAATACGTTTGACCCGTCCGAGCTGGGCGGGAGGCAGGCATGGATGAAAGCATCATTCCGAGCCTCGTGCCCTCCTTCGCGCTCGGCTATTTCTTGGGCTCGATCCCGTTCGGACTGATCCTCACCCGGCTTGCCGGCATCCGCGACATTCGCGCGATCGGCTCGGGCAACATCGGCGCCACCAATGTGTTGCGCGCCGCCGGAAAATCGCTCGCCGCCGCGACCCTGCTCGCCGATATCGTCAAGGGCACGGTGGCCGCGCTCCTGTTCCTCGCCTTCGGCCTGCGCGAACTGGCCCTGGCGGCCGGGCTCGGCGCGGTGATCGGCCACATGTTTCCGGTCTGGCTCGCCTTCCGGGGCGGCAAGGGGGTGGCCACCTATCTCGGCGTGCTGATGGCCCTGTCCTGGCCGGTGGCCGCGGCGTTCGGCGCGATCTGGATCGCGGTCGCCGCATTGACGCGCTATTCCTCGCTCGCCGGATTGATTGCCAGCGCGGCGACGCCGTTTCTTCTGTTGTGGCGCGGCGATCGCCCCGAATCGATGCTGTTTGCCGTCCTCACCGTGCTGCTCTGGTTCCGGCACCGGGACAATTTGCGGCGTCTCGCACAGGGTACCGAATCCAAGATCGGCGGCTCCGCGCGCCGCGACGGTTGAATGCCCCACCGCGGGATACGGGCGAATTTCAACCCACCGGACAGTTGTCGCGGGCGGCCCCGCTGCGCCATGCTGTGCGCAAACCGGGAGGCCCGGTGCCGGACGACGACAGCGCCGCGGGCATGCGGCTGAGCGATGAGCAGCGGCTCGACTGGCTGCGCCTGATCCGCAGCGAGAACGTCGGCCCGCGCACCTTCCGCATGCTCATCAATCATTGCGGCGGGGCACGCGCTGCGCTCGAAGCCTTGCCGGAACTGGCGCGGCGCGGGGGGGCGACGACGCCCGCGCGCGTTTGTTCGCGCGAGGACGCCGAGCGCGAGCTCGAGCGCGCGCAACGGCTCGGCATTGCCGTCATCGCGCTTGGCGAGCCGGAATATCCGGCGCGCCTGCGCATGATCGACGACGCACCGCCCCTGATCGGCGTGCGCGGGACCCTTTCGGCGCTGGCGCGGCCGATGGTGGCGCTGGTCGGCGCGCGCAATGCGTCGGCGGTGGGAGTGAAGTTCGCCGGGCTGCTTGCGCGCGAGATCGGCGAAGCGGGCTACGTCATCGTCTCGGGACTTGCGCGCGGCGTCGATGCGGCGGCGCATCAAGCGAGCGCGGCCACGGGCTCGATCGCCGTGCTCGCCGGCGGGCACGACCAGGTCTATCCGGCCGAGCACGCGCCGCTCTTGGAGCAACTGCTGGAGCACGGCGCCGCCCTCACCGAAATGCCGCTTGGGTGGGAGCCGCGCGGCCGCGACTTCCCGCGTCGCAACCGGCTCATCTCCGGCCTGTCGCTCGGCGTCGTCATCGTCGAAGCGGCGCGCCGGTCGGGCTCGCTGATCACGGCGCGGATGGCGCTGGAGCAGGGCCGCGAGGTCTTTGCCGTGCCGGGATCGCCGCTCGACCCGCGCGCGGAGGGCACGAACGGCCTGATCAAGCAGGGGGCGACGGTGGTGACCGAAGCGGCCGATGTGATCGGCGCGCTGCAGCCGATCCTGGGACGGCCTCCGGAGATCCCGGCGGAAGAGCCGGAGCCCGGGCCGGCGCCGCAGCGGGAGCCCGCGAGCGACGAGCGGCAGCGCATCGTCGCGCTGCTCGGCCCGACGCCGGTCGGCATCGACGATCTCGTGCGGCTGTCACGATCCTCGCCCGCGATCGTGCGCACCGTGCTGCTGGAACTGGAGCTCGCCGGACGGCTGGAGCGGCACGGCGGGGGCATTGTGTCGTTGGTGTAAGCTTGCGGCATGATTCTCCGTCCGCTTGCCGCTCTCGCCGTGGCCTGCACCTGCGCCGGCATCGCCGCGGCCCAGCAACCAGGCGCAGCCGCCGATCCCGCATTCGAACGCTTCGTCGCCGAATTGTGGACCGATGCCCAGGCCAAGGGCATCACGCGGGCGACCTTCCGGGCGGCCTTTGCCGGCGTCACGCCCGATCCGCGCGTGATCCGGGCAACCCAGCGCCAGCCCGAATACAACAAGCCGGCGGGCGCCTATGTGAACGCGATCGCCTCGCCCGAACGGATCGCCGCCGGTCTGCGCAAGGAAGCGCAGTGGCGCTCGACGCTTGACGCCATCGAACAGAGGTTTCGGGTCGAGCGCTGGATCCTTCTCGCCATCTGGGGAATGGAAACGTCGTACGGGGCGCTGAAGGACAAATGGGACGTGGTGCGCTCCCTTGCCACACTCGCCTATGTGAAGTACCGCCACCCCTACTTCCGCGATGAGCTTTTGGTTGCGTTGCGCATCCTGCAGGAGGGCCATATCGCGCGCGACAAGTTCGTCGGCTCCTGGGCGGGGGCCATGGGCCAGACCCAGTTCATGCCGACCAATTTCATGCAATACGGCATCGATTTCACCGGCGACGGCAAGCGCGACATCTGGTTCAACATCCCCGACGTGCTGGCATCCACCGCCTACTACCTGCGGCAGGAGGGCTGGAAATGGGGCGTTCCCTGGGGCTTCGAGGTGACCGTGCCCAAGGACTTCGATCTGATGCGCAGCCGCGCGAGCTTTGCCGAATGGGATGCACTCGGAGTCAAGCGAGCGGACGGCCGGGCCTTCCCGCCTGAGGGCGACGGTATCCTGTTTTTCCCAACCGGCCTGCCCGGCCCGGCCTTTATCGTCACCGCCAATTTCGATGTCATCAAGGAGTACAACGACTCCGACGTTTACGCCCTGGCCGTCGGCCACCTCGCGGACCGATTGCAGGGCGGAGGCGCATTCAGGTCACCGTGGCCGAAGCATGCCACGCAGCTGCCGCGCGACGATCGCATCGCCCTGCAGAAGAAGCTCGCCGAGCTCGGCTACGACCAGAAGCGGTTTTCTGCCCACATCGATTTCAAGATGCGCGACTTCGTGCGCGCCGAACAGAAAAAGCACGGCCTCGTCCCGGACGGGCACCCCAATAAAGCCCTGATCGAGCGCATGGGGGTGAAACGGCGGCCCTGATCCGCGCGGCCACGCGCATCAGCGCCGGCCGTCGACATGACGGGTGGCGTTTTCCGCCTCGAGGCGGGCCATGTCGAGGATGTAGCCCAGGGCGTCGAGCCCGTGCCGACGGGCAATCACGGCCAGATCCGCAGCCAGCTCCGCCACATAGGCCGCCGCCGCCGCCCGGTCGCGAAAATCGCGGTTCGCCCCCGTTTCGACCATTGCCCCCTCTTCGACCACTGTTTCTCCGAAACGTTCGGATCCTCGACGTTGCCCGGCCGACACTATATTTTTGCGATAGTAATTTCAATTATTACTCGTATTAGTTGTATAAACATGCGCCCGTTTCGGTCCGGCCCGCCCGCCGTGGCACGCACCCGGAAAGCCTTCACAATTTGACAGGGAGGGTTGAGTTACCCATGTTCCCGCCGAGTCGGATGGCCGAAATCGCCGGCTTTCAGACGCGAGTTGGCATCCAACCCTTTGGAAATGAATGAAAATCGTCGTCGTTGAATCGCCAGCCAAGGCCAAGACCATCAACAAGTATCTGGGCCCGGGCTACGAGGTGGTGGCCTCGTTCGGCCATGTCCGCGATCTCCCGGCCAAGGATGGTTCGGTCGATCCCGAGCACGATTTCCACATGCTTTGGGAGGTGGACGCCAAGGCTGGCAAGCGGCTGAGCGACATCGCCAGGGCGGTCAAGGGGGCCGAGAAGCTGATCCTGGCCACCGACCCCGATCGCGAGGGCGAAGCGATCTCCTGGCACGTGCTGGAGGTGCTGAGGGAAAAGAACGCGCTCAAGTCGCAGCCGGTCGAGCGCGTCGTCTTCAACGCCATCACCAAGCAGGCGGTGGCCGAGGCGATGAAAAATCCGCGCGGGATCGACCGCGCCCTGGTGGATGCCTATCTCGCGCGCCGCGCCCTCGATTACCTCGTCGGCTTTACGCTCTCGCCGGTGCTCTGGCGCAAACTCCCCGGGGCGCGCTCGGCCGGACGGGTGCAGTCGGTCGCGCTGCGCCTGGTCTGCGATCGCGAGCTCGAAATCGAGAAGTTCGTTGCGCGGGAATACTGGTCGCTCGTGGCAACCCTCGCGACCCCGCGCGGGGAGGCCTTCGAGGCGCGCCTCGTCGGCGCCGACGGCAAGAAGATCCAGAGGCTCGACATCGGCTCGGGCGCCCAGGCCGAAGAATTCAGGCGTGCGCTGGAAGCGGCCAATTTCGTCGTCAACGCGGTCGAGGCGAAGCCCGCCAAACGCCATCCCTACGCCCCCTTCACCACTTCGACCTTGCAGCAGGAGGCCAGCCGCAAGCTGGGCTTTGCGCCGGCCCACACCATGCGCATCGCGCAGCGCCTCTACGAGGGCATCGATCTCGGCGGCGAGTCCGTGGGCCTGATCACCTACATGCGTACCGACGGCGTTGACATTGCCGAAGAGGCGGTTGCCGCGGCGCGGCGGGTGATCGAGACCGACTACGGCCGCGCCTATGTGCCTGCGGTCCCCCGCCGCTATCAGACCAAGCAGAAGAACGCCCAGGAGGCGCACGAAGCGATCCGTCCGACCGATCTCGCGCGCCGGCCGGCCGAGATCGGAAGGATGCTCGAACCCGACCAGGCCAAGCTCTACGAACTGATCTGGCTTCGCACCGTCGCAAGCCAGATGGAATCGGCGGAACTCGAACGCACGACCGTCGACATCGCCGCCAAGGTCGATGGGCGCACGCTGGATCTGCGCGCCACCGGCACCGTGGTGAAGTTCGACGGTTTTCTCGCGCTCTACACGGAGGATCAGGACGATCGCTCCGACGACGAGGATGCACGCCGGTTGCCCGAAATGGCGGCGGGCGAAAATCTGGAGAAGCGGGCGATCACAGCAAGCCAGCATTTCACGGAACCGCCGCCACGCTATTCGGAAGCCTCGCTGGTCAAGCGCATGGAAGAGCTCGGCATCGGCCGGCCCTCGACCTATGCCTCGATCCTGCAGGTGCTGAAGGACCGTGGCTATGTCCGCCTGGAAAAACGCCGCCTCGTGCCCGAGGACAAGGGCCGGGTGCTGACCGCATTTCTCGAGAACTTCTTTGCCCGCTACGTGGAATACGACTTCACCGCCAATCTCGAGGAGCAGCTCGACCTCATCGCCAATCACGAGGTCAACTGGAAGGACGTGCTGCGGGACTTCTGGCGCGACTTCATCGGCGCGGTGGGCGGGATCAAGGAGCTGCGCGTCGCCGACGTGGTCGATGCGCTCGACGAGATGCTGGCGCCGCATCTGTTCCCGCCCAGGCCCGACGGCAGCGATCCGCGCCAGTGCCCGAATTGCCAGAGCGGACGGCTCGGACTGAAGCTCGGCCGGTTCGGCGGCTTCATCGGCTGTACCAACTATCCGGAATGCCGCTACACCCGACAGCTCTCGGCCGGTCCCGATGGCGGCAACGGCGGCGTGCGCAAGCTCGGCGAGGATCCGCAGACCGGGCTCGAGGTCACGCTGCGCAGCGGCCGCTTCGGCAGTTATCTGCAGCTCGGCGAAGGCAGCGCCGAAGAGAAGCCCAAGCGCGCGAGTCTGCCCAAGGGCGTCACGCCTGAGGACGTCGACCTCGACCGTGCGCTGAAGATTCTCGCGCTGCCGCGCGAGGTCGGCAAGCATCCCGAAGACGGCGAGCCGATCACCGCCGGCATCGGGCGCTTCGGGGCCTATGTCCGCCACGGCAAGACCTACGCCAATCTGGAGGCCGGCGACGACGTCCTCACCATCGGACTCAACCGTGCCGTGACCCTGATCGCGGAAAAGAAGCACAGGCCCGGCAAAGGCCGCCGCTTCGGTGCCGACCCCGGCCGCCAGATCGGCGAGCATCCCCAGAAGGGGGGCATGATTGTTGCCAAGAGCGGCCGCTACGGCCCCTATGTCAGCCACAACGGTGTCAATGCGACTCTGCCGCGGGGCAAGGCGCCCGAGACCATCACCCTGGACGAGGCGGCAGCCCTGCTCGATGCCCGCGCCGAACGCGCCGGCGCCTCGCGACGAACGCGTTCGCCCGGCACGGCGCGGACGCCCTCTGCGGCCAAGGGCGCGAGCAAGCCCGCGGCCAAATCTGCGGCCACCCCCGGCAAACGGGCGGCGGCAAGCGCACCGAGCGGCCCTGCGCGCAAGTCAAAGCGGACCACCGCCTAGCGCATGTCCGGGCGACGTGAAAACGGCACGCCGATCGGAACGTCCGCAATGGCAAGGGCCCGGCAGCATTCCCCGGCGCAATCGATCCGGCGGGCGCTTCGGGCTTCTGGCAATATCGGCGGCGAGCGCCTAAGTTGACCGCGTCGGAGCGCATGGCGCTCCCTCTTGCCCGCGGCGACCGCGCACAGGCCCCTCCTTGGTCAGACGTCCCCCAAAGCCGGTCCCGTTTCCGTCCAAGGAGGAACTCCTCGCCTTCATCCGCGAGCGACCGGGCAAGGTCGGAACGCGCGAGATCGCCCGTGCTTTCGGCCTCAAGAACGAGCGCCGCGCCGAGTTGAAGCGTCTGTTGCGCGAACTTGCGGAGGAAGGACGCATCCAATCCCGAAGGCGCAAGCTGCACCACGCGGGCGCGCTGCCTTCCGTCACGCTTGCCGACATCATCGGGCGCGACAGCGACGGTGAGCTGATCGCGACGCCGACCGAGTGGGACGAGGAGGCGCAGGGCCCCGCGCCGACAATCCGCATCGAAAGTGGGCGCCGGGCGGGACCAACCGCAATGGCCGGCGTGGGTGATCGTGCGCTGCTTCGGGTCCAAGAGACGAGCGAGCGCGATGACGCGGTGCGCTACAGCGGCCGTGTGATCAAGGTGATCGAGAAGGCCAAGCTGCGCGTGCTCGGCGTCTTCCGCGCGCTGCCGGGCGGCGGGGGGCGACTCGTCCCGATCGACAAGAAGCAGGTCGGGCGCGAACTCGCCATTCCGCGCGAAGCCACCAAGGGCGCAAGCGACGGCGAAATCATTGCGGTCCATATCGAACGGCAAGGCCGGTTCGGCCTGCCGACGGCGCGCGTGGAGGAACGGCTGGGTTCGCTCAGAACCGAACGCGCGGTGAGCCTGATTGCCATCCACGCGCATGAAATTCCGCACGTCTTCCCCGTCGCCGCCGAGGCGGAAGCGCATGCGGCGCGCCCGGCCGATCTTGCCGGCCGCGAGGACTGGCGCGCGCTGCCGCTCGTTACCATCGACCCGTTCGATGCCAAGGACCATGACGATGCGGTGCATGCCGCGACCGATCCGGATCCGTCCAATCCCGGCGGCCACATCATTACCGTGGCGATCGCCGACGTCGCTCATTACGTGCGGCCCGGGCATGCGCTCGATCGTGAAGCGCTCAACCGCGGTAACTCGGTCTATTTCCCCGACCGCGTGGTGCCGATGCTGCCGGAGCGCATCTCCAACGACCTGTGCTCGCTCAGGCCGCACGAGGACCGCGCGGCGCTGGCGGTACGCATGATCATCGGGCGGGACGGACGCAAACGCGCGCACACGTTCCATCGCGTGTTGATGCGTTCGGCGGCACGGCTGAACTACACGCAGGTGCAGATGGCGATCGGCGGACGCGCCGACGAAGACACGCAGCCGCTCGTCGAACCGATCCTGAAACCGCTCTATGCCGCCTACGAGGCGCTCAAGCGCGCGCGCGAGGCGCGCGCACCGCTCGATCTCGATCTGCCCGAGCGCAAGATCCTGCTCAAGCACGACGGCACCGTTGATCGCGTCATCGTTCCCGAGCGGCTGGAATCCCACCGTCTGATCGAAGAATTCATGATTCTGGCCAATGTCGCGGCTGCGGAGACGCTCGAACGCGCCGGGGTTCCGCTGATCTACCGCGTGCATGACGAACCTTCGCTCGAGAAGGTCGAGGCCTTGCGCCAGTTCCTGCAAACGCTGCACATCTCGCTACCCAAGGGCGGCGTCATGCGAGCGGAGCATTTCAACCGCATTCTTGCACGCGTGCGCGGGAGCGACGTTGAGAAGCTCGTCAACGAGGTGGTGCTGCGCACCCAGGCGCAGGCCGAGTATTCGGCGGAGAACTACGGTCATTTCGGCCTGAACTTGCGCCGCTACGCCCATTTCACCTCGCCGATCCGCCGGTATGCCGATCTCGTGATCCATCGGGGTCTTATTCGCGCCCTGCAGTTCGGCCCTGACGGCCTGCCCAACGACCAGGACGTCCGCGCCCTGTCCGAGATCGCCGCCCGCATTTCGGCCACCGAGCGGCGTGCGATGAAGGCGGAACGCGAGACGGAGGATCGTCTGATTGCCCACTTCCTTGCCGATCGCATCGGCGCAATCTTCGACGGCCATATTTCCGGCGTCACGCGGGCGGGGCTGTTCGTCAAGCTCGACGATACGGGCGCCGACGGTCTCGTGCCGATGGGCTCCCTTGGCGGGGACTATTTTCGTTTCGAGGAGAGCATGCATGCACTCGTCGGCCGGCGCAGCGGCGAGACGCTGCGGCTCGGCGACCGCGTGAGCGTGAGGCTCAGCGAGGCGGCTCCGGTCGCCGGCGCGCTTCGGTTTGAACTTGTGTCCGAGGGACGCCGCACGGCCGCCGCCGCGCATCCGCCAAGCCGTCACCCGCAGCTTGCGCGGCGCACCGAACGCCCGCACCGTCGACAGGAGAAGCGTCGCCGATGAACGACCTCATGCACCTTTTCGCCACCGAAGTCGCAAGCGATCAACCGAACCGGCCGCCGCGCGACGCCGCCACGCTGATCCTGGTCGACCGCAGCGGCGCCGAGCCCAGGGTGCTGCTCGGCCGGCGACACAAGAGCCATGTCTTCGTGCCCGGCGCGCTCGTGTTCCCGGGCGGGAGGGTTGACCCGGCCGATCGGCTGATGCCGACCGCAACGCCCCTGCATCCGAAAGCCGAGGCCGCGCTGATGCGCCGCACGCACCGCCCGAGCCCGGCCAAGGCCCGCGCGCTCGCGCTCGCCGCGATCCGCGAAACCTTCGAGGAAACCGGCATCCTGCTCGGGAAAAGGCAGGCGCAGCTGCCGCAGGCTCCGGACGGTCCCTGGTCCGCCTTCGCCCGGGCCGGCATCCTTCCCGACCTGTCGCGCATCCATTTCATTGCCCGCGCCGTGACGCCGCCGCGCCGGCCGCGCCGCTACGACACCCGCTTCTTTGCCGCAGAGGTCAGCGCCATCGCCGACCGGGTCGAGGGCGTGGTCGGCCCCGATGCAGAACTGGTCGAACTCCTCTGGCTGACCTTTGACGAGGCCGCAAGCCTCGACCTGCTCGCGGTGACCAAGCTTGCGCTGCTCGACCTGCGCGCCCGGATCGAGGCCGGCCTCGATCCGGCGCTGCCCGTGCCCTATTACCGGGTGCTGTACGGGCGGCGGTTGCGCGAAATGCTGTGAACCGTCTCGTTTCTTGACTTTCTCGCGCCGGCGCTTAGCTTGCGCGCAACCGGATCAGTCTTCGAGGGTCGCCATGGCCAAGGCCGTCACCACCAAGATCAAGCTCGTCTCCAGCGCCGACACGGGCTACTACTACGTCACCAAGAAGAACTCGCGCACGATGACGGAAAAGCTGAAGATGAAAAAATACGATCCGATCGCCAAGAAGCACGTCGAGTTCGTCGAGGCCAAGATCAAGTAGCGGGCGTGTCGCGCCGGTCTCGGCCGCCGCGATGTTGGGCATCGGGAACGTCACGGGCTCCGGAACGGCCGGAGCCCATTCGGTTCTTGGGCGGGGCATCCAGCGCGTTCGCACGCTGCCTCTCAAGCGGCAGCGAAAAGGTGGCCGGCCGGGAGCGATGTCATGAGGAGGCCACTCGCATCACTCCCAGGCCGGCCGAACCCCGCGGACTCAGGAGATGCGGCGGACCTGAGCACTCCGCAGGGTTATTCTTCGGGAGAGCTGCCGCGCATCGAACTCGAAATCAGACCAAGCCCCGACTGATTTCCGACCGCCTCCCAAGTGCGGCTCACGCTATCGGATCGAGTGCCGAAAGCAATTTCATAAGCATCGTTTACCGTGAGCTTCGCGCGTCAACCTAAAGCGTTATGGTTGACGTGCGCGCGCACGCTGTCCGGCCCGGACAGGCCTGCCTTGACAGAGCAAGAGGCGTTGCAAAACGCGCGTCTATGCCGCGTCGGCGGCCACGCGATTGCGACCGTCGCGCTTGGCGCGGTAGAGCGCCTGGTCGGCGCGCTTGAGGATGGCGGCGGCGCTGTCGGCGGCGGCATCCAGCGTCGCAATCCCGATTGAGATCGTCACCTCGATTGCGCGCGCGCCCTGCTGGATCGAGAAGGGCTCGGAGGCGATGCGCCGCCGCAGGCGCTCGGCGACGATGGTGGCGACCGCCATGTCCGTCTCCGGCATGACGATGACGAACTCCTCGCCGCCGTAGCGGCAGGCGAGATCGATGCCGCGGATCGATTTGCGCACGCGGGTGGCGAACTCGCGCAACACGTCGTCGCCGGCGTCGTGCCCATAGGTGTCGTTGATCGCCTTGAAATGGTCGATGTCGAGCACGAGCGCGGTGAGCGGCTTGCCGCGCAGGGCGGCCTGCTCCACCAGCGTCGTCAGGTGGCTCTCCATGTAGCGGCGGTTGTAGAGCCCGGTGAGCGCATCGGTGATCGCCATCTCGATCGACTGCTGTACGTTGTCGCGCAGCCGCTCGGTGTAGCGCTTCTTGCGGATCTGCGTGCGAACCCGCGCCTGCAGTTCGTTCTTGTCGATCGGCCGCATCAGATAGTCGTTCACGCCGATCTCAAGCCCGCGGATCATGCGCGCGTTGTCGTCAACGTCGCACAAGGCGAGCAGCGGCACGTTGCGGGTGCGCTCGAGCGAGCGCACCTGGCTGCACAGCCGCAGGGCGTCGTAGTCCTCCAACGCCAGCGACACGATCAGCAGGTCGAAATTGCCCTCGGCGGCGTGGAACAGCGCCTCGTTCGGATTGGGCTCGACCTCGACAGTGTGTTCGGCCGCGAGCAGCCCGGCAAGCCGTTCGTAGGACGAGGCGCGGTCATCGACGATGAGGATGCGCCCGGCGCGGCCGGCGTCGGCGATGGCCTCGCTGTCGGGACTGCGGATGCCGATCTCGCGCGAGGTCAGCGCCCGCATGCGTAATTCGTCGGTCATCATCTTGAGGCGCGCGAGCGAGCGCACACGCGCGATCAGCACCACATCAGACACGGGCTTGGTCAGGAAATCATCCGCGCCGGCATCGAGTCCGCGCACCCGATCGGACGGATGGTCGAGTGCGGTGACCATGACCACCGGAATGTGATGGGTGCAGGGATTGGATTTGATGCGGCGGCAGACCTCGAACCCGTCCATGTCCGGCATCATCACGTCGAGCAGGACGATGTCGCACTCGGCCTTCTCGCAGATGGCCAGCGCCTCGCGACCGCTCATGGCGGTGGCAACGTCGAAATACTCGGCCGACAACCGCGCTTCCAGAAGCTTCACGTTGGCCGGCACATCGTCGACGACGAGAACGCGAGCGGTCACGGACGCAGCTCCTCAGGCGCTACCCAGGAAGTGGCGGATCGTCTCGATGAACTTGCCGACCGAGATCGGCTTGGACAGATAGGCCTCGCAGCCGCCCTCGCGGATGCGCTCCTCGTCGCCCTTCATCGCAAATGCCGTGACCGCAACCACCGGAATCGAACGCAGCTGCGGATCGTCCTTCAGCCACTTGGTGACTTCGAGGCCGGAGACCTCGGGAAGCTGGATATCCATCAGCACCAGATCGGGCCGATGCTTGCGGGCGAGATTGAGCGCCTCGATGCCGTTGCGCGTGCCCACGGTCTGATAGCCGTGCGCCTCCAACAGGTCGTGGAAGAGCTTCATGTTGAGCTCGTTGTCCTCCACGATCAGGACGGTCTTTGTCATCGTTCTCGACTGTTCCCGGCCGCCGCAGCCGTGTTCGGTCCCGGCCTCGCGCCGATGCCCCGCCCCTTCGCGGCTGGCACAATGCTTAACAAGCTACGGAGGAAAGATTACGGAAAGGCAAACATCGTCTTTCCACCGCACCGCTCTATTTCTGTCCTCGTCGCCGATCGCGGCGAAATTTCGCCGCATCGGGCGCCCCTGCCCTGCCCAAGGTCGACTTGCAGTATGCCGCGCGCGCATCCGATTCGGCCACAGACGTTAATACTGCCGGCCGCAGCTTCGCCCCTTGCCCTGACGGGACATGCAAGGCCCCGATCGCGGGACCGACCATTGCGTTTTCCACAGCGATTGGCCCGTCCCCCGCGGTCCGCCGGCCGCCGGCACGCTGAATTCCCCGTCCTGCTCATCGCATTGCTATGCTAGCGGTCGCAGCGGGCGAAGTGAGCGGTCAGGACCGTAGCCATGCGCAGGCAAAGGCGGCGCGGCGGGGACGGCCGGCAACGCGAGGCCGCGGAGGCGCTGGCGGTTGCCGCGCTGTCGTTTCTCGCCGAAGACGGCGAGCGGCTCGGCGGCTTTCTTGCCGCAAGCGGGATCGGACCCGAACGCATCCGCGAGGCCGCGCGCGAGCCCGGATTCCTGGCCGGCGTGCTCGACCATTTCTCGGCCAACGAGGCGCTGCTGATCGCCTTCGCCCGGCATGCCGGCATCGACCCGGCCGAGGTCGAACGCGCGCGCGCCGCGCTCGGCGGCGGCTGGGAGCGCGACCTGCCATGACCGCAGCCTTCTGCCGCGACTGCCTGAGCGATGCCGGCGCCCGATCGCGCTGTCCGGCCTGCCGCTCGCCGCGGATCGTGCGCCATGCGGAACTGCATTCGCTTGCCATCGCGCATGTCGATTGCGACGCCTTCTATGCGGCCATCGAGAAGCGGGACGATCCGACGCTCGCCGATCGGCCGCTGATCGTCGGCGGCGGCCGGCGCGGTGTGGTCTCGACCGCCTGCTATGTCGCGCGCACCTTTGGCGTGCGTTCGGCCATGCCCATGTTCGAGGCGCTACGCCTGTGTCCGCAGGCCACCGTGATCCGCCCGAACATGGAAAAATACGCCGCCGTCAGCCGGCAGGTGCGCACGCTGATGCTGCAATTGACCCCGCTGGTCGAACCGATTTCGATCGACGAGGCCTTCATGGACTTGTCGGGCACCGAGCGCCTGCACGGCATGAGCCCGGCCAGAACGCTCGCCCGCTTTGCCGCCCGGGTTGAAAACGAACTCGGCATCACCGTTTCGATCGGCCTTGCCGCCAACAAGTTCCTGGCCAAGATTGCCTCCGATCTCGACAAGCCGCGCGGTTTCGCCGTGCTGGGTCGTTCCGAGGCGGCGGCGTTTCTTGCCGACAAACCGGTGTCGTTCATCTACGGCGTCGGCAAGTCGGCCGAGCTCCGCCTTGCGCGCGACGGTTTCCGCCTGGTCGCCGACCTGCAGCGCGCCGACCAACGCGACCTCGTGCGCCGCTACGGTGCCGAGGGACAACGTCTCTACCGGCTGGCGCGCGGAATCGACCATCGTGCGGTCAACCCCGAGCGCGAGCGCAAGAGCGTATCGGCGGAGAACACCTTCGAGCGTGATCTTTCCTCGTTCCGGCCGTTGGAGAAGCGGCTGTGGGCCGCCGCGGAGGAGGTCTCCGCCCGGCTCAAGGACAAGCAACTTGCCGGCTCCACCGTGACGCTCAAGCTGAAGACTGCGGACTTTCGCATTCTCACGCGCGCGCGCGCGCTCGATCATCCGACCCAGCTTGCGGACAGGATCTTCGCCGCCGCGCGCGATTTGCTCGCGCGCGAAGTCAACGGTACGCGCTATCGCCTGCTCGGCGTCGGCGTCAGCGGCCTCGTGGACGATGCCGTCGCCGACCCGGCCGATCTGATCGACGACGCCGCCACGCGACGGGCCGCGGCCGAACGGGCGATGGATCGCCTGCGCGGCAAATACGGCCCGGACGCGCTGGTGAAAGGGCTCGCCTTCGACGAGGAGTAGACCGTTGCGCCCGGCGGCCGCCTGGGAGCGGCTGCTTCACCCGATCGGCGCGACCGAAAATCCTTCGGCCGGCTGTCCGCGGCGCTGTCGTTCCCACATCGTCGCGTAGGCCGCTTCGAGGTGCCGCGCAAAGCGGCGCGGGTTGAACAACGGCCCATTGCGGCTCTGTTGCGCAAGGCGAGCTTTCAGTGCGGCGAGGCGATGCGGCTCCCGCGCCAACTGCAACGCGGTCGCCTCATAGGCCTCGAGCGAGGGGGCGATCAGTTCGGGAAGATCGAGCGTCTTCAACAGGCTCGCCGCCACGCGCCCGGCAAAGGCCGAGCCGAGACAGGTCAGCACCGGCACCCCGGCCCAGAGCGCGTCGCTCGCCGTGACATGGGCATTGAACGGCAACGTATCGAGGAAGAGATCGGCCTGCCGGTAGCGCGCGAGATGATCGGCCATGGACGGAACGCGGTCGGCAAAGACCAGCCGCTCGGGCGCAATCCCGCATCGGGCCGCCTCCCGCCGCAGGTTGTCCCGGGCCAGGGGATGACCGCCCGCAAGCCAAAGCACGCTGTTCTCCACCGCCGCCAACAGCCGCATCCAGACGTGAAACATCGCAGGCAGGATCTTGTAGGCATTGTTGAAGCAGCAGAACACGAAGGCTTCTTCCGGCAAACCGCACTCCTGCCGCGCCGGGATGCGCTCGGAAATGGGGCGCGGTGCGTTGGCCAGATAGCATTCGGGAAGCCAGACGATCCGCTCGCTGTGCAGCGCGATCTCGTTGTCCGGAATGACGGTCGCATCGGCGATCGTGTAATCGACGATCGCGGCCGGGTAACCGAGATAGTTGACCTGCAAGGGGGCGGGCCGCCGGGCAAAAATGTCGTAGCGGGCATCCCCGGTGAAGCCGTTCAGGTCGACGACGATATCGAACTCGTGGCGGCGCAGGAGTTCGGCGACCTCCTGGTCGCGCTGCGAATGCACGTCGATGAAGTGTTCGAGCGAGGACTTGATCCTGCGCCTGATTTCGGAATCGCGGTCAGGCCCGGTCGAAATCGCGGCCATTTCGAAGCAGGATCGGTCGTGCTGTTCGAACACGCCCACCATCAGGTGCGCCACCGCATGGTCGTGAAAGTCCGAAGAGACATAGGCGACGCGGATGCGATCGTGGGTGTAGCGCTCGCCCCGCCAGAGCGGAGGGAAGGCCGGCAGATCGGCAAGATGACGCCTTGCGCATTGCACCTGCTCGGCCACGGTGGATGGCATGGACAGCAGCGGGAACGGAACGCTCGCGGGCCTGCCGGCGCGGACCGCATCGAGGAGCCGATCGAATTCCGCCTCCAGGCCGGTCCAATCGCACAGATGCTGCTTGGCGTGCAGGCGATAGCCCTCGAGGTACGGAAGTTCCGGCTTGAGCGCGAAGGCGCGGTCGAATGCGGCGAAGGCATCGGCATGCAGATTGTGGCGGGTAAGCACCATCCCACGCCCAAGCCACGCCTCGGCCAGCTCCGGTTTGAGCTCCAGAGCGCGCTCGAAGGCACGCAGTGCATCATCATCGCGCCTGAAGGCAAGGAAGACGTTGCCCTGGCCGTACCAGGCTTCGGCAAGTCCCGCGTCGAGCGCCAGGGCTTTCTCATAGGCTGCGAGCGCTTCGGCATGCTGCCGCCGCTCGCTTAGCGCATTGCCGCGGCCGACCCAGGCTCCGGCCAATGCCGGATCGAGCTCCAGCGCCTTGTCGAACGCCGCGAGCGCCTCGTCGCAGCGCCGCAGCGCAACCAGCACATTGCCGCGACCAAGCCAGGCATCGACCAGATCGGGGATCGCAACGAGAGCCTGCTCGTAGGCGGCGGCGGCGGCCTCGTGCCGCTGCAATTCGGCCAGCGCATTGCCGCGGCCGACCCAGGCTCCGGCGAGGCCGGGATCGATTCGTAGCGCCTCGTCATACGCGGCGACGGCGTCGGCATAACTGCGGCGGGCGGTGTGGACGTTCCCACGGCCGACCCAGGCCTCGGCGAGGTCGGGCTGCAGCGTGAGCGCGCGGTCGAACGTGGCAAGTGCCTCCTCGTGGTCGCCGCGTGCGCTTGCCACGTTGCCGCGTCCGAGCCAGGCCGCCGCAAGCGACGGCTTCAGCGCAAGCGCCCGATCGAACGCCGCGCGGGCATCGACGTGGCGATTGAGCGCAACGAGGGTATTACCGAGGCCGATCCAGGCCTCCGCCAGCTCGGGTTTCAGCGCCAAGGCCCGCTCATAGGCGGCAAGCGCCTCGGTGCTCCGCTTGAGCGCCGCAAGGCTGTTGGCGCGGCCAAGCCAGGCTTCCGCCAGGTCCGGCGCACGCGCCAGGGCCTGCTCATAGGCGGCGAGCGCCGCCTCATGCCGCCTCAATTCGGCGAGCGACTTGCCCTTGTTGCTATGGGCCTCGGCGTAGTCCGCGCGGATCGCGAGCGCCCTGTCGAAGGCCTCGACCGCCTCGCCGTAACGCTTGAGGTCATTGAGCACGGTGCCGCGGTTATTCCAGGTTTCGGCGACGGCGGGATTGATCGCCAGCGCCTCGTCAAGCCGCTGCAGTGCTTCGGCCGGTCGGCCGAGCGCCTTGAGCACGATGGCGTAGTTGTAGAGCGTGGTTTCGGAGGGAGAGCCCCGGCGCAGCGCTGATCGAAGCTGCTGCTCGGCCTCCTCAAACCGGCCAAGCTGCATCAGCAGGATGCCGAACAGATTGCGAGCGGCGGCATGCCCCGGATGCCTGGCCAGCAACTGCTTGAACAAGGCCTCCGCCTCGCTCGATCGGCCGGCCTGCAGCGACGCCAGCGCCATCCGGAACATGTCGTGACCGGAAGCCGCCAAGGTCGATCGTCCCCGAATTCCGTTTGTGCGATTGAGCCGCCGCCGCAGCACGGCGCAGCATAGGCCGTGCCTCCGCAAACGCAAGCAACGCCGGTCGCTTCGCCCGGCGGCGTCACGGGCAGGGCTTGGTGTCTTTCATTTCGATCGAGGTGATCTCGCCGCTCAGCACAAAATTGCCGTAGTCCAGCCTGAGCGCGCGCGACACGCCGTTCTCGTAGAGCTCGAACTTGATGGCATAGACCGGCGTCTGTTCGCCGCCCTCCGCCGCCGCGCCGCGATCGAAGTAGCTCACCGTCACCGGCCAGCGCGTGAGCTTCGCAAAGGCGGGTTGTCCGGCGAGCGCATCGCTCGGTGCCTGTTCGTTCGGCGCGATCGGGCGGCCGATCACGGTGAGGGTATCGTAGATCTTCTCGCCGCTGTCGGAGCCGTCATAGATGGCGACCTGGAGCAAGGTCTTGCCCTCGCGCGCGGCCGCGATGATGCGGCGGACGTGCTCGGTGGGGAACAACAATTCGGTCTTGAAGGCCAGGCTCTTCTCCGTCGGCTTGGTCAGGCGGACGGCGATGCCGTCCGCGGCCCGTTCCGCCTGGCCGTCGACCGCATCGCGCAGTTCCTGATCGAAGTAATTCTGGGAATGGAAGCGCAGCCGACGGCCCGCGCCGTCCTCCCACGAGGTCGCGCGCAGATCGCTCACCGTCACCTTGCCTTCGCCGCTGTCGAGCTCCGAAACCTGGCGGAATTGGAGCGCATAGCCTTCGCAGGCGTTGCCGGAGAAGTCGTACAGAATGCGCCCGCGCACGGATTCCATCGTCTGTTTGCCGCGCGTTGCGGCAAGCTTGAGATCGTAGACGGCGCGATGCGCGGCAAGCGAGACCGCGCCGTTGCGGGCCGGAGCGGGCTGGCCCTCGGCCGCCTGGAGCTGCGCAAGGGCGGCCCATCCCGCGGCCGCAACAACGACCGCAATGGAACCGGCGCGCGTGACCATCGTCATTCTCCGCCGCATGCCCCGTGGCAAAAATAGGCAACGACCCAAACGCTCGCAACCGGACGCGCCGGGCGTCGGCGCTTGCGTGCGCGGGGCCGATCGGCGAATACAATAGCGGCGGGGATATGGCGGCGGAGGGACGCGGCGAGGAGCGCAGCGGCCTCCGTGGCGGCAAATGCGGCAACGCGGAGGAGGATTCAATGGCGGGAGCGGTGGAAAAGAAGCTTGCGGAACTCGGCATCGTGCTGCCGACGCCGGCCGCGCCGGTGGCCAACTACGTGCCGTTCGTCCGCACCGGCAATCTCCTCATCGTTTCCGGACAGCTTTGCCTTGATGCGGAGGGCAAGCTGGTCGCCAAGGGACAGCTCGGCGGCGGCGTGTCGATCGACGACGGCACCAAGGCGGCGCGCGCCTGCGCCGTCAACCTGCTTGCCCAGGTCAAGGGTGCGCTCGGCGATCTCGACAAGATTGCCCGCGTCGTGCGCCTCGGCGGTTTCATCAACGCAGCCCCCGGATTTACCGACGGTCCCAAAGTGATGAACGGCGCTTCCGACCTCATGGTCGCGGTCTTCGGTGACCGGGGCCGGCATGCACGCACCACCGTCGGGGTCGCGGCCCTCCCGCTCGATGCCGCGGTCGAGGTCGAAGGCGCGTTCGAAGTCTCGTGACGCCGGACCGATGCGCGATTGGCTCATCGCGCGCCCGATCGCGCACCGCGGCCTGCACGACGCCGCAGCCGGCGTGATCGAAAACACCGCGTCAGCGTTCCGGGCCGCCATCGCCGGCGGCTACGGGATCGAATGCGACCTGCAGATCAGCGCCGACGGCGAGGCGATGGTGCATCACGACGACGCGCTCGGCCGGCTGACCGAAGGCAGCGGTCCGCTGTCCGCGATGCCCGCTGCGGCGCTCAAGCGGATCGCGTTCCGGGGCACCGCCGATCGCATGCTGACACTCGGCGAATTGTGCGAGCTCGTGGCGGGCCGGGCGACGCTGCTGATCGAGCTCAAGAGCCGTTTTGACGGCGACCGGCGCCTGCCGATCCGCTGCGCCTCGGTGCTGGCGGGCTATCGGGGCCCGGTGGCCGCCATGTCGTTCGATCCGGCCCCCATCGCCGGCCTGCGCGAGCGGCTCCCCGCTCTTGCGCGCGGCCTCGTCGCCATGCGTCGCAACCGATCTGGCGCGCCGCCTGACGTGTCGGCGGCGGCCTTCGCCCTGCGGGTGCTGTCGGCCCGCCCGCAGTTTCTCGCCTACCGCGTGCAGGACCTGCCCTCGCCCCTGCCGCTCGCCGCGCGCCATTTTACCGGCATGCCGCTGCTGGCCTGGACCGTGCGCACGCCGGGCGAGCGCGAACGGGCGGCGCGCTACGCCGACCAGATCATCTTCGAGGGCTTTCGCCCCTGAACCGACATGGTTTTCCGACATAGAGCCGTTGCGGGTTCCGCCGATGGGACACGGCGACGCCCCTTGAAGGCTTCCCGGTGGAACAGGCTAAGATGCTCTTGTTTGCCGCTGCATGTTTTTGCCGCTGCGTGGCCGCGATGGATATCCGTAATCGATGACTGACACGTCGCTGCGCCTGCGCGCCGTCCCGGCCATTGCAGAAGTCCCTGCATTGGATTGGGATGCCTGCGCAAACCCCCGCTTGGAGAGCGTTACTCAAGTATCACTTGAAGGATTGGCGCCGGCGGCAGGAAAATTCAATTCAATTTCTCAAGACAATGCCTATAACCCGTTCGTTTCTTTTGATTTTCTCTACTGCCTGGAGGCTTCGGGCTCGGCCATCGCGCGGACCGGCTGGCAACCGCAGCATCTGCTTGCGGAAAGCCAAGACGGGACCGTGCTCGGAGCCGTGCCCTGCTATTTGAAGTCGCATTCGCGCGGCGAATACGTGTTCGACCGCGGCTGGGCCGAGGCCTACGAGCGCGCCGGGGGGCGCTACTATCCCAAGCTCCAGGTGTCGGTGCCGTTCACCCCCGCCACCGGCCCTCGCCTGCTGGTGCGGCCGGGCGAGCGGGCAGACCTGGTGCGGGCCACCCTCGCCGCGGGACTGGTCGAACTGTGCCGGCAGCACGACGCATCGTCGATCCACGTGACCTTCATGCGCGAGCCGGAATGCCTGTTTCTTGCCGAGCGCGGCTTCCTGCATCGCACCGACCAGCAATTCCATTGGGAGAACGCAGGCTACGGAAGCTTCGACGACTTCCTTGCCGCGTTGTCGGCCCGCAAGCGCAAGACCATCCGGCGCGAGCGGCGCGATGCTCTGGCAGCCGGCATCAGCGTGCATTGGTTGACCGGCAAGGATCTCACCGAAGAGGTCTGGGACGCCTTCTTCGATTTCTACATGGAGACCGGCTCGCGCAAATGGGGCCGGCCCTATCTCACCCGCAAATTCTATTCGCTGGTGGGCGAGCGCATGGCCGATCAAGTCCTGCTGATCATGGCGAAGCGCGCCGGGCGCTGGATTGCGGGCGCCATCAATTTCATCGGTTCCGATACGCTGTTCGGCCGTCATTGGGGTGCGATCGAACACCACCCGTTCCTGCATTTCGAACTGTGCTACTACCAGGCCATCGACTACGCCATTGCGCACAAGCTCAAGCGGGTGGAGGCCGGCGCCCAGGGGGAACACAAGCTCGCCCGCGGCTATCTGCCGGTCACCACCCATTCGGCCCACTATATCGCCGACCCCGGGCTGCGGCGGGCGGTCGCCGACTATCTCGTGCGCGAGCGCGCCTATGTGGAAGCGGCCGGCGAGGAGCTTGCGGCAGCGGCACCGTTCCGCAAGGATTTGGTCGAGCAGGAATAGACCGCGATGTGATCAACGTGACTTGTCAGGCAAGCCGCTCTCGCCTGCGTTCATCCCTGCAGCAAGCCGGGAGCCGCCACCGGGTTCGCGCCTGCGCGGGAACGAACGGTGGGCGGGGCGATTCGGCCTGCCTTGATCTTGCCTGAGGCGCCGGAGAGATTGCCATGCCCGCATACGATCCCAACAACATCTTCGCCAAGATCCTGCGCGGCGAACTACCCTGCTACAAGGTCTACGAGGACGACAAAGTCTTCGCCTTTCTCGACATCATGCCGCGCGCCCCCGGTCACACGCTGGTGCTGCCGAAAGCGCCGGCGCGCAATCTCTTGGATGTCGCCCCCGACGATCTCGCCGCCGTCGCCAAGGCCGCGCAGAAGATCGCCAAGGCGGCGATGGACGTGTTCAAGGCCGACGGTATCACCATCCAGCAGTTCAACGAGGGCGCGGGCGGCCAGGTGGTGTTCCACCTCCACGTCCACGTGATCCCGCGCAAGGCGGGCGTGCCGATGAAGCCGCCGGCGAGCGAGAAGGAGAAGCCGGAGGTGCTGGCCGACCACGCGCAAAAGCTTGCCGCGGCGCTGAAGGGGTAATGCCGGCCCGCCTCAAGCCGGGCCGGCATTCGACGGCGCAAGGCCGATTTGGCGTTCCCCCCTGAAGGGGGAGACGCGGGCACCGTTCACGCAAGCGCGCTGCGCGCGGACCCGCACCCTGTCCATGCCGCGATCCGCGGAGCGCGCGCTCGTCTGCAACGCTCCCGTGTTCTCACTGCGGCTTGATGCCGATCGCGGCCAACGTCTTGTGCCAGAACTCCGCCTGCGAGCGGCCGAGCGCCGCCGCCTCCTCGGGCGTGCCACCGGCGACCGTGAACTCGAGCTTGCTGATCTTCTCCTGCAGCGCCTTGTCCTTGAGCACCTTGTTGACCGCGACGTTGATGCGCTTGACCACGTAGTCGGGCGTGCCGGCGGGCGCGGCAACGCCGAACCACTGGTTGGCGTCGAGCCCACCCATGTCGACGCCGCTTTCGCGCAACGTCGGCACCTCCGGCATCGACCGCATCCGCTGGTATCCGGTGACACCGAGCAGTCGCACCTTGCCGTCGCGCGCGAGTGCGATCGAGGTAGAGGGCGCGGTGAACAGCAGGCCGACGTGGCCTGCCACGATATCCTGGATCGCCGGCGCCGCGCCGCGATAGGGCACCAGCGTCATCTTCGTGCCCGTCGCCTGCAGAAAGGCGACGGCGCCGAGGTGGGGCGGCGAGCCGACGCCGGAATGGGCGAACTTGATGTCGTTCGGTTTCGCCTTGGCCAGGGCGATAAGCTCGGCCACGGTCTTGGCCGGAAGCGAGTTGGAGCCGACGAACGACAGCGGCGTGCGGGCGCTGACCACGATCGGGCGGAAGTCCTTGATCGGATCGTAGGTCGCACCGGCCGCGATGCTGGGGCCGACGATCATCGCGACATCGAACGAGCCGAGCGTATAGCCGTCGGGCGCCGCCGCGACAGCGCCAGGGCCGCGATCGAGCCCCCGCCGCCCGGCCTGTTCTCGACCACGACCGGCTTGCCGAGCTCCTCCTGCAGCGGCGCGGCCACCGCGCGGGCGATGACGTCCGTTGGTCCGCCCGGAGCGAAGCCGACCAGGAATGTGATGGGGCGGCTTGGATAGGTCGCGGCGCTGTCCTGCGCCTGGGCCTTGGCGCTGGCGCTCAGGACAGCGAGACCCAATGCCGTTCCCAAAGCGACCAACACCGAACCGTAGTTGCTGACCGGCATGAATTCCTCCCGAATTTTTTGACCTGGGTTTGGACCCAGCCAGTCTAGGCACCGCGCGGACGGCGCGTCCATCACGGCGGCGAAGTCCTAATTGCCGAACAGGTATGCTCCGAGCACAAATGTTCCGATCCCGCCGCGACGCCTGCGAATACCGAGCGCCGCGCGACCAGGAACGCCAGAAAGCCGGTGACGGCGGCGCCGATCCGCACCCCGGACCGGCACCGCCGCAAGCGCCCCCTGAACCGTCCACAATCAAGGCGGAACGGCGACCTCGAGCAACCCAAGATGCCGCACCATCGGGCGAAAATCGCGGTCATTATGCAAGAGCGGCCGCCGGTGCTCGATGCACCAGGTGCCAATCAAGAGATCGATCGTCTTGCGCACGGTGATGCCACGCGCCCGCAACTTCCTGAAATTGCGGGCCGCGGCGACCGCGATGGCCTCGCCCACCATCGGCACGATATCGAAACGGCGAAGCAGCGCCTCGACCTCGCGCGCCGCCTGCTCGCTTTGCAGCCCTTGTAGGATCTCGCACAGCATCAAATCGCCGATCGCGATTTCCTGCATGCCGAAAAGCGAGCGTAGATGCCGCACCTGCGGCGAATTGCGGCCGTTGAGGAAATCGATCCAAACGGTCGAGTCGACGACAATCACTTGACGCCGCGTCCCCGCCGGCTGCGCGCCAGGTCTCCCCGCCAGCGATAGCGGCCGAATGCCCGGTCAGCATCCTTTTGCCGTCGCAACTTCAGCAGCAGACGAAGCGCTGCCTCGACCGTCGCCTTCTTGGTGGCATGACCGGACGCCTTTTGCGCCTCGGCCATCAGCGCGTCATCAATCTCGATATTGGTGCGCATGGCGAAGGCTCAACCCGTTTGGGATGTGTATTGAGCAACTAAATAATACACATCGAACCGAAGCACAACAAAGAGCGCCATTTGCCGAAGGGGCATCCTACCGTGCTGCGTCCGGAACATGGTCGCCGTTGCTTGGCGAAGCCGGAAAATCCGCTCAGTGGCTCAACCAATACGCGCCGAGCAGAAAGGCTCCGATCCCCGCCGCGACGCCTGCGAATACCGAGCGCCGCGCGACCAGGAACGCCAGAAAGCCGGTGACGGCGGCGCCGATCCGCACCCCGACCGGCACCGCCGCAAGCGCCCCCGAAGAGGCGAGGATGAGCTGCGCCAGCACGCCGGCGAGCATGGCGGTCGCGACCGCCCGCACCCAGACGACGATCTGCGAGCGCTCGTCCAGGCCGCGCACCAGCACGAGCCCAAGCACGCGCCAGAATTCGTTGGGCAGGAAGCCCACCAGAATGAGCGCGAGATAGGGCCCGATTTCGGCCATCGCCGCGCTCATCGCGTCGCCTCCCGAACACGGTGGACGGCGTAAGCGATGCTGCCGGCGATGAGGCCGGTCCACATCAGCTCAAGCCCGAGCTTCATCGCCGCGACCGCAGGCCAGACCGCGAGGCCGAGCGCAAAGGCAAGCGCATCGAGCAAGGTGCGGCTGTTGCGCGCCGAGACCATCAGCACCGCAAGCGGCGTGAAGAACAGGAGCGCGGCCGCAAGCAGCGGCGGCAGCGTGGCGGCAAGGTGATAGCCGACTGCGCTCGCGACGACGGCCGCAAACATCAGGCCCATGCCGAGCCCGTTATAGAAGGCGACACGCTCGGGCCGCGGTCGCGTGGAGACGAGCCGCAGGCCCTCGACCCAAACGCTGATGGCGGTCAGGTGCATCGGCAGGAGCAGATCGCGCTGACGCGTGCCCTCGGCGCGCAGCATCGGCAAGAGCGCCGCGACCATCGGCAAAAAGCGCACGCTGGAGAGCGTCACCGCCAGCGCCACCTCGATCAGTGTCGAGGTGCCAAGCGTCGAGATCAGGATGAGCTGGGCCGGCGCGGCCCAGATCAGCAGCGTCGAGAGCACCATCCACACGACGCTGAAACCGAACTCGTGCGCCAGCGCGCCGATGCCGAGATAGTTGCCGAGCAGAACGTAGAATAACACCGAACCGAAGGCGGCGCGAAGGCCGTCGAGCAGGGCGCGCGGCGCGGTCTTCGGCGGGCGTTCGGGTTCGGCCGCCACGGCCTAGGCTCCGAACGCGAGCGCGCCGGCGATCAGCAACGCCTCGCCCGCGAGCACGCCTGCGAAGGCCGAGCGGCGGATCAGCAGAAAGGCGACAAACCCGCCACCGAGCGCCACAAGCCGCACCGACAGCGGCACACCCGCGAGCGCCCCGGGCGGGATCACCACAATGCGCGCCACCACCCCCGCAATCAGCGCCGTGGCCACCGCCCTCACCCACAGAACGATTTCGGCGTTCTCGTCGAGCCCTCGGCCGAGCACGATGCCGAGCCAGCGCCACACCTCGCTCGGCAGGAAGCCGACCAGGATCAGCGCGAGATAGGGATCCATGGCGAAGCTCATGATGCGGCCCCGCGTCGCCGAAGGCGGTGCAGGCCATAGGCCAGCGTGCCGGCGATCACGCCGGTCCACAACAGGTCGAAGCCGATGCCGCTGAATGCCAGTGCCGGTGCGATCGCAAGGCCGAGGCCCAACGCGGCCTTTTCCAGCAGCAGCCGGGCATTGCGCGCGGTCGAGGTGAGGAACGAGATCGGCGTGATGAACATGGCGGCCGCGCCGAACAGCGCCGGCAGCGCCGCCTGCAGGTAATAGCCGACCGCGGTGAAGACCGTTCCGAGCGACAAGAGGGCGAGGCCCACGCCGTTGCAGAACGAAATGCGATGCGCGCGCGGCAAAGCGGGCGCGTGCCGCATCGCTTCGACCCACACGCTGACCGCCATGAAGTGCACCGGGATCAGGAGCTGCCAGGCCCGCGTGTCCTCCCGCCGCACGATCGGCAAGAGCGCCACCACGATCGGCAGGAGGCGCACACTCGACAGCGCGACCGCAATGGCGGTTTCGACCACGATCGCGCCGGGGCCGAGGCCGGTGACCAGGATCACCTGCGCCGGTCCGGCCCACTGCAGCACGGTCGACAGCATGGCCCAGCCGACCGAGAATCCGTAGTCGTGGGCGAGCGCGCCGTAGCCGATGTAGGTGAAGACGATGACAAAGGCGAAGACCGAGGTCAGGGCGACCCGGATGCCATGGACGAATGCCTCGGTGGCGGTGCCGGCGGCTGGGGTGGCTGGATCGGACATGCGACCAGTTGGTCACACAGCGGCCGAGCGCACGCAACCGGCCTGCGCGCATGCCCTGCCCGCAGGCGACGCGCGCGGCAAGCTAAAAGCAACGGGCCCGGTCTTGCGACCGGGCCGGATTGCTCCAGGCGTGCCGCCTATACCTTGACCAGCGGCACCTTGGGGACCGAGCCGCCGCGCGGCGGGCCGTTGTCCTTGGGCCCCGGCGGCTTGCGCCGCACGCTCGACCGGCGCCGCGGCTTGCGCGCCTGCGGCAGCTTTTCCGGCTTGGGAGTGACCGGACCTTCCAGGAACTCGAAGCCGAGCCTGTCTTTTCCGTCCTCGTCCTTGGTCACCACCACGCGGACGTGACCGCCGGTTCTGAGCTTGCCGAACAGAACCTCGTCGGCGAGCGGCTTCTTGATATGCTCCTGGATCACGCGGGCCATCGGCCGCGCACCCATCAGCTCGTCGTAGCCGTTGGCGATCAGCCAGCGCGAGGCCTCCTCCGACAGCTCGATGGTGACGTTGCGGTCGGCAAGCTGCGCCTCGAGCTGCAACACGAACTTCTCCACCACCTTGGCGATGATCTCCGGCGAGAGGTGGTTGAAGGTGATGATGGCATCGAGCCGGTTGCGGAACTCGGGAGCAAACAGCCGGTTGATCGCTTCGGTATCGTCGCCCTCGCGCTTGGTGCGGGTGAAGCCGAACGCCTGCTTGGCGAGGTCGGCGGCACCCGCGTTCGTCGTCATGATCAGGATCACGTTGCGGAAATCGACCTGCTTGCCGTTGTGGTCGGTAAGCTTGCCGTGATCCATGATCTGCAAGAGCACGTTGAACAGGTCGGGGTGCGCCTTCTCGATCTCATCGAGCAGCAGCACGCAATGGGGATGCTGGTCGACGCTGTCGGTGAGCAGCCCGCCTTGATCAAAGCCGACATAGCCGGGCGGTGCACCGATCAGCCGCGAGACGGTGTGGCGCTCCATGTACTCCGACATGTCGAAGCGGATGAGCTGGACGCCGAGACTTGCGGCGAGCTGCTTGGCCACTTCGGTCTTGCCGACGCCGGTCGGCCCGGAGAACAGGTAGCAGCCGATCGGCTTCTCCGGTTCGCGCAGGCCCGCGCGCGCAAGCTTGATCGCGGCGGCGAGCGCCTCGATCGGCTTGTCCTGGCCGTAGACCACGGTCTTGAGCGTGTGCTCGAGATTCCTGAGGACTTCTGCGTCGTCCTTCGACACCGACTTCGGCGGAATGCGCGCCATGGTGGCGATCGTCGTCTCCACCTCCTTGGTGCCGATCGTCTTCTTGCGCTTGCTCTCGGGCAGGAGCATCTGCGCGGCGCCCGACTCGTCGATCACGTCGATCGCCTTGTCGGGCAGCTTGCGGTCATGGATGTAGCGGGCGGAAAGCTCAACCGCCGCCTTGATCGCTTCGTTGGTGTACTTGAGCTTGTGATAGGCCTCGAAATAGGGCTTGAGCCCCTTCATGATCTCGATCGCGTCCGGAATCGAGGGCTCGTTGACGTCGATCTTCTGGAACCGGCGCACCAGTGCGCGGTCCTTCTCGAAGTACTGGCGGTACTCCTTGTAGGTGGTCGAGCCGATGCAGCGCACATTGCCGGCGGCGAGCGCCGGCTTGAGCAGATTGGAGGCGTCCATCGCCCCGCCCGAGGTCGCCCCGGCGCCGATCACCGTGTGGATTTCGTCGATGAACATGATCGCGCCGGGATAGGCCTCGATCTCCTTGATCACCTGCTTGAGCCGCTCCTCGAAGTCGCCGCGATAGCGGGTGCCCGCGAGCAGCGTGCCCATGTCGAGCGCGAACACGGTCGCGTTCTTGAGCACGTCGGGCACCTCGCCATGCACGATCCGCCTGGCAAGCCCTTCGGCGATTGCGGTCTTGCCGACGCCGGCCTCACCGACATAGAGCGGATTGTTCTTCTGCCGCCGGCAGAGCACCTGGATGGTGCGGTTGATCTCGGCCTCGCGGCCGATCAGCGGATCGATCTTGCCTTCCCTCGCCTTCTTGTTGAGGTTGATGCAATAGGCCTCGAGCGCGTCGCCCTTCTTCTTCGGCTCGTCGCTCGACTTGGTATCGGCCTCCTCCTCGGCGCCGCGCACCGGGCGCGATTCCGACATGCCCGGCCGCTTGGCAATGCCGTGGCTGATGTAGTTGACCGCGTCGTAGCGCGTCATGTCCTGCTCTTGCAGGAAATAGGCAGCGTGGCTCTCGCGCTCCGCGAAGATCGCGACCAGCACGTTCGCTCCCGTCACCTCCTCGCGGCCGGAGGACTGCACGTGGATCACCGCACGCTGGATCACGCGCTGGAAGCCCGCGGTCGGCTTGGAGTCCTCGCCGCCATCGGTGACCAGGTTCTCCAGCTCGGATTCGAGATAGGAGGCGAGGTTGCGCTTGAGCTTGTCCAGATCGACGTTGCAGGCGCGCATGACCGCGGCCGCGTCCTGATCGTCGATCAGCGCGAGCAGCAAATGCTCGAGCGTGGCGTATTCGTGGTGACGTTCGTTGGCGAGCGCCAGCGCCCGATGCAGCGATTGCTCCAGACTGCGAGAGAATGTGGGCATCAGTAACCCTTCTTCATTTGTATTGGACGCCCTCCCAGAGGCCTTCGACCCGCCCCGTCACTTCTTTTCCATGACGCACTGCAGAGGATGCTGGTGTTTGCGGGCAAAGTCCATGACCTGCGTGACCTTGGTCTCGGCCACCTCGTAGGTGTAGATGCCGCATTCGCCGATCCCGTGGTGGTGGACGTGCAGCATGATGCGGGTGGCGCTTTCGCGGTCCTTGTTGAAGAAGCGCTCCAGCACATGCACCACGAACTCCATGGGGGTGTAGTCGTCGTTGAGCAGCAGCACGCGGTAGAGGTTGGGCCGTTTGGTCTGCGGCCTGGTCTTGGTGATGACAGCCGTTCCCGGGGCGCCGCGCTCGCCGCCGCGCCGGCGCTCGTCATCCCCGGCAAGACGCACCGGCGGCGCAAGCCGCACCGATTCCGGCCGGGTGCGTTCGATCCCGTCGCAGGCCCGGCCCGCACTGGACGGGGAGCTGGTGATCCGGTTGTGCATGGCAGTATCGACCGGCATTTCGCGTCAGGACAGGCTCTTCGACCCCTCATCATAAGGGTCCCCCCGCCGCGCTGCCAGATCGCCCTTTGCCCGCCATTCACAGGCGGGCGGCGGCCGGCTGGCCGGCGAAGCACCCTCAACACACAAGATAAAGTCTAGCGGCCATAAGGCAATTGCAGAGTAATCGCGGCAATTTTGCCGAAATTTCGGTCGCCGGCAGCCATGCAAACGCAATTCCTGCCGGGCACGATGCCGGACCAATGTGAAAAGCGCTCAACGCCTGCGGCGGCGGTGTGCCTTGCGCCCGCCGCCGGAAATCGGGGGTCCGGACGATGCTGTTCCGCCGCTTCTTGCTCGCCCGCGAGGGGGGCGTCGCGCCCATGCTTGCCATCGCCGCGCTGCCCCTGTTCGGATTCGTGGGGGCGGCGATCGATTTCAGCCGCGCCGCCACGGTGCGGGCGGCAATGCAAGCCGCGCTCGACGCCAGCGCGCTGATGCTGTCGAAGGACGCACAAAACCTCTCGGCGGCCGATCTCGTGCAGAAATCGGGAAGCTACTTCCAGGCCCTGTTCAGCCATCCGGAAATCGGCGCCGTTGAGGTCTCGGCCCAGCTCAGCGTTCCCCAGCAAGGGAACTTCGCGCTGAAGATGACGGCGAGCGGCACCATCAACACGCTGTTCACAAAGCTCCTCGGCCACTCGCAAATCCCCCTTTCCGCGAGTTCGGAGGTTCTCTGGGGCATCAAGAAGCTCAATCTCGCCCTGGTCCTCGACAACACCGGATCGATGTCATCGAGCGGAAAGATGACGCACCTGAAGACGGCGGCCCACTCGCTGCTCACGACGCTTCAGAACGCGGCGAAAACGCCAGGCGACGTCAAGGTCGCGATCGTTCCGTTCGCAACCGACGTCAATGTCGGCACCGGCTACGTCGACGCTCCCTGGATCGACTGGAGCGACTGGGAAGCGGCGAACGGCACCTGCAGCAAGTCCACCTACAAGTCGAAGTCGAGCTGCGAGGCGAACGGCAAGGTCTGGACGCCGGCAAGCCACAGCACCTGGAACGGCTGCGTCTATGACCGCGACCAGAACAACGACGTGGCCAACACCGTGCCGATCGCCGGCGCCCCCGCCACCCTGTTCCGGGCGCACCAAGCCTCCTCCTGCCCGGTCGCGATGATGCCGCTCGGCGACGATTGGACCGCCCTGCACGGCAAGATCGACGCCATGACCCCGACCGGCAACACCAACGTCACGATCGGCCTCGCCTGGGGCTTCCAGCTCCTGTCTCCGGTCGAGCCGTTCAACGCGCCGCCGCCGGCGCCCGACCTCGACAAGGTCATCGTGCTTTTGACCGACGGCGAGAACACGCAGAACCGCTGGACCACGAGCGGCTCGGCCATCGACCTGCGCACGCAGAAGGCCTGCGACAACATCAAGGCGGCCAAAATCAAGATCTACACCGTGCGCGTGATCAACGGCGACGCCGCCCTCTTGCAGGGCTGCGCGACCAAGCCCTCCATGTATTACGACGTGCAGGACGCGGTGCAGCTCAACAGCGTGTTCAGCTCGATTGCGCAGAATCTCGCAAACCTGCGCATCACGAAGTGATGGCCCGCCGCAGGCACCGCCCGGCAGGTTGCGAGCCGTGCTCGCCGGCCAATGGCGCGCGACCGCAGGCCAGCTCCGCACAGCCCCTCGCCGGATGGCATGGTTGCGGCTTCGCTAACGCAGAGCGTCGAATCCGAACATTGCGCGCAACGAATATTTTGGCGCAGACGGATTCTTCTTTGCGGTTGCTCGCACGGCGCCGACAGGTCGAGGTTTCTTCGTTCGACTTTACGCGGTTTTTACACGCGACGTTTACAGATTGCGCCCGGCAAGAACCGCCAAGACACCAACGTCGGGCAGGCCGTCATGGACACCAAGGGGTTTTTCGATCGCATGCGCGCGCGGCTGCGCGAATTGCGCGACGCGAACGGCGCCAATGTCACCGTGACCTTCGCGCTCGCCACCATTCCGATGATCGGATTTGTCGGGGCAGCCGTCGACTACAGTCACGCCAATTCGGTCAAGGCGGCGATGCAGGCCGCCGCCGATTCGACGGCGCTGATGCTCTCGCGCGACGTCACGACGCTCACCGAGGGCCAGGTCCAGACCAAGGCCAGCGAATACTTCAAGGCGTTGTTCAACCGACCGGAGGCGACCGGACTCGGGATCACCGCGACCTACACCACGACCGACGGGGCGCTCCTCAAGGTGGGGGCCACGGCCAACGTGAAGACGAGCTTCATGGCGGTGATGGGCTATTCCTACATGACGGTCGGCGTCGAATCGCAGGTGAAATGGGGCAACTCGCGCCTGCGTGTCGCGCTCGTGCTGGACGTGACCGGCTCAATGGCAAGCGACGGCAAGATGACCGCCATGAAGACGGCGGCCAAGAACCTGCTGACCCAGCTCAAGAATGCGGCGACCAAGAACGGCGATGTCTACGTCTCGATCATCGCCTTCAACAAGGACGTCAACGTCGGCAAGAGCAATTTCAACGCCACCTGGATCGATTGGACCGAATGGGACGCCAACAACGGCAGTTGCAGCAAGGACACGAAGAAGAAGGAGTATCCGACGCAGGCGAAATGTCTGGCCGTCGGCGGCCTGTGGACGCCGGACAATCACAACACCTGGAACGGCTGCGTGGTCGATCGCGGCGGCTACAGCGGACCGAGTCTGCTGAACACCGATACCAATGTCATGCCGCCGAACATCGCGGTGAAGGATACGCTGTTTGCAGCCGAGCAATACGGGTCCTGCCCGGCACCGGTCATGCCCTTGAGCTACCAGTGGCAGACCATGGCGAACCTGATCGACAGCCTCAATCCTGCCGGCATGACCAACCAGGGCATCGGCCTCGCGCACGGCTGGCTGTCGCTGGTCGGCGGCGGCCCCTACCCCGCCCCGCCGCCGGAAGAACCGAACTACAAATACTCCAAGGTCATCATCCTGATGAGTGATGGCCTCAACACGCAGAACCGCTGGTACAGCAGCGCCTCGCAGATCGACGCCCGCCAGTCGATCACCTGCAACAATGTGAAAGCGGCCGGCATCACGCTCTATACGATCCACGTCAACACCGACGGCGATCCGATGTCCACGCTGCTCAAGAACTGCGCCAGCGGCCCGGACAAGTTCTGGATGCTGACCTCCGCCAACCAGCTCGTATCGACCTTCCAGCAGATCGGTACCGCGCTCTCGAACCTGCGGGTGGCGAAGTAACTGCGCGGCACGCAGCCGATCGCCGGCAACGGCGTTCACGCCCGGTCGCGGGGCCGGCCTTGGAGCTGCGGCCCTTCGTCGGACGCAGCAGCAAAAAGCCCGGCCGACGGCCGGGCTTCATTACGCCACGCGACGCGACGCCACGCTTACTTGGCAGCCGCTGGCTTGACCATATAGGCCTCGAACGGCTTGTAGGTCTCCTTGGCGAGATCGACGTAGAGTTCGCCGATCTTGGTCGCTTCGGCGACGAAGTTCTCGTACGCCGTCTTGGCATAGTCGGCCTGGATTTCGATCGCCTTGTCGAGCGATTTGGCGCCGAGCAATTGCTCCATGGCCTTGGTGCCGTCCTCGAACGACTTCTTGGTATAGTCGACGACTTCGGCCGCGATCGCCTGCGAGGCCTTGGACAGGGCGCCGAACGACTTCACGGCGGCGTCCATGTTGTCCTTGCTCAATTTCTGCACGTCTTCGAAATTCTTCAGCATCGTCGCCTTCTCCCGTCCCGCGTTCGGGCGGGACCGCTACCAGTTTGCGTTCACTGTGCAGAGCTCAACCGCCTTGCATAGCGAATATATATTGCACTGCACAAAAAACTGCAAGTGGTTTTTGCATTGCACTAAAGTCGAGGTGCGGCAGCGCCTTTTCGCGGCATTTGCCGTTGATTTGCTTTAACTTTTTGGCAACTCCCCAGACCTAGGTTCGAGGCTTGTGCCGCACCGACCGCGGCCCGCTCGCCGGCGGCGGGCGGGAGGCGGTCACCGTGGCCGTGGAGTCCAGGACAGGGGATTGCGGCGCCGATCGCGGCGTCGGCCTGGGCTGAGAACGGGGAGCGAAACATGGGTCGCGTGCCGGTCGGGGCCTCGCGCGGGCTTCGTTGGGGATGTCTGGGCCTTGCCGCCGTCATGGCCCTGCTCTGCGCCGCAGCCGACCCCGCCGAGGCCCGCTCCAAACGCAAGCGTTACCATGCCAAGAAGCCGATCCAGGCGAGTGTCTACAATCCGCCTTCCGCCTCGATCGTGATCGACGCCAAGACCGGCGCGACGCTGCATCAGGTCAACCCCGACAGCCTGCGCCATCCGGCCTCGCTGACCAAGATCATGACGCTCTACCTGCTGTTCGAGCGTCTGGAGGCCGGTCGCATCAGGCTCGATACGCCGCTCGAAGTCTCCGACAACGCCGCCGCGCAACCACCGACCAAGCTCGGGCTTCGGCCGGGACAGACCATCACAGTCGAGGACGCCATCCTCGGGCTCGTAACCAAGTCCGCCAACGATGCTGCCGTGGTGGTGGCCGAAGCGCTCGCCGGCAGCGAGGAGGAATTCGCCCGGCAGATGACGCGCAAGGCGCGCGCGCTCGGCATGGAGCGTACGACCTATCGCAATGCCTCCGGCCTGCCCAACGACGAACAGGTGACGACGGCACGCGACCAGGCGCTGCTCGGGATTGCGATCCAGGGGCGTTTCCCGCGCTACTATCGATACTTCTCCACTGCCAGTTTCGAATTTCGCGGCCGGCTGCTGCGCAACCACAATCGTCTGCTCGGCCGCGTCGAGGGCGTGGACGGGATCAAGACCGGCTACACGCGGGCCTCGGGATTCAATCTCGTGACCTCGATGCGGCGCGGCGATCGGCACATCGTTGCCGTGGTGCTCGGCGGCCGAACCAGCCGTCAGCGCGACGCGCTGATGCGCGACCTCGTCGTCAGCAATATTGCGCAGGCCTCGACGCGGCGCACGGTCGCTTTTGCGGAAGGGCCGAAACCCACGCCCGAGGGCCTCGCGGAAGTTCGGCTCGCCTCGGCCGCGAGCACGCCGGTTGCGCTCGGCGCTCCGCGGCCGATCGAAGCCACGGCGACGATCCCTGCACCCAGGCCCGGCTCCGCCGAACCGATCAAGCCGATCCGTGTCAGGACGGTATCGGTCAAGCTCGTGCCGCCAAGGGAAACCCCGGCCGGAGCCGCCAAGGCGCCGTCCGCCTCGGCTCCGGTCGCGACGACCCAGTCCGCCCCTGCGATTGCTGCACCCTCTGCACCGCCGCGGCCGGCCGTCCTCGGCACGCTTCCCGCCGCGATTGCCGCCGCCGAGCAGCAGGCGGCGTCGGCCGCCGCGCCGGTCCAGGTTCGGCAGGCCCACGCCCGCGGCGGCTGGGCGATCCAGGTCGGTGCTTTTGAAGATGAAAGCGAAGCCAAAGAACGGCTCAGCGCCGCCCAAAGCAAGGCTGCGCGCCTCCTCGGCAAGGCCGATCCCTACACCGAGCGCACGATCAAGGGCGAGAAGACATTCTACCGGGCACGCTTTGCCGGCTTCGACCGGGATCAGGCGCAGGCCGCCTGTCGACAGCTCAAGCGCAACGACATCGTCTGCATGGCGCTCAAAATCTGAGCGTCATGCCGGGAGCGGGGGACCGGGCGCGGGCCAGAGACGGACAAGTAGAAGGAGAAAGCCTCAACGATGGCGGCGAAGCAGCACCTCTTTGGCCTCGTTGATCTGGGCCGCGAGGTACGTCGACCCCCCTTGATCGGGATGCAGTTTCTTCATCAGGGCGCGATGCGCGCGTCCGATCTCCTCGGCACTCGCCCCCGCTGGCACGCCAAGGATCTGATAGGCCTCCTCCTCCGTCATTTTTCCGCGCCGCGTCGCCCCCTGCCCCGCTGCCGCATCGCCCTGCGCGTGTTCACGCCAGCGGGGCTCCCGGCGATCAAGATACGCTGCGAGTAGCGCGCGGCTCTCCTCGTCGATCTCGGCGAGCAGCGCGAGCAATGTGTTGAGGTCGAGCGCGTCGAGCGAAGCGTCCGCGTGAGGTCCCGCCAGCACGCGACCGCGCATCGCGCCGCTATCGTGATCGAGCTCCATCTCGATGTAACGGCTGCGCACGCGCGACACCTGGCCGGGCGTCTTCTGCGTGCGCTGGAACAGGCCGCTCGACGCCATCGGCCCCCAGCCCAGCAGACCCAGTCCGAACACCGCAAGCGGAATGGCCAGCTCGAAATGGCCGCGTAGGCCCACGAAGACGGCCGCGGCCAGCGCCAGGATGCCGCCGGCCGGGCGCAGCACGCGCGCCAGCACCTTGGGGTCGGCCTTGGAATAGGCGTGCAAGGCCCACAACACCAGCACCAGCACGAGAATGCCGAAGACCAGCGTCGGCATGGCTAGCGGAGCTGCTCCAGCAGCTTGATCGCGCCGACATGGGCATGCCGCGCCTTGAGGTCGGCCAGCGCCTTCATTCCGCCGGCGGCGTAGGCGGCGACCGCCCGCAAGAGCTCGCCGAGCTGGCGGGCCGAGCCCGGATCGAAGCGGCAGTAGGCGCCGCGCGACAGGCGCGCCATCTCGCGAAACGCCTGCTCGGCGATCGGATCATGCCCCTCCTGAAAGACGAAGGCCGGCACCCCGAGCAGTCCGAGCGCGCCGGCGGCCGCGCAGATATCGTCGATCGGCTCCTCCATGGCGTCGCCGACGAACACCAGCGCCTGCACCTTCTGTTTTTCGGTTTCGCGCCGCGCGTGGGCGAGAATCCTGCGAATCTGGGTGTGGCCGCCACGACAATCGATCCGCTCCATCAGCGCGCCGAGCGCGCTGGCGTCGGACACCCAGTGGGAGGCGCGACATTCGGCAAGGCCGCGGTAGTAGACGAGCTGGACGTCGAGCCCGCCGATCGCCGCCGCCTCGGCGAACATGTCGGCTTGCAGACGGCAGGCGGTGTCCCACAGCGGCTGGCGGCTCAAGGTGGCATCCAGCGCAAAGATCAGCCGCCCGCGCGGTCCGGCGCGGACCGATGGCCCGAGCGCCGCGACCTTCGCCAGAAAGGCATCGATCTCGGCGCGCGAGGAGGTCGCGGCCGGCTGGTTGCGGCCTTCGGCAGGGGCCGGTGTGCGGTCTTTGGCCTCTTTGGCCATGGTGGTCGCCGGGCGGAAACGATCCTGCCCTATAAGTGAACATTCGCGCGGCGGGCGCAATGCCCTGCGGCGATGACGCCTGCCCCCACCCTGCCGGGCGACGATATTACTGGGCGACGATGTCGTGCAGGTCGAGCGGCTTGGCCGCGGCCGTGAACCATTCCGCGCGCGCGGCGGCGCGCCGCAGGCCACGCTCATCGAGCGGCAGCCTGAGCGCCGCAAGCAGGTTCTCCACCTCCTGCCGCGCGGTCACGTGCGACATGTTCGGGCGCGTGCCGAGCGTCGTCTCGTCGAGGTCATCGAGCGCCGTGAGCCCGCGCGGATAGAACTCGCGGAAGATCACGCGCTCGGCCAATCCGTCCACCGCGCGAAAGCCAAGCCGAAGCGACAGCTCGTGCAGCCCCTCGCCGACCAGGCGCTTGTTGCGCGATCCCAGCATCGACAGGCGATTGCGCACCACCACCCAATCGGTCGTGGCGTGATCGACGACGCGGCGCTGCCGGCGCGCCTCGCGCACCATGTCGGCAAAATGGCTCGTGCCGGTCACCGCGAACGTAGCCGGGTCCACGGTGCCGAGCACGTCGAAATCGACGAAGCTGTCGTTGAGCGGCGTGACCAGCGTATCGGCCATTGAGTGCGCAAGCCGCATCAGATAGGTGTCCGATCCGGGGGTGTCGATGACGATGAAATCGTGGGTGTGCTCGATCGCATCGATGGCGGCGGCAAACTGGTTGAACTCCGCCGTTTCCATGTCAGCGATCACATGGCCTTCGGCGCGCTCGATGCAGAAGTGGGTTGGCAGTTCGAGATCGAGGCGAGCGTGCTTGGCCCAGGCGCGGCGATTCTCGATGTAATGGGTGAAGCTTCGCTGGCGGGAGTCGAGGTCGATCGTTGCAACCCGCTGTCCGGCCTTGAGCAGCGCGATGGCGATGTGCATCGCAACCGTCGACTTGCCCGAACCGCCTTTCTCGTTTCCGAGGACCACGACATAGGCGGAGCGCGGCCGCACGCTACTCTCAACCGACATGGGACCCCTCGCGCGATCAAGACATTGATCCGCCCCGACTTGCGGTCAAGCATAGCACGTGTTTTTCAATCCATTTACGATTAACTTGAACCATGCCACAGAAGCCTGACAAGTCGCGTGCTACGCGCGGCCGACCGGCGGTCATTCGCACGCTTGCCGCGTTGCGCAGGGCGCTCGCCCAAATTCGCGCCCGACGCGAATCCGTTGCCCTCGTTCCGACCATGGGGGCGCTGCATGCCGGACATCTGGCCCTGGTCAGGCAGGCCCGGCGCAGGGCGCAGCGCGTGGTTGTGTCGATATTCGTCAACCCGACGCAATTCGCGCCGCATGAGGATTTTGCCAGCTATCCGCGCACCTGGGCGGCCGATCTGGCCGCGCTTGCGGAACTCAAGGTCGACATCGTCTGGGCGCCGAGCGCAGCCGTCATGTACCCGCCGGACTTTGACACGCGGATCGTTCCCGGCGGTCCCGCTCAGGCGGGGCTCGAAGACAAGTTCCGGCCGCACTTCTTCAGCGGCGTCGCCACTGTCGTCGCCAAATTGTTTCTTCAGGTCGCGCCCGATGTCGCGGTGTTCGGCGAAAAAGACTTCCAGCAGCTCAAGGTGGTCAGCGCCATGGCCCGCGATCTCAACATCCCCGTCAAGATCGTCGGGGCACCGATCGTCCGCGACAAGGACGGGCTCGCGTTGTCTTCGCGCAACGCCTACCTGTCGGCGACCGAACGCCAACTTGCGCCAACCCTGCACCGCGTGCTGCGGGACTGCGCCCGGCGCTTGAAGACCGGAGAGGACTTTGGTCGAGTGCTCGGCAACGGCCGGGCTGAACTCGAGCGCGCAGGCTTCGCGGTGGACTACCTTGAGGTGCGCGACGCCAACACCCTCGCCCCGGTCACCCTGCGGGGTGCGGGACCGCTCCGGCTTCTCGCGGCTGCCCGTCTGGGTCGGACCCGCCTGATCGATAACGTCGCAGCCTGAAGCAACCTGCCTCGGCGCAGCCGACCGGCCGGACTCCCTTGCCTCGCCGCCGCGACCGCTAATCAACGGACACGGCACCGCACCCTTGGTCGCCCACCAAGCAACGCGAGCCGTGCGCTACAGGAGACCGAGGTCTCGCAGTTCGCGCCGCAGCGTCTCCGGCATGTGGGTGGCACCGCGGGCCACCCGATCGAGATCGGGGGGCGCCTCCTCGTCGGAAAGATAGCGCCAGCCCTGGAACGCGCGATAGGGTCGCGGCCGCACCGGGATACATTTCGGATCGAGCACCAGCCGGCAGCGGCCGATGCCGTCCTTGTCGATGAAGGGACGGATGTCGAGAATGCGCTCCCGGCAAAGGATTTCGCCACGGATCACCCAGTAGATCGAGCCGCCGTCGAGCAGTTCATGGATGCGCTTGGGCACCATGCGGGTGGTGTGGATCCGTTGCGGCCGCTTGACGCCCCGCTTCTTCTGCTCGTTCAGTTTGCGCTTGATCCAGTCCTCGAGGTCCTCGATGGACTCGGTGCCGACGGAGAGCTTGATCAGATGCAGCGGCATGTCATTCGTCCTGGAATGCGATGGTAACGATATTGGCTCCCTCGGCCACTTGAGCCCCCGCGACGACGCCCACCTCGACCACCCGCCCCGCCTCGGGCGCGATCAACGTGTGTTCCATCTTCATCGCTTCGATGATCGCGAGCCGCTGCCCCTTCGTCACCTGGTCGCCGGGGGCCACCAGTACCGCGAGCACCTTGCCGTGCATGGGCGCCCGGACGGCTGCGTCGCTGGCGCCCGCGCCCTGGTCGCCGGCACCGTAAACCGGACGGCGCACGATGGTCTGACGCCCGCCGCGCAACACATAGATCGCATCTGCCGCCTCGACCACCACCGCATCAAGGGCGGCGGCGACCCCATCCACAACCGCGGAAGGCCCGCTCGGTCCAAAGCGCACGCGCGCGGCCATCGCCTGCCCGTCTGCCACAACCGGAACGGTCACCTCCCGCACGCCCGCAAGCTGAAACCCGTCGGTTGCGTCCCATGGAGAGGACGGCGCCTCCGGCGGGCGCTCAGCCGCTCGCCTGATGCGTTCCATTTCGCGACGCACCAAGTGTTCGGCCGCCAGCGCCACCGCCGCCCGATCGATGCCACCACCGCTTGCCGGTGAATTGCGATCGATCAGGCCGGTATCGAACGTGCCGGCGCGAAACTCGGCATTGCGGCAGAGCGCACGGAGCAGGCTCAGGTTGGTGCGGGGGCCGGCGACGATGGTCTGATCGAGCGCACCGGCCAGCGTCTCCAGCGCCTCGGCGCGAGCCGGAGCGTGCGCGATCAATTTTGCGATCAAGGGATCGTAGTGCGGCGTGATGCTGCTGCCGACCTCGACCCCGGTGTCGACCCTGACGTTCTGCGGGAACGACAGTGCCACCAGCGTGCCGGTCGAAGGCAGGAACCCGCGATCGGGATCCTCGGCATAGATGCGCGCCTCGATCGCGTGACCGCGCAGCGGGACCTGTTCCTGCGTCAGCGGCAGGGGCTCGCCCGCCGCCACGCGGAACTGCCATTCGACAAGGTCGAGGCCGGTGATCGCTTCGGTCACGGGATGCTCGACCTGCAGCCTCGTGTTCATTTCCAGGAACCAGTAGCCGTCCGCTCGCAGGCCGCGCGCGGCATCGGCAATGAACTCCACCGTACCCGCCCCGACATAGCCGACGGCGCGGGCCGCCCGCACCGCCGCCTCTCCCATCACGGCCCGCAATTGCGCGCTCATGCCTGGGGCCGGAGCCTCCTCGATCACCTTCTGGTGCCGCCGTTGCAGCGAACAGTCGCGTTCATTCAGATGGATGATGTGTCCGTGTGTATCGGCGAACACCTGGAACTCGATGTGTCGCGGGGTCGCGATCAGCTTTTCGATCATGACTCGCGCGTCGCCGAACGCACTCGCCGCCTCCCGCTGCGCGGCTTCGAGCGCGCTGTCGAAATCGGCGTGCCGATCGACGCGCCGCATGCCCTTGCCGCCGCCGCCGGCCACCGGCTTGATCAACACCGGATAGCCGGTCTCGTAAGCCTTCTGCCGCAGCAGCGCGGGATCCTGCCGTTCGCCGTGGTAGCCGGGAAGGATCGGCACGCCGACTTTTTCCATGGTCGCCTTGGCGCGGTCCTTGAGCCCCATGGCACGGATCGCGTCGGCCGGCGGTCCGATGAACACGATGCCCGCCGCCGCGCAGGCCTCGGCGAAATCGGGATTCTCGGCGAGGAAGCCGTAACCCGGATGCAGGCACTGGGCGCCGCTCTTGCGCGCCACCGCGATCAGCCGGTCGATTGCAAGATAGCTCTGCTGTGCGGGTGCCGGCCCGATGGGATGCGCTTCGTCGCACAGCCGCACATGCAGCGCGCCTACGTCCGCATCGGAGTACACGCCGATGGTGCGCATGCCAAGCCGCGCGGCGGTGCGCGCGATCCGGCAAGCGATCTCGCCGCGGTTGGCAATCAGGACCGAGGAAAACATGGCCAAGCGCTTATCGCCGCGGCCGTCGCCCGCCGCAAGGGCAGCAGGCGGAAAGCCATCAGCGCGTCTGCGGCGGGGGCGCGGCGGCTGGCGGCACGACCGCAAGCGGCGGCTGCGGCGGGGCTGCCACGGGTTCCCGCGGCGGGGGCGGCCGGCGCGGCGCCTGGACCCCGGCACGCGGCGAGGACGCGGCGCTTGCCGAAGGCTCCGGACCCGGCGGAGCCGGCGGCTCCGCGTTCATGATGCTGACCGGCGGGATCGAGGCCGCTGAGGGGAAATCGTATCGGCTCGTTGCGGGTGAGGACGAGGCGGCGCCCGTGGTGGCGTTCGGGGCGCGGGTCAGGAAACCCGCCGGCAGTGACGCCGCAGCGGATCCCGCGCCCGCTCCCGCCCAGCCCCCCGCGTGCAGCGCCACGTTCGCTTCGAAGGTGCGCTCCTTGAGGTGGGCGAGCACCCGCCGCGGATCGCGCAGCAGCTTGAGGTCGGGGCAGTCGGCGCTGGCGCAGCCACGGCCCTTGAGCACATGGGCCACGATGCCGAAGCGGTCGTCCTCGATCCCGCGTCGCAGCCGGGCCAATGTGGCTTCGTAGCTGCGGTCGTGCGCGGCGTATTCGAGGCTCGCCCCCAGCAGCGACAGTTTGGCATCGACATAGGCGATCGCCGCGGCGATCGTCGCAGGCGAGGCAAACAGCAGTTTCTCGCAGGCTTCCTCGATGGCCACGCTGGCGAGCGGCTCAAGGCAGGCCAGCGGCGATCCCGGCGCGACGGCGCGGGAGATCAGCTCCACCGCGCGTGCTTCAAGCGCCCGTCGCTCGGCGGCTTGTTCGCGCAGGCTCGAACGATCGAGCAGTGCCAATGCAATGGCGGCGCCGATCAGCAGCAGTGCGCCGCGCCAGAGGGTCCCTCGCAGCCCGCCCTGGCCTGCGTGGCGAAAGGCCAGGGCCGCGACGGCGAGCAGCAACGCCAGCACCGCCCCGGCCACGAACAGCGATAGCGCGAACGTGCCGGTGAGGACATCGGCGCCACCGAGCGCATGATTGAAGGCCAGCATGCCGCCTGCACGACCGATGATCGAGACGCCCGTCCAGTATGGCCCACCATTCCCCTCAAGACCATCCGGAAATGCATGAAGCCGCACGCCGCGGCGGCGTGCGGCTTCATATCCTCAAAGTTATTAACCCTATTTTTTGGCGAGGCCGGCAGCCTTGACCACGCCGGCCCACTTCTCGATGTCCTTGCGCAGGAAGGCGTCGAACTCGGCCGGCGACATGATGCGTGGAATGGCGCCCTGCTGGGCCCAGGTCTCGCGAACGTCGGCCCGGTTGAGCACCTTGTTGATCTCCGCGTTGAGCTTGTCGACGATCGGCTTCGGCGTCCCCGCTGGCGCCATGATGCCGAGCCAGATGGTCGCCTCGTAGCCCGGCACGCCCGCTTCGGCCACGGTGGGCACCTCGGGCATGATCGCGGATCGCTGCGTGCCGGTGGTGCCGAGCGCGCGCACCTTTCCGGCCTTGGCATTCTGCGCCATAGTGGTGATGGCATCGAAACCCATCTGCACGTGGCCGCCGAGCACACTGTTGCGCATCTCGCCCGAGGCCTTGTGCGGGACGTGGACGATATCCGTGCCGGTCATGAATTTGAACAACTCGCCGGCCATGTGATACGGCGTCGCCGGTCCGGAGGACGCGAAATTCAGCTTGCCCGGCTCCTTCTTGGCGAGTGCGATCAACTCCTTGACATCCTTGGCCGGCACCGAGGGATGCACCACCATGAGCAGGTCGGAGTAATTCAACGTCGCAACCGGGACGAAGTCGCGCATCAACTGAAACGGCTTGTTCGGGGTCAGCGATTCGTTGGTGGTGTGGGTGTTCGACATCACGAGCAGCGTGTATCCGTCGGGCGCCGATTTGGCGACCGCATCGGTGCCGATGATGGAGCCGGCACCGGGCCGCGCCTCGACCACGAAGGACTGTTTGAGCGCCTCCGACAGATGCTGGGCGATCACCCGCCCATAGACATCGGCCGGCCCGCCGGCGCCGAACGGCACAACGAGCTTCACCGTTCGAGTCGGATAGTCCTGCGCCGCCCCCGGTCCGACGGCCAATGTCATCGCAAACGCGAGCGCTGCCGCTACCGTGGCCCGAAGCATGAGCTGCATGTCGTTATCTCCCCAAATTGGCCGCTCCGATCGCTCGACGATGGTCTGGCGGCAAACGATTGAACGCCGGCGTACGCCGGTTATTCCGCGGTGTGGCAGAACGCCGCCGCGGACTCAAGCGCCGCCGGGCGGCCGATAGCCCGGCGCGAGATCGGCGGCGGCGGCAAATGCGCCTTTGGCCTCGAGCGAGGTCATCGCCAACGTGGTGCGCAGGTCGGTGATCCCGCCCGCCCCCGCCGCGGCGAGCAAGGCGGCCGCCATCTGCGTCTGGCTCGGCGCCTCGATCACCGCGAGAAAATCATACTCGCCGAAGGTCAGATAATAGCCGACGACACGGCCGCCCACCTTCGACAGAAGCCGCGACAGCGCCTCCGCGCGATCCTCCGGCTTGACGATCATGCCCTTGATGGCTTCGCGCGTGTAACGCCCCTGGGTGATGAAGATCGGCATGTCAGTCCCTGCTGTGTTGTTGCATCGACCGTGCGGACCGGCTCCCGCAGCCGACAGACAGCGAAACGATGTGGCAATTGCAAGCCGAGCAGAACCGACGGAGCGCGGGTTCGAAACCGCAGCCGCGACGCGCCGGGAAAGGGAACGGGCCCGTGCGGGGCCCGTTTCACCTGCACAGCCGCGGCGTGACCGATCAGTCGCGATCGAGCTGGCTTTCTTTTGCCACGCGCTCGAAGGCCTCGCCCGCGCTCTTGATGCGGTATTGCTGCTCGTCGCCCTCGGGCGGCAGCAGTTTCACGATCTTGAACGTTCCGCTCGCGCCAAAACGACTGAACGGGCCGGCGATGTAGCGCACGTTCTGGCCGACCGAATACTTGTGGGTCTTCAGCAAAGGAACTCTCCCGTCCCCGATACGGACACGAATTCGAGTGTGCGCAATATAGCATTTCGCGCCGCAGACAGGTGAAAAATGTGCGCCTGCGAAGGGCGCCCGCGGCCTGTCGCCAGGATAAACAATCATGATATTTTTCAATATGATATAAGCTTACCCTCCGGTTCCACCTGTGCTGCTTCGGATGCGGCGTGGGAGGCGGAGGTTGCGAGCCGGCGCGAAAAATTCGGCCACCTGTCGTCGGCGCCCGCTCCGTGCGGCATGCGCGACCGCGCCTTGTCCAGGTTGCGGGAAACCGCACCTGTGGCGGGTCAACGATGCCCCGCTCCTGCCGGGCGACCGGATCGGCGGCCGTGCGGCCATGCCGAGGCGATGTCTGCCGCGTCCCTCACGCGGAGGCCGGCCGCTCGCCTTCTTCCGGATGGCGCAAGGCTGCGGCGATCTCCTTCTTGTCCAAGAGCGTGCCGTCGTCACCCTCGATCAGAAGGGCAACGCGCCCGGTGCCGTTGACGTGCCGCGCCCAGGCCAGCGCCTCGTCGAGCAGGCCGAACTCCTTGTAGAGCCAGTGGTCCTTTTCCAGCGGCGGCACGCGCTCCGATCCCGGCGGGCCGCTGTACACCCGATAGGTCATGGCCGTTCTCCGAATTGGCCGAATTGGCCGCAAGTTACAAATAAATATATAGGCGTGCCGGCGGCAAAGTTCCACGCACGCCGCCCGCCGGCTCACGTCGCGCAGCCGCGCCCACCGGCTCGGATTGGTTCAGAACGCCTCCATCCAGGGGCGCAGCTCGATCTCCCAGGACCAGGCGCTGTGCGGCTGGTGGATGATGTGCAGATAGGTCGCCGCGATCGAGTTCGGGTTGAGCAGACTGGCCGTCTTGCCGGGCGGCTCGGGACGTCGCGCACTCCTGATGCCGCCGTCGATCACCACGTGAGCAACATGAATGCCCTGCGGGTGCAGTTCGCGCGCCATGCTCTGGGCGAGGCCGCGCAGCGCGAACTTGCCCATGGCAAACGGTGCCGACTGCGCATAGCCCTTGACGCTTGCCGAGGCGCCGGTGAACACGATGGTGCCGTGCCGCTTCGGCAGCATGCGTTTCACCGCCTGCTGGGCGACCAAAAAGCCGCCGTAGGCCGACACCATGAGCGATTTCTCCACTTCCGCCGGATCGAGGTCGACAAGCGGCCCGCGCGTGCGATAGCTCGCGTTGTAGATGACGATCTCAGGGGCGCCGAATGAAGCATCGAGCTCGGCGAACAGGCGATCGACGTCGGCGCGCTTGCTGGCGTCGCAGGAAAACGTCGGCGCGTTGAGTTCCCTGGCGAGCTCGGCGAGATCGTCGGTCGTGCGGGCCGCGAGCGCCACCTGGATGCCTTCGGTGGCGAGCACCCGCGCGAGCGCCGCGCTCAGACCTGCACCGGCGCCGACGATCAGCGCGTTGTTGAACTTGACATAGGGCATTGCCGCCTCCCACGCGTTTGAAACGCCGTTGCCGTGCCGTTCATCCACAGACAGAATATCGGCCGATCATGGCGAGGTGAACGATGCGTGCAGTGTTCTACGAGAAAAACGGGCCCGCCCGCGAGGTCTTGACCCTGGGCGAGGTCGAAACGCCGCAGCCCGGTCCGGGCGAGGTGCGTGTGCGGCTGCGCGCGTCCGGCGTCAATCCGTCCGATGTGAAGGCGCGCGAGGGCCGCACCCGCAAGATTGCCTTCCCGCGCGTGATCCCGCACAGCGACGGAGCCGGCGACATCGATGCAGTCGGCGACGGCGTCCCGCGCTCCCGGATCGGCGAACGGGTCTGGACCTGGAACGCGCAGTGGAAGCGTCCATTCGGGACCTGCGCGGAATATGTGGTGCTGCCGGCGGCGCTCGCGGTGCCGCTGCCTGCGCATGTGAGCTACGCGGCGGGCGCCTGCCTCGGCATCCCGGCCATGACCGCCTATCACGCCGTGGCGGTGAGCGGCATCGGCCGCGGCATGACGGTGCTCGTGAGCGGCGGCGCCGGCGGCGTCGGTCACTACGCGATCCAGTTCGCCAAGGCGCTCGGGGCCACGGTTCTGACCACCATCAGCGCGGAGGCCAAGGCGGCGCTCGCGCGCGCGGCGGGCGCCGACCACGCCATCGACTACAAGCGCGAGAACGTCGGCGCGCGTGTCATGGCGCTGACCGGCGGGGCTGGCGTCGACGCCGTCATCGAAATGGATCTTGCCGCCAACGCAAGGCTCTATCCCGGCGTGCTGCGCCCGCGCGGCAGGGTCGTGGTCTACGGCACCGGCAGCCCCGAGGCGCTGATTCCGGCGCAACCGCTCCTGGTCAACGCCATGACCATTGCCTTTATCTATGTCTATGAACTGACCGCCGAGGAACGCCAAGCGGCCATCGCCGCCATCAGCCGCATGTTGGAGACCAACACGTTGATGAACAACGTCGCGCTGACCCTGCCGTTGTCCGAAACGGTTGCCGCGCATGAAGCGGTCGAGCAGGGCAAGGCCATGGGCAACGTCGTGGTCACGCCGTGACCCGCACGCGGTCAAGCTGCGGCTCCGGCGACGACCGCTGCTCGACATTGCGAAGGTCAGTGCCATCACAAACGGACATCGAGGGCAGCAGGAATCGGAAAGCCACCGTCCGTGCGGCCCTTCCTCTTTGCTCTACTCCGGGCTTCCTCCTACGTAGGTACAAGAAAGCGCCCGATGCGGAGCATCGGGCGCTTGTTTACGTCAAACTCTGGCGCTGCCGCGTCAGGCGACGCGGAGATTACCCGCCGCCTGCTTGCCGCGCTCGGTGACGACGTCGTAGTTCACCTTCTGGCCCTCAACGAGGGTGTCGAGACCAGCGCGCTGGACCGCGCTGATATGGACGAACACGTCCCGGGAGCCGTCGAGGGGTTGAATAAAGCCGTAGCCCTTCTGGGTGTTGAAGAACTTCACGGTACCTGTGGCCATCATGGCCTCCTTGCATTGTCGCGTTGCGAACCGATCATGCGCTCATCGCACGATGGGCATCCATCCGAGTTTTGGGAGTTGTCTTGAAGTCGCAGCCCAAAGTCGGGAGGCGCAAAGCAAGGCAGACCGAAAACCTTTGGTTGCAAAGCTTGATATAGGGGGCACGAGGTGTTTCGTCAAATGCTTTTCGCCTGCTTCAAGCAAATTCTTTGTGCACCTTGGCTCTGCGCACGACCGGCTCCGCGTCGGGCGGGGGAGCCGCGCAGCCTACGAAGCCCGGATGCCGCAGCGCGCGCGGCCCACTCATGCGTCGCGTTCTGAACGCGGTCGATTTGCAGCCGCGCGCGGCCCCATCAGTTGCCGCCTTGCCTGCGCGCAGCCAGCGCCTACATGCAGGCCGCGGTGAACTGCCTGCGGGACGCTGCGATGTCTCGTTTTTTGATCATCCTCGGCCTTGCCATTCTGCTGACCGGCCTGCTTTGGCCGTGGCTCAGCAAGCTCGGTCTCGGTCGGCTGCCCGGCGACATCGTGATCGAGCGGGAGACCTTCACGTTCTACTTTCCGTTCACCACCGGACTGATCATCAGCGTCGTGCTCTCACTCATCTTGTGGATCGTGAACCGGTAGGCGGGCCCACGCGGAGATACCATTTTCCCGCTCCGACCATGGCCGGCAGTGCCGCCGCAACGCCGCACCTGCACAAGGCGGCCCGGCGGCCGCAGAAACGCAAGAAGCATGAGCCAATCCGATTTTGTAACGCATAACGTTATATGATATATAAGGTCCGTGATTGTCAGCTTTCGCGACGCGGACACTGCTGCAGTTTGGGCCGGCCGACGAAGCCGCCGGCTTCCACCCGACATTCAGGATACCGCCCTCCGCAAACTGCGTCTGCTGAACAATGCCAAGCGCCTCGACGACCTGCGGGTTCCACCGGGAAACCGCCTTGAATCGCTAAAGCACGATCGGCGCGGTCAACATGCGATCCGCATCAACGAACAATGGCGGATATGCTTTATCTGGAAGGACAACCATGCGCACCAAGTTGAAATCGTCGGCTACCATTGACCGCCTGCACAATCCCCACCCCGGCGAAATTCTGCTGGTGGAATTCTTGAAACCAATGAAACTGTCGCAGACGAAGCTGGCCAAGGCCATCGGCGTGCCGCCGCGCCGCATCAACGAAATCGTGCTTGGCAAGCGGGCAATCACCGCTGATACGGACCTGCGCCTTGCGCGCTATTTCAGGATGTCGGAGGGGTTCTTCCTCGGCCTGCAGACCGACTACGAACTGATGGAGCGCAAGCGTCAGATCGGCGACCAGCTCAAGGCGATCCGGCCACGGGCGGCGTGATGGCTCCGGGGCGCGCATTGGCCGAAGACGTAACGCACCGCTGATGAATGGGCGGAATCCGCTGCACAAATCCGCTCTTACGCGCGACGCGCCGATCATCAGCGTCGTGCTCCCACTGATCTTGTGGATCGTGAACCGGTAGGCGGGCCCACGCGGAGCAAGGGACAACGAAAGAATCTCCGCGCCAACCGGGCATGGATTGTAGGGTGGCAAGGCAAAGCGTGCCCACCCTCGTCTGCGCCCCATCGACCAGTGCATGTCGATCACGGGGAACGGCTCGGTCACGTGGGCACGGGGCTTCGCACCTTTGCCCACTCGACGCGCCGCAAGTGCAAAGGATCACGAAAGCCGTCAGACATCGTCGACCATCACGCCGGTTCCAATCACTTGATCGATGACTCCTCACATCCTGAAAACCCCGAATCGCGTCTCCCGAACCGGCGCATTCAGCGTCGCGGCGAAGGCGAGGGCGAGCACCCGGCGCGTCTCGGTCGGCAGAATGATGCCGTCGTCCCACAGCCGCGCGGTGGCGTAATAGGGATTGCCCTCCTCCTCGTACCGGGCGCGGATCGGCGCCTTGAACGCCTCCTCCTCCTGCATCGACCAGGTGCCGCCTTCGGCCTCGATGTTGTCGCGCCGCACCGTCGCCAGCACCGAGGCCGCCTGCTCGCCACCCATCACCGAGATGCGCGCGTTCGGCCAGATGAACAGAAAGCGCGGGCCATAGGCGCGCCCGCACATGCCGTAATTGCCGGCGCCGAACGAGCCGCCGACGATGACCGTGATCTTGGGCACCTGCGCGCAGGCCACCGCCGTCACCATCTTGGCGCCGTCCTTGGCGATGCCGCCCGCCTCGTAGTCGCGGCCGACCATGAAGCCGGAGATGTTCTGCAGAAACAGGAGCGGAATGCGGCGCTGACAGCACAATTCGATGAAATGCGCGCCTTTCAGCGCACTCTCGGAGAACAGAATGCCGTTGTTGGCAAGGATGCCGACCGGAATGCCGTGGATGTGGGCGAAGCCAGTTACCAGCGTCGTGCCATAGAGCGCCTTGAACTCGTCGAAATCGGAACCGTCGACGATGCGGGCGATGACCTCGCGCGCGTCGTACTGTTTGCGCAGGTCGGTCGGCACGATGCCGTCGAGCTCGGCCGGATCGTAGTGCGGCTCGCGCGGCGGCCGCAGCGCAATGTCGACGCGCTTGGCGGTGTTGAGGTTGCCGACGATGCGGCGCGCGATCGCAAGCGCATGCTCGTCATCGGCCGCCATGTGATCGACCACGCCCGAGCGGCGCGCGTGCACTTCGGCGCCGCCCAGGTCCTCGGCCGAGACCACCTCGCCAGTGGCGGCCTTCACGAGCGGCGGTCCGCCAAGAAAGATCGTGCCCTGCCCCTTCACAATCACCGTCTCGTCCGACATCGCCGGTACATAGGCGCCGCCGGCGGTGCAGGAGCCCATCACCACGGCGATCTGCGGAATGCCGAGGGCCGACAGCGTGGCCTGGTTGTAGAAGATGCGGCCGAAGTGATCGCGATCGGGAAACACCTCGGTCTGGTGCGGCAGATTGGCGCCGCCGGAATCGACGAGATAGATGCAAGGCAGCCGGTTCTCGCGCGCGATCTCCTGGGCGCGAAGATGCTTCTTCACCGTCATCGGATAATAGGTGCCGCCCTTGATCGTGGAGTCGTTGCACACGATCATGCACTCGCGCCCCTCGATGCGGCCGATGCCGGTGATCAGGCCCGCGCCGTGGATCGCGTCCTCGTACATCCCGAAGGCGGCAAGCGGCGACAGTTCGAGGAACGGCGAGCCCGGATCGATCAACCGCATTACCCGCTCGCGCGGCAAGAGCTTTCCGCGCGCCAGGTGCCGCTCGCGCGCGCGCTCGGGCCCGCCCTCTGCAGCCTGCGCGCGCCGCTGCACAAGTTCCGCGGCAAGCGCGCGCATGCGCTCGGCATTGGCACGGAACTCGTCGGTCTGCGTGTCAATCTTCGATTCGATCGGCAAGCGGTTCCTCCCCGCGCAACTATACGCGCGACGCGACCGGCAAGTGAACGGCCGCGCTCACCGCGGGCGGTTCGCATGTTAGAGTGGCGAGGCGGCCGGCGTGGCCGCCCTTCTTCTTTGAATGCCACGATGGCGCGCAGGGACGAAGTCAGCGCGGGGATTCTTGCCTTTCGCCGCCGCAACGGGCTGGAGGTCCTGCTCGCCCACCCGGGCGGCCCGTTCTGGCGCCGGCGCGACGAAGGGGCCTGGACCGTGCCCAAGGGCCTGGTCGAGGACGACGGCGACCTGCTCGCCTGCGCGCGCCGCGAATTTCGCGAGGAGACCGGCTTTGCTCCCGAGGGCCCCTTCATCCCGCTCGCCCCGGTCAGGCAGAAGAACGGCAAGACCGTCTACGCCTTCGCGGTCGAAGCGGATTTCGATCTCAGTCAATTCGCGAGCAACACGTTTGAAATGGAATGGCCGCCGCGATCCGGCAAGCGGCGGCTCTTCCCCGAGATCGATCGGGTCGGCTGGTTCACGCTCGCCGCGGCACGGCGCAAGATCATCGCCTACCAGCGGCCCCTGCTCGCCGAGCTCGCGCGAACGATCAAGGGCGGGCGCCGACCCGCATAGACGCCCTGCGCCTAGGCTCGCACCTCCTGGCGCTGGAACGCCACATAGCCCACCACGAACAAAAGGATCATGGCGGCGAGCAGGCTCACCATCTGCGGCCAGGCCTGCGCGATGCTCTGATCGAGCGGCAACGGCGAGGCGATGCGGCCCTGGAACTGGGCCAGCAGCGTCGTCATCGACTGCGCGTCGGGATTGAGCAAGGCGACCACGGCCTCGCCGTAGAGCGTGCCGGGTGACAGCCGCGCGAGACCCTGCTGCCAGGCCAACGTATCGGGGGTCGGCAGCCCGAGCATCGCAAAGCGGATATCGGGCGGGGCAATCGCTTCACCCAGCACCTGCGCCAGCGCCGGCCACAGCAACGCCAGGAACAGCCACAGGCCGAGCGCGCTGAGCGCGGCCGTGGCGGGCGAACGGAAGATGACCGAGAACAGCATGGCCAGGGCGAGCCACACCCCGGCATAGGCGATGCTCACGAGCAGGAACACCAGCAGCCGGCCGACCTCCTCGCCGCTCGGCGGAATGCCGAGCCGGATGAGGCCGAAGCCGATCACCAACAGCCACAGCGTCAGCAGGCTGATCGTCAGGGTGACGAGGCCGGCAAGAAACTTGCCGAACAGCAGCGCATCGCGATAGATCGGCTGCGCCAGAATGCGCGACATGGTGCGGCGGTTGTACTCGCCGTTGATGCTGTCGAACCCGAGCCCGATCGCCATCACCGGGATCAAGATGCTCAGCACCAGCACGAAAGAGAGCAGCGACTGGCCCGGCGGCGCGAACAGCCGCAGGAACAGGAACGGATCCTCGGCCGTGGTGTTGCGGATCTGCTCGGCGGCGAAATAGACCACCGCCGCGCCGAATAGCAGCACCAGGAATTCGAGCACCAGCATGCGCACGCTGGTCATGTGGTCGAACAGCTCGCGGAAGAACACGACGCTCAATCCCCGCCAGGGCGAACCTTCACGCCGCATGTTGCGCTCCGTGTGACATCCCGTGCGTCTGGAAATAGCGGTTGTAGATCGCATCGAGGCTCGGTTCCTCGAACGAGAGGCGGCGCAGCGCCCCGCCGGCTCCTACCACCGCCGCGGCCGCCTGCGGCCGCACGTCGCCGTCGGCCAAGAGCCGATAACGACCCGGGCCGACCGGTTCGATCGAGCGCACGCCCGGCACCGCGGCAAGCTTCTGCTCGAGGCCTGCGCCATCGGCCTCGACCTCGACGTGATAGCCGCCGCCCAGCACCTGGCGCGCCAGTTCCGGCACGGTGCCGATCAGCGCGATGCGCCCGGCGTTGAACAGCGCCACGCGGTCGCACACGCTCTGCACGCGCTCGAGCAGATGCGAGGACAACAGCACCGCCACGCCGTCATGCTTGAGCGAGCGGATGGTCTCCAAGAGCTCGACCGTGGCCTGCGGATCGAGACCCGAGGTCGGCTCATCCAGGATCGCGATCTGCACGTCCTTCATCAGGATTTCGGCAAGGCCGAGCCGCTGGCGCATGCCGCGCGAAAATGCCCCGACCCGCTTCTCTCCCACGTCGCCCAATCCGACCCTCTCGAGCGCCGCCGCAATGCGCCTCTCGCGCTCGTCGTGGTCGATGCCGATCAGCGCGGCCGTGTAACGCAGATTGTCGGCTGCCGTCATGTGATCGTAGAAGCCGACGGTGTCGGGCAGGTATCCGACCAGTCGCTTCACCTGCAGCGGCTCGCGCGCCGGATTGTAGCCGAGCACGCTGACCGTGCCGCTGGTGACATCGGTCAAGCCGAGCAGCATGAGGATGGTCGTGGTCTTGCCGGCCCCGTTCGGCCCGAGCAGGCCGAAGATCTCGCCGCGCCCGACCGTGAACGAGATGCCGTCCACGGCCGTCGCCCGGCCGTAGCGCTTGGTGAGATCACGGGCCTCGATGACGACGTCGCTCATCGCCGGCCGAACCTTGCGACCGCGCCCACCATGATCAGGAGCGCAACCGCGATGATGCCGGCGCCTGCAATGCCCCACATGGTCGAGGTTCCGACCGTGATGCGGAATTGCTGGGAGGCTGTTTCGCCGCGCGAGGAGACGTTGAAGGTTGGCGCATAGTCGCCGGCGATCGCCTTGTCGGGCGGCGTCACCAGCGCCTGCACTTCCTTCTTCTCGCCGGGTGCAATGCGGTCGATTGTCTTCGGCTCGAACGCGACTTTCCAGCCGCTCGGAGCGGTCCCGCTCAGTTCGATCTCGTCGGCCGGCGCCGTGCCGGTGTTCTCGATCACGATCGGGATCGACGCCTCCTTGCCGGCCTCGGCGCGGGCCGACAACACGCCGTCGCGACCGGCGAGCGTCAGGCGCGGCTGGCCGGAGATTTCAAGCGCAAGGGTGGCCTCGGCGGTAGCGTCCTCGGCGGTCGCCTTGGCAACGATCGGATAGCGATTGGCGCCGATGTTGCTCGGCGGCCTTACCTTGAGCTTGACGGTCTTGGAGGCGCCGGCGTCGACCGGAATCGATGACAATTCCTGGCTGCCATACTGCTCGGTAAAGCTCGTCTCGAAGTTGCGCGGTGCCTGCGCCGAGAGCGCAATGACGAGGTTGCGGCCGCTATCGTTCTTCACGTCGAGCTGATACTCGAAACTCGATTTGGGGGTACCGCGCAGCGCGGGAAGCTGAGCCTCAAGCTTGAGTTTGGCGGGCAGTTCCTTGGCGAGCGTCACCGCGAGCGGCAGGGTGACTTCAGTGGACTGACCCTTGGCAATGACGTTCAGGTTCTGCGTCCCGATCGGGGCATTGGCGGGCACGTCAAGCCGCAGTTGCAGCGAGGTGCTGTCGTTGGTGGCGACCATGGCTGCCGCCACCGGTTGGCCGCCGCCGAGCAGGGTCGCGGTCCAGCCTGCGGGCACGCCGGTCACGGACATGGCGAATCGCTCGGGTGGAAGGGCGTAGTTGCGCAGCCGCAGATTGATCGTCGTCGTCGTGCCCGGTCGCACCGTGACCGCCGGATAGTCGGTCAACAGGAACAGGCCCTTCACCGGCGGCGGCGTTTCTTCCGCCGCGGCCGCCGGCGCGGCCCCCAGGACCGCGAAGAGAAAGGCAAAGAGGATGGTACCCAGTCGCATGGTGTTTCTCCCGACCGCAATTGCTTCATATCAACACCGGACCGCCCCGTCCCCGCGAGCCTTGCCCGGCGGCCGGCAGCGACCCGGCTGGTTCTGAATTTCGGGGCAACAAAATGGGATTTGCCCCTGCCTTGGCAAGGCCTTGGTGATCAAAATTTGGCAATTTCGGCACTCGCCTGCCAACTAAACCTTGAGCACGTGCGGCCAATCGACCTCGTCGGCCGGCAGCACCCAGGGCTCCCGGAGCGCCGCCTCCCGCCATTCCGACCACGCCGGAAGCGCCATGACCGCGGCCATGTAGTCGCGCGCCAAGGGGGCGACCTCGACAGCGTAGGTGTGGAAGCGCGACACCACGGGGGCATACATCGCATCAGCCGCCCCGAAAGAACCGAACAGGAACGGTCCCCCGGCACCGAAACGCTCGCGGCATTCGAGCCAGATCGCCTCGATGCGCCGCACGTTCGCGAGCGCATCCTCGCCAAGATCAAGCTTCTTAACCGGGCGCCACATGTTCATCGGGCAGGCCCGCCGCAGCGGGATGAACCCTGCGTGCATCTCGGCTGCGATCGCTCGCGCGTGCGCCCGCGCGGCCGGCGGGGCCGGCCACAGGCCCGCGGCCGGATACTTTTCAGCGAGATATTCGAGGATCGCAAGCGACTCCCAGACATGAATCCCGTCGTCGTTCAGCGCCGGCACCTTGCCGGAGCCGGATATCTCTGACACGCGCGACTTGAAGTCGGGCGCATCGAGCGAGATCACCACCTCGTTGAACGGGATGCCCGCCACCTTCATGGCGATCCAGGGTCGGAACGACCAGGACGAATAGTTCTTGTTGCCGATGACTAGCGTAAGCGCCACCTTGCCTCTCCCGATCAGTCGCCGGCGCGCCATCAACGATTGGCCGCCCGCACGCAGGCCGCGACGATCTCCACCTTGGCCGTGCCGCGCGAACGGCATAACGCGCTGCTCTGGCTCGGATAGACGGCAGGGGTGCGGCCGATCCCGCAATGCGCGGTCAATAGCACCTCGTCGCTTTCGCACTCCACCGTGCAGTTTCCGCCGACGCACTCCTGGCGCAGGATGCGCACGCCGGGGTCGCCGGCCGGACCGCGCGGCCCCGGAGGGCCGCGTTCCCCGCGCGGACCCGGTTCGCCGCGGATGCCGACCGTCTCGACTCGCGGCGCGGGATTCTCCACGGGTGCCGCGCGCATGGCGGGTGCAGGCGGCGGCGCCGTCTCGGGCTGACCGAGCACGGCAATGAACGTGGCCGCAAATCCGAGAAGGCCGAGTACGCCCAGGATCGCCAACGTCCATTCGCTCGCCGAAAGGCGGGCGCTGCTGCGATCCAAGTCGTGGCCTCGTTGTGGCTCGCCCTCACCCATGCAATGACCGCCGCCTCGCAAACCCGTCCGATCGCCATTCACGATCTCGGTTTCGTCGACTCCACCATCTCGACCGCACCGCCAGCACTCTTCCAGGCGCCGAAACCGCCCCGGATATGGGCCACCGGCTTGAGCCCCATCCGTTGCGCCGTCTGCGCGGCGAGCGCCGAGCGCAGCCCGCCGGCGCAGAAGAATACAAAGCGCTTGTCCTGCGCGAAGATGGGCTTGTGATAGGGGCTCTGCGGATCGATCCAGAATTCCAGCATCCCGCGCGGGCAATGGAAGGCGCCCGGTACGCGCCCCTCGCGCTGCAGCTCGCGGATGTCACGAATGTCAACCAGCACCACGTCGTCGCGCCCGTAGAGGCGAAGCGCTTCCTCGACCGGCAGCGTCTCCACCTCGCGTTCGGCCGCCTCGACCAGGGCCTTGACACTGACAGTGATGGTCTGGGGCATCGGGATCTCCAGCCTGACGATGGGACACGGCCGCAGGCGCGGTCAAGCGCCGCGGCGCGTCCACATAGTAGACCGGGCGCGTCCGCTCAAGTTGGCGCGCTTGAACCCGCAGGCCGATAATGTGAGGTTCGACGACGGCGGGAGGGGGCAATGCCGGTGTTTTCTCTGATCGATCTGTTTGCCTTGGCCTGGTTCCTGGCCGTATGGGCCGTCTATGCCACCGCGCTTGCCCGCCTGGAGCCGCGAATGCGGGGACTCAATTATGAGATCGGCCAATACCGCGATGGCTGGATGCTGCAAATGCTCAGCCGCGAGGTGCGTATTGTCGACGCGCAGATCGTCGCTTCGCTGCAAAACGGCACCGCCTTCTTCGCATCCACCTCGCTGATCGCCATCGGCGGCGCCCTCACGATACTGCGTTCGACCGAGGAGATCCTGCAGGTGATCGGTGCGCTGCCGCTCGGAATCCGCAGCACGGCCGTGCAATGGGAGGCCAAGACCATCGGGCTTGCGGTGATCTTCGTCTATGCCTTCTTCAAGTTTGCGTGGGCATATCGGTTGTACAAATACATGGCGATTCTGATCGGGGCGGCGCCGCCGGCCGAGGCTCGCGCATCGCCCGAGGCACTGGCCTATGCACACCGCCTGGGACGCCTGTGCGAGGTGGCCGGCCGTCATTTCAACCGCGGGCAGCGGGCCTTCTTCTTCGCGCTCGGCTACCTCGGCTGGTTCA